>Ga0068859_100004753_pt1 | contig 13809 bp, 11 predicted proteins | sample KBSSwiS22_FD_66585 | JGI IMG/M metagenome (GOLD analysis project Ga0068859, IMG submission 66585) | Switchgrass rhizosphere microbial communities from Kellogg Biological Station, Michigan, USA - KBS Switchgrass S2-2 | ecosystem: Host-associated > Plants > Roots > Rhizosphere > Soil ... | reverse complement strand
CGGTTGAGCCGGTAGCCGGCAGTCGGCTTGTGAAGATCAGCTATTCTTCGCCAAGCCCGTCACTGGCAGCGCAGATCACCAATAGTTTCGCCGATAGCTTCATCAATACCAACCTTGAGCGCCGGTACGAAGCCTCGTCCTACGCGCGCGACTTCCTGCAGAACCAGATCACCAAGGTTAAGGGCGAACTCGAGAAATCCGAACGACAGCTGGTCGCCTACGCTCAGCAACAGGGTATCATCAGCACCGCCAAGGAGTCCGACAAGCTGGGCGGTGACGCCGGCTCGCTGACCGGAGAGTCACTGGTCGCGCTCAACCAGGCGCTCGCCGAAGCGCAGACCAAGCGCATCGCGGCGGAGCAAATCTATCGTCAGACGCTGGCCATTGGAAATACTACCGACATTGCCAGCGGGACGTCGCAACTGCGCTCGCTGCGCGCCCAGCTCGAATCCGAATATCAGGAGAAGCTCGCCTCGTTCAAACCGGACTATCCCGACATGGTGCGGATGCGCAGCCGGATCGACTCGCTCGACGATCAGATTAAGCGAGAGGGCAGCAACCTTTCGAGCAGCAAGGTGGCCACCGCGCTTGCCGACTTTCGCGCAGCCGCTGCTGCGGAGCGTCAGCTCCAGGCCAAGGTCAACCAGCTGAAGGGCGATGTCCTCGATCTTCGCGGCCGCAGCATCCAGTACACGATTCTGCAGCGCGAGGTGGATACCAACCGCTCACTCTACGATGCCCTCCTCCAGCGCTACAAGGAAATCGGTGTCGCAGGCGGCATTGGCACCAACCAGGTTTCTGTCGTCGATCGCGCCGAGGTCCCGGGCGGACCCTACAAGCCGAGCCTTCCGATCAATCTGGCGATCGGGCTCGCGCTAGGACTGATTGGCGGTGTTGGCGCTGCATTCGCGATCGAATTCGTCAACGACACGATCAAGACGGTCGACGACGTGCGCGAGAAGCTGCGCCTTGCGTCGCTGGGCGTCATCCCGCGCAAGACGGGGCAGCAATCGCTCGCCGAGGAGCTCAGGGACCAGAGTTCGCCAATCTCCGAGGCCTATTTCTCGCTGCGAACGTCGCTGCAATTCTCGACCGACAGCGGAGCGCCGAAGACCCTGCTTATTACCAGCACGCGGCCGGCGGAGGGCAAGTCGAGCACGACGCTGGCGCTCGCCCAGAATTTCGCGCGGCTGGGCAACCGCGTGCTGCTGATCGACGGCGATTTGCGCAAGCCCGCGTTCACGACCGGTGCTGAGCCAAGCGAAGGTCTTTCCCGCTTGCTCACCAACCAGGATTCTCTGCGGATGCACGTGCTCAACACGCAGTACGAGAATCTCTGGCTGGTGCCGTGCGGACCGCTGCCGCCCAACCCTGCCGAGCTGCTTGCCTCACCGCGCCTTAAGGCGCTGATCATGGAAGCCGCGACCAATTTCGACATGGTCATCGTTGACGGTCCGCCAGTGCTCGGGCTTGCTGACGCGCCGCTGCTCGGCGGCGCGTGCCGCGGCACCCTGCTGGTCGTCGAAAGCGGCAAAACCCGAACTCCCGCCGCCATCGACGCCGTCAACCGCCTCAACGCCGCGGGCAGCCACATCATCGGCGCGGTGCTGACCAAATATCGTAATCGTCTCGGCAATTACGGCTACAATTACGAGCCATATCGATACGGCGGCGTTGAAGATGCGCGCGACCGCGAAATCCGGCTGATCGCCCAACGTGAGGCGTAGACCACGACTGGATACCGGCGCGCTGTTGCGGAGGCTGCCGGCCTTTCTGCTCGTCCTGTTCGTGGCGCTCGGCTTCGCCTTTGGGATCATTCGCAGCGCGATCGTCAATCAGTTCTGGCGGTCTAATCCGCTCTTCGCGGCGCGCATCGCGCCCGACGATCCGCGCGTCGTCATGGGCCTGGTCCAGCTCGACATGCGCAAGCGAATGGCCTTGGTCGGGCCCTCCACCAAGGTAGCCGCGCGGCGGGCGCTCGTGCGGGCGCCGCTGCTGGAAGACCCGTTCACGCTCGCTGGCATCGACAGGCTCCTCAAAAGAGACACTCGCGGCGCAAATCGCTTTCTCCGTCATGCCCTTGCGCGCAATCCGCGGTCACGCATCGCGCGTCTGTTCATGTTGGAAGTGGAGTTGCGGGCGGGAGCGGTCGACCGCGCAGCGCAGGATATGGCGATTCTCAGCCGACTGCTTCCCGACGTTCAGAAAGTGTTCGTCCCTGAGCTCGCCCGGCTGGCGCGGGATCCCCAGACGAGCGATGCCTTGCGTCGCACGCTGCGCGCCGACCCGCGTCTCCTCAATCAGGTGCTGCAGTATCTCGCGGCCAATGACGCCCGTCCCGAGCTTGTCCTTCGCCTTGCCGGCAGTCCGCTTCTGCCGGTGACCGAACTCGACTCCGCCGACTGGCGACAGACCCTGCTCGCCGCGATGGTTGCGCGCGGCGATGTGACGCGCGCCTATCGCTTGTGGAGCGGTTTTTCGGGGCTGAAACCCGACGCCGCCGGCGCCGGCGTCTATGACGGCGATTTCCGCGGCAGCGCGGGCCTGCCGCCGTTCAACTGGAACTTCGCCTCGTCTGAAATGGGCGCCGCGGAACGCGATCGCAGCGGCGGGCTTCAAGTCGAATATTATGGTCGCACGGCAGGTGAGCTCGCGACCCAGCTCGTCGTCCTTCCGCAGGGCCGCTACCGGATCAGCTTCCACGCCGAAGGCGACCTCGCCTCGCCCCAGCACCGCCTGATCTGGCGAATGCAATGCCTTGGATCAAATGGCATGCTGTTCGAATTCCCGCTCGCCGGGATCACCTATGCCGGGCGCACGCTCGCGGGCGATTTTACCGTCCCGGAACGATGCCCCGCGCAATGGCTGAAACTGGTCGGCGAGCCGACGGAATTTCCGAAAATCGAAAACGTATTGATCCGCAACCTCAAGATTCAGCGGTTGGGCGGCCCGGCATGATCCATCAGCTTCAGCGCGCCGTCATTCCGGTCTATTTCGTCCTTTGCCTCCTGCTCGGCGGGGCGAGCGCCGCCGGCTTCCCTGCCAACATGTTGCTGCAGCTTTTGGCGCTGCCACTCATCGGCTGGGCCATCCTGGCCAGGCGCGGCGTTCCCGCACCGAGTTCCTCCCGTCAGCTTTTCATTCTCGTCCTGCTTTTGTTGCTGCTCATCACCGCGCAACTCATTCCGATGCCGCCGGCGCTGTGGACGGCGTTGCCGGGTCGCGGCGAGATCATCTCCGGCTACCGCTTGCTGGAGTTCAGCCTTCCGTGGCTGCCGATTTCGGTAACGCCGTACCTCACCGTCGCATCGGCGTTGTGGCTGCTGCCGGCACTGGCTGTGCTTGTCGGGATCGTACGGCTCGGCGCCTTCCGTGCGAACTGGATCGCCTTTGCACTGATCGGCGTCACCATCACGGGAGTTGCACTTGGCGCCGTGCAGCGGGCGGGCAACGACGCGGGCTATTTCTATGAGATCACCAATTACGGGATGGCGACGGGTTTCTTCTCCAATGCCAACCACATGGGAACATTGCTGATGGCGACGGTGCCGTTCGTGGCCGCGATCTACCTGGTCGAACGGCGGCGCAGCCGATCGGCCCAGCATGCCTCCGGGCTGTTGGTGATCCTGGCGGGGATTACCGGCGTGCTCGTCGTTGGCATTGCCATCAACGGATCGCTCGCCGCCATCGGCCTCGCGGTGCCGGTGATCGGCGCCACCGGCGTGATGCTGCTGTCGCGCATACGGAAGGTGCCCAGTTGGGCGATCGTGCCGCTCCTCGTCGTGACTTTGCTGGGCATTGCCCTGATCTTCAGCCGCCCGCTTGGCAACAATCTCACCGCCGGCGACGCGCAAACCAATCCGGTTTCCCGCGCGACCTCCTTCGCCAACACCATCCACGCCGCGAAGGATTATTTCCCGACCGGGTCCGGCATCGGATCGTTCAACACCATCTATCCGATGTATGAGAATTCCGCGACGCTGACGACGACCTACGTCAATCACGCGCATAGCGACCTGCTTGAGGTTGCGCTTGAAACGGGCATCGCCGGCATGGCCCTCCTTGCGCTCTTCCTCATCTGGTGGGTGCGTCGCGCCTTTGTCATCTGGCGCGCGGAGGAACCGGATCAGTTTGCGCGCGCCGCCACGATCGCGTCAGGAGCAATCCTCGCGCACAGCCTGGTCGATTATCCGCTGCGGACAGCCGCGATCAGCGCGCTGTTTGCTGCATGCTGCGCGCTGATGACGGAGCCGCGCCCGGTGGCCAGTCAGCGGGAAATCGAACGCGAACGCGAGCGCGGCGCCCGCCACCTGACGGCGGACTAGAGAGATTTCTAGCTTGATGGAATGAAGGTCGAGGTGCTGGTACGAACTGCCCCCGGCAGTCCGTAGCCATGTCTGGGAAACATGGCGTGCCTGCACCTCAGCCATTCATTCAAGCGACTCGGAAATCGCGGTAAAACAAATAGCTAGAGCGACCCCTTCGATGCAATCGACGGGGTCGCTCTAGCAGGCGTGACTTTGGCGAGCGCAGCGTCGACTGCCTCGAGGTAGCGATCGACGACAATATGATGACCGAATTCGGCCGCGACCCGCGCGCGCCCCTGCGCGCCCATCGCCGCCCGCTCCTCTGCCGGCATCGCCAGCATCTGCTCCATCGCATTGGCCAGCGCGGCCGCATCACGCACGCGGCACAGCAAGCCGTTGGCACCGTGCGTTACGACAGATCGACAGCCCGGCACGTCGGTTGCGATCAGTGGTTTTGCCATTGCAGCGCCTTCCAGCAACGTGCGCGGTAGCCCCTCGCGGTACGATGGCAGGACGATGCAGTCCGCGGCTGCGATGAATGGACGTACGTCGTCGCGCGGCGGCAGATAATCGATTAGGCCTTCCGTCTCCCAGTCGTAGACTTGGGCGCGCGCGACAGCGGTGCGGTTGGGCGCATCTACAATGCCGAGCATCCGGAAACGGACATCCGGATGGATTGCGCGTACCGCCCGCGCCGCGTCGACGTATTCGGCAATCCCTTTGTCCCAAAGCAGCCGGCCGACGAACAGGAAGGTGAAGGCCGTGTCGTCCGGCCGCGGCCGCGGCCGGAAATAGTCGATATCTATTCCCGAGCCGGGCAGCAGCCGCGCCTGTTCGCTGCGGACGATCTTGCGGTCGCTGAACAATGCGAGATCCTCCTCATTCTGAAAGAAGACCGTCGCCGACCGCCGGAAGGCAATCCGGTAGAGCAAAGTCACGATCCGGCCGAGGAGGCCGCCGCGGATGAAGGCCGTGCCGAGCCCCGACACATTATTGATCGTCGGGATGCCGAGCCGCTGAGCGGCCAGTGAGCCGTAGATGTTCGGCTTGATCGTATAGCCCAGGAACAAAGCCGGCCCGATTTCGCGAAGGGCTGCGTCGTAGGCCGCGATCAGCCGGGCGTCGCCGAGCGGTGACACGCTCTGGCTGTCGATGCGGATCGGACGGAAGGGAACGCCGAGTTCGTCGAGCTGGGCGGTATGCCCGTCCTCGGGAGCGAGCGCGACGACGTCGAAACCGCGACCCTGCAGCCCAGCGATCAGCTCCTTGCGAAAATTGACGATGTTCCACGACGCGTTGACCGAAAGCACGATTGGGCGGCGCTTCATCCGCGGCAAACCTTGCTCGACGAGGCCAGGCGAGAACGAGTGGACGGAGTGCGGCAACTCAGTATAGCCGAAGCCTCCTTCCTCGAGCGGACAGCTGCAGCGCTAAGCGAATATGTTTCCATACTGGATTCTGTTCTCGGTCTTCGCGGTCGGCTCGTTGCAATTCGGCCGGCGGGCTCCAACCAGCCGGGACAGCAGTCCGTTGCTTCTCGTGGCCGGCCTGTTCACTGCCATCCTGATTGGCCTGCGCTACGAGGTCGGTGGCGATTGGGGTACCTATCGCCGCATCTTCGAGCAAGTCCGCTATCTCAACATGGTCGACTCACTCGCATCGAGTGACCCCGGTTACGGGTTGCTCAATTGGCTTTCGCATCAGTTCGGCTTCGGCATTTGGTTCGTCAATCTCGTCTGCGGATCGATCTTCAGTTGGGGTCTGGTCAAGTTCGCGCGACGCCAGCCCAACCCATGGCTCGCGATCCTCGTAGCGGTCCCCTATCTGATCATCGTCGTCGCGATGGGCTATACACGCCAGGGTGTCGCGATCGGCTTCATCCTTGCCGGTTTCGCGGCCGTCGACCGCATCTCGATTTTCCGCTTCGCCTTTTACGTCTTCGGCGCGGTCCTGTTTCACAAGTCCGCCGTCGTCGTGCTCCCCATCGTTGCATTGGCAGCGTCGAAAAACCGTATCGTTACGGGCCTGCTGCTGCTCCTCCTCACGGCATGCCTCTATTATGTGTTCGTGGCGGCCTCCATCGACCGCATGGTCACCAACTATGTCGATGCTCAATATGAGTCGCAGGGCGCCGCGATCCGGGTGGCAATGAACCTGCCGCCGGCGCTCCTCTTTCTCATGTTCCAGAGCCGGTTCGAGTTGGCACCGACGCAGCGGAAGCTCTGGCGCAATATCTCGTGGGCTGCGCTGGGTACGCTGGTTGGCCTTTGGTTGGTCGCTTCGTCGACCGCGGTCGATAGACTCGCGCTCTATCTCATCCCCTTGCAGATGTTCGTGCTGGCGCGGCTTCCGCACGTGTTTCGCAGCGGGGGCAGGGTGAATGGGCAGATCGCCCTGGCGGTGATCGCCTATTCAGCATTGATCCAGTTCGTGTGGCTCAATCAAGCGGCCAATGCCGTCTACTGGCTACCCTATCAATTCTATCCGCTCGCCGAGCCGTCGGACGAAGGTTACTAGAGCGATTTCTAGCTTGATGAAATCATTCAGCGACTCGGAATGCGCCGGTCGAGGCTGGCGGGGCCAGCTTCGGACGAAGCACGATAAAACGAACACCTAGAGTGACTATTCGATGCAATTGAAGTGGTCACTCTAGGGCGCAGCGTTGCTGAGTTGCTCGATGAGATCGAGCTGCGGGCGAAGCGGGTCGGCGCCGCCGCGGGGCACGCCGTCCGCGCTGAAATCCATCACCGGCCGCGTCGCTGGATCATCAACCGGCCAGGCCGGCAGGCCCTTGCCATTCGGATCGAAAGTGCGCGCAAAATTGGCGATGTAGCGCTGCACGGCTTGCGCCGCCGCTGCATCCTGCGCTGTCAGCTTTTCGCCATATTTCGCGGCAACCGTATTGAAGAAATAGGGGATGTCGCTGGCATGCGCGGCGCCGCCCGGCGATTCTGCGCGGGCGCTCTCGGCCACATATGATGTTCGCTTGAGGCAGTCGTCAGTAGCCGACCGTGAATCGTTGCCGGCTGTGCTGCGGATTCTCCAGTTCATCGAGCGCGGCGATCGAATAATCCTCATAACTGATGCTGCTCCGGCCGCTTTCGGCGGTGAGCAATTGGTCCTTGCCGAGACGGAAATTGCCGGTCCTCTCGCCCGGTTCGAAAAACACCGACGGCGAAAGGAATGTCCAATTGAGCTCCTTTTCGTCGTTCCGCAGCTTGTCGAGCGCAGCACGCGCCGGGGTGGCTTCCGGTTTGATGAAGTCGGGAAAATCCGGTTGGTCGAGCAGCACCTTGCCGGGAGCGATCTCGAGCGAAGCGGCGCCGCCGACAACCAGCAGCCTCGGCACGCCAGCCTCCTTGATCGCGCCGACCACTTTGTCGAAATCGGTCCCCTGGAAGCGGATCGACAGGACGGCAGCATCCGCTCCGGCAAGCGCGGCCCTGGCATCGGCGGCATTCGCGATGTCGGCCTGCACCACCCGAACGCCGTCCTGTGGCGCGATCTTCGAGGAATCGCGCGCGATCGCAATGACCTCATGCCCGCGGCTGCGCGCTTCCTTGACCAGGCGCTGGCCGACATTGCCGCTCGCACCGATGACCGCAATTTTCATGGTCCATTCTCCTATGTGTCTGGCAACTCAGAAATTCGACATAACCGCAAGGGCGCGAGAGTCGAGCGGTAGGCCGCGCTTTTGAAGATCGAGCTCGCGCGCGCGAACCTTGCCCTGTTCGTCGATCAGCCAGGCGTGGATCGCATCGGCATCCGCCTTGGTGAGGATGTCGTTCCAGCGCGGCATGCCGTTCGGCACGAACAAGCCTTCGAGCACGATATGGTCGAATACCTGGTGCTTCTCCGGTGTCAGGCGTCGCAGGTCTGGAGTGATCGAGCGCGGCTGGTTCGAGTGGCAGATCGAGCAATTCTCGAGGAACAGCCCCTGCCCGCGCGCGAGCGTCGCCCGCGTGACGCGAGGGAGCTGCTTCGGCGGCGCCGGCGCCACTTCCAGCGGCGGCAGCGGCCTGGGCATTGGCACCACGCCGCCATCCAGCTTGAACACGAGGATGCGGTTGGCATTGCCATATTTGTAGGCCGCGCTGTAGGTCGGCACGAAGCCGAATCCGCCGCCGCCCCAGCCGGTGCCGATCGCGACATATTGGACGCCCTTTACCCGGTAGGTCATTGCCCCGGCGAGCATCGATGAGCCGGTGTCGAGCGCCTTCAGCAGCTTGCCGCTCGTGGCGGAATAGACATTGAACTTGCCGGTTACGCTGCCGTGGAAGACGATTCCTCCGGCCGTTGCGAGCACGCCGCCGCGGTCCTGCCAGCCGGCGAGGTCGACGGCCCATTTAGTCTTGCCGGTGACCGGATCGATGGCACGCAGCTGCGAGGAGAATGGCTGCTTCTTGACCCAGTCGAGCTGCGGCAGCTTCTCGACCGCCGCGCGCACCGGCGGCGGCAGCGCGGGCAGCGTTTCGATGAGATCCGGCGTGAAGATCAGCGACGCGCCGGTGTTGAGCGCCTGCTTGCGATGCTGGAGCTTGCCCGGGCTTACGAACATCAAATTACCCATGTCGAGCACGGAGGCATAATAGGTGCCGGTCGCAGCTTCCCAGGATGGCGGATACCAGTTGCGAGCGCCGGCGCTTGCCGGGAAAACAATCTTCGGCCCGAGGCTGTAATCCGAGAATTTCGGACTCAGGTGCGGCTTGCCGGTGGCAAGATCGAAGCCGTCGGCCCAGCTTTGACGGACCAGTGGATTGGCGCGGCGCGGGTGCCCCGTCTCGCGGTCGATAATATAGAGGAAGCCGTTCTTCGGCGAATGAAGAATGACCGGCCGGGTCCTGCCGTCGACGGTGACGTCGGCTAGCACCATCGGCTGGGTGGCAGTGAAGTCCCAGCTGTCCTGCGGCGTCTCCTGGTAGAACCATTTCATCCGGCCGCTCTTGCGGTCGAGCGCGACCACCGACGACAGGAAGAGATTGTCCCCGCCGTTGGGCGAGCGCGCGGCATGCGAATAGGGGCCGCCGTTGCCGACACCTATATAGACTGTGTCGAATTGCGGATCGTAATTGATCGCATCCCACACGGTTCCTCCGCCGCCGACGTCCCAGCGGCTGGCCGGATCCCAGCTGATCAGCGCGGCTTCGAGTTCCGGGCTTTCCTGGGGACCTTTCGCCGGATCGTGCGGCACGGTGAAGAATCGCCAGGCCTGGCTACCGTCGGCGATGCGGTAGGCGGTAACATAGCCGCGCACGTCATATTCGGCGCCGCCATTGCCGAGGAGCACCAGGTCGCCGGCGATCGTCGGTGCGCCGGTGCTGCTGTAGCCGCGGCTGTGATCGATAATCGTATCGACGCTCCACACGACCGAGCCGCTCTTCGCGTCGAGCGCGTACAGCTTGCCGTCCAGCGCACCAACGAACACCTTGCCGTCGGCGACCGCGACGCCCCGATTGGCCTGGTCGCAACAGACGCCGCGATTCACCTGCATGTCGAGCTCGGGCTCGAACTTCCAGAGCTCGCGGCCGGTCGCGGCATCGAGCGCGTAGACGCGGCCGAGACTCGCGCTTGTGTACATCACGCCGCCGATCACGACCGGCGTTGCCTCATTCACCCGCCCCGTGCCGAGATCATAGGACCAGGCAAAGCCCAGCCGGTCGACATTGTCGGCATTGATGTCGGCCAGCTGCGAGAAATGGCTGCTGTCGGCATCGCCGTTCGGGAATGGCCAGTCGACATCGGCTGCCGTCGAGGCGAGGCGGCTGCATCCAGCGAGCGCGAGCAGGCTGGCGATGCAGGCGACCATCGAGGCGGCGCGGCGCAGGCTCATTTCGGCCAACTCGGCAGGAAGGCGAGCATGACCTCGCGAAGGGGCTTCGGCTTGTTGCCGGTGATCTGCTCGACATGGTCGGAGCGGACGTTGAAATAACCTTCGCGGATCGATTGTCCGAACGTCACCATGTCGCTGCTGCACCAGGGGATCGGCCCTTCCGGCACGTCGTCCGAGGCGTGCCGCGGTATCCCGAGCGCGTCGAAATGCGCATACATCGCCTCGTCGTCGACGCGTTCGACGACGATCGGCTTGCCGGCGATCTCGCTTGCCATCGCGAGCGCTTCCGGGATCGAAAGCAGTTCCGGTCCGGTGATGTCATAGGCGCGATTTTCATGCCCATCGCCGGCCAGCACCTCGGCCGCGCAGGCGACGCAGTCGTCGCGCGAGACAAAGGCGACCTTGCCGTCATGGCCATTGTCGGGGATCCGCCCCATGGTGAGCGCGCCGGGCACCATCGCCCCGGCGATCGCCTCGGAATATTGGCTGTCGCGCAGGAAGGTCCAGGCCGCGCCGACGCCTTCGAGTATCTCCTCGGTCGCGCGATGGTCGAGCTTGACCAGTGCCGGATTTCCCGGCTCGGCCGCGCCGAGCAGTGAGGTATAGGCAATGTGGCGGACACCCGCGGCAACGGCGGCTTCCGCGGCATTCTTGTGTTGGCCAACGCGGCTGCCGACGCGGGCGGTGCTGATCAAAAGCATCTTCGTCCCGCCGGCGAAGGCAGGCCCGAGTGTCGCCGGATCGTCGAAATCGGCAACGCGAACGTTCGCGCCGCGCGCCGCGAGATCGGCGAGCTTGGTCGGGGTGCGCGTCGTCAGGATCAGCGTCGCCGGATCGACGCGTTCCAGCAGCCGCTCGGCTGCCGCGCGCCCAAAGCCGCCCGATGCGCCGCTGACAATGATCATCCCGCTCTCTCCCCGTCTTTCGATAACGCACGTCGCCGGCAAAGCAATTGCGTCGCTCCGCTTCCCGTCAGCGCCTGATGATGAGTGACTCCGGCCGTTTGCGCGGGACCCACCGGCCGCGGCCTGGGAAGTTCTTGAGCACTTCGCCGTCCCACAGCCGCACCGTGCGACGATGGAACCGCCAGTGGCCGTCGGCTTCCTTCACCGCATGATCGTCGTACCAGCCGGTGAAACGCACCAGGTACGGCGGCTCGCCCTCGCACTCTGTTACGATCGCAAAGCTCTTCATCTTCACCGATCCATCGTCCTGCGGGAAATATTGGGTCTGCGTCACATGATGCTGACGGCCGGGAAAGCCTGGCGCGTTGCGATAATGTTCAGCGACGCCGCGAATGCCGTTATGGCCTTCCCAGATGTCCGGATCCTCGAACACCTCCTCCACCATGCGCGCATCCGGCGTGAAGCAAGCGACCAGCGCATCGACATCGCCGGTGTCCAGCGCCCAGCTGTAAGCGGCGATCAGGTCCTGGAGGCCGATCCGGTCCTCGATGCTCAACTTCGTCATGCCACTCTCCGCGTTAGCGCTCGTCTGCCCCTGGCTTGCCGGCCTTGGCGCGAAGCCCGGTGACATAGGCGTCGAGCGCGAAATCGAAGGCTTCGTCCGGGTCGTGATGGGCGAGCAGGAAGCTTCGTGTCGCCTCGCTCTGCTCATAGATGACGATGCCGAGAACGAAGCCGGCGAGGCCGCCAAAGGCGGCGCTGGCCTGCTGGCGCGGCACTCCGGCTTTGACCAAAGGTTCGATCGCCTTGATGAAGATTTCATTCTGCAGCCGCTCGGTCGGCGGCGCGTTGGAGGCGATCCGGCCGCTGTCGCGATGCGCGAGCAGGGTCCTGCGCTGGTCGCATCCCACGGCGCGGATCCATTCCCACCACGGCAGATCAGGCGGCACCTTGGCGATTGATCCGGCCAGCGCATGTTCGATCATCAGGCTCAGGAGCTGCTGCTTGCTGCGCACGTGCCAGTAGAGCGCCGGGCCCTTCACATCGAGCTCGGCCGCGAGTGCCCGCGTCGACAGGCCCTCGAGCCCAACGCGGTCGACCAGCCGCCACGCCGCTTCGACGATCCGGCCCACATCAAGGTTATTCTCGCCCTTTTTTGGTCGTCCCGCCATGCTGCCGCTCTGTTGACCAGTTCGAGGATATTATTTACCGACGATAAGTAAAGCGCAAACGTCCGTCATCGGAAAATGGATGTCGCGCGCGTCGGTCCGGAGGTAGGAAGGACACTGGAACCGTGAGCAAGCCATCGCCGCTCTTCACGCCATTCACGCTGAACGGCGTCACCTTCCCTAACCGGTTCGTCATGCCGGCGATGCAGCGCGGCTACTGCGTCGACGGGCGGCCGACCGACGCGCTGGCCGCTTACTATCGGCGGCGCGCCGAAGGCGGCGTCAGCCTGATCATCGGCGAATCCTGCGCCATCGATCACCCGTCGGCGACCCGGCAGAAGAATTCGGCGTGGATGACCGCGGCGACGCGGGATGGCTGGGCGAAATGCGTCGATGAGGTCCATGAGGCCGGCGCGCGGATGTTGATCCAGCTCTGGCACGAGGGCGCGTTGCGCAATGCTGACGATGGCGGCACGATCAGCCCGTCGGGCATGGTCAGTCCGATCAAGGCGAATGGCCGCCCGGCGACGCTCGATGAGCTCCACGAGCTTCGCGACGCCTATGTCCGCGGCGCGCTCGATGCCCAGGCGATCGGTGCCGAGGGTGTCGAGGTCCATGCCGCCCACGGCTATCTGCTCGACCAGTTCCTTTGGCCGGAAAGCAATCGGCGCGACGATGGCTATGGCGGCGAGGATATTGCCGACCGTGTCCGCCTACCGGCCGAGATCGTCGCCGCTATCCGCCAAGCCTGCGGGCCCAACTTCCTCATTTCGCTGCGTTTTTCGCAGTGGAAGGAAGTCGACTACGGAGCGCGCGTCGCCCGCACTCCGGAAGAGCTCACCATATTTGCCCATATTTTAATGGCTGCCGGGCTCGACATCATCCACGCGTCGGCCCGCCGTTTCTGGGAGCCTGAATGGGAAGGCAGTGATCGCGGCATTGCCGGCTGGGCCAAGCAGGTCGGCGGATTGCCGGTGATCGCGGTCGGCAGCGTCGGCCTCGACACCGACGTCATGACCACCTTCATCGAAGCCAAGGATCCCAAGCCGCGCGTCGTCGAGGCGATCGACGAGCTGGAGCGCAAGCTCGTTGCCGGCGAATTCGACATGGTGGCAGTCGGCCGCGCTTTGATCGGCGACCCGGATTTCGTGAAGAAGGTCGAAGCCGGCGATCTGACGGGCATCCGCCTGTTCCAGCGCGCCGATCTCGGCGCCCTCGAATGGGACGTCTCGATCGTCGAGGAAGCGCACGCCGCGGAATGACCGCAACGGGAAGGGGCTTGCCGCAGTGAAGATCAGCCGCGTCGATACGGCGCATTGCCTGGTGGGCGAGGGGCCGGTGTGGGACGTTGCCGAACAGGCGCTCTATTTCGTCGATATCGTCGGCCGGAAGGTTCACCGTTTCGATCCTGCGGCGGCGAGCACGGCGAGCTGGGCAGTGCCGGCGGTGATCGGCTCGATGGCGCTGCGCGAACAGGGCGGTGCTGTCGTCGCGCTGAAGACTGGCATCCATGCGCTGGATTTCGAAAGCGGTGCCGTGACGCCCTTGGCGCTGCCCGACCAGTTGCCGCGCGTCCAGTTCAACGACGGCAAGGTCGA
>Ga0068859_100004752_pt1 | contig 13809 bp, 9 predicted proteins | sample KBSSwiS22_FD_66585 | JGI IMG/M metagenome (GOLD analysis project Ga0068859, IMG submission 66585) | Switchgrass rhizosphere microbial communities from Kellogg Biological Station, Michigan, USA - KBS Switchgrass S2-2 | ecosystem: Host-associated > Plants > Roots > Rhizosphere > Soil ... | reverse complement strand
TAGAACAGTTGCTGCAGCACGCGGCCGCGCGCGTGAAGCGCGATACCGTTATAAACAGACTGGCCGCTGCTCTGTAACGAGATCACCCGATTCACCCCGGGGAAGTGCCCGCCGACGTTGATGTCGACGGGGCGCGGCAGCCGTTCTCCCCGAGCGAACAGATATTCGACACCAAAAGAACCAGCTCGGTACTTCTCGACTTCCCACCCGGCGCTGGCCTGGTGCACGCGCGCCGTCTTGAAACTTGGATCAACGATCACGAGTGATGCGGGCCGTGTGTGAGGCGGTTCGTCACTGAACGCCTGCGCGAGTCCCGGGATGAGCGCCGGCGTCGTGCCGTAGAAGAGTCCATATGCGGCACGAAAAACATGTCTGCGTTCGCCCGGCGCATACGCCAGGCCGACTCTGGGCGCCCAATTGTTCCGCGCAGTCGTGATGCTGCTGCCCAGCAAATCCTGCACGTCATAGCGGACGCCAAGGTCCATCGTCAACGCGGGCGTGACGCGCCATGCGTCCTGTAGGAAGGCGGCGTACTGGTCTGCGTCGGGATGGACGGTTCCCGTGTCGAGCGTCTGCACGAACCAATCGCTCGAGCCCGTCACCACTCCGCCGATCGTCTGAAATCCCAGAGTTGTCAGCGGTCCGAATGCGATGGCATTCCGATCCTGCAGCACGTCGACGCCCGTTTTCATCGAATGCGCGCCAGCAATCCAGGATACGGAATCACCAATCTGCAGCCGCTTGGTCGCAAAGCGGTGCGGACCAAACAAACTCGAGCCGGTTTGGGCCACGAAGCTGCCGCCCTGCCAGATCACACGCGCTGGAGTCGAAGGCGGGTTTTCAGTGTCGCGCGTATCCGCGTACTGGACGCGTGCTTCGTTGACCAGCGCATTTCCAATCGTGCTCGCAAGCGACCCGGTTCCGGAACGTGTACGAAGGTACGCCCGCCCGTCGCTCGAGAGGGCCGGCTGGAAACGATTGGCGTCGATTGCCTGGCCCGCGAACTGTTGGTCGCCGTATCGGATCGTGACGTGCTGCCGGAGGTAGTCGTGATCCATCCGAGCGAAGACCAGATCCTGCTGTTGGTCCCGCGGCGATCGCATCAGCGCTGGTTCCACACCGCTCAATGCCGCCGGCCCGACGGGCGAAAATGGGGTCAGGTCGGGTGCGCCGAGTGGGGTGTCGACGCGGCGCAGCCCCTCGTAGCTGACGAGAAAAAAGCTGTGGCTCTTGAGCAAGGGTCCGCCAGCTATGCCGCCGAACTGATTGCTGCGGAACGGCGGCTTCGGCAATCCGCCTCGCTCGTCCAGCGTGTTCCGCCCGTTGAGTGCGCGGTTGCCGAAGAACTCATAACCTGATCCGTGAAACGCGTTTGAGCCCGACTTGGTGGCCACGTCGATCGCGGCAGCTCCCGCGCGGCCGTTTTCGGCGGGAGCGCCGTTGGTTTGCACCCGGAAGGCTTCAACCGACCATTGGCTAAGCTGGTACGGGATGCGCAACGGCCCTTCGCCGCCTATCGGATCGCCGCTAATGCTGCTGGTGTGATCGAAGCCGTCAATCACGATCCGGTTTTGCGCGCTAGGCAAACCCATCACACGGATTCCGCCGGTCTCAATATCCGTGGTGACCGCGGGTGTGAGCTCCGCGAGCCGAAGGTATCGACGGCCCTCGATCGGCAGCGCATCGATTTCCGTTTCTGCGACAAATCCACTTGCGTGGGTTCGTCCGGACTCCAGGATCGACGGATACGGATTGAGCGCGATTGTCTCCGGCAAAGGCGCCAGGTGAAGACGCAACTCGATCTGCATGCGGTGGCCGGGCAGCAGTGTGATGTCGTCCTGCCGTTGGCTTGCGAAACCGTCGTGCGAGGCGGTAACCCGATAACGTCCTGGTGGCAGCGCGGCGAAGCCGAATCGTCCTTCGCGATCCGCGTGTGTCTGGCGGTCGACGCCGGTATCGACGTTCGTGACCGAGACCCCGGCGGCGCTGAGGACCTTGCCGTTCACGTCGCCGACGCGTCCCCAGATCTCTCCGGTATTCCCCTGCGCGAACGCAGGCGTGCAGCTGAGAAGCGCAAGAGCGAACAACAGCGCGGCGACCAAGGCAGCGTTCACCTAATCAATCCGTGTGCCACGCTATAATTTTTTCTTCATGGCACTCATCGTCCCGTTTCGTGCACTGCGACCGACGCCCGCATCGGCCGCTCGCGTAGCCGCCGTTCCATATGACGTCGTCAACGCTGGGGAAGCCCATGCGTTGGCTGCGGGCAATCCGCTCAGTTTTCTGCATGTATCGCGAGCCGAAATCGATTTGCCGGGTCAGACGGATCCCTACGCCGACGCCGTGTATCGGAAGGCCGTCGAGAATTTCGAGATGCTCAAACGGCAGGCGCCGCTCGTGGAGGAAGATTCGCCGTCGCTATATGTCTACCGCCTCAAAATGGGCAACCACGTACAGACCGGTGTGGCGGGGACGTTCTCTATTGATGAGTACGAGCGAGGTGTCATCAAGAAACACGAGCACACGCGTCCCGACAAGGAAGACGACCGTACGCGCCACATGATCGACCTGCGCGCGCAAACCGGTCCCGTGTTTCTGACTTACCGCGCCTCACACACGGTCGACACAATCGTGAACGACGTGATGCGCGGCGCGACGCTATTTGACTTCACTGCACCCGACGGCGTGCAGCACACGATTTGGCGCGCAGACGAGGGCGAACTCCGAGACCTGGTGGCGGCGTTCGATGCCATTCCGTCTCTGTACATTGCCGACGGGCACCATCGTGCCGCCAGCGCCGCACGCGCGCGCCAGCAGCTTCGCGCGACCGCTGGCCCACACTGCGAGTCCGATAGGGTGCTTGCCGTCGCCTTCCCCGACAGCCAGATGCAGGTCCTGCCGTACAACCGCGTGGTGAAAGATCTCGGTTCGCACTCGCCGGCGTCCTTCCTCGCGAAACTGCGTGAGCAGTTTGATGTGAAAGAGGGACCGGCGACGCCGGCACGGAAGGGACACGTCGCGATGTTCCTCGACGACAGATGGCAGACGATCGATCTCGGTGAGGCGCCGTCCGACTTGAACGCATCGGACCGTCTCGATGTCAGCCGCCTGCAGCAGAACGTGCTCGCGCCACTGCTCGGCATCGGTGACGTACGGAGCGATAAGCGAATTGATTTCGTCGGCGGCGCGCGAGGCGCCGCGGAGCTCGAACAATTGGTCAGGTCGGGCAAGTATGCAGTGGCGTTCTCGTTGTATCCCGTCAGCGTGGACGACCTGATGCAGGTGTGCGATGCCGGCGGCATCATGCCGCCCAAGTCGACGTGGTTCGAGCCGAAGCTTCGGGATGGATTGCTGTCTCATCTGATCTAGGTCCACCTGAAGGTTGATGATTGGTCCACCGCGAGGTGGGCCCGCCTGGGTGCAGCCGGACCTCAATGAAAGTTCTCATCGCAGACCAGTTCGAGCAAAGTGGCATCGACGCGATCGTTGCGGCGGGATGCGAGGTCGTGTACGAGCCATCGCTTGTCGATCAGCAGCTCGCGGACGCGCTTACAGCGAGGCGGCCGGACGTCCTGATCGTCCGCAGCACGAAGGTCACCGAACCGATGCTCGCCGACACGTCGTTGTCGCTGATCGTGCGCGCCGGCGCGGGCGTCAACACCATCGATGTGAACGCCGCGTCGCGCCGTGGCATTTACGTGTCGAACTGCCCCGGGAAGAACTCGATTGCGGTTGCGGAGCTGACATTCGCATTGATGCTCGCGCTCGACCGGCGCATCGCCGAGAACGTCAGCGATTTGCGAACTGGAAAATGGAACAAGAAGGAGTATTCCCAAGCGCGTGGACTGTTCGGCCGGACGCTGGGCATTCTCGGTTACGGCAACATCGGCCAGGAAGTCGCGCACCGCGCCCTCGCGTTTGGGATGCGAGTCGTCGTCTGGAGTCGGCGGTTTGATCGGGGATCAGGGATCGGGGATCCCGTCGTGACGGTCGTCCATTCACCCGAGGCAGTCGCTGATCAGGCGGACATTCTCACCGTGCATCTTGCGCTGGCGAGCGACACGCGCAATCTCGTCAACCGATCGCTGCTCGATCGGCTGAAGCCGGGCGCGTACTTCGTGAATACCTCACGCGCCGAGGTCGTCGATCACGAAGCGCTGGCCGATGCCGTGCGGAGCCGTGGCATCCGCGTCGCGCTCGACGTGTTTGCGAAGGAGCCGGCGGCGTCGACCGGTGAGTTCACCGATCCGCTGCTGACGCTTCCCGGGGTGATCGGGACGCATCATGTCGGCGCCTCAACAGAGCAGGCCCAGGAAGCGATCGCAGCCGAGGCAGCGCGGATCGTGCGCGTCTACAAAGCGACGGGCAAAGTGCCGAATGTCGTCAATCTGGCGACAACGACACCAGCCACACACATGCTGGTCGTGCGTCATCGCGACCGTCCAGGTGTCCTGGCGCATGTCTTCGACCACTTGCGTGCGGGCAACCTCAACGTGCAGGAAACCGAGAACATCGTGTTCGAGGGCGCAGAGGCTGCTATCGCCCGGATCAATCTCGACGGCGAGCCGCCAGCGGGGCTGCTGGCAACGATCGCTCGCGGCAACCCCGACATCTTGAATTTGTACCTCGTTAAGATCTAGTTGTACGAACGGAGCTCTTTCATGCCTACAGCAACACGCGTGTTCAATTTCTCCGCCGGTCCCGCGGTCCTTCCGCTGAGCGTGCTCGAAGAGGCGCAGCGCGACTTGATGGCGCTGCCGGGCGTCGGTATGTCCGTGATGGAGATCAGCCATCGCTCGTCGACCTTTGAAGACCTGATGCACAAGGCGCAGGATGACATCCGGGCGCTCGCAGGAATTCCCGCCCACTACAAGATCCTGATGCTGCAGGGGGGCGCCAGCCTGCAGTTCTCGATGGTGCCGATGAACCTGCTCGCGTCGGGACAGACGGCGGATTACATCGACAGCGGTTCGTGGGCCGACAAGGCGGCGAAGGAAGCAAAGAAGGTCGGTAAGGTGAATATCGCCGCGACGACAAAGGGCGAGAACTATTCGCGGCTGCCCGAACCCGCCGAAATCAGACTGACGCCCGGCGCGGCATACGTGCACATGACCAGCAACAACACCATCGAGGGAACGCAGTGGAAATCGCTGCCGGACGTCGGAGATGCGCCGCTCGTCAACGACACATCCTCGGACATGTTCAGCGGCCCGATTGATATCGCACGGCATGCGTTGATTTACGCAGGCGCGCAAAAGAACCTCGGGCCTTCGGGCGTCACCCTGGTCATCATTCGCGAAGACCTGTTGCCACGCTCGGCGGATGCGCTGCCCATGATGCTGAGTTACAAAGTGCAGGCGGAGAACGACTCGCTCTATAACACGCCGAACACCTTTGGCATTTACATCCTCGGCTTGACCATGAAGTACCTGCGATCGATCGGCGGTCTCCAGGCAATTGCGAAAGTCAACCAGCGCAAAGCCGCGAAGCTCTATGCGGAAATCGACCGGACGGGCTTCTATCGAGGCACCGCTCGCAAACAGGATCGATCGTTGATGAACGTGACGTTCCGGCTTTCGAGCGAAGAACTCGAGAAGCAGTTTGTGAAGGAATCAACGGCGGCCGGGTTCGATGGACTCAAAGGCCATCGGTCCGTGGGCGGAATGCGTGCGTCCATCTACAACGCATTTCCGGAAGAGGGCATCGATGCGCTCGTCTCTTTCATGCGGGAGTTCGAGCGTAAGCATGGATAGTCACAACTTCCACCGATAACGAGCCGCAGAGACTCAGAGACACGACCGAGATGAGATTTTTCTGGGTCTCTGTGGGCGCGTGGTGCTGTGGAGTCGCTACGTCGTCGGGGCGCGATAGGGCCGTCGCCGGCGTCGTCGTCGGCGGCGCGGTCGTGGCACGTCGGCGCCCTCTTCGCCATCGAATGTCTTGGCTGCCTCTATGAACCCGCGCCAGTGTTCGAGCGCCTCAGGCGCGTGGCCATGAATCTCCAGCCATGTCAGCGCTTCGCGGAAGGGTCCACGATGCATAAGGGCTCTTCGTGCACGTGGGGAGAGGTGCAGGTCGAGGAGGCGGCGTTGCAGGCTGAGGATATGCCGCAGGCGTTCGACGTCCCGGCGTGCCAGCGGAAGAAGCCCGAGTGACAATGCCGGTTCCTTCTTTGGGCGGCCGTCGTCACTGAACACGACGGGCGGTGGTCTGAAGTCGTAGCCTACCGGCACGAGCAACGTGCCGAGCAGCACCGCGTTGGTGAGTGTCTCCGGCGTCTCGTCGAACTGGCGTCGATAGGTGTCGAGGGCTGCGAGCGACCTCCAGAGTCCTTCGCTTGCGCGTTTCTGCAGCTCCGGCGCAATCGGCTCGAGCAGTCGCCGGTCCGCGAGCATTCGGAACGCTTTTTCAGCGGATCCGGCGCGCAGCAGTTTGTAGATCTCCTCCACCAGCCGGGCCGGAGCGCTGTGCGCCAGCTCTCCTCGATGCGCGGTGATGGCCGTGTCGATTGGCGGATCGATCGTGAAATCGAGCCGCGACGCCATCGAGACGGCGCGAATCATCCGGACAGGGTCCTCCTGGAACCGCTCGGTGGGATCGCCGATGCATCGAATCACGCGTTCGTCGAGGTCCTGGAGTCCACCTGTAAAGTCGATGATCGAGAAGTCGGCGATGTCGTAGAACAACGCGTTGACGGTGAAGTCGCGGCGGAACGCGTCTTCCTCCGGAGTTCCGAACGTGTTGTCACGATGGAGCATCCGGTCGTGATGCCCAGCATGTTCGAGCGGGATGCCGTCATGGGGCTCTTCTGGGATGGCAAGCTCCGCGGCCGTCAGCTGGCGGCGGAAGGTGGCCACTTCGATCGTCTTGGGGCCGAAGCGGACGTGAGCCAGCCTGAAGCGCCGTCCAATGATCCAGCAATTCTTGAAAAGACGCTTGACCTGATACGGATGCGCGTCGGTGCCGATGTCGAAATCCTTGGGACGACGGCCGAGCAGCAGGTCGCGGACGCTGCCGCCGACGAGGTAGGCGGCGAAGTTGTTTTGATGGAGGCGGTAGAGAACCTTCAGGGCGTCGGGGTCGATCTGTTTGCGCGAGATTGCATGCTCCGCGCGAGGCACGACCACCGGAACCGCCATTGGGGCGATTGTAACAAAGCATCTCCGGACGTTAGGATGTTCGGATGCGCGTAGTGGTGCTCGCGGTGGCGGCGCTGCTGGCCGTCCACGTGGCGGACGCGGCGGAGCCTGCGTCGTTGACGCGCGCGCGCACGCTGTACAACGCCGCAGACTACGATGGGGCGATTGCGGCTGCGGCGCTCGCGCGTACGCAGACGCCGGGGGGGGATGCCGCCGCGCTGGTCGAAGCACGCGCGCGGCTTGAGCGCTTCAGACGGAATGCCGATCCTGAGGATCTCATCGCGGCGCGGGATGCGCTGAACACGATTCGCGCGTCCGCACTGGCCGGCCGAGATCAAGTCGATTTTCTCGTGGGGCTCGGCCAGTCCTTGTATCTGACCGATTTTTTTGGCGCGGCGGCCGATCTGTTCGACACGGCCCTCGAGCGCAGCGCACCGCTTCCCGATCACGATCGCATGCTGCTGCTGGACTGGTGGGCGACCGCTGTCGATCGCGAGGCGCAGGTTGCGCCGTCGGAACGTCGTGCGCGTCTCGCGGCGCAGATTACCGCCAGGATGGAAGACGAGCTCCGCCGCGATCCAGGCAGCGCGCCGGCGAATTATTGGCTCGCGGTGGCGGCACGCGCCGCGGGCGATCTCGACGCGGCGTGGGATGCAGCGGTCGCCGCGTGGGTGCGCGCGACGCTCGGTCCAGGCACCGAGCAACTGCGAGCGGACATCGATCGTCTCGTGATGCAGGCTGTCATTCCCGAACGAGCGCGTGCCCACCGGGCGCGCGACCAGGTGGATTCCACCGACGCGATGCGCGCTCAGTGGGAGTCAGTGAAGCAACAGTGGCGGTAGGCGGCGAGTTACGGCTTAGCATCGCGCCAGTTCTCAGCAATTCCAACATCGACGTCGAGTGGAACGTCGAGCTTCACGGCGCTCTCCATCCGTTCGCGGACCAGCGCCGCGGCGTCGTCGACTTCTTCCTTCGGCGACTCGAACAGCAGCTCGTCGTGCACGGTGAGGATCATGCGCGTGCACAGCTTGCGTCGCAGAAGCTCACCGTGGAGATCGATCATGGCGCGCTTCAGGATGTCGGCGGCCGTCCCTTGAATCGGCATGTTCACCGCTTCGCGCTCGGACTGCGCCCGCATCTGAAAATTGCGGCTCATCAAGTTCGGCACTAGTCTGCGCCGCCCGAACATTGTCTTGACGACGCCAGTCTGGCGCGCTTCCTCGAGCATCTGATCGATGAATATGCGCACCTTCGGAAATCCACGGAAGTATGCATCGATGAACTCCTGCGCGGCTTCCTGCGTGACGTTGATGTCCTTCGCAAGTGTGAACGGCGTCTTCCCGTAGAGCACTGCGTAGTTGACCATTTTCGAACGACTGCGGAGTTCGTGATGCGAAAGGCCGCTGTTGGGGCCAAACAGCTGCAGCGCCGTGCGATCGTGGATGTCCTCGCCACTGCGAAAGGCGTCAATCAGCGCCGGCTCGCCGGCCATATGGGCAAGCACCCGGAGTTCGATCTGCGAGTAGTCGGCCGAGATCAGGACGTGGCCTGCATCCGCGATGAATGCGCGCCGGATTTCGCGGCCGAGCTCGGTTCGAATCGGAATGTTTTGGAGATTGGGATCCGAGCTGCTCAAACGGCCCGTGGCGGCGACCGCCTGGTTGAAACACGTATGCACGCGGCCGGTTTGCGGATGCACCATCAGGGGAAGCGCGTCGATGTACGTGCCTTTCAGCTTCATCAACGCGCGCCACTCGATCACCAGCCGCGGAAGTTCGTGCGTCAGCGCAAGCTCTTCGAGCACCTCGGCGGCCGTGGAGGTCGAGCGCGTCCGTCCGGTGCGCTTGGTCGCGGGCATTTGCAGTTTGTCGAAGAGGATCTCGCCAAGCTGTTTGGGTGAATTGATGTTGAACTGTTCGCCCGCAAGCTCCCATATGCGCGCGGTGTACTGCGCAAGCGCCTGCTCGATTTGCTGTGATTGCGCCGCCAGAGCGGAGCCGTCGATGCGGATCCCCGCGCGCTCGACATCGGCGAGCACCGGCACGAGCGGCATCTCCAGTTCACGGTAGACCGATTGGAGCTGATCGGTCACGAGGAGCGGAGCCAGCCGATTCGAAAGCTGTCTTGCGAGATCCGCGCGCTCCCCAGCAAACGTGAGGAGCGATTCGGGCGCGATGCGCGCAAACGCGACGGCCTTTACCCCGCGACCGCAAACGTCCTCCTCGGTGAGCGCTTTGTAGCCAAGGTGTTCGAGCGAGGACTCTTCGAGCGGATGGCCAGGGCGTGTCGCGTCGAGCAAGTAACTGGCGAGCATCGAGTCGAACTCGAGCCCAGCGAGCGTGATCCCATGCCGCGCGAGCACGATCATGTCGAACTTCAGGTCGTGACCGAGCTTGTGAACCGATGAATCCTCGAGCAGGGGACGCAACCGCTCCAGCGTTGTTCGTAGGTCGAGCTGCTCGGGCGTGCTCGCCCCCGCCAGCAAATCGGTACCGCCGTCTTCGCCTTCGTGTCCGACCGGAACGTAGCGTGCCTGACGGTCGCGCGCGGAGAATGCGAGGCCGACCACACCGGCACGCATGGCAGACGGTTCGCTCGGAATGACGCGCAGCGCGAACTCACCGGCGGAACGCAAGTCTGTGATGAGCGCATCCAGTTCGGCCTCGGTGTGGACGACCGCGTAATCCTTTTGGATGTTCTCGGCGGTGGGCGCGTAGTCGTTGACCAGCGTCCGGAAGGCAAGGCGCGAGAACAGTTCGTAGCAGCGCTCGCGCGAGGCGCCGCGGTACTTCAATGCCTCGAAATCCACTTCCACAGGCACATCGGTGCGAATCGTGACGAGTTCCCGGCTTTGGAGCGCAGCTGTTCGATGTGTGACCAGTGCCTCCCGTTGCTTCGGTTTCAGTTCTGCGGCGTGCTCGAGGAGCCCATCGAGGCTGCCGTACTGCGTGATCAAGTCGATCGCGCCCTTCTTGCCGATGCCCGGCACGCCGGCGACGTTGTCGCTCGTGTCGCCGACAAGCGCCAGGACATCAGTGACCTGCGACGGCTTGACGCCAAACTTCTCGACGACACCGTGCTCGTCAAACCAGGCGCCGTCTTCGCGGGGATCGTAGACACGAACCCCGTCGTGCACGAGCTGAAAGAAGTCCTTGTCGATCGAGACGATGGCCACTTCGAACCCGTGCGGGGCAGCGCGTCGCGCCAGCGTGCCGATCACATCGTCGGCTTCATACCCGCGGGCGGTGACGATCGGCACTCCCATCGCCTCACATGCCTGATGCACCCAGTTGATTTGCTCCGCAAGGTCATCCGGCATCGCGACCCGGTTCGCTTTGTAGTCCTCCACGATTTCGTCACGGAAGGTGGGCCCAGCAAGGTCGAACGACGCGGCCATGTATGCGGGCTTGTGGTCGGCGATGAGCTTTCGCAACATCGTGACGAACACGTATACGGCGTGTGTGGTGTGCCCCTCCTGATTGGACAGACCCCTGCCGCGAAACGCGTGATACGCGCGGTACATCTGCGAGCTGCCGTCGATCAAAAACAGCGTGGGGCGGGACATGAATGACTGCGAACGGACGGAGGCGGAAAGGTTTGCCTCTACGAAGGATATCATTCGACTAGATGCGTTCCTGGGTTCCCGTCATCGTCGTTGCCGTGCTCACGCTGTCGGCGTGCAGTGGCCTTGTGAAGAAGCAATACGAGTACGAAGAAGAGATGTACCTTGCACTCGACGGGTCGGCAACGCTGAACGTCAACGCGTCGGTGCCCGCGCTGGTCGCGTTGCGCGGCATGGATCTCAACCCGAGTCCACGTACGCGATTCGATCGTGACCGGGTCCGTGAGCTCTACGAGGCGCCGGGTGTCACCGTCACGGCGTTGAGCTCGTCACGACGATACGGCCGCAGGTTCGTCCACGTGAGCATGAATGTCGTCGACGTGCGCTCGGTGGAACGGATGGCGCCGTTCGCCTGGTCCACCTACAAGTTCGCGCGCGAAGGCGATCTCTACGAATTCAAGCAGTCTGTCGGGCCGTCGGTGGGCAAGCAGGTCACCGATGTTGGCTGGGACGGCTCTGAGCTGGTCGCTTTCCGGATGCATTTGCCCAGCCGGATCACGTATCACAACGCGCCGTCTCACAGGACCGAACGGGGCAACATCCTCGAATGGGAGCAAACGCTTGCCGATCGGATTCACGGCATGCCTGTCGACATCGAGGTGCAGCTCGAAACGCAGTCGATCCTCGCGCGTACGTTGCTGTTGTTTGCAACGACCGCCGTCGCGGCTCTTGCGACGCTGGGCTTCGTGATCTGGTGGATTGCTCGGAGGGGACACGACGCAGGGGGTAGAGGGCAGGAGGTGGCAGGTCACTAAACGTCTGCCACCTTGCCCTGCCACCTGATTAGTTACAGGTGCTCGAGCTCCTGCTCGACTTCAGCGTCGGTCTTCAGGTCGTTCGTAACCGAGAAGGCGCCGAACGAACTGGCGATCGAGCGTGCGAGCATCCGGTCGGTGTTGCTGTTGACGACACCGTCGAGCGTGACATGGCCGTTCTCGACTATGACGTGGATCGGCGGATTGGCCATCGACCCATAGTTCCAGAAGTTCGAGTTGCCGTAGATCGCTCTTGCAATCCGGAACCGCAGTTCATCGTCAAAGTTCGAGACCGGCAGTACGGTGATCTTGTTGACCACCTGATGCACGCCGTCGATTCTGGCGATGCGTTTTTCGATGTCGTTCTTCTTGTATGGCATCGTGACCTTGCCGGTCAGCGTGACGATGCCGTTGTCCACCTGCATGTGAACCGAGTCGAAGATCGAAAACTGCGGGTAGGTGAGCACCTGCCTGGAAACGTCGTGCGCTACCTGCAAGTCTTTTCGATCCGCGGCCGCCCATGCAGGCGCGCTCGTTGCGAGCACAACCACCATTGCGGCAATAAACCTGGCGAACATTGGAAGTCCTCCTTCGCGCTGGCCGGGTCTACGGTCCACAGCCTTTTGGAGCGACCGTGACCCGAACCCCGGACACCCTCAGGGCAAGGGGTTTGCCAGCAGAAATTCGCTCAAAACAGGCTAGATTTCCGCATTTTTACGAAGCCGTCATTTCGTGTGGACATCTCGTGTATAAGGACGCCATGAAGAAGCGCCTCCTCGTGATGACCATAGTTCTCGTCGGTGCCGTAATCCTCGCCGTTGTGGGCGCGCAACAGCGCACGGCGTCACCGCCGAAGTACCGGGTCGACCCGTTCTGGCCCAAGCCGCTGCCGAACAAGTGGAGCATGCAGCAGATCGTCGACATCTACGTCGATCGCGACGATCACGTTTGGATGATCAACCGCCGCGTGGATGCGCGGCCGGACGAATTGACAGCGGCGACCAACCCGCCGCGAGGCGAATGTTGCGTGTTAGGGCCCGAGGTGATCGAATTCGATCCCGATGGCAACGTGGTGAACGCGTGGGGCGGGCCCGGCTACCATCCAGGGTGGCCCGGGCGGCTGCAGACCATCGCGGTCGATCGTCAAAAGAACGTTTATCTCTCGGGCACCACTCCGGGCGACAGCATCATCGAGTTCACCAGGGACGGGAAGTTCGTGCGCGATTTCGGCCACCGCGGCCCGAAAGTGCCAGCCGATCAGGTAAAGGCCGACAACCAGCAGACGGCGACGTTTCCGCCGGGGATCGGCTCGTTCGAGCTGGATGAGGACGCGGGCGAGATTTTCATCGCCGACGGGTTCCTCAACAAACGAATCCTCGTTTACGACCTGAACACCGGGGCGTTCAAACGGGGGTGGGGCGGCAAAGGGATTCCGCTGAGTGAAGTCGACAACAAGCCCACGCCCGATTACGACATCTCAGGATCGCCTCCGGATCAGATGCAGTTTGCACCCGCCCTCCACTGTGTTCATTTCTCACGCGACGGGCTGGTGTATGTCTGCGAGCGTGGCAGCGATCGGGTCCAGGTCTTTACCAAGCAGGGGAAATTCGTCCGGCAGTGGTTCGTCCATCCATCGACGCAGTCGCGCGGCGCCAACTGCGGCGGCCCGTGGAGCACGACCGCGGCGCCGTGCGGAACCGTCTATCACCTGGCGCTCTCAGCCGATCCACAGCAGCGGCACGTGTTTGTCGCCGACGGCACGAACAATATGGTGTGGATCTTCAACCGCAACGACGGCACGCTCGCTGGCTCGTTCGGCGGCAATGGCCGTTATGCGGGCCAACTCCACTGGATAGATGCCGTCGCCGTTGACTCGAAGGGGGCCGTCTATACCGGAGAAGTTGAGGACGGGAAGCGGATTCAGAAGTTTGTTCCCGTCAATTAGTGCGGCGTCAGGAGAACCAGATCATCGTAAAGATCCCGAGGGCGATCAAGACAATCTGACGGAGTGAGCTGGCGTCGGTGCGACCGCGGTGCAGGCCCGGGATCAGGTCGGCCATCGCGACATACAGGAAACTTGACGCGGCGATCACCAGGAAGTACGGGAGCGCTCGCGGCATCAGGTCGAAGGCGAGAAAGGTGCCCATCGCACCGGCGACGCTCGCAAGCGCCGACAACACGTTGAGCAGCAACGCCCGCTGCCGCGAATATCCCGCATGCAGGAGAATGGCGAAATCGCCGATCTCCTGCGGAATCTCGTGCGCCGCCACGGCGATTGCGGTGCTCACGCCCA
>Ga0068859_100004751_pt1 | contig 13809 bp, 10 predicted proteins | sample KBSSwiS22_FD_66585 | JGI IMG/M metagenome (GOLD analysis project Ga0068859, IMG submission 66585) | Switchgrass rhizosphere microbial communities from Kellogg Biological Station, Michigan, USA - KBS Switchgrass S2-2 | ecosystem: Host-associated > Plants > Roots > Rhizosphere > Soil ... | reverse complement strand
CATGGCCGGATTGAAGAAAAGTCCTTTTCCAGATATCGGCTACGCCGCGCTGGCAAAAAGGGAAAGCAAAGGGTGATGGCTCATTTGTGCGAGGTTTTGCGGCTTGGCCCTCCCCAGGAGAGTGGACGAAATCGCACCTGGTTTACGGTCGAAAAAGCGAAGCATCGTTTACGCGAAGACCGCACGGTAAAGGAAGGAAACGAAATGGCGCAAGTTGTCAGCCGCGCGGTGACTCGTATCGCAGAGACCCGAAGTAAAGATACATCCTCCTACCCAGTTCGGCCGGAATACTGTCCAGCGCGACTTGATTCCCTACAAAAGGTGCAATTGGAAGCAACTGCAATTGCACAGTTACAACATCCGATCGATCCAATGTACATGCGTTACATTCGTCGCCTGCGCAATGATAGCGAACTGTGGGCTGACAGCAAGATATCCGGTTTTCTCTCCAAGCCGCGCTTTCGGTTAGGCAGCGGAAGTCCCGCGATGGCGGGCATGCAAAAAGTGACAGCGATTGACCAAATTCGCGGAGAACGGGGCAAGGCCAGGGGCTGAAGGATAGATGGAATCCGGCTACATACTTGTGCTGAACCAGAACTAAAGACACTATTTGATTCTTAGAGTCGCAGTACTTTGAGGAACTCTTGGAACACTTGTATTGCCTTCGCTGCAATCGGGGAATTCAAGCAGGACAGAAATCGGTTGCGGTCTATATGTTCGCCCAGACTGTGGGAGTAAGGCCGCGGCAAAAATCTGGGGCGCAGCGCATCTGCTTCTGTCCGCAATGTTCGGTCTCTCTCGCCATGGGGCCGCCACCGGAAGGTGCACTGAATGTTGCCGCATGGCAGATGATCCGCGACTTGGTTGGTTCGGATCCTGCGCTAACCGAGGCCGCGTGGGAAAATCTCAGCGGCGCTGTTGGGCTGCTTGCGCCTGCCGTTGCTGAGGGCAGGTCGCGTCAAACCGGCACCGGTGAGTACTTCGAGTTTTAGTCCATTCTCGGTTTAAGGTTAAGAATCGAATAAATTTAGGTGGTCACAATTGTGCAAAAAGTTGCTCAATCCACCGCCTGACCGCCTTAACCCCTATATTCTTGAAACCCCGGTTTGGTATAGGGCTTGCATTTGACAGAACAGGGCCGCAAGCATCTTAGGATTGCCGCTTGTGACTTCCACCCGGATCCTTTGTAGCTAACAGGATCCATGTGGTCTTGATCTTGGAGAATGGTTCGCAATGAAGACTGTTCTATTCATGTTCACCATGCTTTGCGCGACTGGCGCGTTAGCGCAAGCTGGGTCTGGGGTTACCGTACTCAGTGGTGATGTGCAAAAGTGGGAAGTGATCTCGCATCCCAGCCGTGCAAGCGTTGTACCGCTGGCCCAGGAACAAAGTCTTATCAGCCCCAGCAATCCCAGTTTTGCCCGCGGGGAACGCCCGCTGTGGGAAGTTGGGCAGATCAAACAAGAGATGTCTCTGGGTGAAGTGGCACGACTGCAACGGAAATTGCACGCTAAAGACAAGAAATCTCCAGTTGTCTGGCATGACTAGACGTCTCCAACAAGATTGATTTCGAACTGCGGCAGACTTTGCGTAGTGCATATGCAACTGCCGCATTGCTGTTTTGGGTGGGTAATTTACTCTTAGTCTCCCTGCTATAATCCGCGCTTTAATCAACTTTCATTCGGAAACGAGACCACAGCGCTTATGGATTTCCTCCGTGTGTTGTTGCTTGCCTTTTTAACACTCGTTCTGGCAATTCCTTCGGTTCAGTCACAAAGTAATTCAGGTGCTTCGATCCTTGGGTTCACCAGCGACCACGCTGCAAAACAAAACGAGATCGAGCAGAAATTCAAGGCAATTCCCTCACCTGAGGAAGAGCGCAAACATCATCGAATCTTCACCGCGGAGCCACATCTTGCAGGGTCGAAGCGCAACAACGACCTGGCCGACTACGTCGCCGACCAGTGGCGCAAACAAGGATTGGACGATGTCGTCACCCGCCAATATGACGTTTACGCGACCGCACCGAAAAGCTCATTTCTAGAACTAGTCGCACCGGTTCACTACGTGGCGAGCCTGCGTGAGGAGCCGTATCCCGAGGACCCTGACACCAAAAATCCCAACGTGAGTTCGGCGTGGACAGGCATGTCGATTTCCGGTGAGGTCACTGCTCCGGTGGTCTACGCACATAGCGGCAATCCTGAGGATTATGATCTGCTACGCAAGCAAGGCATCAGCGTCAAAGGCAAGATCGTGCTGGTTCGCTATTCGAATCCCTACAGCTATCGTGGATTCAAGGCCCTCACTGCGGAACGCGAGGGTGCAGCCGCGATGTTGGTGTACAGCGATCCGGCTGAGGATGGATTCAAAAAGGGCGCGGTATTTCCCGATGGCCCTTGGGGTCCTGAAAGCCACATTCAGCGGGGCGCGATCACTTACGACTTCATGGTGCCGGGCGATCCTCTAACACCGGGTTGGGCTTCGGTTCCCGGTGCCAAGCGCATTCCGCTTGAGCAAGCCGTCTCGGTTCCGAAGATTATGGCGCTGCCGCTATCCTGGCATGATGCCAAGCCGATTTTGGAGAATCTAGGCGGACCGCTTGCACCTGCGGATTGGCAAGGCGCTCTGCCGATGCAATATCACCTGGGCGGCGATCAGGCCAAAGTTCATTTGAAGATCGAAATGGACAACTCGATCAAGCCTTACTACGTAGTCGAGGGACGCATTCGTGGTTCGGAATTGCCCGATGAATGGATTGTGCTCGGCAATCATCGTGATGCGTGGGTGTTTGGCGGGGTGGATCCCAGCAGCGGCTCCGCTTCCATGATGGAGCTGACGCGGGCCATGGGACAGCTCGCCAAGCAAGGCATGCGTCCCCGGCGGACGATTATTTTTTGCAGCTGGGATGGAGAGGAAGTTGGGCTGACTGGCTCAACCGAATGGGGTGAGCAGTTTGCCGATGAGTTGCGCAAGAAAGCTGTGGCTTACATCAATGTTGATTCTTCTACTTCCGGTCCGAACTTTGATGGCAGCGCGGTGGGATCATTGACTCCCATGATGGTTGAAGCCAGCCATACGCTTCAGGATCCGGCGACCGGAAAAACTCTTTATGAAGCCTGGAAACAGTGGGCCATCCGCAAAAAGGAATCTGCAAAAGACACCTCTCCAGTCACCGATTTCAACATCGCGGATACTCGTATCGGCAGCGGCTCCGACCACACCGTCTTTTTGAACTTTGTCGGAATGCCGATGATCGCTCTGCAGTTCGATGGAGATTACGGGGTATACCACTCCATGTACGACGATTTTTATTGGATGAATAAGATCGGGGACCCGGGCTACCGTTACCACACATTGATGTCGCAGTTGTGGGGAGTGCTGGCCCTGCGGTTGGGCAATGCGGACCTGCTGCCTTTTGACTATGCAAACTACGCGGCAAACGTTCGTCAATTTATTACCGAGATGGCCCAAGGAAAAGATTTGAGCCAGCTTGATTTGAAGCCTGTCATGGATGGGATCAATGACTTCGAGGCTTCTGGTACAAAGTTGGACAACTCCATCAAAGCTGCGCTTGCTGCGGGCAAGATTGATCCGGCGCTGGCGGCGAAAATCAATCAGGGATTAATGCAGGCGGAGCGAAACTGGCTGAATCCAGACGGCATCCCGGGACGCCCGTGGTTCAAGCACATCTTGTATGGTGCACGCTTTACCTATGCTCACCTGGAATTGCCGGGTTTGACCGAAGCCGTGGAAAAAGGCGACTGGGCAACCGCGCGCCAGCAAGCCACAATTCTAGAACGAGCGATTGCGAACAACACTCAATTAATGAACTCATTGAATGCAGAAATCGCCGGGAAGAACTGATCGCCCGTTAAATTCTATGGCAATGCTAACCTTGTAGTGTCTCCAAATGATCCTTGACGCACTCCATCGCATCGCCACGCACGGGCAATCACTGTCTCGCCAAGACGCACGGGCTGTCATGGCTGAAGTTTTGAGCGGCAAATGCACTGACTCGCAAATCGCCGGGCTATTGGTCGGGCTGCGCATGAAGGGAGAGACAGTTGAAGAGATCGTCGGATTTGCCGAAGCAATCCGTGCCGCTGCCATTCCACTAAATCTTAAAAACGACTCCGCCTTGGACGTCAGTGATACCGAACGTGACGCGTTGGTGGACACCTGTGGTACCGGAGGCGACACCAGCGGTACTTTCAACATCTCCACGGCAACCGCGTTTGTGGTGGCCGGTGCGGGAGTGCGCGTCGCCAAACACGGGAATCGCAGCATCAGCTCAAAGTGCGGCTCAGCAGATGTGATGGAGGCGCTGGGGGTGAATATCAACCTGCCTCCGGAGCGGTTGGTCGAATGCCTAAAACAAGTTGGCATTGCTTTTCTGTTTGCGCCGCTCATGCACTCGGCAATGAAGCATGTTCAGACTGCCCGCCGCGAGCTAAAGTTGCGCACTGTGTTCAATCTGCTTGGACCGCTTACGAATCCTGCGCGGGCATCGGCGCAGGTGGTTGGCGTGTACTCAGCGGAGTTGGTGGATAAACTAGCGGAAGCTCTCAGCATGTTGGGTGTTCGGCGGGCGCTGGTGGTGCACGGGATGGATGGATTAGACGAAATCACCATCACCGGACCGACGCGCATCGCGGAAGTGCGCGACAGCGAGGTGCACACCTACGAAGTGACTCCGGAAGAATTCGGCATGCCGCGTGCCCGGCTGGAAGATATTTCTGGCGGGGATGCGGCGGCCAATGCGGCAATTATCCGTGCCGTTCTTGATGGAACGCAGTCAGCGCGGCGGGATGTGGTATTGCTAAACGCCGCGGCGGCACTTGTTGCCGCGGGTAAGGCCAATCATCTCAGCGATGCGTTTCCGCTTGCAGTGGAATCAATTGATTCAAATGCTGCGAAAAAGAAGCTTAACGACATGGTCCATTTCACTGCCGCGTAGAGACAATTCTGTTTCCAATCATTTTGCTGCTTCGACAATATCGCGAAAGTTTTTAGGGTTCTGAGTAACATTCATGTCAATTTTGATCACGAACCACCCCGCTTACTCGCCTTTAAGTCGTATTCCCCTTCTGGCAGATAGAAGCAAGATATTTCAGATTGCGACTCTACTTCGCCTCCCTCTTCAATCGCTCAATCTGCGCCAGATGATGAGCCCCGTGCGTACCCAGCTTCTCAACATACTCGGCAACGGTCACATGGTGGTTCAACTCGGGATGATAAGCCGACTTGGCCAAATCGCCCACCTTCATACGGCGCAGCAACCGCAAGTTGGCATACCGGTTTAAACCGTAAAGAGCTATAAGTTCCGCGGGAGGAGTCTCCATGTAACCGAGGTTGCGCGCCCAGTCATCCTGATCCATGGGAGCAATCACCGGCTTCTTGTCGGCCAGCATCTGCCGCAAGCGATAGGCGTACACCACTTCAATGTCAGCGAGGTGGCCGATAATTTCCAGGATGCACCACTTCTCCGGCGAGGGCTTGTAGCGAAGAACCTTATCGGGAAGACCGGTGACGGCAGCCGCGATCTGCTTCGGACTCTTTTCTGCCGCATCGAGAAAGTTTTTGCATTCGGCTTCGGTCATGGTGATAAAAGGTCCCAGTGTTCTTAGCTCAGTTCGACTTTTTGCATCCATTGAGCGGCTTGCACGTTCCAGCCCAATTCTTTGGTGATGGTGTCGCGCAACTGTGATGATGCCGCTGGCTCGCCGTGTACCAGATATGTTGTTCGCGGTTGGTTCTGGAACGTGCGCATCCATTGCAACAGTTCTGACGGGTCGGCGTGGTCGCTAAATTGTTCGAAGGCTAAGATCTGGGCGCGAATAGGGACCAGTTCCCCGTAGATTTTCACCTCGGGCGCACCGCTTTTAATCGTCGCGCCACGGGTTCCCGGCGCCTGGAATCCAATGAAGATCACAGAATTCCTCGGGTCCGGCAAACGTTGTGCAAGGTGATGCTGAATTCGGCCACCGGTTACCATACCGCTGGAAGAAATGATGATCGACGGATAGTGCGAGTCGTTGATCTTTTTCGATTCCTGCGAGGTCGACGCGAATGTAAATCCGTCCCAATGCAAAGGGGAACCATACTGATTGATTAGGCGCTTGGCTTCTTCGCTGTACTCTTCGCTGTGCTTCAGATAGATTTCGACAGCTTTGATCGCCATGGGGCTGTCGGCATAGACCGGGATGCGGGGAATCTGTCCTGATTCCATCAGCTCCTTGATCATGAAAATAAATTTCTGTGTGCGCTCTACAGCAAATGCCGGAACGACAATGCTTCCGCCGCGCTCCACAGTTTTACGAATTGCCGCAGCCAGCGCAGGACGTGGATCGTCGTCCGGGTGCAGGCGATTGCCGTAGGTGGATTCCATCACCAGCACATCGGCGTTTTCGCCCTCTTGCGGACCGGAGTGCACGACCTTACCGGGGGCAATGGTCACATCGCGCACACGTCCGATATCACCGGTGAAAAGCAGGTTACGCGTTTGGCCGTTTGTGTTTAGTGTGATTTCTGCCATGCATGAGCCGAGGATGTGGGCGGCGCGCACAAAGCGAAATGAGATGTCAGGGGATAGTTGGGTTGTTTCTCCAACCTTTACCGGCTTGAAATATTGCAAACAGCCTTCGGCTTCTTCCAAGGTATAGAGCGGCAAGGCTGGATTGTGCTTCGACTTTTTGATTTTGTTGTAGAACTCGGCGTCTTCTTCCTGGAGGTGACCGGAGTCGGGAAGGATAATTCCGCAGAGATCGATGGTGGCAGAAGTCGCGTAGATCGCGCCCTTGAAGCCTTCTTTCACCAGGCGGGGGATCCAGCCGCAATGGTCGAGATGCGCGTGAGTCAAGATCACCACGTCGATGGTGTGCGCCGGGATAGGCGTCGGCTGCCAGTTGCGTTCGCGCCACTCTTTTGGGCCTTGAAACATACCGCAGTCCACTAAGACTTGAAAACCGTCCTGGCCATTGAAATTGCTGCTTGTACTGATCAGATGTTTAGAACCAGTTACTGTACCGGCGGCGCCGAGAAATTGGATGTAGGCCAAAGCTCCTCCCAAGGGCAAACAGAGAAGTTATCACAAGAGTTTCACGGAGAAGGTTTTTCCGTCGCAGACTCTACTTTGAAGGAGTTGTTATTGAAATCACTCTCGGGCACGCTACCGTCATTTACGGTCACCTGATCCGGCAGGTATGTCGTTGAAAAGCGCACTGTAGCTTGTGACTTCCCTTTGACAAGCAACTTCTCAGTGAAGTTGCCGCTGTCGTCGTGAAGCGTGACCGGCACTTCAGCTCCGGCGTTTCCCAGGTTTTCTACTGTAACCGTTGTCAGGTATCCCTCTTTCAAATTCTTACGTGGGAAAACCGTTGTTATATGAAAATCTGGCAGCCCCTTGTCTCGATAGACCCAATCGTCAAAAAACCACTCCAAATCCTTTTTGCATGCAGCCTCCAGCAGATGTTGCATGTAGGAAGGCTCTCTGTCGGCGGCGGATTGATAGTTAGCCATCGACTGCGGGACAACATCTTCTCCGCACATTTCGCCCAACATCCACCAAACCCACATTGCTTTCATTTGAGATTTCGGATCGTCTCCGGAATTGATCAGTGAATCAGCGGTTGCGGGTTGCGGCGAGGTTTGCTGATTTTTTACCGGATCGGAAAGCAGTGAGCGACGGATGGTGAGATAGGCCAGCACGAGCGACCGCCCTCCGGCTTTTTCGATATGCTCCAACTGGGCATAGTGAGCTAAGCCATCCTGAATCCACAGACGCTCGGAGATTTTGGACTGCCGCGCCAAAGCGTAGACAGTGTTTAATTCTGCATCCGTCGATATCGGCACATTCAATGGGCTGAGCAAAATTGAGTCGGACACGAACGGAGCTGCTTCATTGTTCGGCAGCTGTAAAACCTGCAGATCTCGGTTTCCACGCAAAAAGGGCGGAGGATTCACCCTCGCCAAAAGAGCCGCGTAAGCTTTTGCCGCAGCCTCGCTTCCGGACAAGAAGTTTATCGATGATCCGTTTCTGGTTGGCAGAGATTTGTAATCCGCCATGGCAAACACCGGCACATTCGCGCCGAAATGAGCAATCGTGTAGCCAATTGCATTTTCGAGTTTGTCACCTTGAATGCCGTTAAAAAACAACGGCAAAGCAGGCTGATCGAAAGTCACGGCCATGGACGAATCGCGGTGCCGGCTTTTCCAACGTTCGATGATTGTGAACGCGCTGCCTTCCGATAGATTCGCGGCTTCGGCGGCGATTGGATACCATGTCACATAGCCGATTCCACGGACTGCCGTGAATTCGTTGCTGATTGTGTCCCAGTCGGTGTCTTTCGCCGCATTTTCGGGCACGCCGATACGTGTTAGCCGGGTCGCATCCCTGCGCACGACTCCTTCGTACCCGATGGTCAGCTGGATCACTCCTTTCGCAGGTACAGCTTTAGGTAAAGTGACGATGACTTCGGACAGACTGCCGGTGTGATCGATGTCCGATGTATACGATTGCGAAATAAATTCCAGCGGTTCATGATCGAGTTGAATAGAACGCCACGTCAAGGTCGACGAAATCTGGAGAGCCAGGCTTTGCTGGGGAACATCCGAATCATTGCGAAGAGTGATCGCACCTCGCACTCCCAAGCGTTGCTGCTCTGGCTCGAGGCGCAAGTGCAGGTCGTATTTGGTGAAAGTGAATGCCTCGCGGTCAAGAGCCAGACCCGAAACACTCAAACCACAAAACAGACAGAGAACACACAAGAACTTCATGCAGATTTTTGCCGCCGCTGACGGACGATTTCATATAGGACGACAGCGGCCGCCACCGACACGTTCAACGACGGTACCTTGCCGAGCATGGGAATAGAAATAAGAAAATCACATTTCTTTCTTACCAAGTCGTGCATGCCCTTCCCTTCGGCGCCTAGCACGACTGCACAGTCCATCTTGTAGTCGAGTGAGTCATAGCTTTGCGTGCCGCGCTCGTCCAAGCCGACGGTCCATAGATTCTTTGATTTCAGTTCTTCGAGCGTGCGGGCAATGTTAGTCACTTTTGCAATCCGCAAATGTTCGCTCGCACCGGCGGACGCTTTGGCCACGGTTCCGGTGACTCCAACGGCGCGACGTTCGGGAATCACGACGCCATCGGCTCCGGCAGCGTCCGCGGTGCGCAAAATCGCTCCCAAGTTGTGCGGATCCTCAATTCCATCGAGTACCACGATCAAACAGTGACTCCCCTTCTTCTCCGCCAGCAGATCGTCGAGATCGTTATACTGCTTGGCCGAGGTCACCGCGAGCACGCCCTGATGGCCGTGATCGTGCGTCATACGCTCGATTTCCTGGCGCGTTAGAAAGCGCACGGCCACACCCTGCTTGCGGCAGTCCTCGACGATCCGTTGCAAGCGCAGATCATGCCGCTCTTTGGTTACCCCGACCCATTCCAGCAAGCGGCCTCGCGCCTTGAGGGCTTCGGTTACCGGGTTGATTCCATAGATAAGATTCATGGACTGCTCAGTTTACTGCCTAATGCCTGCTTAGGTCGAAAATTGGGCCCTACAATTGCCTTTCACGCGTCGCTTTCATTGACGCTCGGAAAACGCCATCGCTATACTTGGCCTAGCACCCGTCAGGAGGGCTATGTCGCTTTCCGCAGTGATTGTGGATGATGAGCAGTTGGCGCGGGACGAACTCGCTTACCTGCTCAAAAATGCCGGCGATGTGGATGTCGTCGCCCAGGGTAAAAACGGCCTTGAGGCGGTAAACCTAATCCGCGAGCACAATCCTGATCTAGTTTTTCTTGATGTGCAGATGCCCGGGCTGGACGGCTTTGGCGTCATCAAGAAGCTGCTCGACAAGAAAGTCCCCATCCCGAATATTGTTTTTGCGACCGCGTTTGATCAATACGCAGTTAAAGCTTTCGAAGTAAACGCTGTTGATTATCTGCTGAAACCTTTCGATAAGAAACGCGTCGCACAGTCGGTACAGAAAGCCCGCGAGAAAATGGACAGCACTGGCGGTTCCTCCGAAAAGCTGGAGACGCTAGTGAAGATGCTGGGATCGCAGAAATCGCAGGCGATGAAGATTTTGCTAAAGGCTGCAGGCCGGCTTTTCCTTGTGAATCAAAAGGATATTTGCTACGCCTCCATTGCGGATGGAGTCATCACTGTCGTGACCAGCGGAGCAACCGGCATGGAGGGACAGTCCAACTGCCGTACTCTGGAAGAGTTGCTGGAAAGCCTGGATGAAAACATGTTCTGGCGGGCGCACAGGTCCTATCTGGTCAATATCAACCGTATTAGAGAAGTTGTGCCCTGGTTCAAGAGTTCCTACCAGCTTCGCATGGATGACAAAAAACAGACCGAAGTCCCAGTAAGTCGTGCGCAAACCAAGCGGTTACGTGAGTTATTCGGCTTATAGCTTTTTCTGATCTCCTCGCCGGCAACCCAGCCGACAAGTCAGCGCATCCATCGGTATAAGTTGAAGTGTATCCGGACAACTTTGCGCACCGGCACCAATATCGGTGGCAACAAGCTTTTTCAAGTCTTATCACTGACTTGTGTTCTGCTGGTCGTCCTTATCGGAGTCGTTCAAGTTGTTCACGTTCACTCGCAAAACTCCAAACTGCCCAGCCATGAGTGCTCGGTCTGCTCATTGGCCCATACCGGAGTTCTGCATAGTACGGCCCATGTGCCAGTTCCGGTACAGGTCCGTACACCATTGCGGTTGACCACCATTGTTAGCCTGCAATCTCCAGGTGTTTTCGACTGTATCTGCATACGTCCTCCACCGTCTGTCTAGCCTTCCGCTGAAATTCAATCGCTGGACTGACTTCAAAATTCATTTTTATTGGAGGAATTATGCTGCTTTCCTACAGGAAGCTGGTGTATTCGGCTATTTCGTTATTTTTCTACCTGTCATTCGCTGCCGGGCAATCAAGCACCAGCTCAACCATCAATGGCACAGTTGTAGATTCTTCGGGAGCAGTTGTTGCCAACGCGGTCGTGGAGATTCACAACCCTGTGAGCCAGTATGAGCGTTCTACTTCGACCGATAGCGCAGGAAAGTTCAGCTTTGCCAATGTGCCATTCAATCCATATCACCTGTCAATCCAAGCGTCCGGATTTGCCGCGTCAGCGCAGGATGTGGACCTACGCTCGATCGTTCCAGTCACTCTGAGTATCACTTTACAGGTGGCGGGGTCGTCCACTTCAGTCACCGTGGAGGCTGCTGGGGATTTAGTCGAGAACGATCCGACATTTCACACTGACGTCGACCGTGGTCTGTTCGACAAGTTACCGCTGGAAAGCAAATCTTCTTCGCTGAGTTCACTGGTGACTCTCTCTTCGCCAGGAATTGCCGCGGATTCGAATGGACTATTCCATGGTATGGGCGATCACGCAGAAAATTCGTTCTCGGTGGATGGCCAACCGGTCACCGATCAGCAAAGCAAAGTTTTCTCTAACCAAATTCCGCTCGATGCAGTGCAATCTCTGGAAGTGATCGATGGAGCCCCACCTGCTGAATTCGGCGAAAAAACCAGCGTGATCATCAACGTCACGACTCGCTCCGGGCAAGGCATGACTACGCCGCACGGTGAGGTTACGACTTCCTACGGGAGTTTCGGGACATCGAATGCGGGACTGAACTTTGGCTTGGGCGGTCAGAACTGGGGGAATTTCATTTCTCTGAACGGATTGAATAGCGGCCGTTTTCTCGATCCGCCGGAATTCACTGTCATGCACGATAAAGGAAATGAAGAAAACGCGTTTGACCGGGTCGATTTTCAACTATCGAAGGAAGATTCTCTCCACCTTAACTTGGGGTTTACCCGCTCCTGGTTCCAGACTCCCAATTCATTCGACGCGCAGAATGCCACCGCATGGTCTGGGCTAACGGTGGACAACGGCGGACTTGATCCCAACGGAAATCTCGTTGGCGCCTCGGACCAGCGCTCGCAGATCAGGACTTTCAACATTGCGCCAACCTGGACGCATGTGCTCAACCCTAACTCCGTGTTTACTCTAGGTGGTTTCGTGCGGCGGGACCAGTTCAACTACTATCCGAGCGACAATCCGTTCGCTGACCTTGCTCCGGATTTGCAGCAGGAGAGCATCAGTCAGGACCGGTCTCTGACAAATGCCGGCCTTCGTGCAGATATTTCTTATGTGAAGGGCATTCACAATCTAAAAGCAGGGGTCACTTACCAGCAAACGTTCCTTGATGAAAATAGCCGCTTCGGCATTGTCGACCCGACCTTAAATTTTCTGTGTTTGAATGCCGACGGGAGTCCGAACACCGATCCAACCATAGTCAATCAGACTCAGTGTGGAGGATCGCAAAACCTCGGCGGTACTGCGAACCCGGACTTCAATTCGCTGCTTCTTCCGGTTGACCTGACGCGAGGAGGAAGTCTATTTCCGTTCAGCGGCCATGCGGATATCAAGCTGCTTTCGCCTTATATCCAGGACACCATCACCAAGGGAGCATGGGCTTTTAATCTCGGCGTGCGCGGAGACGTCTACAACGGTCTGACCTCACATAGTGAAGTCGAACCACGCCTCGGGATCGCCTACAACATCAAAAAGACCAACACCGTGCTGCGTGTTTCTTATGCACGGCTGCTGGAAACTCCCTTCAATGAAAACCTGGTGCTCTCAAGCAACGGTTGTGCTGATCCTGTGCTCAATCCGCTACTGGTCTGCTCGTCCGCCTCGGCCACACCTTTCAGCCCCGGATGGCGCAATGAATTTCACGCAGGACTTCAGCAGGCCTTCGGGAAATATCTGGTGTTTTCCGGCGAATACGTCTGGAAATACACCCACAACGCTTATGACTTCGGAGTTTTCGGAAGCACTCCACTCACTTTCCCAATTGAGTGGCACAACTCCAAGATTCCGGGGTTTGCCGGGCGGGTGAGCGTTCCGGATATTCACGGGTTTTCCGCTTTGTTTGTTTTCTCCAGCGTGAATGCACGCTTCTTCACTCCACAACTTGGTGGAGCGGGCGCCGTGCCTGAGGGTACCGGGACCAGCGGGTTCGTTCCTTTCCGTATTGATCACGATGAGCGAATCAATCAGACTACTCACATCCAATATCAACCCTGGAAAAAAGGCCCATGGGTTGGATTTAACTGGCGTTATGACAGTGGATTGGTGGCGGGGTCAGTTCCCTTCTCCGAAGGTGGCGATGTAGATGTCAGCGGACTGACTCCGAATCAACAGTTTGAAGCGGGACTGTTCTGCGGCAGTGTCCGCGCGACTCCAACGACTCCGATCAGTTCCAGCCTCGGGGCCAACTTGTGTCCTGGCTCGATATATGGTTCCACGCTGGTTTCTATTCCGAAGCCGGGGACCGAGAATGACGACAGCAATCCCCCACGGATTGCACCGCGTCATCTCTTCGATCTGGCTGTTGGAGATGACAACCTATTCGGCGGCGATAGATACAAATGGAGCCTGCAACTGACAGCGATCAACTTGACCAACAAAACTGCGTTATACAACTTTCTCTCAACTTTCAGTGGAACGCACTATGTGACGCCGCGCAGTTACACGGCGGAACTTGGCTTTCATTTTTAGTGTGAGTCGGGAGGTGGCAGTCCGGGGGGTTTGGCCAGCCACCCTAAAGCGGCTGCGTACCTGACTACGCAGCCAGCGCTTCCCATGCTTGGGAGTTTCTCCGCGCGGGAACAACTGTCTGGAATCGCGGTTCCAGTAGAATTAGGTATGGCCAAAGGGTGGGAAAGCAAATCGGTCGAAGAACAGCAAAGTGAGGTCAGAGAGGCCCACAAACCTGCCAAACCTC
>Ga0068859_100004750_pt1 | contig 13811 bp, 31 predicted proteins | sample KBSSwiS22_FD_66585 | JGI IMG/M metagenome (GOLD analysis project Ga0068859, IMG submission 66585) | Switchgrass rhizosphere microbial communities from Kellogg Biological Station, Michigan, USA - KBS Switchgrass S2-2 | ecosystem: Host-associated > Plants > Roots > Rhizosphere > Soil ... | reverse complement strand
CACTTGTCGGTCGCCTTCAGTGGCCAGCCCAGCGCCTCGGCAAGGCCGCTTAGGCGAGCTGGAAAGAGCCCAGGCACGCAACCGAGCTCGGGGCCGCTCAAGAGTCGCTGGAAGAGCGTCTGGGCGTTTGGTTTTGCGGCTGACAGCTCCCTGAACTTCTCGTCGTTCCACATTCGACGCGAGATCTTCGAGTATCTGCCCTCGTCTGGGATGCGTCCGCTCATCTCGCCAGCCCCTCTTTCACCACGCGCACACCCTCGGTCACGATCGCAATCTCGACGCCTCGGCGAACATCTTCCTCGGCTTCACCAGTCCGCTGGGCATGCGCGCGCACGACTTCATCGATCATCGCCACAAGACGTGGGGGAACACTGATCGTGAATTCAGCTGTGCTTATTGCTGCAACCTTCACTCCGCTGCTCCTTTTTCTGCTGACTCCAGCTCCGCAGTCCTCTGCCCGCAGTCCAACGTCACGTCGCCCGGCATCAGCGAGCGCGCGCTTCTTCCAGCGTGCGGCATCGTCGCAGTTACACGGGGATGAGGTGCTCGCGCTGCGCCTCCGAAGAGCGAGCGCTGCCCGTCAATTGGCAGGCAATGCGGCGAGAACCAAATGCGCTCGCGGTGCCGGTTCTTGTTCTCCGCTGACCGGTTGGCGTGACCGCCCTGTGCTTTCCAAGCGTGTTCGGTCCATGTCGCTGGCATCGTGTGCTCACCCTCGTAGCCACAAAGAGCGATTCGAAAGTGGGGATCGTCGCCGTGATCGAGAGCCCATTTGCGGGCCCGTGCGCTTCCGCCAGCGCCGTCGACAAGGTAACAGTCTTCGTGCTTGTCGTAGGCCGGATCGAGAAACACGCCGCACGGGCTCATTCCCATGTTCTTGAGCGAGTTGCTTTCTCCCGTTACCGACCCGGCAAGCACGCGTTCGAAGTCACCGCAGGCCACGCGCACGCGACGCAGGCGCGCCTGCAGTGCTCGGAACCAATCCACAAGCGCCTCGCGCTCCGGACGGTGAATACCGCGGCCGGAGTGGCCAAGAGCTGGCATCGTGCCGGCGGCGTGGAGGCCATTGCCCGAAACCCAGCCGCAGAGGCGTGGGGAAGCGTTTTTGCCCTTGGAATCCATCCAATTCCCACCGATGGCAGTGCAGACGCCCCAGACCCAGATGCCAGCGCGCTGGGCGTCGAAGTAGTCGGGATCGCCGTGCATGCGTTCGCGGTGCTCGGGTAGCGTGACGCGCATGCGTTCCGAGCGCGCGTGCAGGTCGGCCTCGTTGACGGGCCAATCGGCGGCTTCGGCAAGCGCTTCGGGGCTGGCGATCATCGCGCGCCAGAAATTCGCGATGTCCGCATCGAGATCGTTCACCGTCTCGATCTTCCCGGCGCCACCGGGACGGCCAAGCAGCACGGCGAGAGTCGCGCAAAACGGCTCGACGTAGTTCGGCGGGTTGCCGAGCGCTCGCCAGACGACATCCACAACGCGGCGTTTGCCACCGAACCAAATGAACGGCGCACGCAGGTCGCTCACGCCCACCCGCCTCTCTGGCTCGTCCGGCCGCGCCCCTCGGTCACGTACTCACGCATGGCAATCCCCGCGCCGACCGCGAGAACGATCGTCCCCTGCAGCACGGCGAGCGGCAGGCATTCGACGGAGGGGTCGAGCGCCCAGTCTAGGAGGCGGTAGGCGAGTGATTTCACGCCGCACTCCTCGGCAACACACCGGCACCGGTCTCGACGGTGATCAGAATCTGACCGGGCGCAAGATACGGGGACTTTTGGAATCTGATCTCCCAGGTGATTCCAACTGGCAAAGCGCGCTCGCAGGCCTCATCGAGGACAGTCTGTAGATCGTGGGACGTGCCGCGCGGCGCTGCGCTCAGGTTCACGCGCAGAAGCTCAGCGCACCGATCCAGTCGGTCCCGCTCGTCCGCAAGGCTGGCCCGCTCCTCGGCAATCTCGCGCCGAGCTATCCAGTGCAGAAAACGACGCCAGAGCTTCACGACGCCCTCGCCGGCTTGCGGTTGACCGCTCTGAATTCTTCGGGCGTCAGGAGCGTGTCGTGGTCACCGGAGGTAGCCGCGTCGAAAAGCTCCTGCGTGTGCTCGCTGGAAAGCTCGAGCCCTCGGGTTACCAAGGAGCGAATCTCGCGCCAGAGCGCGAGGTAGTATCGGCAGTCGTCGAGCCGCGTGCCAACCGCCTTCAGCTCGAGCCGCTCAGCAAACTGGGCGATGTGCGCCGCGGCGAGCGCGAGCACCGTCTGAGGCGAGAGGGTTATGCCGGCGGTGAGGATGATGGGTTTCACTGGAGCCTACTCCGACGCTCGAGATCGCGCGCCCACCGTGCGCCGTCTTGGTAGCCAGAGAAATAAAGGCCGGTCGCGTGACGCAGCCGGAATAGCAAGTAGTGCGCGCCGAACCCGAGCGCGAAAGCGCACGTCGCCACCTCGATCAACTCCTTCATGCGTCCTCCGGTGGGCAGACGCGGAGGGCGAGAGCACCGAGATCAGTCGCGTACCAGGCGATGTCATCTTCTCGGAGCCGCCCGACCTTCACCATCTCTTCGGCCAATGGGTCCAGCAGCTCGTCGTCGTAATTCATCCCTGGAGCAGCAGCCGTTTCCAGCACACGGCGCTCCTGCGCAGTCAGCCCTCTCACGGCAGCCCCCGCGAGCAAGCCCACCCGCCAAACGGGGTGCTGACCAACATTCCGCCACGTGAGCGGCAGTCGTCGGCGTCGAAAGAGACGATCGCGGCGAAGGCGATCAGCGTCGCGATCACCACGAAGAGGATGACGGCTTCGAATCTCACGCGGCCTTCTTTCTCGGCTTCTTCACCGGCTCCGGCGCGGGAAGGGCGATGCACGGCGCGCCGAGCTCGTGCAGGCCCCAGTTCGTCGCGGACACGAAGGCGTCCTTCTCATCGTTGCTGCCGAACACGTCGGTCATACAGTCGAGCGCGGCGACAACGGCGGCCTTGCGGTCCTTCTGCGGCAGCTTGCCGAGGAACAGCTTGCGCGCGCTCGACTGATTGGCGCGCCCTACGAACAGCCGGCACTCGCGCATGAGCTCACTGCGAATGAAGCCGCGCAACTCGGCCAGTTGCGGAATGTTGAACGCGCGACCCGTGGGCAGGTCCTCGATCCAGACGTGTGTGGCGCCCACACGGACCGCCCACACGCGCACGTCGATCGCGAGTGACTGCATGCGCTCGATGCGCTGGCGCTCCGTCGCGAGCTTGGTGAGTGCGGCCCCAATCGAAACGTGCTCGACCTTGGTCCAATCCAAGTCCCACGATGCAGGCACGGCGACGAGCCCCATCGAGGTGAGGCTGGCGTCGATGCCGAGCACTACGGGGCCGCGTCTCATGGTCAGCCAGCCTCCGCAGTCGTCTCCGCGTCGTCAGCGGCAGTCGGCGGAGTCTTCGGCTTGCGCGACTTCGTTTCCTTCTTCGGCTCCTTCGACGCTTTGGCCTTCTTCTTTTTTGCCACGCCGAGTTGATTGGTGAGTTCGAGCTTGGGCGGCGCAGACGACGGCAGGTCCTGCGTCGTCGATCCGGGCGCATCGGGATCCGGCTCGTCCGTCTCGGCTTCTTCGCCCGGCGCAACGACGAGCGTCGGCTTGAAGCAGCCGCGCCAAACACCGCGATCGCTGCTCACTTGGAAGTGAACCATCGCGCCCGAGTCGCTCGGCGGGAACAGCGTGCACGGGCAGCCGTTTGCGGCCTTCGTGACCTTGTCGAGATCGGCGATGAATGCCGGGTTGAACGCGAACCAAGAGCCGCGAAGGCGCTCGGAGTCTTTGCCGGTCACCGTTTCGTGAACGGCGTCCATCGTGATCTGGGTCGAGAACTGCGTAGCCGGGCACTGGAACTCTCCGCGCTCGGCCGTCGTCTCTACGCCTCTGAATATCGCTTTCGCCTTTTTCGCGCCTGCCACGATCACTGCGACGGTCTCGCCCTTGTCCGTCTGGCGCCGAAGCGCTTCGATGAACGTGCGATCGAACGCCCATTCGCCCGGCTCGTGATCCTCCGCGTTCGCCGTGTGCTCGACGGCCCTCTTGCCGTCCGTCGCCGTGACTACGAGTTTGCCAATCGCGTTCACCCGAAAGCGGATGACGCCATAGGTCGTGTCGTCCCCGGCGAACGCGAGCAGTGCCGCGAACTCCTCTTTGTTCCCTTCGATCCCTAACTTGTTCGCGCGCATTATTTGTATCTCCCTCGGGTTGAATGTCGCTCTCGGCGATCAGCACGACCGCAAGTCCTCTTCGCGTGGCCGAGGCCGCCGCAGGCGCTGCACCGATAGGTGCGGTTGTGATCGGCGCGGCGCGAAACGGGTGCGGCCGGCACCGGAACGCCGCGCTCAGCGGAGTCGCATTCCACGCACGGGGCGACCGTGCGCATGAAGCCGTGCTTGCAGCGGCGCTCGCTCATGCCGCGCCTCGCGTGACACCAATGCCGCGACGTGAACACTTGAATTCCTGAACGGAAAAAAAGGGGGGCATCACGCAGCCCTTTCGCAATCGCGGCAGCCGCGCCCGCAGTACCGAGCGTTTCGGCGCCGAACATCTCGCTCGAAAGCGCCGCCGCAGCCCTGGCAAACCAGGGAGACCATCGTTCGTCCGGTTCCGAAGTGGCGATGCGTGTGCTCCGCCCTAGTCAGGACTTCGAGATTGTCCGGCCGGTTGTCTGTCTTCACCTCATTGCCGTGATGAGCGTGCTCGGTCGTGAGCAGCGGGCGACCGACCTTCTTGGCTGCCACGACGCGGTGCTGGAGCTCGGTCGATCGGCGCCCGTCGGCGAGCCACACGTCACGGCCGATGTATTTGCCGAGGCGACGCCACGGGCCGCGCTTGACGATCTTGGAGCTCACGGCTCGCCCCCGGTGCCCTGGTATCGCCCCGAGTCTCCAGAAACCCCGGCGATTTCCGACGCGCTGTGAGCAGTTATTACCGATTCAAACTCGGCAAAATCCTGAAATAACGCTACCTTGAGGTGATAGTGACAACCCCGGAAACCGCGCAGGAAACGACCTCTCGAGCGGCCCGAAACCAGGGCATGCCCGAATAAAGAATCACGCAGTCGTGGTGGAACTGGCAGACACACCAGCTTGAGGTGCTGGCGCCGTAACTGGCATGGAGGTTCAAGTCCTCTCGACTGCACTACCGTTTCGCGGAGCGCCTGGGGCGCTTCGCGGAGCGATCGCCCTGCCTGACCACGTCCAGGGCGGCCCGAAGAGAAGGGCGCACATAGGCCGACGTGGTGGACGTGAGCTTGTGCCCGGCCAGAAATTGGACCCCGGGCAGGTTGCCGGTCTGTTCGAGCCGGTGCGTGATGCAGGCCGACCGCAAATGGGCTCCGTTGAACAGTTTCGACCGACCCGGCGGGAGCGTCGCCTCCGCAGCGGCCCGCAAGTGCGGACGGTAGTCGTGCTTGCCGAAGATCAACCCCTCCTCGGGGCAGACAGAGTCCAGAACCGCCCGCGCACGTTCCGAAAGTGGCACCTCGCGGGCCCACCGGTTCTTGTCGAGTTCTGCCGTCAGCATGATCGTCGACGATCCCGATCGGTAGTGCACGCCAGCCTCTAGCCGATCGAGAGTCTCTGGCCGGATGCTGGTCTCGTAGCCGACGATGAATCGAGCTCGAATTGGGAACCGGGCAACCTTCTTGCTCTCGCTCCACTCCGGGAGGTGAGCCAGGATCGCTTCGGTCTCGTCGGGCGAGAGCGGTATGGCCGGCGACCGACTGCGACGCTCGTGAAGGGTGCCCGTCACGCGCTTGCCGATCCCCGGCACGTTGACCTCTTGAGCCAAAGCGCCGTGAGCCAGAAGCCATCGGCAGAACTGCCGGAGTGCCGTCAGCTCTTTGCGAACCGTCTGCGCCAGCACCTTGCCGAGCCGCGCGCGCATGTACTCCGCGCAACCCGCGTCCGTGATGTGATGGATCGCGGAGAAGTGCGGCACCCAATGCGCCGTCGCGTAGACCTCCCAAGTCTCGAGCGTCTTGGCATCGTGCGTCGCTGAGAGCGATACGAGCCATTGCGCTATACACTCCTCAAGGTCGAACCCGAAGGTGCGGACTTGCTTGCGTCGAGGCTTGTCGCGGCTGATGGCGTCGGCGTAGATGCGCGACGCTTCGCGCGCAGCCTCGACAGGGTCGCGAGTACCTGTGGATCGCTCAGATTCACTACCGCCGCACCAGAAGCGGACGAGGTAGACGCCTCCTTTGACTCTTTGGCGCAGACGCCATCCGACGGAAGTGCGGCCCACTGTTCGATCTCCTCTTGGCGGAACAGCACACGCCGACCGACACGCTTCGGAGTCAATACTGGGCGGATGTGACGCTCAAAAGCAGCGAGAGAAACGCCGCAGAGCGCGGCGGACTCGTGGCGGGAAAGCAGCTTCACGAGGCCCCCCCATTCGACGCAGCCTGCCCAGCAATCGCCGCCCTCAACTCCGCATTCTCCCGCTCGAGCCTGTCCGCCAGCTCGTGCAGCTTGGCTAGGCGCTCCGTAAGCAGCTTGCTCTCGTCGCACGAGCACGGGTCACCGATGAGCTTCTCCGCGGCACGCGATGCCGCTTGGGCGCTGGCGCGGATCAAAACAGCACCCGCGCGGCGACGATGCAGACCGCGGTCGTGAGCATGATGCCGACATCGGCGATGAGGCGGCGGACGGCGGGGATCAAAGGCGCCTCAGCAATCGATTGTAGAGGGCTACGCGCTGCTCTTCACCCTTGATCGCCATTGTGCACGAACCCGTGCCGACCGCGCGAAAGACACCGAGCGGGAACGGGACGCCAGCGCGCTTGCACATGAAGAACGCGCCGCGCGCAATGCGCGACCCTTCGCGCACTTGGTCAAGCAGCACGGTTGACCCCCAGACCGAAGCGTTCAGCGTCGACTTGTGCACCTGGAGCACGCCCCAAGCGCGATGCTGAATGGTGCCGTCCGCGTCGCGGAACGAATCGCCTTCGCGGTCTCGGTACGCGCCCAAGCGGATTCGCTCGCTCCAAGCGGACTCGCTCGCTCCAAGCGCGAGGATCAGCGCGGCCCACTGCCGATTGCCCTTCGAGACGGCGATGACGGCGTCCGCGAGCTCGTCAGCGTCGACGACCGGCTCGCGCTTCGAGCCGATGGCTGGCACGGCGGCGGCGATGGTCTCGTGCAGCGTAGGAGCGCTTGCGTGCACCAAGCCGGCGACGCCGAAGAGCAGACCGACGGCGGCGAGGAGCACGATCGTGAAACGGGCGGACGTGGTCACGCAGCTCTCCGCGATGCGGCCTTCGTTCCTGCTTCCGCATTGGGGTAGGACTTCGAGCGTGACCTACCGCCGCGCGAGCGGCTAGCAAGCCCCCACATGGTCACGACCCGGTCAGCGCGCCGAACGCGGCGCCGTGCCATTTCAATTCGGTGCGCTTTGGATTTCGGCCGTTCGCTCATTACTTCGTCCCTTTCAATTTCGCGTCACGCGCGCGCTCAAGCAGCACAAGCTGGCGAAGCGGCCCGAGCCAAACGTCACCCCGCTCGCGTCTCCCGACCTGCTTCCAGTGCTCGCCGACGATCGCTCCGACCTCTTCCTGCGTTAGGCCGCTGTCGAGCCGCGTCTGCAGCAGCTTCTGCGCCGCGCGGAAGTTCGACGAATCGTAGCGAGATGCTTTGCGTGCCCCAGATTGGAACTTTGCGGGGCTGGAGACGTGGCGCGGAGCCGGTATGTTTTGGGCATGAGAGAGCCCAAGAGATTTCGCGCGCTGGTGTTGCGCAGGCGGCGCAGAAGAGACTTGCGGGTAGTCGGAACGGAGTGATTTGCCCATGGCAGTCCGGAAGAGTTGGAAGAGAAACGAGAGACGAGTTACGCGACGAAAGACGAATGCAGAGCGCTGTGCGCCTCGACGATTGACACGTTGGGCACTGGCAGAGCGCGGAGCTTTTCGGCAGACACGCCGAGCTCGATGGCAGCGGCGGTCAGCGCGCGATGCTCATTCACCTCGAGCACTCGGACGCGATTCGCGGGCCTCGCCGCCTCCCACACGATGTACGCGAGATCGAAGTAGGACAGCAGCGGCGTCACGGCGCGCGGCGGGTAGTGAGAGGCGACGGGGCGCATTACGCGGCCTCGCCCTTTCCAGCCGCAGGCGGCGCGAATGACCGATCCGGATCGCGATGCCAGTCACCGATTTCGATGCCGAAGAGTTCGCGAAATGCCAGGCCCCAGCGCACGCCTGGTCGACGATCGCAATAGAGGTACTTGACGAGTGCGCCGGAGGTGATCTCCTTGCCACGAGCTTTCAACTCAGAACGAAGCCGAGCCGGACCCCATCCGCGTGCGGCCATGTGCAGCCAACAGCGCCGGGCTCCCTCGTTCGCTACCGGTCCCAATTCAGTGCGACGCAACTCGTGCGCGCGATTGATAGCCGTCGCGGCGAACACTTTACTGGCCCCCGCCATCGGTACCGGTCTTTGGAACCGCTTCGATCTCCTCGTCCCAGAGGCGCCAACCGATTCCCAGGTGGTCCTCGAGGAACGCGCGCTGTCTGGTATCCGGCTTCCGGTTACCGCTGAGCCAATGGCTCACTTGGTAAGGCTCGACCCCAGCGCTTTTCGCCAGCGTTACCTTCGACCCGTGCTTACCGAGCGATTCTTTGAGTTTTTCGGCTCCGCGGTTCATCCGAGGAGCAATCTAGCTGTCTTGCCAATATTGTCAAGAGAGCAACGACTTGCCTAACATTGTCGTATGCGCAAACCATCACCGCATGCCGAAAAAGAAGCCCGCTGCCGAGCTTCCTGAGCTCGCCACTTTCCCGGCGCGCCTCACGTACGCACGCGAGCGCGCTGGCATCACCAAGGCCGCGCTCGCAAAGAAGCTCGGCGTCGACGCTGGCGCAATTACGCGCCATGAGCAGGGGGAGCGTGCCCAAGGGATCGAGGCTGCGACAGTCATTCGATTGGCCCGCGAGCTAGGGGTTCCAGTTGGCTGGCTCGCGGCTGACGAGGGGAACCCCGGACCTCCGCCCGTGTTTCGCGAGGGCGGGGACAGGCGACGCAAGACCAACAGCGGAAAGGGCTCGGTGTAGGTATTGCTCAGAACCGACGACGATGGCGATGCGCTTGCGGTTCACGAAGAGCGTTAGCGTTAGTTCGCCTCGCCGAGTGTCGATGACTCCCAGCAGCCCAGCAACCGACCCCCGCGAAGGCTTGCCCATTAACCCTTGAGTAGCAGGCGGGCCAACGTCGGTGAATCTGGGTCTATTCCGCCCCCTGACAGAAAAAGGTCCACCTGCGCCACATCCTCTGCGTTTTCGGTCGGTCATCTTATATTTCACCACTTGCGTAACGCGACGTCGGGCGACGTGTTAAGCGAAAGCTACTGGCTCTTTCATCGCCGCGGTGAGAAAGACTGCGACGCGGCGCGCCATGTTGCGTTTTGGCCTGCGCGTTCTCGAGGAACGCGAGACGCTGCGCATGACGCAGGAAGAGCTTGCTGAGCGCATCGGCATGTCGCCCCGTCAGGTCCAGCGGATAGAGTCGGGGATCGCAAACGTCGCGCTCGACAAGATCATCGAACTGAGCAACGTGCTCGGGACCGATCCCGCGGCGCTCTTTCGCCCGCCGATGACGGAGACGTCCCGGCGCCCGGGGCGTCCACCCAAGAAGCCGTAGCCGGGGGCGCCCAGGGACTTTTTTGTTCGGCAATTTGTAGGCATTTGTTTAAATCGTACGTTGCGTTGTTGACAATATTGCTTCGTTGACAATACTGGGGGCATGTCGAACGCGACGCCCGCAACCAAAGACAACGCAGCCCCCGCCACGGCCCTCACGGCCGCCTACGCCTCCCGTTCCAGCGCCCAATCCGCCGCGCTGCGTCTGGCCCGCGCCGAGTCCCTGACCGGCTGCGTGCCCATGTCGCACCTGCTGCCTGGCATCTACCAGGGCGAGGGCGCCACCGCCGCGTACGAAGTGCGCCCCGGCCAAATCGACTGGTTCGTCGTGGTCGTCCCGGCTGACGAGCTCGCTAGGCGCCTCCAAGTGAACATCCGCCGCGAGGTCGACCGCATTCTCGACCTGGCTGCCTTCTCGGCCAAGCGCGCCAAGGAGCTGCGCGAGCTCGGCAAGCCCGCGGGCAACTGCTTCGTTCGCATGCACGAGCGGCTCGTTGCTGAGTACCGCGACCAGGCGCGGGAGCTCGAGACGCAGCTGACTGTTTCTGCGGTTCGCGCGGAGGTCGCATGAACACCGTGGCCTTCGTTGGTCTGCGGCCGGTCGGCATCACGGCGACGATGCGCACCCTTTTGCAGTTCGTCGCTCAGCACCCGAACGCGCTCGCCGGTGCTCTACCTGGCGGCAAATCGCTGCTCACCAAGGCTGAGCGCCTCGGTTACGTCGAGTGGAACCCGATGACACTCGGCTGGCTCATCACCGACAACGGAGTGCACGCGCTATGAGCAACGCCGAATATTGGATGCTGGTTTTCTTGCTCGGTGCTGCGCGGGAGGCCTGGACGCGCGTCGAGGAGCACACATCGGTCGCCGCCTGGCACCACGCGGTTCAGCGCGAGATGCGTGAGCTCGGGTACGACACGGTCGGGGTGCAGTCATGAGCCAAGAACAAGATCTCCAGGACGTGGCGCGCACTTTCGGATGCCCTCGCAAGACTGAGCGCCAGCGTCAACTAGACCTAGCGACCGAGCGCGGCGACGCTCGCGTGTTTCAATACCGATGCGCGGACGGCGAACTTTTCGAAGCTATCGCCAGCACGGAATCGGGTGCGTTTTGCGTGCTCAACGCCGAGCGACCGGGTATGCGCGCCATCCGCTGCGAGGGACCGTCAAGCCTCTCCGTAGAAGCAGGTTCCACTGGCGGCCCATGCTTCAACTGCGGATCACCTTGTCTCAATGTACCAATGGCCGGCGGGAAGCTCGATACGTTGGCGCAATCGATCCTGCCCGGAATCGAGCGCCCGTCGTTCGACGAGATCATGGTCGAGGTCGAGCGACTCAAGAACATCGAGAGAGCGTCGAGTTACTACACCTCGTCGGACTTCGATGCTGTCGAACGTGCTCTTGGTGAGTACGAAGACGACTCAGGAGCAATGCATGATATCGCAATGGCTGCGCTGGAGCGCATGCGGGCGAAAATCAGTCAACACGAGTGGCAGCTGAGCTGCATTGCTGGCGCGCTTGGTCGCCCGTCCATTCCTGAAGGTGAGCACGTCAAAGCAGTAACCGAGGTGATGAACGCGCTCGCGGATAAGGCTCATGTGCTCCAGAAGTATTGCGAGCTGAAGGATCGAGTTCAGGAATTGGAGGCGCAACTTATGGCCAAGAGTCGCTCGACACTCGCCGTGTTTCTCACGATCGAATGCACCGAACCGTGCGCTGCCGAGGGAGTTGTCGACGATCTGCTGGAACACGGAGCATTCCAGGACGCGATCAACGAAAACATGCCCAATGGGCGAGTGGTTTGCGCCGTTGTTCGCCCAGTCCCACAGGATCTTCTCGAACAGCACAACGCTCTGCCGGAAGAGAGCGAGTGTCGCAACCAAGAAGAACCGGCTCGCTGAAGGGGAAGACCATGCCAACACCGATCAAGCCAAAACAGGCAGCGCTGACGCTGCTGAACGAAACGATCATCGCGCTCGAAGGCGAGGAGCCGAGCACGCTCGGGACGGAGCTGCTTTGCACGCTGCTCGAGGCGCGCGACATGCTCACCAAGAAGATTTGGGTGGGTAAGAAAGCGTCGTTCGCGCCGGACGCCGAATACGAGGCGTGGCTCGAGAAGCGATCGTTCGAGCAACGTGAGCGAGGGCTTCGCTGATGGCCCGCGCGCTCCGCCACGCCCCCGAGACCGCTGGATTCCGCGAAGAGGCTGAGTCGATCGCCGACGAACTCGCCGAGTTCGAGCCGACGAAGTGCCTCTGCGGCAAGCCGGTGTTCGCCGACAAGCGCTGTCCGGTCTGCAAGGAGAGCGTACTCGACGCGCTCCGCCGGACCGCGAAGGGAGCGGCCAATGGCCAATAGTGCTCAGGCGCTGGAACTCGACACCTACGAGTCGGTTTTCGAGGCGCTCACCAGCTGGCTCCGCGTTTCGACGCTTCGGTCGATGAAGATCGAGAGCAACGCGTTCGGCCTCACCTGCAAGCTTCACGAGAGCGGGCAGCTGCAGGCGAGTGGCCGCGGGCGTCATGCTGACGAGGCGATCGCCAACGCGCTGAAGGAGCTGCCGTGATCTGCTCATGTGGCCACCACTTCGGTCCGCGCCCTGAGCTCTACAAGGACGCGCAAGCCTTCACCGATTCGAGCGGCGTCTACTTGTATCTGCTCTATTTTAACTGCCCGCGTGTGAAAGAGAACGGGGAGCCCTGTGCGAGCACGCGCTGCATTGTGATGTTCGACGCGACCGCGGACGACGACGAGCAACTCGAGGCCATTGCGGCCGAGTAGCGAAGCCCGCTCACACGCGCGTTGACTGCTGCCCTCTCCCCAAAGACCCCCACAGCCGTCAACGCGCGCCTTGAGCGGACATCGCATCTGGATTCGGAGGATTGATATGGGACGGAAGTTTCGCATTCAAGGCAAGCGGGTCGTCGACCTCGATCAGGTCGCGCGCGCCAAGTACCTCGACTCTCGGAGAATCAAGGGCTCCGAGTTCGTTGTGACGGACCTGCTCTATCGAGCGCCGTTCCCGCAGGGCAGCGCCGAGCTGCGCGCCGCGGCGGACAAGGCGCTCGAGGTGGAGCTGCAAACATCAATCAAGGAGCCAAAAGATGCCGGGCGATAGAGAGCAAGCGAATGCGCAAGAGACGGTTCTTCGCCGATCGGGGTCCAAGGCGCCAGCACCCGGGCTGCACTTCGACATCGGCGCGGACAAATACCACGAGGATCCGTGTGACGTGCCGAGTCTGAGCTCCAGCATCGCTGGCACGATCTGCAATTACTCGCCGCTGCACGCCTATTCGCAGCACCCAAAGCTCGGCGGTCGCGCCAAGAAGCGCACTTCGGCAATGGACGGGGGAACGCTGATCCACGCTCTCTTGCTCGACGCGGGCCGCAACATCGTGTCCGTCCCCTTCGACGATTATCGGACCAACGCAGCAAAGGCAGCGCGTGACGAAGCCTTGGCGTGCGGCAGCATCCCGGTGATCGCCGAGAAGCTCGATATCGCAAGGAAGGTCGCGAGCAACCTAGAAAAGCGCCTGCGCGATGACTTCGGGATCGTGTTCAACGGTAAGTCCGAAGTGGTGGCGATCTGGCATGAGCGCGGAGCCTTCGGCCCCGTGGTCTGCCGCGCGATGCTCGACCATGTTTTCCCGGACGCGGGCATCATCTTCGATCTGAAGACGTCGGCCGACGCGCGCCCGCGCTCGTGTTCGCGGTCTGCGGTGGAATACGGCTACGCAATACAACACGCGGCCTACACGTCGGCACTGCAGACGCTTCGGCCGGAGCTTGTCGGGCGGGTGAAGATGTCCCTGGTGTTCGCTGAGCTCGAGGCACCGTACGCCGTTACTCCGTGCGTGCTCTCTGCTGAGCTCGCCGAGCTTGGTCAGCTGCAATGGCGCCGAGCAGTGAGGACTTGGGAGCAGTGCCTGCGCGAGGACACGTGGCCCGGCTACACGACAGGGCGCGCGGTTCTTGACTGCCCGTCGTGGGCAATGACGGCCGAACTCGAGTTTCACGAAGAAGGCCAAGAGTTGGACGAAAGCGAGCCGGCGCGTGTTGCGCCTGCCGCGCCTGAATATTCCGAAAGGGACTACGCCGATGACTCGCTCTTTTGATGACAAGCCCGCTGTTCGCTCACAAGTTCCACTGCTGATCGGTCTCATGGGCC
>Ga0068859_100004748_pt1 | contig 13811 bp, 5 predicted proteins | sample KBSSwiS22_FD_66585 | JGI IMG/M metagenome (GOLD analysis project Ga0068859, IMG submission 66585) | Switchgrass rhizosphere microbial communities from Kellogg Biological Station, Michigan, USA - KBS Switchgrass S2-2 | ecosystem: Host-associated > Plants > Roots > Rhizosphere > Soil ... | reverse complement strand
GTGAAGAAGCAGGAGGGGGTCAGTTTACGTGCAGCGGCCAGTCAACCGTTGCCCGTACTCGAGATCAAGAAGCCGGCGAAGCCTGAAGCCGAACTGCCGGACCTGGCGGAAGTTCATCTTTGGGCCCATGCCCAGGTTACCGGCGCAGCCAAAAACGAACTGACGTCGACGCTTAAGTCGAAACCTGCGCAGACGCTTTCGCGTTTGATGTGTCCGCGCCGACTGGACCCCTTGACCGCCTACATTGCCTGTGTTGTCCCCACTTTCGCAGTCGGAAGCGCGGCGGGCCTGAATAAAAGCGCGACGACGAACACGCTACAACCCGCCTGGCTCTCTGGGAAGGATGCACCGGCGGAAATTGAACTGCCGGTCTACTTCTCGTGGGAATTTCAAACCAGTTCCGGTGGTGACTTTGAAGAGTTGGTGCGGCGACTCAAACCTCGCGAAATGCCCAAGGAAGCAGGCAAACGGCCGATCGACATCGGCAATCCAGGATTTGATTTCGACCCACCAACGCCTGACGCGAAGAACGTGACGTTGGGAATGGAGGGCGCGTTAAGACCTGTCGATAGTCAATCCGACAAATGGGAACCGGGAGTGCGCCTGCCGTTTCAAAACGCACTGGCCAGGATTCTCAACACGCCCTGGGAGATTGCGACCACTGAAGTCCCGGATCCTGATCCGATCGTTGGACCACCGGTCTACGGTTGTTGGCATGCCGCAGCTCATCGAGTCGCTTCCGAAAACGCCGAGTCTCCGCCCTGGTTGAACGAGCTCAATCTGGATCCGCGCAACCGTGCGGTAGCGGCCATTGGAACCCAGGTCGTGCAGGAACAGCAGGAGCAACTGATGGCTTCGGCCTGGGAACAACTGGGAGACATTGAAAAGATTAATCAACGTCTCCGCCAGGCTCAACTGAGCCGGGCCGTCAACACGAAGTACTTCACCAGGACTTTCAGTCGACTGCCGGAAGATTCGTTTCTGAAAATGGTTGCCCCCGCAAAATCAAACATCGTGTTGGATGAGCAAATGCCGAATGACGGCCCGAAGATGCGACTCGCCCAAAAGTTGACCTCGTCTACTGTTCCGCAAACGGCAGTTTCTGCGCCGGCGCGCAGACTGATGCGCCCGCGCAGCACAATGAACAAAGAACTTGCGCTGGCTGGTGTGGCCGGCGTCGGCACGTTGTTTAAGGTGTTCAGTAACATGGCAGCATTGACTCTGCCGCAGCAAACCCGTGGCGCCGTTACGATTGATCAGGTCACGGACGCGCTGCCCCGCATGGTCAATGCCCAGAATTTGATTCTGAACCCTGGACCTCCGCCGTTTTTCGAAGGGATAAGAGCTGCTGAATGGCCATTCATGCTGACGACCTTCCGCCTCAGCAGTCTTTCGAGCGGCTCCCTGAGCTTGCGGGTTCCCAGCCCGCAAACTTCACCTGACTTCTTTGAAGCCGTGAAGGCCCATCACGATTCTCTAACCCTCTTGTTCACGAGCATGAGCGTGTTTTTTTTACAGCCCCAGCCGATTTCCATGCTGGAGCTAAAAGCGTCGGTGTTGTTAAGCCTGAATCCCGAGCGCACGGTTAGAGACGCTACGATGGACGGGGCGGCGATCAACCGGGACGCAATGGTCACGACCGACGATCTCGATCCGATCATGGATGCGCCGGAGTTTCCGCAACCGATGTATGAAGCGTTGAGGGATCTTTCGCAGGACTACTTCTTTCCGGGCCTGGAACACGTGCCAACTAATACGGCTCAAGTTCTCAAAACCAATGAGAAGTTTATTGAGTCGTTCATGGTGGGGCTCAATGCCGAGATGGGCCGCGAGCTGTTGTGGCGCAATTATCCGACCGATCAGCGCGGCACATACTTTCAACAGTTTTGGGACACGGCGTCCGCCGGGGCTGATGCGAAACTCGACCTCAACAAAATTCACGAATGGGGAAATAACGTTCTGGGCGCAAACCTGATTGGCCGCGCCGACAGGTTAGTGCTGCTGATTCGTGGCGACATAACCAGAAGATATCCCGGCGTAGTTATCTATGTCGTCAAAGCCGTGATGAAAAACGGTAAAAGGGAACTGGCAACGGAACATCCGGAGTTGAATGTTCCACTGCCTCTCGAAGCGCATCCAGTTTTTCGAGGGACGTTGGAGCCGGACATCATTTTTGTCGGGTTCGATCTGAGTCGGGAAGAAGTGCTCGAAGGCGATGGGTGGTTCTTTGTGCTCCAACAGCAACCCACCGAACCACGTTTTGGTTTGGATGATGATCCATTTGGCCCCGGCGACACCGGCGAGATTCCGCCGTTGGTTAATTGGAACGATTTGAATTGGGCCCACGCCGGATCTTCGCTCGAAGAGCTGAAGAAGCTGTCACACCTGACGATCGAGAGTCTCAAGCTTAGGCCGACAGACCCTCTGGTGAAAGGGACCTGGGGACGTAACTCGGGACACATGGCTTACATCACTAAACAGTTGCCAGTGCGCGTGGCGATTCACGCCACCGAGTTGCTGCCTTAATGGAATTCGCCGCCGAATACGACAATGGCATTCATAAATCCCATTCCCCCAATACCGTCGGTTCCATTCGATCCCGACCTTGGCCAGGGACTGGTGTTTTTCCCTCCCATCCCGCCGATCCTAATGCTGCCCGTCCGTTTAGAAACTCGCTTCTCTCCACGGAACGACGGAGGCGCGGACCTGCGTATTCGCATCTATCCCGACAAAGTCCACATCGACACCCACGAACCTGAATTAACCGAAGCGGAAATCGAATGGGGCAAGCACTTCTGGGACCAGACCTGGCGCGCAGCGAACGATCCAGAGGCCAGAAGAATCGCCTGGCGCCAGCTTGTGGAACGTTTTGATGCCAATCGCGCGGCGTGGATCGCGCGTACCTTGACCCCGCTGAATCTCAGTCTAAAACCGAAGGAGCCCATCCCCAGTCCACTACCGCTCCCAAAAGTGATCAAGTTTCCGTCTCCTCCGATGAAAGCGGCCGCCTGGACGCGAACACCGCAAACAAAGGTCTTACCGAAAATGTGGTGGGCGTTCGGCTATCGCGGCGGAAAATTGGCAGTGAGGGCCGGAAGCTTACCGACTGGTAAGCCGTTGGCCACCGGTCCCAACCCTGCGGGACCCGAAAAGAACGCCGCCGCGGGTGAATTGGCAATCGACGACGAGATGAAGTGGATGGTTGATTTTGAGGAAGCCGTCAAAGTCGGCATGGGGATACGTATGCGGCTGTCGCCAGAGCTGGCGCAAGGCCTCGACTTCCTGCTGGTCTTTGGCACCAGGGCAGCGATCGATATTGCTGATGGGACGGGGGATGTGATCGGCTTGTTTGACGCTCATCACTACACCGACGGCCTAAGCTTTGTCCCGCAAGGGACACCGTCGAATAACACAGTGGATGCGCCCTCCGGTTTCCGATCGGTTGATCCGGGTGATGAACAGAGTTATCTCAGCGAGCGTGAACAGGTTGCTTTTAAGCTTGGTGACGAATCAAACGCCGACGTCTTAACCAGAGCGCTGGGCCTGAATACAATCAAGCCCCCGACCTTTGCCAATATTCCGAACGCCACGGAAACGGAGCAGTTGGACGCTCGCCATATGAATCGGGCGCTTTGGCCGGCATCCTGGGGATATTTTCTGACGCAGATGATTGGCTCTCCGCTGACCCCGGATGATATCAAGTGGGCGCGCCAGCATTTCATTGATTATGTTCGGGCCGCGGGTCCATTGCCCACGCTGCGGATCGGCAAACAGCCTTACGGCGTTCTGCCGGTGACGTCGCTCGATCTATGGAAACCGAAAACCGGCGAGGGAGCACAGCCGGGCCGCGACGTGGCCCTGAATGACTTTCTTAAAAAAATGCGTGAAGCCTGGCGCGTTAATGTTCAGCATGTACCGCGGATCGGAAAGACCGCGGATCCGGATCAGGATTTCAAGAACATCCTAAGCATGGACGGGCTCTCGTCTACCTACGCCATCCGGCATCTCCTCGGCGAAAACTATCTGGTTGAACTTTGGCCGGCGCTGGTTGCTCCCAAGGGCCAGCAGCACTATTGGTTCGCGAAACAACAGGAGCTAACCCGGGTCCCATTGATCGGGCTCGAACTTCCCTGGAATCCGCGAATCGCGAGGGCGACATATTCAGGCTGGTACACAAGCTTAAAGGGTCCGGTAATTCAGCCGGGCACGGTCTCTGAAAATTCGTTACTCAAACCGAACTATATTGAGCTGCTGCTGAAGGAAACTGATCTCGAGAAGCTCCGTTCGGAAACTTTTGGAGACGTGCAGCCGGAGGGTCTGCTCTATTCGGTGCTGAGACACGCGATGCTCCTCGAGTATTGGATGGCAGCCGCGAAACTTACGCCGATACCGGTGTTTGAACCGGGGGCGCCAGGCGGTCGCGGCTTCATCAGGCCCGAGATTGAGGTCGTTCCTTCGGGGTCGTTCACGCCGTGGCAGATGTTGCGCGGGCCGCTGCCGGGCATCACAGACAGTTCGGCGTGGAGCTTCTTGTCGAAGCTGGAAGCCGCCCCCGCTGATCCGGCAGTTGCCGAGCACGTAACGACGCTGCTTGAGTTTCGTAAGAGTCTCGAGTATTTGAATACGCCACGCCTGACCACCGCGAGGCTTCAAAGACTTTTCGCCGGAACGTTGGACCTTTGCTCGCATCGCCTGGACGCGTGGATAACTTCCATGGCCACCAAACGCCTCGCTGAGATGCGCGAGAAAATTCCCAGGGGGATTCTGCTCGGTGGCTACGGTTGGGTAGTCAATCTGAAGCCCGGCCCAGTGGCCGAAGCCGCGCCTGCACCCGAAGGAAAGGAGGGCCAGTTCTTTCGACCGCCAAACAATCCGGGTTACTCGCACGCGCCTTCATTAGCGCAAGCCGCCACGGTCGCAGTGTTGCGCAGCGGCCATCTGGCCCATGCTAATACCGAGAAGCAGGACCTACTGAACATTGATCTAAGTTCCGAGCGAGTGCGTTTGGCGGAGTGGTTGCTGGACGGTGTGCGTCAGGGCCAGCCATTGGGTGCTTTGCTGGGATACCGCTTTGAGCGGCGACTTCAGGACGCGCGGCCTCCTCTCGGCCAGTTCATCCCATCATTCCGCGAAGTTGCGCCACTGGTCGCGAAGAAACTTGAAGATTCGAATCAGCCGGCAGAATCCATTGCCGCAAACAACGTGGTCGACGGCCTGGTGCTGCAAGGCAAATGGAGGGCGGCTGGTAATCTGTCCACGCTGTTCAGCCAAATTCCCGGCGTGCCGGACCGTACGCCGGATCTGGAAACAGCGCTGCGAACCCACTTGGAAGAGCTCGACGACGCGGTCGATGCAGTTAGCGACGCGCTGGTGGCAGAAAGTGTGCATCAGGCGATTCACGGCAATTCGTTGCGCTCAGCCAGCACGCTGGACGCAGTGGCCAGCGGCGAAGCTCCGCCACCGGAGCTCGAAGTGGTGCGCACTCCGCGAACAGGTCTGGCGCTGACTTACCGGCTCGTCGCTTTATTTGGCGACTCGGTCGCTGCGCCGGCTGGATGGGGCGAGCCATCGCCACGCGCCAATGCCGAACCTTATCTCAATAGTTGGGTCGCAAAACTTTTGGGAGACCCAACCCGGCTGCGTTGCCTGGTTGAGCGAATCGATCCGGATACGGCAGCAGTCCTCGGGGTCGAAGACTTCTTTTTGAAAGACTTGAATTTGTCTCCGATCGACTATGTTTACGCCGCGGAAAGCAGTCGCGAAGCTTCTTCATCCGAGGTAGAAAACCGCATTCTGTTTGCTATGAGTCGCGGCGCCTTTCCGGCGGCAGCAATCCTGCGGATCAATCCAGGACGCGGTGCTGACTGGGCAGCAACCGATTTGGGCTACGGAGAATTCGCCGAGGTGGTGCGTCGAGCCCAGAGGCTGATCACTGGAACTCGGGGCATCGATGCAAGTGACCTGGCCCTGCCGGAACAGAACCAACGTGCCGCGGTTGAACTCGGCGACTTGCAAACGCGAGCTGACGCGGCAGCGAAAGTCTTGAGCGATGCGCGGACTGCTTTGCAGGACCTGCTCGAAAGTTTGGATCCCGATCTGGAAGCGTTGCGACAAGCGATATTGCGCTCCGCACAGTTTGGTGTTGCCGGAAGTATACCGTTTTCCGCGCAAGGAGATTCGGCTGCTGATCGTCAGGTGTTGTTGACGCAAGGAAACTCAATTGCCAGTGAACTTCTGAAGCGAGTAGATGACCTCGATAAGCTCGAGAAAAGTTTCAACGCGGATGACGCAGCTAATGCCCAGGACGGAGCAAAGATCGCCCATCAGGTTGATCGTTTGCGAGCTGTCTTTGGCAATTCTTTCGTAGTGTTGCCGAGGTTCTCAGCCGATAATGGACCCGAGTTGGAAAAGGCCCTGGCCGACAGTTTGCAGCTTCAGGCAAACGATCCTCTGGCGGTGGTCACCTGGTTTCAGCGAGTCAGCCGCGTGCGCGAGGGTGTCGAGCGGCTCGACTTCTCGCTTCGTTACGCTGAAGTCCTGGGGAACGGCGCCCAACTCAGTTTGAAGATCGCGCAGCTTCCTTATCGTAAAGAAGACCGCTGGGTTGGCCTGCCGTTAGCATCTGACAAGGAACTTTCGCCTTCGCGCTTTTCGCTGGTCGTGCAAGCGGCCCCTGACCTTAACGTGAAGAATCCGATGACCGGCGTGCTCATCGATGAATGGGTTGAAGTGGTGCCCAACGCGAAAGAGACCACGGCGACAGTGTTTCAATACGATCAGCCTGACGCCTCGCCGCCGCAAAGCCTCTTGTTGGTGGTGCCGCCGGATCTCGATCAACCATGGAACCTCTGGTCGATGCAGCAGGTTTTACTGGAAGCGTTGGATCTGGCTCGCATCCGGGCGGTAGATCCCGAAGCGCTCGATGAAATCGGTCACTACATCCCGTCGCTTTATTTCGCGGCCAACTCTGCCGGTGACGCAATCTCGACCGACTTTTCAAGACTGAAGTAGCGAGGAAACAGCTTTGTCATCAATCACCACATGGATGAGACTCGAACCGGGATGTCGCAACCCGGACATGAGCGCCGGACTGCAGGCGCGCATTTACGATCCGCTCTGGTTAATGGCCCGCCAGTGGCAGATGGGAGAGTTTCAGGGAGAGGACAATGGTTCCCCCGCGATCGCCAGTCTCGAAGGTGAGTCGTCGCTATTAACGCGATTTCACGCCGGGGCGATTCCCCCTGAGACTATGCTCGTCGCGCCGGCCTATGACAGCACTAAAGCGCCGCTCGAAACGATTGTCGAGCGCGAGCAGGTGCGTCCGGCCGATGCAGAAAAGGCGCACAGCCTGCGCCTGGCAGTTGAAGCAGGGATGTATTTCCTGCGACTGCTCGAGGCGCAAATGAGCTCGCGTCGCTACCGTGACGAGTTCACCCGCACATTTGTTTTGACGGCCGAGAATCGAAGCACGCTTGATGGCGACAGCAGCAGCTATCTCGATCTAATGGCCGGGCGTTGTCTGGATGGCCGTCGCCTCTACGCCGAATTCAATCTAGTCAATAATAAAAAGACTGAGTTGCCCCTTGTTCTTCAGATCGTGGATGTGGATGAAGCCAAGGTTCAGCGGGCGGTGCTGAACTGGTTAAGTTGGTACGAAAGTCTGTTTAGCGAACCTGACGCGGCTGGGTCCTGTTGGCTGAACGAAAGGATGGAATACGGGTTTACCGCCACCGCCCCAATGTCCGGGCAGAGCGAAATGTCGCTAACGGCGCAGGAATATTCCGCGGGGAATTTGGATTGGTATGACTTTGACGTCAATGGGGACATCAACCTCGGCGCCTTTAATGACACCGCGATTAGTCCGATCGTTGAGACCGTCATTCCCGCCACAGTGACATTTCGCGGAGCGCCCGCTCAACGCTTCTGGGAATTCGAAGACGCCCAGGTGGATTTTGGCTCAGTGAATGCTCGGCCGGAAGATTTGGCCCGGATGCTCCTGATCGAATTCACCCTCAATTACGGCAACGATTGGTTTGTGATTCCGGTCGACTTGCCGGTAGGTTCCGTGTGCCGAACTCGCTCGCTGGTGGTGACCAATACTTTCGGTGAGCGCTTCGTCATCCCGACCTCACAACGTTTCGGTGAGCCGGTCTTCTTCTGGCAGATGTTTAGACCCTCCGCGTTGCGCAAACCGGGCGACCGCCCATTCGCGCACGATGTGCTCTTCCTGCCGCCCGCGCTCGTGAAGAGTCTCGAGAGCCGGCCGCTTGAGGAAGTTTTGTTCCTTAGGGACGAGATGGCAAACATGGCGTGGGGTGTGGAGCGCGTGATCGAGAGTGCGATCGGATGTCCGTTGAACCGCTTCGAGCAACCCAGCCAGGATCCACAGCCGCCGCCGCAATCACAGGAAACGACTGTCTATAAACTCGCCACCGAAGTTCCGGATAATTGGGTGCCGCTGATGCCGGTCAGAAGCAAGGAAGGACTGCGACTCAGGCGCGCGAAGATGTTGAAGCTCGATCGGCTGACTGAGCCGACGAGCGCGCTCGGTCAAATTCTGAATCCCAACCAGGGCGCTCTGGGGATTTTTGAAGAAGAGATTCCGCGCGAAGGTATTCGTGTCACACGCCACTATCAACTCGCCCGCTGGCAGGACGGCTCGACACACCTTTGGATTGGCCGGAAGAAAAAGATCGGACGCGGTGAAGGATCGAGCGGTTTGAAATTCGACACGCTCCTGGACCACTAGGTCTTATCAATGATACTCACCGGGTAGTTTTTTGAAAATGAATTAAGCAACGCCTGGCGATATCTTCTGCGCGGCGGGCGACTTTCTCTCCATCCCTCGTATTGGCGAGGTTGTGCTGTGCAACGAAGAACTTCTCCTACCGGCGTGTAGGTTCTTCGAGAACGGGATTAGTGTTAAGGCTGCTTTACGCAGGAATCGCCAATTTCTAAGGTGAGAGGGCAGACATTTTTTCTAAGCGATTTTGTAAGTGTTGAAAATAAGAGGATCGAAAATTCAGCTTCCCAAGCTGAAAGTTGCGAGTTCGAGCCTCGTCGCCCGCTCCATTTTTTTCGTCTCTCAACTCTCGCCAACACAATCATTAGTGAAGCGAAGTTCGCAGAAATCATATCAACACGCAAAGGGCCCGGTCTGGGCCCTGACGATTCCTCAACAAATTCAGCCAAAATCGCCCTGCCAGATGAGGAAACTCCCGACTCATGAGTAGGGCACTCGCTGATTCGGCCTCTCAGTTTGATGCTTCGCCCAAAAAATGCTTCTTGTGGATCGGAAATCCGGAAAGTGCAGTTATCTGGCTCGCCGTCGTATTAGAACCGTAAAGAGCATCCAAACTTGTGCCGGCCACAACACGGCTTCGTTCTTGCACCGATGTGCTGCAGTGACGTAAAAAGGCAACCGTGAAAGAACTCTCAACTGGTGCCAGCTTGGGCCACTATCGCATCCTCTCCCGGATCGGTGCGGGTGGAATGGGGGAGGTGTATTTGGCGGAAGACACCAAACTTGATCGCAAGGTCGCGCTGAAGAGACTGCCGCCGGAACTGGCAGCAGATCAGGACCGCATCCGCCGGTTTGTGCAAGAAGCGAAGGCGGCTTCGGCGCTGAATCATCCCAACATAATCACGGTTCATGAAATTGATGAAACTGCTTCGGGCCATTACCTCACGACAGAGTTCATCGATGGTGAGACGTTGCGTGCTTACTCTCTCCGGTCGCCGCTAACACTCGGAAAATCAGTCGATATTGCGGCGCAGATTGCCAGCGCTCTCGCAGCAGCGCATGCCGCTGGCATTGTGCATCGCGATATCAAGCCGGAGAACGTCATGGTCCGGCGAGACGGCATAGTTAAGGTTCTGGATTTTGGGCTGGCGAAATTAATTGAGCAGGTTGCGGGCGACGCGGTGAACACGGAAGGGGCGACGCGGGTCGCGATTCATACTGAGCCCGGCATCATCATGGGCACGGTCGCGTACATGTCGCCGGAGCAAGCGCGCGGCCAAACTATCGACGCGCGGTCCGACATTTGGAGCCTGGGTGTGGTGCTGTACGAGATGCTCGCTGGCCGGCAACCATTCGAAGGCGAGACGATGGCCGATCGTTTAGCAGCAATCTTACGCGCCGAAGCGGCGCCGCCATCGGATTTCAATCGTGACATTCCAGCTGAACTCGAACGGATTGTCTTGAAAGCGCTACGCAAGGATATCGCAAAACGCTATCCGTCGGCAGAAGCTTTGCTGATTGATTTGCAGCAGTTCAAGAAGCATCTGGAATTCAAGGCGGAACTTGAACGCTCAGGTTCGCGAAGCCAACGCGCTGAGGCAGAAACGCAAGTGCTTAGAGCAGTCACCGCCGAACAAGATGACACACGAAAAACCACCCTGCACAGATCGGTGATCGAGCGCCACACCGTCGGACGAGAGACGGAGCGCGCGGCATTACGCGCGGGGTTCGAATCGGCACTCTCGGGTCGCGGTCTCTTGCTGTGTGTGGCTGGAGAGCCGGGAATCGGCAAGACTACATTGGTCGAAGAGTTTTTGTCAGAACTCATATCGAGGGGCAGCTGTACTGTCGCGCGCGGCAGGTGTAGCGAACGACTGGCAGGAACTGAGGCTTACCTGCCGTTGTTGGAAGCGCTTGAAAGTTTGGTTGAGAACGAAGGCGGCGTGGCCACGGTTATGAAGCAGCTCGCCCCGACGTGGTACGCGCAAGTTGTTCCGCTATCAAGTGACGACGAAGAGACAACTAAGCTGAGAAATGAAGTCAGGGCGGCCTCGCAGGAAAGGATGAAGCGAGAACTTGGCGCATTCTTGCAGCAAGTCTCGCGGCAACGTCCGGTCGTGCTCTTTTTTGACGATTTGCATTGGGCCGACGTGTCGACGATTGATGTGCTCAGCTTTCTGGCCGGCAAATTCGACACGCTAAGCTTGTTGATTTTGGTTACTTATCGCCCTTCTGATTTGCTACTGATGAAGCATCCGTTCTTGCAAATCAAGCCGGACTTGCAAGCGCGCGGCCTCTGCCGGGAAGTGACCCTGGAATTCCTAAGTGAAGCCCATATTGCCGAGTATCTTGCATTGGAATTTCCCGATCATGCTTTCACGGCAGAGTTTCCGACGTTGCTTCATGCCAAAACCGAGGGCAGTCCGTTGTTTATGGCCGACCTGGTTCGGTACCTGCGCGATCGTAGCGTGATCGCGAACACCAGCGGCCTTTGGAAATTGGAAAAAACATTGCCTGCTCTCGAACGGGAATTACCCGAGTCGGTGCGCGGAATGATCGAGCGCAAGATCGCCCAACTCAGCGATCAAGAGCACAAGCTCCTTGTCGCGGCGAGCGTGCAAGGCTATGAATTCGACTCGGCAGTTGTCGCGCGCGCATTGAAAATTGAGGCGGAAGAAGTCGAAGAGTATTTGGAAAGGCTCGACCGTACCCACGGGTTTGTAAAGCTGCTAGAGGAACGCGAATATCCCAATCACGTGCTAACTCTGCGTTATCGATTCGTCCACTTGCTTTATCAGAACGCGCTCTATTCGTCGCTGCGACCGACGCGAAAGTTGTCACTGAGCCGTGAGGTCGCGGAATCAATCGAAGCCTGTTACGGCGAAGATCGAGCTGGCGTAGCGAGCGAGTTGGCGGCACTGTGGGAAGCGTCGCGTGAATACGCGCGGGCGGCAGAGTATTTCACGCTCGCCGCGCAACAGGCTTCTCAGATTTCAGCCGCTCAGGAAGCGACAACCCTGGCGCGGCACGGATTAAGAATGGTTCAAATGCTGCCCGTCAGTCGTGAGCAACGCGAGCAGGAGCTTTCCTTGCAAGTCATCCTGGGGAATGTGTTGTTCGCCAGCAAAGGTTACGCCGCTCCGGAAGTAGAAGAGACTTTTTCCCGCGCGTACGAACTTGGGCGGCAGCTTGGCGACCCACAATATCTGCTCCCACTATTGTTTGGCTTGTATTCGGTTAGTTTCTGCCGGGCGCAATACAAGAAGGCTTTGGCTTACGGTGAAGAGTTTGTCAGGTTGGCCGCCGAGACGGTAAAAGCACCCGCGCTGGTCATCGGCCAGGCCATGGTAGGCAGCGCTTTCTTTTGGATGGGCGACCTTGAGAACGCGCTCGACAATTTACAGCATAGCGTGTCGCTCTATTCGCCGGCAGAACACCGGGTGCTGACCTGGATGTACGGACATGAACCTGGAATGTATGCTGAAGTGTTTCTGGCGTTTACGCTCTGGCTACTCGGTTACCCCGAACAGGCCGTCGCACATACGAAAGAATTTCTTCGTCTTGGTTTCGACGCTGCGCATGCCCAGAGTAAAGCATTCGCGTTGTCTTGCGCGGCGACAATCTATCAATGGTACGGAGACTCGGCGCGAGTGGCTGAACTTGCGGACGAAGGGCTTGCATTTTCTGGAGAGCAAGGACTGCCGTTCTGGCGCGGCATCATGACGGTTACGCGTGGCTGGGCAAGGGCTGAACAGGGAGAAGCAATTGAGGGCATCGCTGAGATGCGCCGCGGCCTAGCCGACTTCCGGGCCACCGGGGCAGAAATCACGGTGGCCTCTCATCTGGTTCGGTTGGGTGAGGCGTATGGAAAAGCCGGGCAGCCACGCGAAGGTCTCGCCGTCCTCAGAGAAGATCCGGCGTTAGGCGAAGACAGAGAGGAGCGCTGTTGGGAGGCGGACCTTTATCGCATCAAAGGAGAGTTGTTGCTCGACGCTGGAAGTGACGTAGCTGAAGTCGAAGTGTTGTTTAATAAGGCCATCGAGATCGCCCGGCGCCAGAAGGCAAAATCGATAGAACTCAGAGGGGCCATGAGCCTTGCAAGGTTGTGGCAACAACAAAGCAAGGGCCCTGAAGCCCGACAGTTGCTGGCTGACATCTACAACTGGTTTACGGAGGGCTTCGAGACGGCCGATTTAAAAGCGGCCCGACAATTATTGAGTGAGCTTTCTTGAAACCCACGCAGGCTTCCGCCTTCCGTGTCCCGTATTACATTTTGGTTGGCAACTGCTGTGAAGCATGGCACAAGCTAATTCTAGCCATGAGCCCAAGTGACACTCGCCCGGCGTAACGCGAAAATACCGTACCGGCCGATGTCTCTAGTCTGAAGGCCTCCGCCGGTTCGATTTAGCCTATTTCCGACGCTTGAAATAATAAGCCGGATCGGTCGGGGGTCCGGCTACTGCGACTAACTCCCAACCGTTGGCGCCCAACTTGTCCAGTTGCTGTTCGAGCCCGAATGCCTCGCGCGTGAATGCCGCGCTTGGCTCCTTACGCATCCGCGGGTTGTCGATGGGGATCAGGTTGGTGGTGGTGGGACCGGCCAGAGCCAGATACTCCCATTGTTCGGTGGCAACTTTGTTGACCGCATCTGCTTTCTCTTGTCCGTTCGTTTTCAGATTCGCAAGCAGGACAATGCCAAATACAAAAACGGCCAGCAACGCGGTTGTTCGTCTCAGAACCTTTTTCGGTTGAATCATGACACATTCCTTCCGGCGTTCGCACCATTAATCTCTTTGCATGAAACCATAGCTTCAAACGATGCTGGTGGTGTGAAGGCTCCGTTCAATTGTTGTTAAATTCGCGCCAGCAGCATTAGGGCCCGCTTACCGAATCGCTGAAGTGGTTTGAAATCCAACCAGACATCGTTGAGGGGCCTTGCCCAAAAAAGGATCGATCTGAGTTGGAATGAGCCCGTCATCACTGGGAGCGCGGGCGCCCTCGCCCGCAATGAGCGCGAAGCGCGAACGGTTGAACCGCCAAATCTTTAAGAATTGAGCGTGCGAACGGT
>Ga0068859_100004746_pt1 | contig 13814 bp, 9 predicted proteins | sample KBSSwiS22_FD_66585 | JGI IMG/M metagenome (GOLD analysis project Ga0068859, IMG submission 66585) | Switchgrass rhizosphere microbial communities from Kellogg Biological Station, Michigan, USA - KBS Switchgrass S2-2 | ecosystem: Host-associated > Plants > Roots > Rhizosphere > Soil ... | reverse complement strand
CGAATAGCATGAGCGAGGCGGCCCCCCCACGATGAGGCCCTGGTCTTTTCCTGACTAGTTCCTGATCTTTTCCTGACGACTGGGATTTTGGCGGCAACGGCCCAATTCGTACCCGCAAAGGTGAAGACCCGGGTGCTGGGGGGTCTCAGAATCGGCACTCGCGCAACCGCAAGGCAGGCCGAGAAACATCGGAGGGCAGCCAAGGGCCGAATCCGCATCCCAGCGGCCGCACTCCTTCTGCGCCATCTCCAGCCGGGCCTGTTGGCGTAGGGAGCGAAGCGGGTCGGCAGGCGGCATCCGCTTAGTCAGCAACAAGATTCGCAGGGCTACAGCATCCTGCGTAAGACCTGATCCACTTCCCGTCCTCCCCGCGAAGGCGGGAACCCAGAGCAGCGAGCGATGTTCTTTTTGGCCCTGGGTCCCCGCTTTCGCGGGGAAGACGGTTCAGGTTTAAGGCTCGACGCCCTAGAGCACTCTTCGATTAGATTGAATCGGAGAGCGCTCTAGTTTTCCTTTGTTTTCCGCAGTTTCCGAGTCGTCAGGCGATGCCGCCTGACTAGAAAATGCCCTAGCGGGCGGCCTTCACCGACTCCACATCGAGCTGGAAGAACTGTCCGTCGAAAGGCGCAGGTGCCGGCGACACGCCGGCCACCACGAAATGTTTGTGGTTGGCGATCGCCACGTCATTGGAGTCGTACGCGCCCATCGTCACCGTCGCGCCGCCGCGAATCGGAATCGTCACGCGATAGTCGATGGGAAACGTGTAGTGACCCACCTTCTCCTCGTTGCGATTGAAGGTGTACGTCGCTTCGGGGTCCGAGACGTGCAGGCTGTAGAAGTTGTAGTCGTTCTTGACCGGCGTGCCATCGGTCTGGAAGTGCTCGAACTGAACCGTGCCCCCCGTGAAGTTCTTGGGCTCGACCACGCCGCGCGCATGCAGGGTTACCTGGTAGGTCGTCCCGGGCTTGCCGCCAAAAGTCCGCACGATCTCGCGCCTGAGTTTCCATTGAGGATCGGCGGTCTGCAGCAGGTTCTGGTCCCAGTGGCATTCAGTGTCCTGGTTGAACTTCGGATTCGCACACGGCACTTCCAGGCGCAGCCCCGCGAGGCTTGCAGCAGGCGCCGCGCTGGTACCTGGCGCCTGCATGGCGCACGAAGGCAGCAGGACCGCTCCAATCGCCACGCCAGCAATCCTCCCTCCGATGCCATTCATGAAACCCCCTCTCGAACGATAGTTAGATACGCGGCATGCTACCCGTGCGCAGCGCCCCTGCCCAGTCCGGCCGGCCATTGTGGCAGCGATGGCGCTGGCGCCGGTTGCGGGGCGTTACGGCTGGAAGACTGCCCGTGCCGCTTGCCGCACGATGTTGATGGCCGGCGCGCGGGCGCCGTTCTCGCGCGTGCGTTGCGAAGGATCGTGCACCCGCCGCTCCTTTCCCGCCCCCGGCCCGAAATTATTTGTCTGAGTAATCCGCGCACGCTAGTTGGATGGCAGCTGTACCAAAATGATCGGAGGGGTTTGATGATTCGCGGTGCTCGGGGGGCGATTGCCGCCTCGCTTCTTGCCTTCACCTCTCCCGCATTCGCCCAGTCCGGCGCGAACCCCGCCGTTACCATCGCCGTCGACGCGCGCACGACCGGGCCGCGGATCGACCGAAACCTGTTCGGCCAGTTCGCAGAGCATCTCGGCACCGGCATTTATGGCGGCATTTGGGTCGGCAGGAATTCGACGATTCCGAACGTCCGCGGCATCCGCAAGGACGTCGTGGCCGCGCTGCGCGCGATCAAGGTACCCAATGTCCGTTGGCCGGGCGGCTGTTTCGCCGACGAATATCATTGGCGCGACGGCGTCGGTCCCGCGCAGCTGCGCGGCACATCGATCAACACCAACTGGGGTGGCGCGGTCGAGCCGAACACGTTCGGCACCGACGAATATTTCGATTTCATCGGCCAGATCGGCAGCGAGGCCTATGTCTCGGTCAACGTCGGTTCGGGGACGGTCGAGGAAGCGGCCGACTGGGTCGCGTATATGACCGCCGACCCCAAGACCAGCGCCGGCAAAGCACGTGTCGCGAACGGGCATCCGGCGCCCTACAAGCTGAAGTTCCTTGGCCTTGGCAACGAAAGCTGGGGATGCGGAGGGTCGTACACGCCGGAGCATTACGTCGAACTGATGAAGCCGTTCGCGCGCTTCACGCACAACTACAATGCGACTCAGAAGGGCGACGAGGCGATGCAGCGCATCGCGGTCGGCCCCGACGGCGACAAGACCGAATATACCGAAGCGGTGATGAAGGCGTACAAGGAGCGGACCTGGGCGTGGGGCATCGAGGGGCTATCGCTCCACAGCTATACCACCAACGGCTGGCCGCCGGCGTATGCGAGCGAGAACTTCGACGAAAACGCCTATGCCTCGCTGATCCGCGCGACGCTCAACATGGACAGACTGATCCGCACGCATGCCGCGATCATGGACAAATATGATCCGGAGAAAAAAGTGCCGCTGGTCGTCGACGAATGGGGCGTGTGGCTGAAGCCCAACGCGGGATCCGATCCCGGCTTTCTCCAGCAGCAGAACTCGATGCGCGATGCGATCATCGCGGCGCTGAACTTCAATATCTTTGCCCGGCATGCCGACCGCGTGCGGATGTCCAATATCGCGCAGATGATCAATGTTCTCCAGGCTATGATCCTGACCGACAAAGAGAAAATGGTCCTGACGCCGACCTATCATGTCTATAAGCTCTACGTTCCGTTCCAGGACGCGACCTTCGTGCCGGTCAAGATCGACGCCGGCAATTACACCCACGGCGACGTAACGCTGCCGCGCGTCGATGCGATCGCGGCGCGCGATGGTGCGGGCAAATTGTGGCTCGCCGTCACCAACGTCGATCCCAGCCGGCCCGCGCGAGTCGAGACGAGCTTCGCGGGGATTTCCGTGCGTGGCGCGCACGGGCAGGTACTGACGGCGCCTCGCTTCGACAGCGTCAACAGCTTCGCCGCGCCTTCCACGGTAGTGCCGAAGCCGTTTACGGGCAGCGCCGGCGCGAGCGGCGTGGTGCTCGATGTGCCGGCGCATTCGGTGGCGGTGGTTCAGGTGGAGTAGGCGTGACTGCAGGCAATCGCACATGAGGAGGGATTTCGGGCAATCCTCCCCCGCCAGCTCGGGTCGATTTCGAGCAGGTTTGCGCGCGCTTTCTTAAGCCCCTCCCCGGAAGAGTGTCCGCGAACCTGCGCGCTCAGTCGAAGAACGGATCGACGGATTCGACTCGGCCGCGCAGGAACGCGTCGGCGACGAGCCGTAAAGGATCGATGTCCACGTCGCTTTGTCCGCTGTCGATGAGCTCGGCGAAGCGCGCATAGAGGCCGGGATATTCGCGGTCTTCCGAGCGCTGCGTGCCGCTGGGGAGCGTGAGGACTGCCCCGCCATTGGCGAGCTTGAGCGTGCCTGCGTCGGTCTCGACTTCGATGTCCCAGCTTTGCGGTCCGGTCTGCCGAAAGTCGAGATCCATATCGACGGGAGTCCCCGCAGTGTCGCGGAACGTCAGTCTTGCGGCGATCGGCGCGGCGCGATTTGACGGTACTTCCAGGTCCGCGTCGACCAGAAAGATCGGGCGCGGCAGGATGTGGGTTGCGATCGACAGCGCATTGATCCCGGGATCGAAAACGCCCAGCCCCCCGGCATTCCAGATCCACGCCTGGCCCGGATGCCATACGCGCACGTCTTCGCGCCACACGATCGTCGCGCGGCGGATCGTGCGATCCGCGAGCCACGCGCGGGCGGGTGCCACGCCGGCTGCATAGCGGGAGTGCCAGCTCGCGAAGAGCGTGCTTCCGCTGGCCTGAGCAAGCTTTTCGAGCGCCGCCACTTCCGAAAGCGTGGCGCCGGGCGGCTTTTCCAGAAAGACATGGATGCCGCGCTCGATTGCAGCCGCTGCCAGGCCGTACCGCACCTGCGGGGGCGTACAGAGCGCGACCGCGTCGATCGCCGGCCCTTCCGACAGGAGCGCATCGAGGCTGAGATGGTGTGAAACGCCCTCGACCCCGCTACCGTGCGGACTGACCGTCGCGGCGAGAGTGAAGGCTGGATTGCCGTAGATCGCAGGGAGATGCTGGTCGCGGGCGATCTTGCCCATTCCGACAAGCGCGAGGCGGATCGGTTCCATCGTCACAGCACCCGGACATTGGCCGCAGTTTCCGCGGCGCGCGCCAGCGGATTGCGAAGCGGAAGTTCAAAAGGTGCGGCTTCGATCTCGAAGACATCCCCCGGCTCGGTCCGCACCCCGTCACTGAACGACAGGGTCGCCGTTCCAAAGAAGTGGACGTGCACGTCGCCGGGCGTGCGGAACAACGGATATTTGAAATGATGATGCTCGAGATTGGCGATGCTGTGCGACATATTGTCCTCGCCCGAAAGGAACGGCTTTTCCCAGACCGTCGCGCCGTCGCGCACGATCCTGCTCGTGCCGCGCACATCCGACGGCGGCGTTCCGACGAGCAGCTCGGCACCGAGTGCGGCCTGGCGCAGCTTCGAGTGCGCCAGCCACAGATAATTATGGCGCTCGGTGACATGGTCGCTGAATTCGTTCGCGAGGCAGATCCCCAGACGATAGGGGACGCCGTCTGGCCCATTCACATAAATGGCGGCAAGTTCCGGCTCCTCGCCGCCGTCGCTCGCGAAGGCCGGCATTTCGAGCGGCTGCTGCGGCCCGACCAGCTGGTTACCATTGCCCTTGTAGAACCATTCGGGTTGCTGACCCACCTCGCCGAGCGGCGGCTTCCCCCCTGCCACGCCTTCGAGAAACATCCGCATCGAATCGGTCTGGTGCGCGGCCTGCGCAGCGTCGCGGTGCATCTTGTCGCGCCCCTCGGCCGATCCAAGGTGGGTGAGCCCCGTCCCCGTCAGGAACATATGCGCGGGATCGGGGTGATCGATCGGTGCAACCAGATTTCCCGCTTCGAGTTCGGCGGCGATATCGACATTTCCCTCGACCCCCATCGCCTCGACGAGCTCGGCGAGCGTCTTGCCGGCGTCGATTGCCGCGAGCGCGAGGGTGCGGATGCTGTCGCCGCCGACGACGAAGCCAGCCCCGCCCTCGCGCGCCGCGATGATACGGCGTACGCCATCGCGGTTCCTGTGCTGCAACAACCGAATCGTCATCCCACCTCCTCAACAACCGCCGCGGCGGCAAACCCATTACTCCGACATATTCGGATCTTCATAAAAGGCAATCTTGCATTGGTTCGACAAAAGTGCGGAACTATGACGTACCGATTGAAACAGGAGAGCGAACCGAATGGCGCAGGAGAAGCGCGGTGATCCCGCTTCCGAGGGCGAGAGCGTACTACCTGCGCGCTCCCAGAAAGGTTCCGGCCGAAGGCTGCGCGGCGCCGTCGCCCATTATCTTGGCACGGCGATCGTCTCGGGTCGGATCGCGCCGGGCGAAACGCTGACCGGCGAAGTCGCCAATGCCGAGGCGTTGGACGTCTCGCGCAGCGCCTATCGCGAGGCGGTTCAGGTCCTGACCGCCAAGGGGCTCATCGAGAGCAGGCCGAAGTCGGGCACTCGCGTTCTTCCGCGCAGCAAATGGAATATTCTCGACCCCACCGTTCTCGCCTGGGCATTCGCGGGCGAGCCCGACATCGAGTTCATCCGCGACCTGTTCGAGCTGCGCGCAATCGTCGAGCCAGCTGCCGCACGGCTCGCCGCGGAACGCCGGAGCCGAGACGATATCAAGGTGATGAAGGAGGCGCTTGCAGGGATGCGCCGCCACACGCTCGCCACCGACGCCGGACGCAGCGCCGACCGCGAATTCCATGACGCGCTGTTGGGCGCGACGCATAACAATGCGCTGATCACGCTCAGCGCGAGCATCGGCGCCGCCGTCAGCTGGACGACGCAGTACAAGCAGCGCACGCGCGCGCTGCCGCGAGATCCGGTGCCCGACCACGCGCGCGTGTTCGAAGCGATCGTGGCCGGGGACGCGGACGCAGCCGGGTCCGCCATGCGCACGCTCGTCGATCTCGCACTCAACGACACGCGCGCCGCCATGCCCGGGGTTCCCGCTTCCCAGGGTTGAACGTCAGCGGGTTAGAGCAGGCAACGCTCAAGCTGAACCAAGTCGATCGAAAGCCGATGAACCAGCTCCCCTCCCTGCAAGGGAGGGGTTGGGGGTGGGTTGGCGTAAGCCAATTCCTCAACCCGAAGAAGCGCGCTGACGCGCACCCACCCCCAACCCCTCCCTTGCAGGGAGGGGAGCAGGTAGGCCCGCGAGAAAATGCGCCAGAATTCACTCTCAGCGCATTAGCGCGGCATCGCCCCACACGACTGCATCGGGAAAGCGCACGGACCGCGGCGTGCGGGCGACCAGCTCGACGAGCTTGACGCCGGCGATCGGCGCGGCGAGCGCGGCCGGCGCCTCGCCGAAGCGCATCGGCCGAGACTGGGCGAGCAGCTTGCCGTCGCCATAGACGAAGAAGGTCACCGGCTGGCTGCGATCGCGTGCGGAATCGTCGACGCCGACCATCGCGCTGAACGATGCGTGGCCGGCGTTGCGCACCTCGAGCCGCGAGTTGGCGAGGATGCCGATCCCAGCGTCGTAATGCTTGCCCGCGACCGCGAGCGCCAAGCCATAGGGCGTCCGATCGGCCTGCGCCCCGCCCCATCCGCCGTAGCGCGGCGGTTCGCCGAGCCCGTGCGTGCCCGACCAGAAGATCGGGCGATAGATCATCGGCTCGGCTTCGGGCACGATCACGCCGTCGACCGCGGGATTCACGCTGCCCGGCATTTCGGAGAGATACATGCCGTCGCTTAGCCGGCGTACGCCCTTTGCCCGGAACACCAATGTCTGCCGCGGCGCGACGTCGAAGCTGCGTTCGCGCTTGAAGTGTATCTTCTCGCCGCTCCAGAGATCGGTCATGTCGACACCGGAATCGGCGACGAACTTCATTTGCGATGCCGTCAGCGACGCCTTGAGCGGCGCCGAGGTCCGGTTGAAGATCGCGACTGCCTTGTCGCCGTTGGCGAGCGTCTTGACCAGAATCTGGAGGTCGTTCGAATCGAACGCAACGACTGCCTGGTTGCCGGCAGGATCCTGATTGAGCGCGATCACCGCAGCATTGCCGAAAACGTCGAGCAGCGCCGGTGCGGGGTTGCGCAGGTCATAGCCGATCATCAGCGGCGCATTGAGCATCGCCCATAGGCTGAAATGGGTGCGCGCGGCCTCCACATGACCGGCATCGAAATCGCCGGCGCCGATGTACAGCATGTCGGGATCGTTCCACGACCCCGGATGGGCATAGAGCGACCGGTTGGCGGCGCTGTCGAAACTGTGCAGCATCCGGCCCCAGGTCGGCGCGATATCGTCGCTGGTGCGCGACATGTTGCCGACGTAGCGCGACCACGACCGGACGTCGGCGGCGCCCCACAGGCAGAGCGAGAACACATAATCGTTGTCGGGATTGTATTTCTCTATCGCGCTGCGGACCTGCTCATAGAGTCCGCGCACGAACGGGATGTTGGTGCGCCCGAGCGATTCACTGTCGAGGAACGGCCCGAGCGCGCGAACCTTGCCCGATACGACCCAGGGACTGGTGGCGGAGAGTCCGCGCAGGCCGCAGGCGTCGACCTTGATCAGGTCGAAGCCCCAGTCGGCGAAATAGAGGCCGATATCCTGGTCGATGTGATCGTAGAGCCCGACTTCGCGCTCGGCGAGCGTGCCCTCGGGCTGGTTGAGGCCATCGGTGCTATACAGCTGCGCGCAGCTGTTGCGCCCCATGTCGGAATAGATCCCCGCCTTCAGCCCCATCGCATGCAGGCGATCGGTCAGCGGGCGAAAGCTCGTTTCGCCATTGGGCAGCGCCGCCGACGGAAAGTTCGCGGTGCGGACGACGATCCTGTTGTCCGACAAGCGGCGCTTCATCCACCAGCCGTCGTCGAGGTCGATGTAGCGATACCCCAAGGCCGCCAGCCCCTTGTCGATGATCGCCTGCGCCGATCCCAGCAGCTTGGCTTCGTTGATGTCGCTCCCGAACGCGTTCCAGCTGTTCCAACCCATCGGCGGCAGCTGCGCCGCACCCCGGACATAGGCGGTCCAGCGACCGGTCGGTGCGAGCGGGTCCGCGGGCGCGGCCGCTGCGGTCGAACCAAGCATGCCCATTGCGGCCGCCGCCGCCAGCCAGAGCGCGCGCGCCTTGCGGCGGCGCAGCGGTGCATCGTGCCTGTGCGCCATCGTCAAAACACCAAATTCTTGCTGAAGAACGGCATCACGAAATTCTGGAATCGCACCGCGACTTCGCTGGTGTGATCGCCCGAGTACAGCGTGAAGCTGTTGGCGACGCCGTAGCGGTCGAGCACTTCGTGCAGCGTCCGCGCGTCGACCTTGAGCCCGTCGCGGTCGCCGACATCGATCGCGATCGCGCGATAGCGCCGCAGATTGCCGATATATTGGTCGACGAAGGCGAGCGGAGCGTTCGCGGCCCAGCGTGCGAGCACGTCGCGCTTCTGCGCGTCATCGCCGTTCGGAAGGTCGAAAAACAACGGCGGGTTCTTCGGGTTGGGCGACCAGGCGGCGGCCGACGCGAATTGCGCGCGTGCGCCGAACGGGAGGTTGGCAAGGTCGGCCGGCGACTTGGCCGAGGCAATCGCCGCCTGGACTTCCGGCGAGAGCGGCATCGCGCCGCGCGCGGACATGCAGCATGGGCTCATCATGTACACCGCGCCGAACACGTCGGGATGCCTCATCCCGATGCGGCTGGCGCCGTAGCCGCCCATCGAATGGCCGACGAGGCCGCGGCTCTCGCGTTTTGCCAGCGTGCGATAATGCGCATCGACATAGGCGACGAGGTCGCGCGAGACGAAGGTTTCGAAATCGCCGGTGGTCTGCGAGCCCGAATACATCGAGCCGTTGTGCACCGTCTTGCTGTCGGGGAAAACGACGATGAACTCCTTGGCGCCGAGCGCGAAGGCGCCCTCGACCGTCTGGGGCACATGGATTTCCTTCGACCATTGCTCGGCACCGATCGAATAGCCGTGCAGCGCATAGACGACCGGAAAGCGCTTGCCGGGAGTCTTCGCATAGCTGGGCGGGAGCATCACGATCACGTCGCGGTCGGCGCTATTGCCTTCGAGATTGCCCGCGATCGCTGCCGAATGCACTTTGACCCGCTGCACCGTCACCGGCTTCGCTGCGGGCTCTACCGGCGGCACGTTGGTCTTGACCTGCGCCCAGGCAACGCCGCCGAAAGTCGAAGCCGCAAGAGCCGTCGCAATCGCAAACGCGCGGGTTGGTCCGCTCGTCATCGTTCCCCTCCTCCGGATTGGCCGTCGACCGACAGCCGTCGATGCCTTTATTTGTCGGATTAATAATCGCGGTGTCAACTCGACTTCGGCGTCGGATGGGAGAGGATTTCGCCAAGAAAATCGGCCGCGAAGCTGACTTCGCGCCGTCAGCCGCCGCGCAGCATCTGCATGACCATGGCACGGATCCGGCCATAATTGCCGGAGGAAAGCGGGCCCAATATGCCATGTTTTTCCGCCGGCAAATGCGCCAGCGGATGGCCCTCCGCCCTGAAGACATAATGGTCGAAAAAGGCTCGCCAGGCCATCCGTTCAGGTAGCGGGCGCTCGGCGATGGCGATCATCGCCAGCATCATCGCAGTTTCGGGCGCGTCTGGCCCCGATTTGAACGCGTCCCACCAATAGTTGACGAGCATGTTGACGGGATCGAGCGCCTCCACCTGGTGCCACCAGAGCTTCGGCAGGTAGAGCGCGTCGCCGGGCTCGAGCTCGACGGCGAGCGCACGCTGCTCCGCCGCTGCGAAGCGTGGGAAGCGCGGATCATCGGGCGGCGACGCCGCCGCGAGGCTGATCGGTCGCCCGGCCATCGTGAACTCGATCGGACCGACGTAGAGATCGGGCAGCGCGTCGGGCGGATAGAGCGTGAATCTTCTCCGCCCCGCGACGACGCAGGCGATGTTGTCATAGGTGTCGTTGTGACAGGAGACGTCGGATGCGTTGCCGATCCACACGCGCGGGCCAATCGACGGCGGCAGCGCAGCAACTGCATTCTCGGTCGCGAAGCCCGGCAGGAAACGCGCCGCCTCGAGCGAACCCATATAGACCGACCCGGAGCCGGGCGTAGCGGCATTCGCCACGATATTGTCTATCGCACTCGTCAGATCGGTTTCGAGGCGCGTGAAGTTGAACCCCTCGAGGTCCTTTCCATAGGCGTAGCGACCCTCGATCGCAGCCTCTCCGACGAAGGCTTCACCACGCGCGTTGGTCGCGAAGCGCGCGAGATAGGCGCGGAGCGCGATCGGCGACTCAGCGGCCGCGCGAACCACCGGCCAATCGCTCACCAGCCCGCGCGCCACCACCGGCTCGCACAGCTCGACGATTTCCTTGCGAAATCGGGACGGATCCGTGAAGCAGGAACCGTCGACCGCGCGGATCGATCGCTGCGCCATATCAACTCCGTCCTATGCCCGAAGTCGCTCGTTGCGCCGCTGCGCCAACACTGCGATCTGATTAAGCGAAAAGCTCATGCACATCGCGGCTTGCAGGAAGCCCTTTCGAAACAGTCGAACGATGTCCTCGTCCGGAAGGTCGGACAGCCCGTCGCGACTCACCGTGTAAAGCCCGTCGAGCTGAAGCTGCTTGCCGTCGTCGAACCGAAGCGAAATGTCGATCGGTTCGATCAGACGCAGTCGCAGAAGTTCCGCGATAAAGGCTCGCGTGGCATCCATGCCCGCGTGCAGCTGCCCCAGGATGGACTGGATCTTGCGCAACGCCTCGCTGGGCAGGCCATCCTCATCGAACAACGCAATCGAAGCCGCCGCGCCAAACCGCGGATGCCCCGGATCGATCGCGATATTCTCCCCTGCGGTGAAGAAGCCCTGGCGCTGCAGTTCGAGCGGCCGGAAGACGGCGTCTCCGCCGTCCTCGCGGCGACCGCTCTCGAACAATATCTCGCCAGGCTCGAATCCGAACAGTGCCGCGGAATAGAACTCTCCGGTCGCGGCATCCTTGGCGAAAAAAATCGGGGAGCTGCTCGCGGCGGCGGGGTATTCGCCGAGTACCACCATGACGAAATGCGGGTGCGCCACCCCCGGCCCTGCCGTCAGCCGCAGATGCCGATGCACTTCATTGTTCAAAATTTCGAGCGCCTCGGCCACTGCCATCCCTCCAAAAACCCATCGTCCATCGTCAGCGCAGCACATTGCCGTGCGAATCGCGCCGCGTTCCCCTCGTCCTTCCGACAGGCGTTGAAAATCTGCAACACCATCCGCCCGATCAACTATTAGCCCGACAAATAGCGCTTGATAGCGCTACCTTTCCGGGTTACCCACCCCCTCGACCGAAGCAGTAGATTTCGGATTCGAGGGGATTGCAGGGCATTCGGTATCCGCCAATCCAATATCGTTTCCGGGTCGAATTGCAGAGTCAAACTCTGGGACCTTGGCGTTCGCAATCGGCCGTTTTGCGTGCCGAATGGCGAACCAATCGGAGGGGAAGGCAAAAAATGAAACATATAAATAGCCCATCGACCGGCAGCAGCCAACGGACGACGGCGCGGTTCATGGTGGCTGCCGCGTCGAGCGTGGTAGCGCTAGCTATCGCGGTTCCGGCAGTCGCACAGGATGCTCCGGCAGCGGCGCCAGTAACCGACGAAATCGTCGTCACCGGCATTCGTGGCTCGCTCCAGCGCAACCTCACGGAGAAGCGCAACGCCTCGGGCGTCGTCGACGTTATCTCGGCGGAAGACATCGGCAAGTTCCCGGATTCGAACGTCGCGTCGGCGCTGCAGCGCCTGCCTGGCGTCGCGATCCAGCGTTCGGGCTCCCGCGGCGACGCGACCGGAGTCAGCATCCGCGGCTTCGGCGGCGACTTCGTTCGCACGCTGTATGACGGCCGCCAGCTCTCGACCGCGACCGGTGGCCGCGGCATCGACTTTACGACGGTTGGCGCCGACTTCGTCGGCAAGCTGGCCGTGTACAAGACGCCGGACGTCGAACTGTCGACCAGCGCCATCGGCGGCACGATCAATATCTCGCTGCCGAAGCCGTTCGACCGCCATGGCTTCGTGTTCGCGGCTACGGCTTCGGGCTCGCTGCAGTCGCGCGCCAAGGACATCACCCCGACGGGCGGCGTGCTGATCTCGGACACCTTTGCCGACGGCCAGTTCGGCGTGCTCGCCAGCGGCGCCTACACCCGCCGCGACACGCGGTCGAACCAGGTCTTCATCCCGGGCTGGATCGGCCAGCAGGGTGCGGACAGGATCACGAACCCGGACGGCACGACCTCCGCGGGTCCGACCTATTTCGGTGTCTACAAGTGCCAGCTGACCGCCAGCTGCACTGCCGCAGACCTTTCGACGAACGCGAACCGGACCGGCACGCCCGCTTGGGTCCCGCAGCAGCAAGGCGTCAACCAACAGACGACGCAGGACGAGCGTATCGACGGCCGCCTGGCATTCCAGTGGGCGCCGACCGACGGTATGACGCTGACGATCGACGACAACTACAGCCGCCAGAAGGTGCGCAGCCAGACCTACGGCTATGCCGCTTGGTTCAACGGCAGCGACCTGCGCAACGTGAAGCTCGATTCAAACGGCACCGCCATTGACTTCAACAATTTCGGCACGCCGATGGACTTCAATGCCAACACGTCGAGCAACGTGTACGAATCGAACCAGGTCGGCGCGAACCTGCAGTGGGAAGTCGCCGAGCACCTAACGTTCGAAGCGGATGCGGCCCTCGCCCGCGCCACCCGCAACCCGGGCAAGAGCGGGTTCAACGACAGCATGGACATCGGCTACGGCGGCACGAACGCCCAGGCTGGCCGTATCGAAACTGCTTCGACGGTGCTGGGCGCCAACACCGGCGTCACGATCCTGGGTCCGAGCGCAGACTTTCTGCCGCAGATCCACGACGTTGGTCCGTCCGGTAATATCAGCCGGTTCCTCGACACGTCGGTGGTCGGTTCGCACGTGATCGTCCGCGGCACCAACTACAATTACGACACGGTCCGCCAGTTCCGTGGCGCGATCGGTTGGGAAAAGGATGGCTTCTCGGCCAAGCTGGGCGGTCAGTACATCGACGACACGCTATACCAGCAGAGCGACAGCACCTTCACGAACGGCGTGTTCGCCAGCCGCTCGGGCTATGGCACCTGCTCGGGTCGCTCGGGCGGTTCGTCCGGCGGCATCTGCCCACTGCCCGCGAGCATCTACCAGGGCACGGTCAGCACCGCTGGCTTCATCCCGGGCTATTCGGGCAACCTCGCGCCGGGCTTCTTCGTGTACGATCCGTACCCGATCTACTCGGCCCTGGAAGCAACGGGCGGCTCGGTGAAGCCGTCATTCAACCCGGGCAGCGTGCTGAAGGTCCATGAAAAGACCTGGGCGATCTTCTTCAAGACGAAGTTCGAGAGCGAAATCGCCAACATGCCGTTCCGCGTTGCGGCGGGCATCCGTACCGAAACGACCCACCTGACCACCGACGCCAACGGCCGTCATGTGCTCGGCCTGGAGCGTCCGGCCGGTGACCCGACGCTGATCCAGCCGACCAAGGGTCTCGGCCCGCTCGGCGACGGCTACTCGGCTACCACGCTCATCCAGAAGGCGTCGAACTACACCTTTCTGCTGCCGAGCATCGATGCTCGACTGGAGATCACGCCGGAGCTGATCCTGCGCATGGACGCGTCGCGCACGCTGACTCGTCCGGGCCTGGGCAACCTGCGTCCGACGGTGAACCTCGGCACGTTGCGTGTCGGCAGCCTTTCGGCGAGCGGCGGCAACCCCGACCTCAAGCCG
>Ga0068859_100004744_pt1 | contig 13815 bp, 10 predicted proteins | sample KBSSwiS22_FD_66585 | JGI IMG/M metagenome (GOLD analysis project Ga0068859, IMG submission 66585) | Switchgrass rhizosphere microbial communities from Kellogg Biological Station, Michigan, USA - KBS Switchgrass S2-2 | ecosystem: Host-associated > Plants > Roots > Rhizosphere > Soil ... | reverse complement strand
ATAAATAGCGCTCCCGCAAGCGAAGCCGTAACAAAAGACCTGAATGAGTGGGCAAATGCGGCCACAAATGTTTCCGTCAACTCAAACGCAACTTCAAATGCAAATCCCGCAAACGCGAATCGCGCGAATTCGAACGCCAATCGATAGCTAGGGCATTATTTGGCGCTTGGCCTCAAATAGGATCACGCCCGCTGAAACCGCCAGGTTAAGACTCTCGACATTCGAATCCATAGGAATTTTGATCAAGTCCTGGACCTTTTCTTTGTCGACTTCTCTCAATCCGTGAGCTTCGGATCCGAATACCATCAGACGAGGCAGTTTCCAGTTAATTTGAGTATAGGTTTTATCACCTTCGACATCCGCGGCGGTTACGATCATCCGGTGTTCGCGTGCCCATTCAGCCGCGTCGCCGAGGCCTACTTCGGTCCACACCGGAATCCGGAACGCCGAGCCCATCGAAGCACGCAAACTCTTCGGCGCAAACGGATCGGCCGAATTTTTTGAAACGATGACGCCCTGAACCCCCGCGGCCTCGGCCGTGCGAAGGATCGCTCCGAGATTTGACGGATTGTTGGCCTCGTCCAGAAAAACGACAATCGGAATCTTTCCATCCAAGTCGCCGATCGCTATCTCAAGATCCGCACGTCCATCTACCGGCCGATCACAGATCAGGAGGAGCCCTTGCGGATTCTCCGTATCCGAGATCGATGAGAACAAATCGTCAGAAACTTCGTTGACATTAATGCCGCTGTTGATCAATCGAGCAACTAGATTTTTTACACGTTCACTCTTGAACGCTTTCGAGCTAACGAAACACTCCTGAATACGCATGCTGGAACGTGAAGCATCTTCTGCCAGGCGAATTCCCTCTACAAACATCGCGCCGTCTTCTCTGCCGCCCCGAACGCGTCGAGCGAGTTTCAGACGAGCATTATCTCGACTCGTGATCTTTTCCGTTTTGATCATTCGCAGCTAAATTGATACCACGTGTGCCCGGATGAAACAAAAAGCAACCGGCAGAGTGGTTTGCAAACAGGCCGAAAATCATTAGACTTGGACACGTATGCAAGCGGAACATCAGATGATTAACAAACTGGATCGGCTGAAAGAAAAGTCGGAATTGGCAGAAGAAGGCGGCGGAAAAGCACGGCTCGAGAAGCAGCGTGCCTCGGGCAAGATGACGGCCCGGGAACGCATCGATTTTTTTCTTGATGAGGGAAGCTTTGAGGAGTTCGATAAATTTGTCGTACACCGCTCGACCGATTTCGGACTGGCTGAACAAAGGATACTTGGCGACGGTGTAGTCACAGGACATGGGCTTGTCGATGGCCGCGAGGTTTTTATATTCGCCCAGGACTTTACGGTTTTTGGTGGATCGCTTTCCGAGACGCATGCGCAGAAAATCTGCAAGATCATGGATCTCGCCATGAAAACCGGAGCCCCGGTCGTCGGCCTGAATGATTCGGGCGGCGCCCGGATCCAGGAGGGCGTTGTAAGTCTCGGAGGTTATGCAGATATTTTCCTCCGCAACACACTAGCGAGCGGTGTCATTCCCCAGATCAGCTGTATTCTCGGCCCGTGTGCCGGTGGTGCGGTTTATTCACCGGCAATCACCGACTTCAACGTCATGGTGAAGGATACGTCTTACATGTTCATCACCGGCCCGGACGTGATCAAAACCGTCACGCACGAAGAGGTAACAAAAGACGAACTCGGCGGGGCGATGACGCACAACGCAAAGTCGGGCGTCGCCCATTTCGCGGCGGATTCTGACGAACATGCGCTTCGAATCACGCGCGAATTGCTTTCATTTGTTCCGTCAAACAATCTTGATGATCCGCCGTTTGTAGCCACTAACGACCCTTCGGACCGAATGGAAGAGAAGCTGAATTCGATCGTTCCCGAATCCGCAAATCAGCCATACGACATCCGCGACATTATTCATAACGTCGTCGACGAGGGCTATTTCTTTGAGGTCCAGCAGCATTTTGCACCAAATATCGTTATCGGGTTTGCACGGCTCGGTGGCCATTCCGTAGGCATTGTCGCCAATCAGCCGGCGTTTCTCGCAGGTGTACTTGATATCGATGCCTCGGTAAAAGCGGCCCGCTTCGTGCGTTTCTGCGATTGCTTTAATATCCCGTTGATCACCTTCGAAGACGTGCCCGGTTTCCTCCCCGGTATTAATCAAGAACACTCCGGCATTATTCGTCATGGTGCGAAACTTCTCTACGCATTTGCTGAGGCCACTGTTCCAAAGATTACCGTCATTACGCGCAAAGCGTACGGAGGAGCATATTGCGTTATGGCATCCAAGCACATTCGCACCGACATCAACTTTGCGTACCCGACGGCTGAGATCGCCGTGATGGGAGCGGAGGGAGCAGTCGGCGTTCTTTTCAGGCGCGACATCGAGTCAAAAGACGAATCGTTTAGAAAAGCAAAGGTCACCGAGTTCGAAGAGAAGTTCGCAAATCCCTACATCGCTGCCGAGCGCGGATTTATAGATGAGATCATTGAACCCAGGTTTACGCGCCCAAAGCTGATCCGTGCTTTGTCCCTCCTTCAAAACAAACGTGACTCAAATCCGCCGAAAAAGCACGGAAACATTCCGCTTTAGAAGTAACTTGAGGTGTCTCGCTGCCAACACTTCAAGTTAATGTGGAGAAAACCCATAACTCTTTTTTCTACAGCACTAACGTACATTAGTTGGCGTACATCCGGAACTTAATGTTTTCCCTTAACACCAGACGCCCCACGATCGCTGAGATAAACCTCAACAACCTTGCGTATAATTACCGGTCTTCCCGGTCGTTCATCGGCACCGCTGTTAAATACATGGCCGTGGTCAAGGCCGATGCGTACGGACACGGAGCGGTCGAGTGCTCTCGTCGCTTGGCGAGTGAGGGCATTGACTGGCTCGGCGTTGCGCTTGTTGAGGAGGCTCTTGAGCTTCGCAACGCAGGGATCAGAACGCCTGTCCTTTGCCTCGGAAGCTTTTGGCCCGGACAAGAATCTGTCCTGATCGAAAACGACGTTACCCCGGTCGTGTATCAACTCGACCGCGCAGAAAGGTTGAATTCCGCGGCCGCGATTATTGGCCGGCCAATTCGCATCCACGTGAAGATCGACACGGGAATGGGCCGCCTCGGCGTTCGTTTCGACGAGGTCGAGGATTTCGTCGAGCGGTTGAGAACGTTTGATCGCCTGCGGGTCGACGGTTTAATGACTCATTTTGCCGTCGCCGACGAGATGGGAGGCATCGCTTTCACTGATCTTCAGATCAAGCGTTTCTACGACTCCGTGGAGATGTTTAAGAATGCCGGCTTTGACCCGACGCACATAGACCTTGCAAATTCGCCGGGGGCCGTGGTTCATCCTGCGTCGCGCGGAAACATGGTCCGTCTCGGCGGCATTCTTTATGGACTGGGCGGTGACATCTTGCCGAGCGGCATAGCAAAGCCGGCCCTAAGACCCGTACTGTCGCTCCGGTCCAGGATCGCTCAACTGAAGCGTGTTCCGGCTGGCGACGGCGTAGGCTACGGGCATCTTTTCACCACGCAACGTGATTCGCTCATCGCTGCTGTCCCGATCGGCTATCACGACGGCTACCGGCGTGGACTCTCAAATAACGCAAAGGTGATCGTAAATGGAACTTTCGCTCCGGTTGTCGGCCGCGTATCAATGGATTGGATCACGATCGATGTAACAGACGTGCCAGGAGCCGGTGAAGAGGACGTCGTGATTCTGATAGGCGAGCAAAACGGCGTTTCCTGTAAGGCCGAAGACCTTGCGGCCATGGTCGATACAATATCCTACGAGATAACCTGCGGGATCGGCAGCCGCGTCGAAAGGCGATTTACCGGCGTAGACCAAGATTGAAATGAGATTGCTTCACTTCCCCTGGATCGATTTCCTCAAGCGAGTTTATACGAGAATGACTGACGCCGATCTTTTCGACCGCTCAGCTCAGGTGGCCTTCTATTTTTCGTTCTCGCTCTTCCCTCTCCTGTTTTTTCTTGTCAGTCTGTTTGGCCTCGTTCTCGGATCGACCGAAGGGCTAAAAAATGAGTTGTTCCAGTACATGCGGCAACTGCTGCCGATCGCCGCCTACGACCTCGTACGCAACACCGTCGAGGAAATAGTCGCAACAAGCTCTCCAGGCAAACTCACCGTCGGATTGATCGTCACGCTTTGGTCGGCGTCGGCCGGCGTTAGCAGCATTCGCGGAGCGCTCAATGCTGTTTATGAATTGAAGGAAACGCGTTCATGGTTCATTACCAAGGCACTTTCCGTGGGAATCACTTTCGTCCTGATCGCCCTGACCGCAGTCATATTAGGTGTCGTTTTCTACGGTTGGGAGTTGGGACAGTCGCTGCTCGCAGCGATCGGTTTTAGGATCACTTCCTCATTCGTTCTCGCTTCCATCCAATGGGCGACAATTCTGGTCGTTTTGCTGATCGCCTGCGAAGTTATCTACAACGTCGTTCCATCTTTCAAGAAATTTCGATGGAACTGGATCAATGTCGGCACACTCGTCGCAATAGTTTTGTGGATACTCTTCACCGGGCTCTTTCGCCTGTATCTCCATTACTTCAATACATACAACAAGACGTACGGCTCGCTCGGGGCGGTGATCATCCTGATGCTCTGGCTTTATCTCACAGCCCTCGCGGTCATGATCGGAGCCGCCATCAACGCTGCCTTACGCCAAATGCACGAAGAGGACGCAGCGGCCACGCCCACGCCGGTCGCCGATCAAGAAAACCCAGATCAGCCCCAAAGTCCGACAGGAACCGCACCAACGCGATAGATCGCCGTTTACGGCTCCCTGCCCACCGTTTCTGGACGGATCTTGATTTTCGACAACGCCGATCCAGATGTTAAGATTTGGTTATTGCATCTTTATTCCGCTTAAGAAACTTTATGTCCCTAATGCTGCAGGAGATCGCGGAGCAGCCCGATGTCCTAGAACGCACGATCACAGCCGAACGTGAAAAGGTCATCAAGCTTGGTGACTTTCTTCGTCAAAAGGAGATCGATCTCATAATCCTTGTCGCCCGCGGAAGTTCGGACAACGCGGCACTTTTCGGTAGGTATCTTCTTGAGACAACAACAGGCATTCCCGTTTCGCTGTCCGCTCCTTCCGTGTTTACGCTATACAACGCCAAGATGCGTCTCAATCATGCGCTTGTGATCGGCGTCTCACAATCCGGCGAAGGCGTTGATATAAATTTCGTACTTGAGCGCGCGAAAGAATCCGGCGCATTTACGGTCGCTATTACGAACGAAGCGGAATCATCGATGGCAAAGATCGCAGATGAGACGCTGCTGATCCATGCCGGCCGTGAAAAGTCGGTTGCGGCTACCAAAACGTACACCGGCCAGATGCTGCATTTCTATATGCTCGCTTCGGCCATTGGTGACAGACGGCTTGAATACCACAAGATTCCGGATTTTGCGCGACAAGCGCTCGAAGTTGAGACGGAAGTTAAGAACGTCGTTCAGCGTTACGTCTTTATGGAAAACTGCGTGGTCGTCGGCCGTGGAATGAACTACGGAAATTCCTACGAACTTGCGCTAAAGCTAATGGAGACATGTTACGTCGTTGCCGAGCGTTTTTCCTCAGCCGACTTTTTCCATGGTCCGCTCGCTATCGTCGAACGCCGTTTTCCAGTTATTATGTTCGCATCCTCTGGCCCGACGCAGAAAGGAAGCCTCGATCTGCTGAACAACCTGCGCGATCTTCATGCTGATTGTCTTTCGATCACGAACGATCCCGAGATCGTAAAACTGTCCCCCGCCAGCCTTCAGCTCCCGGCCGAAATGGAAGAGTTCCTGAACCCGATACCTTTCATCATCCCGGCGCAGCTTTTCGCCGCGCACCTGTCCGAAGCAAAGGGCCTCGACCCTGACGCTCCGCGGTCGCTGACGAAAGTGACAAGAACGATTTAGAACTCTTTATCTGCTCTTAGAAGTGCTTCGCGCATCTCGCCTGCCGTTCGCCATCGCAGTTCGACCTGCTTAGCAAGGGCCGTTTCAATAACGGCGGAAACCCGTATAGGAACTTCAGGTACGCGAGAGGCGATCGGAATGATGGGTTTTTCGAAGATAGCTTTTACGGTTTCGGAAATGCCTGCGTTTGGTGAGATATCTAGCGCGTGTGCACCGGTCAGCAAACTATAAGCCGTCATCCCGATCGCGTAGATGTCCGATGGCGGCTGCACTTCCTTAAAGTCGCGGACCTGCTCAGGCGGCATGTAGGCGATCGTTCCCGCAACATCGCCGACCATGGTAACACCGCTCATCCCCGTCTGTTTGTAACTCTTCGAGAGGCCAAAGTCAGTTAGCTTAGCTCGATACGAAGGATATTTTCCATCCACCAAAATGTTCTGTTCCTTGATATCGCGATGAACGAATCCAAGACGGTGAGCATAATCAAGGGCATCCAATGTCTGCTCGATGATCTTTACCACTTCCTTGTAAGGCAGTTTTCCGCCTCGGCTTTTTACAAGTTTCGAGGCGTCCATTCCGCTGACATATTCAGTTACAAGATAGACAATTCCGTTGTGCGAACCGTGCTCGATGTAGCTAACGATGTTGGGATGCTGAAGCGATGAAGCGACTTCGATCTCGCGCATGAATCGTTTGAGCGATTGGTCGCTGACGGCGACCTCGGGTAGCAAGGTCTTGATCGCGACTGCCTGACCATTCTTTTCCGAGCGGGCCAGCATGACGCTTCCCATTCCACCTTGGCCGAGGATGCGAAGCATCTGGTAGTGGGGTATCGGCTGCGGATTCTTGCGAAGCTTTTCGCGGCAGTCATCGCAAACGTAAGACAGCTTAGCATCTGGCTGCGAGGCGGCAGCCTCGGCGGGAACACCGCAATTCAGGCAAAGGACCGTGATCAGAGATGGTTCCGCACTCGGGTTCGACCTTCTCGAAGGCGGGCCCATTTCGGAATGATCCGAAGCCACCTCGACCTCGAGCACGGTTTCGCCGCCCTGGATCCGGTCGCCGTTTTTCAGGTGCGCCGTTTCAACTTTTATGCCGTTTACAAACGTGCCGTTCAGCGAACCTAGATCACGCAAAAAGCACTGCGGAGGAGCGATTTCGAGCAGGCAATGGTGACGCGAAAAAAAACGGTCGTGAGGCAGGCAGAATTGGGCGTCCTCGCTCCGGCCGATCATGAAAGTATCGTGTTGATCAAATGTGAAAACGCGTCCAGTTTGAGGCCCGGCCACGACATGCAGTGTTACACGCATCTGCAACCATTATACGGAAAGGACGCCAAACCTGAAAATGGCGCGAAAGTTTGTGAAGAATAACAGGTTAGTGCCCTCCGCCAGTCAAGGCTCCGAATAATACTGCGATCCCGTAAATCAGTATGAATGCCACGTACAGAGCAAGAAACACGCCTCCCGTAGAAATGCCGCCGATTGCGAAGCCGCGGCCGCCATAGCGCTGCGGATTTTTCTTAGTCTGGGAAATGGCGATGAAGCCCGTTATCAACGCCGCCGGAGAAAGCAAAAGACCAAGCGAGCAGCACCATCCGATGGTCAGGCTTCCTATGCCGAGACAGAGCGATACCACCGCCAGGGTTTGATCGGACCCCGCCGGTATGCCATAGGCCGCAAAACCTTGTCCAACAGGTATGGATTGTTGCAACGGTGCCGGAGGAGGTGCCGTTTGCCATTGTCCCTGCATCGGATTTGTAACGCGGGTCGGGTCCATCATCACGGTTGGCGGAGAATCGTCAAAAGGCTTGGAGGCCGGGCCGAAATCAGTAAGATATTCGCCGTCGTTCAGGCAAAAATTAAGATCAGGATCGCTGTAACTTTGGCCACATCGTGGACATTGCTTCATATTCGGAAAGTGAATGTCTTATTTAATGATCTTCAGATCTTTGAAAGCGATCTTCACGCCGTCGCCCGAATAAAGCCCCGGAACCCCGCCCTTATAGGCGTAGGTATTCTTAACGGAAGTCACCATCTGTCCGTTAATGTAGAGCTCCGTCGAATCGCCTTTATCGCGGGCCTCCAGCGTGTTCTCCTGCGAGCCGTCTTTAATGATAGTTGAATTGGTCCAAGCCACCATCGAGATCTCTTTCTGGGGTTCGTGGCGGACAACGCGATACTTCTGCTTTTTGGTATCGATAAGAAAAGCGTAGTCCTGCGTCAAGGGACTCGGATTGCTATGAAATATCAAGCCGTAACCCATGCTCGAGTTTCCGCTATCTGGATTTCGTAGAGTTACTCTTGTTGTAACACCGTCGGTCGAATAATCGTCCGGAGCAACAAGTACATAGTAGAAGCCTTTCTGCTTCGCAGCCATGAAGAATTCGCCATTCGTAAATTCTGTAATGCCGTACAGAGAATTTTCCTTCACCCACGTCGAAAGATCTACGTTTTGAGCATTGCTGTCGTCAGGCGATGACGATGTTTTTGGCGAACCATTCGTGTTTGGCCCGGGCGAGGGAAACTTGTTATTTGAAGGGATTATCTTGTTCCCGTTGGTCGAGTGGTTGGAGTTAGTATCAGCTATTGAGGCGAAGTAAACGACAAATCCTACGAGGCCGCCGCCGCAAACGAGCGCGACAAGTGCCAGGATCCCAACTACCCAGATCCATGCTCTCGACTTCTTTTGAGGCGCCGCCTGTACATAAGGCGGGGGCTGCGAACTCCAGTTGCTTTGGGTTGCCGGTTCGTTTCCGAATGACGTATGAGGAGCGGTAGTACGCGGCGGATTCATGAACACGGTTTCCGGCATCGACTCCTGTGTAGAAGGTGGTGCGGCCTGCGTCAACACAGTTCCGTCGTCAAGACAAAAGTTCAAGTTGTCATCGGAATAGGTCTTTTGGCATCTTGGGCAAACTTTCATTTTCGATCCTCTCAAAGCGCGGTGCCGCCAGTCGCGAATATTATACGCATAATAGTAGTGAAACGACCAGCCTTGCTAAAGGTTCCATTTCGCCGAAACAAAGTTATGAAAAGAGTTAGCAGGTGAGCACCTTTAGAACAGACTGCCGCCACATTTTCCGCAGAATTTAATATGCGGAGGATAGGAGCTGCCGCATCGCCGGCAGATCCTTTCGGCTTGCGTAGGAAGGCTATGCGAGGTTGCTGACGACAGGCCGACGGGACCAGCATTGGCGGGAGAACCTGTACGAACGATATTAAATCCGCATCGTCCGCAGAATTTCGAATCTATCGGCAGGGGAACCGAACACCGCGGGCAAGGGAATGTACTGGCGGACTCGCCGGGGCTCACGAGAACGAATTTGCCGCTCCCGCACCTACCGCAGAATTTGACCCCTTCAGCAAAGCGCGAATGGCAGTTGGCGCACGCGACGATCCCGGGCAGTACGCTCGACTGTCCCGCACTGCTGCTGCTTCCCTGCGAGGACGATGGCTGGCTTGACGCTCCGTGAATCGTTCGAAGCTGCGCCTGAATGACCTGTTCGTTGCCGCCAGCCTGGATCTCGATCACACGTTCGTCGTCTTTTTCACCGGCTTTGGACACGCGAAGAATGTGCTGGCCAACCGGCGTATCGGTAAGCACCACGCGTCCCGAGCGGCCGACGCTTCCCTTCCGTTCATCATCGACATAAACCTCGGAACCGATCGGGGCAAGGATAACCAGCCGCGAGATGCCCGTCTTCCGGGCTTCATCAACGTCTTCCGCGGCTTGCTCAAGTTCTTCGATCCATGCTGCTACAGACGCCGGACGATTTGCCGGATCGATCTCGAGAGCCCGCATGATCACGCTTTCCACATCTGCCGGCACATCGGATCGGAGAGAGGAAAGCGGCGGCGGTTTATGCATTATCTTCTGCATGACGAGCTGCATCAGATCGCCCGCGAAGGGTGTTTTGCCACCAAGCATTAAATAAGCGATCGTGCCTAAAGCGTAAAGATCAGCCCGCGCGTCAACGCCCATTTCCGGCTGCATCTGTTCGGGAGCCATAAATTCCGGAGTCCCAATAATGCCCCGCGACGACGGAGTGGCGTTCGAGCTGATATCGGTCACTGTCTGATTGACGATCTTCGCGAGGCCGAAATCGCCGACTTTTACAAAGCCTTCGGTCTTACCGCGCTGCATGATGAAGATATTTGCCGGCTTAAGATCGCGATGAAGAATATGAAGTTCGTGGGCAGCATCGACACCGTCCGCTATCTGGCGGAGAAGCCTGACCGCTCGTTTTACCGGCAGGGTTCCCTCCCGCCGCAGAAGCCTGTGGAGCGTTTCGCCCTCCACGTACTCCATGACGAGATAAAAGATGCCTTCCTTGGTTTCCCCAAAATCGGTAACGCTGACCGTGTTGGGATGCTGGATCGAAGCGGCAGCTTGAGCCTCGCGTCCAAAACGTGCGATCGCCTCCCCTTCCTGAAGGTCATCGCTATTCAGGATGTCCTGACGAACGGTCTTAACAGCGACGCGGCGGGTGTCGAATTTCTTGTCATTGGCAAGGTAGACCTGGCCCATCGCACCGCGGCCGAGGCGGCTGACAAGCAAATATCGCTCGGCCAGCAGCTGCGTGCCTGGCAGGGAGTATTTAGTTGGAGTCTGATCCTGCGGGCATGCCTCGACCGCGTCGGGATAGCACAGCTCGCATTTAGGGCATTCTCTCATTCGGCCAAATACCTTACTTTATTTTAAAAAATACCAGAAGTTTGAACGTATCCGCAGGCAGGTTTTTGCGTTTGGACTTTGAAATTATTTGTTGCTATAATCGCACTTCATTTTTTGGGTCGTTAGCTCAGTTGGTAGAGCAACGGACTCTTAATCCGTGGGTCGCAGGTTCGATCCCTGCACGGCCTACCAAGAAAGCAAAGGACTTGCGGGATTGTCGCAGGTCTTTTGTCTTTGGTCAATGCACGTTAGTGCACGCATGTCCCCTAAAAAATGTGAAATCTTCGGAAGGAAGCTACAACATAGTCGAAGCCCTAACCAAATCAAGCTCGACTCGGAATTGCGGTCAATAGGCGACTTCGCTACTCCCTCATTCCTGACCGATCATTTCAGTCCTCTAATCAGGACCGCGTCGTGACTCCACATACCCTGTACAACGGCGAAGCTCTCATCGTCGGGTGACAGAGCGAGCCCGGATCCCTCAAATACCTCTTCATGGAGATCAACAACCTTACGAGGTCTCTGGCCGTCGAGCGGCTGAAACCATAGCGTCTGCTCAAGGCCTGATTGGTCGGTCAAGATATAAGCGAGATATTTGTCGTCGTGGGACCAACCCAAACAGACAGGAGTTGCCGTTGAATCCGCATACCTGTATGTTTTTACAACGGCACCGTCGGGCAGCGAAACAACATTCAATAAATTCTCTCCGTTAATCCTTTCGGATAAGGCGACACGCTCGCCACTAGGTGCCAAAACAGAGTCCTGACTGGATCTGTCGAAGACCATTTCTTCGTGACCGTCTGGGATCGAGACACGCATGAATTTCTTTTCCAACGCAGATTTGTAATAAAGCCATTGTCCGTCACGTGAGACGACCAACGGATTGCCGCCCTGTTGGAACGTGACCTGGGTTTGATTGCTGCCGTCCCGGTTAATCTTCCAAATCTGGATCTTACCAGTCCGGTTGGAAGCAAAAAATATGAAATCATTATCGGGCGAGACAATTGGAGCAACGTCATCTGATGGGTTGTTAGTAAGCTGACGTTCGCCGCTTCCGTCGCTTTTGATACTCCAGATTTCCTGGTTGCCGGTCCGTCTCGAAGAAAAAACGAGCTCGCCGTTTGGAGCAAAATTTACGGTCAAGGCGTCTGCCAGCCGTCTAGGCCCTGAAGTAGGATCACTCGATCTATACAGGTTCAAATGAAAATCTGGAGCGACCTGCGACGTAACGAGGACGCTCGCATCATTGTTCAAGCTCAGGGCGGAATAGGTCTGGGAGTCGTCCGTTAACGACGAGGCCACGCCGGTCGCTGCCGAAACGTGCCAGATCCGAAAGTTTTTATCCGGCTCCCGTCTAGCCGTTAGGAGCAAGCCCTGCGCGTCCGGCAGCCAGGCTAAATGCTCGATATTGAAAAACTTCTCGCTTGTCAGATCGCGCTCCGCAGCGCTGTCAATGTCGACTTCTGACAGTCCAAAATCATTTGAATAAGTGCGCGACTCACCAACGGCAAAAGCAATAGTTTTTCCGTCGGGCGAGATCTGGTTATCGGCTATCCTGATCGGGCGGGGCCGCGAAACAAGTTTTCTTTCGTTCCCGCCATCAATCGAATCAGCTATCCACAAAGAGCAGTATTCCTGATCTGTATATGGACAACGGACGAAGGAGATCTTTTCGCCGTCTGGAGACAGGCTAATCCATCCTTGTGCCTCACTGACAACCCGCTGCGGAACGCCGCCAAAGATCGATTCGCGATAAATGTCCGGCTGCCGTTGGCTCGATCCCTGACCACGAGAATAATAGACAAATTTGCCATCTGGCGAGATTGCGAGGCCGTAATAAAGAAAGTCCGAAAGCGGCACTATCTGACTATTCTCCGACGCTCCCGGCTGCATAAGCCACAGACTTTGCTTTCCGGCGTTGCGACGCGAATAGACGACCATCTTTCCATCGCGCGAAATGGCAGCGAGATGTACCTGACCGTCAGTCGAAAGTCTTTCCAGTGCGAAGGGAGCTAAAAGAATGGGTGCCGCTTTAACGCCCCCACTGCTAAAGAACCATATCGCGAACGTGAGTCCGGCAAACAAAACCGCGGCAGCTGACACGGCCAGTACACTAAGGGGCTTAACTCCATCGAGTCGAGCTTTTACGTCGCGCCGGGGAACTGACTCACCTGTTAGCCGCTCTTCCGTTACAAACTCGTCGACCGTCGCAAGGAAGCGATAGCCGCGGCGGGGAATTGTTTCGATATATGAAGGGGTTTGAGCGTCGTCACCAAGAGCCTTTCGAAGTTGGCGAATGTTGAACGAGATATTCCCCTCCTCGACAAAGCTATCGGGCCATATCGACTGCAGCAAAAACTCCTTTTCAAGAATGCGATCCGGGTGTCGAATCAGCACCAACAGTAACTCGTACATCTTCGGCGTCAGCGCAATCTTCTCGTCGCCTCGTTGCAGCGTCCTTTCGTCAACGGAAAGAGTGAATTCTCCAAATCTGAATAAGTGCTTTACTGTCAGACCTTTCCTGCTTCCTAACGGCTTTCTAATCTAAATCTAATGGTTTCTAACAGAACTCTAACGCCTTTCTAAAGACGAATAAATCCTGAAATCCCTAAGATCGCTGTCGTGTTGCTTGGATGGGCAAATGTTAGCACACATCAGGGCATAACTAAACGATAACTTTTCTTTGACTCGGCGTATTCCGGAAGCGCTGAGAGTCAAAACTGGCAAGTTCCGGAGCAAGTCAAAAGGAGATGATCAAATGACCGATGCAATTAACACCTTTATCTATGAGGAAAGAAAATTACTCATGGCAGCCTGCATCTTGACTGTACTTATCTTGACGGCGTCAGCCACATACTGTCAGGACGTTACCGTTTTCCAGGCTGCGGGCCCGAATGCGGCTTCGATCCAGAGCGTTGTCGATCAATTCCGTGCTGCGGTCAGTGGCGTTAACAACGTTAACAATGGTAACCAGGCAGGTCCGCTTGCCAACGGTCGCCGCGAGATCAATTGGGATGGCGGCAGTACCACTAATACTGCAACGTCCTTGGGCGCCACGCCTTTCGACGTGTTTCTGAATACGCGAGGCAACCGGTCAATAACGCCCGGAACTGGCTTCGTGCAGGCTCCTGCAAGTGGACTCGCGGACACATTTGGAAATCCTAGCTATGCAAATATTTTCAA
>Ga0068859_100004742_pt1 | contig 13817 bp, 14 predicted proteins | sample KBSSwiS22_FD_66585 | JGI IMG/M metagenome (GOLD analysis project Ga0068859, IMG submission 66585) | Switchgrass rhizosphere microbial communities from Kellogg Biological Station, Michigan, USA - KBS Switchgrass S2-2 | ecosystem: Host-associated > Plants > Roots > Rhizosphere > Soil ... | reverse complement strand
TGAGGCGCGGGAAGACCATGTGCGATGACCGTGGATTCAAGTGCCACTATTGCCTGATGCGCGGCGATGGCACGCGCAACAGCCGGCGAGAGAAAAACGCGCGCGGCGCTTGAATGGCTGGTGTGATGTCCCGCATCCATCCTCTGTTCTACCTCTTGAAAAAGCCTTCGTGCTCTCTTATGCTCACCCCCGCAACAGCTTATCTTAGTCAGCCGGACGAGCCAAGCGACCAATACCGGCGGCGGCAGGTGACCAGGACCAGATACAGCAAATGGCCATGGCGATAGACAAAAAGGTTTTGGCACTAATTCTCGGTGGCGGCCAGGGAGCGCGGCTCTTTCCATTGACGTTACATCGCTCGAAGCCTGCCGTGCCCCTCGGTGGTAAGTATCGCCTGATCGATATCACAGTCTCCAACTGCATCAACTCCGATGTCCTGCACATATATGTGTTGACACAGTTCAACTCTGCATCGCTCAACAGGCACATCTCCAGGACCTATCGTTTCAGTCCCTTCTCAGACGGGTTCGTGGAGATACTCGCGGCTGAACAAACACCCGAGAATAGAAACTGGTTTCAGGGCACGGCCGATGCGGTCCGTCAGGTAATGATGCATATTTCCGATTTCGAACCGGAACATGTGCTGATTCTCTCGGGCGATCATCTTTACCAGATGGACTACCGCCGATTTCTGAAGCGACATCTGGAAACGGAAGCTCACGTCTCCGTATCGGTGATCCCGTGCGAGGAAAAGAGCGCATCGGGCTTCGGCTTGCTGAAGACGAACGATGAAGGAAGACTCATCGAATTTCGCGAGAAACCGCCCTTAGATCAGTTGGCCGAAATGCGTGTAGACACCACGAGTTTCGGGCTCACCCGGGAAGAGGCAGATCGCCGACCATACCTCGCCTCGATGGGCGTGTATCTCTTCAGGTTTGAGACGCTGCGCGAGCTGCTCAAGGATGACCAGTATACGGATTTTGGCGGTGAGGTGATTCCGGCGGCCATCGAAAGCTACGATGTGAGGGCGCATCTCTTTAATGGATACTGGGAGGACATAGGGACAATAAGTTCGTTTTACCATGCAAACCTCGATATGGCTTCCGTCATTCCGAAATTCAATCTCTTCAATGCCGATGCGCCGATCTTTACGCGTCCGCGGTTTCTTCCCGGCTCGAAACTGATCGACTGCGAACTGAAGAACTCGATCGTTTCGGATGGCTGTATTCTGAATCGGGTGAGCGTGATCAATTCGATTGTAGGACTTCGTTCGCGTGTCCAAAACTACGCGCGGATCGAGTATTCGCTCGTCATGGGCTCTGATTATTATCAGACGATCGACGATCTGGAGCTCGAAAGGAGACGAGGCCTTCCCTGGATCGGAATCGGAGAGAATACCGTGATCCGACGCGCGATCATCGACAAGAATGTGCGCATCGGGTCAAATGTTCGCATACTCAACGAGGCGGGCCGCGACCATCACGACGGGGACAACTACTTCATACGCGAGGGAATCGTCATCGTACCAAAGGGGACGATCATCACTGACGGCACCATCATCTAAAGCGAACGCTACGAAGACGGCTGTAACGCAACCAGGCCTCGGCTCGCGTCTTCGCTTCCACTGGACACTGGTTGTTGCAGGATTATGTTTTGTTTTGATTGGTATCCCGGCCATCGTCACCGGTTACCTTCTACGCTGGCTCTTTGGGATCGAGGGGTTCATCTTTCCGTTTGCCAAGTGGGGATGCAGGCTTTACACGCGCGCCGCCGGAGCGCGCGTGCACGTTTCCGGTCTTGAAAATCTGACCCCAAACCAAACCTACCTCTTCATCGCCAATCACCAGAGCATACTCGACCCACCCATACTCTTCGCCTGGCTCGGATGGGATGTCGGGGCGCTGGCGAAGAAAGAGCTGAGTCGGGTTCCGATACTCGGACAGGGCATGTCACTCGGGCATGTAATCCCGATCGATCGCGCCAATCGCGAACGCGCGATTGCCAGCGCAAAACTCGGTGCGGCGGCACTGCGCGCCGGGCATAGCCTGATGGCTTTTCCGGAAGGCACGCGCACGATTGACGGACGAGTCAAGGAATTCAAAAAGGGTGTCTTTCTCATGGCTCTCGAAGCCGGAGTCGACATAGTCCCGGTCGTCGTCAACGATACTCGCCTCGTGATGCGCAAGGGCGTTCGAGCTGCAACACCCGGCGACGTTTGGGTCGAAGTCCTCGCTCCCGTCGCGACGGCTGGTTATACACGAGAGACGGTCGAAGAACTCATGGCAGGAATTCGCGATTTGATCGTCCCACGCGTCAGACACGACTGAAGAGTTGATAAAGCATCAGGTAGACGATCACGCCGGTCACTGAAACGTAAATCCAGAGCGGGAACGTTATCCTGGCAATCCGCCTATGCCTCGCAAAGCGCCCTCGAAGCGCGCGAGAGAGCGTGATTAGCACGAGGGGAACGATCACGACTGCCAGCGTGATGTGTGAAAAGAGGATGAAGAAATAGACCGGCCGAATCCAACCCGTGCCCTGAAAGAGCGTCGTCGGATGATGATAATGGTAGGTCAAGTAGGAAATCAGAAACAACGTTGACGTAATGAACGCGCCGATCATGCAGGCTCGGTGCGCTCTGATCAGTCGTCGTCGGATGAATGCGTAACCCAAAATAATCAGAAGCGCACTTGCGCTATTGAGGATCGCATTCAAAGCAGGTAGTTGTGATAAAGACATTCGCCAGACTTACGCGTCCTCGCTGCGATTCAGTTCCATATCCGCACGATGGTATCTCAGCACGAGCGCGACAAAAGCTCCGATCAGCACGAGAGTCGGAATGAGAAGCGCAAGAATTGCAGCGTTGAGAGTTCCGCCCACTCTCCCCGGGTCATCTGAATTGGCAATCGACACGCGACACATTGCACACTGCGCCCATACCGACGGCGCCGATAGCATTACACACACCGTTGCTCGAACCAGAAAACGCCCCATTTCTTTTTGCGCCTTTTGCGCCCTTGCGCCCTTGCCCCTTGCGTTGATCTTATTCTCACCCGCCGGACACTGAGAGCAAATATATCAACACAAATACGAACACCCACACAACATCCACAAACTGCCAATACATTCCGCTGATCTCAATATCTTCAACCGTCCCGCTGCGTCGCAACGCAATGACTCCGAGTAGCACGACACCGGACAGGACGTGAAGCATATGAAGCCCCGTAATTCCGTAGAACGCCGCTCCGAACGACAGTGAGGCATCCCCCCAGGATTCAGGGATCGCGCGCGCAGTGAGTCCTTCACCCGCAAGACGTCTCCACTCATTCAAGTGGAGCAGCAGAAATACGAGTCCGCCCGCAATCGTCGCGCCAATCCACCGCAGCATGTGCCTCCGATCGCCACCTCGCGCTGCCGACACGGCCCTGACCATTGTAAAGCTACTCGCCAATAGACAGACCGTCATTACAGACGCGTACGCAATGCTCGAGCGCCCGAACGGTGTCGGCCAGCGATCGCTCGAAAGGCGAAGGTAGCAATAGCCGATCAGCAGCGCCGCAAACGTGAGCGAATCGGAGACTATGAAGAGCCACATCCCCAATTTCTTATTGCTTGCCGCGAATCGAGCCGCTTCCACCCTCTCACCTCCAGAAGAAGAGGATCACCAGCAAATAAATCCAAAGACCATCAAGGAAATGCCAGTAGACCGCAGTCGCATCTACCGAGACGCGACGTCGAACGGCAGTCCAGCTTCCCCGCCTGGACTTCCAAACCACGTAACTCAACGCGAGCATGCCTCCAAACAGGTGGATCGCGTGAAGACCTGTAAAGATATAAGCGTAGCCACTGTGACGATTGGTATTGACATAGAACCCGCCCGCGACGAGGTGACGCCAGGCGATTATCTGCGCAGCGAGAAACGCAAAGCCAAGACCCAGAGTCACCATCAACCATCGCAGGAAGACGGCTTCGCGCCGCCGGCGCAGTTCCCGCCGCGTCATCTCGAACGTCAGACTACTGGCCAGAATCAGAGCCGTGCTTACAATAAATACCCGTGGAAAATCGAGCGGCAGCACATGCGCCTGGTTCACGATGTAGGCGCTTGTCAGCGCCAGAAACATCATGCTCACACTGGCAAGAACGAGCCAGACACCGATGCGATATCCCTCGGGCGGCGGCGTGCGTTCCGGACCGCGACGGCCGCTGCCATAATCGCCCCCATCAACTGGCGGAAGCTTATCAATTCCGCCGCTCCCAGGATCCGCTCTACCTCTGACCCCCGGTCTCGAGGGTGTCACAGTCGAAGCCATAACAGTTCGCCCCGATCGGCAATTCCCTTCTCTTTTTTCTCAGCTCCCCGCGATGACACGTTCGGGTTCCGTCTGAGGCGAATAGTCATTCGACTCACCGGGAACTGAATACTCGTACGGACCACGATGGACTACCGGCAATTTCCCCCCGAAATTATCGTGTGGAGGTGGAGTGGCGGTAACCCATTCGAGAGTCGTCGCCTCCCATGGATTGTCCGATGCTCTCGCGCCCCTGAAGATGCTCCACACCAGGTTGACAAGAAAGATCAGCTGCGCCGCCGCTGTCACGAGCGCCGCAATCGTGATGAAGACGTGCATTGAGCCAAAAGGTCTGAGAAAGTCATATCCCGTCACCTCAGCAATCCGTCGCGGATGTCCGACAATCCCAAGAATATGAAACGGGATGAAGATCGCGTAAACGCCGAAGAACGTCAGCCAGAAATGCAGTTGCCCCAGCGTCTCGTTCATCATCCGGCCGGCTGCTTTCGGGAACCAGTAGTAGGTCGCGGCGAAAATCCCGAAGATCGCCGCTACACCCATAATCAGGTGGAAATGTCCCGGAACGAAATATGTGTCGTGAAAAAGAATATCGAGAGATGTCTGTCCGAGGACGAGCCCGGTGATGCCGCCCGCGACAAATACCGAGACAAAACCGATCGAGAAGAGCATCGCGCTCGTGAAACGTATTCGCCCGCCCCAGAGTGTGCCGAGCCAGTTGAACGTCTTGATCGCAGACGGCACACCGATTGTCAGCGTGAGAACCGAGAAAGCGATCGATGATGTTGGGTTCATTCCGCTGATGAACATGTGATGGCCCCAGACGAGAAAGCCAAGCAATCCGATCGCAAGGATGGCGACAACCATGACGCGATACCCGAAGACCGGTTTGCGCGCAAACGTCGCGAGAATGTGGGAAGTGACGCCCATTCCCGGGAGGATCGCGATGTAGACCTCCGGATGGCCGAAGAACCAGAACAGGTGTTGCCAGAGGATCGGCGAGCCACCGCCGCCCGGTATGAGTTTCCCGCTTACGACCAGTCCACCTGGATTGAAGAAACTCATTCCGAGACTGCGCTCAGCAAGCAGCAGGATACCGGCAGCCAGCAGAACCGGAAATGAGAGCAGCGCGATAAAAGCGGTAGTGAACCAGCCCCAACACGTGAGTGGAAGCCTGGTGAGCGTCATCCCGCGTGTTCGCATGTTGAGGGTTGTCGTGATGAAGTTGAGCGCTCCCAGGAGCGACCCGATGCAGAAAATTCCTATACTAACGAGCCATAGATCGGCGCCCAGCCCCTGCCCCGGTCCCGCCGAGGGGATTGCGCTCAATGGCGGATAGAACGTCCAGCCTCCAATCGGCGCGCCCCCTTCTACAAAGAATGCAAGAACCAGCACCAGGAAGCTGAGCAGCGTAGTCCAGAACGAAAGCATATTGAGAACAGGAAACGCCATATCAGCTGCCCCGATCTGAATGGGCAGGAAGTAATTTCCAAAGCCGCCCTGGGGTGCTGTGGTCAGGACCATGAAAACCATGATCGTCCCGTGCATGGTTACCATTGCAAGGTAAAACTCCGGTTGCATCAGCCCGCCCCTGAAGCCCGTCGGGAAGACCATCTCGAGCATTGGCCACTTCTCGTCGGGCCAGGCAAGGCGCAACCTCATCAGCAGCGATAGTCCCATCCCAAGAAATGCCGCAACCAGGGCAAGGCAGAAGTACTGGATGCCGATTACCTTGTGATCCAGGCTGAAGATGTAGCGGCGAATTATGCTTTCAGACGCCGGTCTCACTTCATGGGACATAGGAGTACATTCTCCGGAAAGCAGATGCTTTTAGTTATTAACTTGTGCGACAGGCGTGCTCTTTGTCCCGGAGGGACAACCGAGATTAGCCCAGCAATTTATTGCTGGGAAAGGGCGCTCCTGCCGGATCAGTGCCGTAGGCACGGCTGAATATGCTCCGTTTCATCGGCCAAGACCCCTTCAGCCGTCTCTCCGGGACTGAACCTATCTCATTCGGCTAATCCCAGCAATAAATTGCTGGACTATTATCGCTTTGTCCCTCGGGGACAAAGAGAGCAAGCCTGTCGTGACAAGTTAATAACTGGAAAAACCTTCTACCTCCGGTCCGCTCTCATCCGGGCTACTGGCTGGCCTTCTCCTGCAACCACTTTTCGAACTCGCTTTGGGACCTGACCTCAAGAAAGGCACGCATACGGTGATGGCTGATTCCACAGAGCTCCGCACAGGCAATCTCATAACGCCCTTCCCTGATCGGCGTGAAATGCACATTGATTCTGAGCCCGGGAACAGCGTCCTGTTTGAACCTCAACGCGGGGACGAAAAAACTGTGAGTCACGTCCTTGGCGCGCAGGATGAGCTTCACAGGGCGGTTGACCGGCACTACCATCAGTCCGACGCTCACCAGATCATCGAGGCCGAGAGGGTCCTTCGGATCGATGCCGAGTGGTCCCGGCCGCGCAGTCGCCGCATTGTCTTCGTCGTTGTATAGCTCGGGTCGTGAGCCGCCGAATTTCCCATCCGCGCCCGGGTAACGGAAATTCCAGACGAACTGCTGCCCCGTAACTTCGACGAGAACGGCGTCCGCCGGCGCATCGCGCAGGTGCAACTCAGCCCAGACGGTTTGCCCGAAGATGGCAAGCGAAACGAAGACTATGGCGGTGATGGCGGCGCATATGACTTCTACGCGCGCATTTCCCGTTGTGTAGAACGCGCGCCCGCGCTTGCCACGCGGATATCTCCATACAACGTATCCGAGCGCAATCTGAGCAAGCGCGAAGCCAACACCGACAATCACCCATGTCACGTTGAACTGACGGTCTATCAGAAGCCCGTGTGCCGAAGCCGGCGCAGGGAACGACCATCGGCCCGAAGCGAAGACCACGAGCGTAGCCAGCGTGACAAGCCAGATTGCGATGGCCAGTATGCGCCCCATATCAATCAGTCCCGTTCAGGATCTACGGCAACACGAGCGCCGGTTGCAGCTTCAGCGCGCCTCGCTGGTACGCCGTCGACGCCTCGAAGCTGAAATCCGCCTTTGCTTCGGTCTTTTCCTTCACTGTGACCTTCAAGGTCTTAGAGTTGAGCTTCTCGTGCCAGGCTTCGAGCTCGTATTCACCCGGCGGCAACCCCTTGATCGTAAACGAGCCGTCGGCTCCGGAGACTGCGAAAAACGGGTGTTTGAGGACGCCGACCCATGCCTTCATCCAGGAATGCTGATTACACTTGACCGGAATCAGTACCTCTTCGAGCGGAAACTTCTTGATGATCGGCGGCGCGCTCGCGTATTGCGTTTCATTCCATTCCCGGTTCTTCTGCGGCACTGGATGCACATTGTGATTTGTGGCATCCGAATTGACCACCTTGAAAGCCTGATTCGTTTGCAAGCCGACTACGTGCGGAACATACCTGCAGCCTACCTGATCGAGAACGACTTCCTGGGATGGGGTAGGGAAAGTATTCCTGGGAAGTCCGCTTTTGACGAATACGAACACGTTCTGCAGCTTCCCGTCCTTTACCAGAAGCTCCTCGGAGGTGGCATCCTTTCCCTTCTGGGCGCAAATCGGGTCCGAATCCATTTGGATTTTTCTTGGAGTCGGCGCGGCAGCCGTGTAAGCAATGACACCCGCTATGCTTCCTTCATTACCGGTGGGCGAAAAGACGGGGCCGCTCTCCGCCTCCTTCGAACCTGTGGGCGCGGTCTCCTCAGTCTGCTTCGTCGCGCAGCTAAGCGTCACGGACACGATGATAGCTACAGCCGTGACCCAAACAAACCTTAGCGATTTCGTCATTCATAACCTCCTTGAATAAAAAAGCTGATTGTCCCGACATTATGACCGCTCGCAATCCGTCACTTCAAGCACGTCAAAAACATACACGTCAAAAACATAGATGAACTGTGCTATTGTTAACATGGGCACCATAGACATTAAAGGACCTGGGTTTCATGAGAGTCCATCATTGCTGCACCACCTTCAGGCGGCTTGCTTGCTGCCTGGTTCTCGGAGTCTCGCTTCTTGCCGGCGCGCCGCTTCTGCTTGCCCAGAACAAGGTTCCCACTGCAATCGACAAGGATCGCGATTGTGATCCTCGAATTGTCGTCACTACCGATCTTGTGGTGCTTACTGTCGCAGTCACGAACTCTCACGGACAAAATGTTCCGGGACTAATGCGAGAGAGTTTCCAGGTCTATGACGATCAGGTCGGGCAGGAGATCAGCTTCTTCAGTGGTGAGGATGGCCCGGTCTCCGTCGGCATTGTTTTCGATCTCTCCGGTTCGATGAGCGGCCACAAAACCGAGCTTGCGCGAGAAGCGCTTGCGCGTTTCTTAGATTCGAGCCACATCGACGACGAATTCTTTCTCGTCGGTTTCGATACCGAATCGCGCGTTCTTTCCCGGAGCTCTCAGGAATCGCACGTCTTATTAGACCAGATCGCGAGGATCGAGGCACAGGGAAACACTGCGCTTTACGATGCCGTATCGCTAGCGCTCGATACACTCGGTTCCGCGCGTTATTCGAGGCGCGCCATCATCGTGATCAGCGATGGCGAAGACAACCGGTCACGGCTTCCGTTCAGTCAGCTGCATCGTCGACTGGTGGAAGCGAATGTGACGGTTTTCGCGGTTCATGTCGGTCCGGTTCTCCCGGGAAAAGGCGGGCGCGCAATACTCGCCCGAATGGCCTCAACCACTGGCGGGTCCTCATTCTTTCCGATCAACGGTGAAGCGATGAGCGCGGCCTTCGATCGCATTTCGCTCGAACTCCGCCATCAGTATTCACTTGGCTTTCTCCCATCAAACTTCCTTGCCGACGGCAAGCTGCATCGAATTACGGTGAGAGTGCCGTCCGCAGAGCCCGGCCATCGATTCGTCGTCCGTACCCGCGAGTCCTACATCGCCGCGATCAACAAATAATAAGGCAGCTTCGGGGATGGACGCGCCCTGGGAGCGCAGCGCCTTCTAGTCTCCCCAAAGCTGTACGACGACTTCACGCTGGCGCGGTCGATTGTCGAAGTCGATAAGGACAACCTGTTGCCAGGTTCCCAGCAGAAGCCTTCCATCCTTGAAGGGCACCGTGAGTGAACAGCCAACCAGCGAAGCGCGAAGATGCGAATGGCCGTTGCCGTCGTGCCAGGCTTCCTCGTGGTAGTATTTAGCGTCCTTTGGAACGAGGCGTTCAAACGTCGCAGGCAGGTCCTTGAGCAGGCCGGGTTCGTACTCGATCGTTGTAATGGCAGCCGTCGACCCGGAGACAAAAACGATTGAATGACCGTGTTTCAAACTGTGTGTGTGCAAAAGCTCAGTCAGTTGCGGCGTGAGGTTCACGACCTCTGAGTCACCGCTTGTTGAAACCGCGATGGAATCGGTGATCAGCTTCACGTGCATCCCGAATTTACCTCACAGGCTGATCCATCCTCCGCCGACTACCACGTCATCGTCGTAGAAGACAGCCGCCTGGCCAGGCGTGATGGCGCGCTGCGGCTCATCAAACTGCACGCACACTCTCCCGTCCGCATATGAAGAAACCACCCCTTCGGCTTCCTCGGCCCGCGAACGAATTCGTATCGAGAGTCGTCTCGGCTCCCGCAGCTCATCGACAGCAATCCAGTTGGGACGTATGACGGTCATCTTGCGCCCCAGCAGATCGTCCTTCGCACCGACTACCACGCGGTTGCGCGGTGCGTCGATCTGGACGACATACAGCGGGTCTGAAGCCGCAATGCCGAGCCCCCTGCGCTGGCCCACCGTATAGCGATGAATGCCCTCGTGGCGCCCCAAAACTCTGCCCGCGGCGTCTACTATCTCACCCGACTCGAATTGCGCTTCAGGACTCGCCTCGGCGGACGATTCATTCGTGTCTGAAGATGATTGTAGCTCTCTCCGTTCATCGAGGTAACGCTCGATAAAGCGCGCGTAGTTGCCATCGGGGATGAAACAGATTTCCTGACTCTCAGGCTTGTGAGCAGTCGGCAGGCCGGCTTCCCCGGCGATGCGCCGTACTTCCTGCTTCGTCATACCGCCAAGCGGAAAGAGCGCGAAACTCAATTGTTCCTGTGTCAGCTCAAACAGAAAATAGGACTGATCCTTTTCATGGTTGACGGCTCGGAGGAGCAGCCAGCGACCGCGCTTTTCATCGTATCTGACACGCGCGTAGTGGCCTGTTGCGACCTTCTCCGCTCCAACACTCTTTGCAAGGTCAACCAACTTGTCGAATTTGAGGAATGAGTTGCAGGCGACGCACGGGCTCGGTGTGAGACCGTTGAGATAGTTGGAAACAAAGGGATGCACGACATCGCGTTCGAACTCATCTTCGAGATTGACCACGTAGAAAGGAAAGGCGAGCCTGGTCGCTACAGTTCTCGCATCGTACAGGTCATCGAGCGAACAGCACCTGGAGGGAAGAGGTTCGCCGTTTGGGCCGATATTGATGCGACGCTGGTCCCAGAGCTGCATCGAAAAGCCCACGAGATCATGTCCTTCAGTCTTGAGTAAAGCTGCGGCAGTCGAACTATCCACTCCGCCGCTCATTGCAACAGCAATCATCCCATTCTCCACAAAATCGCTACTATGCCCGATGCAGGCAGAACCTCCGGCTTTCGGCTCGAAACTCTTCACCAGCAATGATAAGATGTCTGCTTGATTGTAGCACGGAGAAGATCAACAACGTAGAGAACGACCGGAGATCATGACACAGCCTCTTACGAAAACTGGTAATCCCATCGAGCATGTCAGCGACAAGTATCGCATCAAACGCGAGCCTTATTACCTTCAGATCAAGAATGAGGCCGAGATATTCGAGGCTGCCTATAAAGCAAAGCTTCCGATGATGCTCAAGGGACCGACCGGTTGCGGCAAGACGCGTTTTGTAGAAGCGATGGCTTTCCGGCTGGGCCGGCCGCTGGTCACGGTTGCCTGCCACGAGGACCTTTCAGCCACCGATCTTGTCGGGCGCTATCTTCTCGAAGGCGAAGAGACGATCTGGCACGATGGACCGCTGACAACTGCTGTCCGGCACGGAGCGATCTGTTACCTCGACGAAGTAGTCGAAGCGCGCAAGGACACAATCGTATTGATCCATCCGTTGACCGACGATCGTCGCATTCTGCCCGTCGAAAAGCGCGGCGAATTGTTGACGGCGCCCGACGACTTTATGCTCGTCATTTCCTACAATCCGGGCTACCAGAGCGTTCTCAAGGACCTCAAGCAGTCAACCCGGCAGCGATTCCTTTCCGTTGAATTCGACTATCCACCGGCCGAAGCGGAGATTCAGATTGTCGCGCGCGAAGGCGGCATAGACGACAGCACGGCGCGAGATCTGGTGAAAATCGGTGAAAAGGTCCGCAATCTGAAAGGCCACGGACTCGAGGAAGGCGTGTCGACCCGGTTGCTCGTCTATGCAGCGCAACTGATCTCCCGCGGGGTCAACCCGGTTGTCGCCTGCGAGACGGCGATTGCGAGCCCGATCACCGATGACGCCGAATTGCAGCGCAGCATTCGCGAGATCGTTACGACGGTCATTTGAGTTGAGACTCCGTAATGGCAGATGAACGGAAAGGGATCGCCGGCGCTCTCAGCGAGCAGTTGAAGGGTGTGACGCGCGGGACAATCGAATCGCTCGCGCTGAAAATGGGTGTCCTCCCCTCCGAACGCGCGTGGGTCGCCGTTGACATCGGCGCCTCGCTCGCGGGCATCTCACTTAAAGCTACAGTTGAGTTCTTCAGAGCCGCCCCCGAGGTCGCGAGACTTCTCGATAACGACGATGTGCGCGCCTGGGCTGAACTCGGTCGCCGGATCGCCCTCAATAATGCAGATGAGGCAGGTGAGTTCTTCCGCTGCTCGACAGAGGTCCTGGCAGTTCTGGCTCCGCCCGTCCGCCCCCTCCTCGTCGAGCTATGCTCGAAGCAGATTGTCCTTTCGCCGGTCGCGGCGCTGGCTACCTTCCGTGCTGCCCCCCAGACAATGGCTTCGATCGGCGATGAGCAGGCAGCCGTCAAACTCTTCAAGATCGCCGTCGAGGTGGCGCATAGATCCGTCAAACACAGCACTGAGGTTCTCAATGCTGCCGCGCGCGCTCTCGCCTCCCTGAATGCGCTGGAGGCTACGCTTTCGACCACAGCCTCCGAAGAGGGAGGGCCAACCGAAGACATCCTCAATCTGGCCGACAGCTTCGCGCAGCGCACCGGGGCTACAGCTGCGGAGTTTCTGACCACCGTTGGCGAAGGGCTCGATTTTATTACGAACCCAACTGAGGTCACTTCGCTCTGCGCTGAAACTACAGCCTATCTGGAGCGCGGAGGGGCCACCGCACTTCAGTTCTTCCGTTCGGCGCGCATTGTCATGGAGCTTGGCGGGAAGGCAAGCTTCGAAAAGTGGAGCCGGGTGGCGCGCCAGGTCTCCAACGAAGGAAACGCGATTGTTTATGACTTCCTGAAGCTCACGCCGAAGGTCATAGGGGCGCTTTCTTTTCCTCGAATGCGACGTCTGAGCGTGGAGCGCAACCACTCTGTAATCGGAACGGTGCTCGATATCGTAGAGGAATTGGCCAGTTCGAGCGTCCACATCGCGCTTGAATGTTTCAAGAGCGCGCCGCGAGCATTGGCCGCCGCCTCGATCGAGCAGTTCCAGACCTGGGCCCGATCGGGGGCGGAACTCCACCGGCAGGACCGGCGTAAAGCGCAGGCATACTATGCGCTCGAGTCCAAGGGTAGCCAGGAGTCGCTGCGTGGCGCCAATGACGGCGTGACCCTCGAGGCGGTGATGCACCTTCTCCGACTTTACGTGGAGGGGCTGACAGGCCGCGAGATGACAATCGCTCCGACGGGTTCTATTCCCGACGAGTCTCGAATCAATGACGGGCAGACGATAATGCTCCCGGCAGTCGTCGCCGAATTCGGATCCCCCGAGAATGATTTCCGGCTCTACAAGGTGCTCGCGGCGCATGCAGCCGGACAGATCGAGTTCGGCACGCGCGAGAGCGCAACTACCGATCTGCGCGCAGCGCTGGAGGAAGTCGACTGGTTCTACTCGGAGGCACTCGCGCGAACCGAGAAATCGGACGATCCGCAGTTCGCTGCTCATTCCGATTCGTATCACCTCGCTTCCCTGCACAGGCAGCCGATCCAACCGGAAGAGATAGCAGGAGTGAACCACAAGATCGTGCTGTCGCGTTTTCCAAACGCGAGCCTTGCAACGCGCATCTTTACAACTCTCGAAAACGGGCGCATCGATTACCGCCTGCGAAGCAGTTACCGCGGAATTCGACGCGATCTCGACTTTGTTCGCGCCAGACTGCTCGAGCATCGGCCTTCCGTGATGGAGTTGCCTGTTGAGCAGGCAATCTATGAACTGTTGTTTCAGATCACGCTGTGCGGTGGAGTAATCGAGGAGAAGGCACGCTGGGCATACTCTGAAGTCATCGGTGAATTCGAACGGATACTCGCCGAGAATTTATGGCGCGAAGGAGCCACAGTCGCCGACACGCTGATGGCGAC
>Ga0068859_100004741_pt1 | contig 13817 bp, 13 predicted proteins | sample KBSSwiS22_FD_66585 | JGI IMG/M metagenome (GOLD analysis project Ga0068859, IMG submission 66585) | Switchgrass rhizosphere microbial communities from Kellogg Biological Station, Michigan, USA - KBS Switchgrass S2-2 | ecosystem: Host-associated > Plants > Roots > Rhizosphere > Soil ... | reverse complement strand
CCGGGGCTGACGAGCGGAAGCTCGAAGCTGCTCCTGAGCCAGTGGGTCCTCTCCGGCTCCGGAGGCGCCGTCCATCCCGCCCCCTCGAGCGTCGCGACCGCGAGCTCGAGCGCATCGCGCGGGACGAGGAGATCCACGTCGTCGAGCGTGCGCTCGTCGAACGACGCGTAGAAGCGGTGGAGCGTATCCGCGCCCTTCAAGAGGACCGGCACGATGCCCGCTGTCCTCAGGAGGTCGAGCGCCGTCTCGAGGCGCGCCAGGAGCAGGATGTTGTCGTGACGGGCCTTGGTGCGCGCGGCGGCGAGTCCCCGCGCGGCTTCCTCGGGGAGCCGGGCGAGGCGGCCCGCCGCTTCGAGCATCGCGCGGAGCGTGGGGGCGACGTCGCACGCGCGGGCGAGGGCGACGAAGCGCGCCGCATCGATCGTGGCGGCTCCGGAGTCCACCTCGTCCCAGCGCTCCGCGAGCGCGGCCAGGATGAGACGCGCCTCGCGCCGATCGCTCAAGGCGCTCCCGGCGGGCGCGACGCGCGGCCGAGGACCTTCTCCGTCGCCCCCGAGAGAAACCCCAGGCCGTAGCCGACGTGGAGGGTCGGGAGGATCGCCAGGAGCCGCGCCGCTCCCGCTCCCAGGCGCGGGACGCGCGAGAGCGCGAAGGCGAGGACGAGGAGCGCGTACGCGCCGATCGCCGCCCCGCCCAGCGCTCCGATCCACGAGGGCGCGCCGAAAAGAGCGGCCGCGATCGACGCGAGCGCCACGCCGAGCCCCAGCACGAAGGCGGTCGGCAGCACGTACTTGAGCCGGAAGATGTCGGGGTGCTTCCTCAGGATGCGCGCCTTGACGAGGCCCACCGTGTAGATCTGCCTCCACAGCGCCCCGAGGCTCGCGCGCGGCAGGTACCAGAACCGGATCGTCGGATCGAGCAGGAGCTTGTATCCCGCCTTCCGGATCCGCGTGTTCATGTCGAGGTCCTCGACGACGGCCAGCGCCTCGTCGAACGGGCCCACGCGATCGAGGACCTCGCGCCGGAACGAGCCGGTCTGGAGCGACGCGACCTCCGCGCGCGTCGTCAGCGTCCGGTAGGGGACCGAGCCGACCGCGATCGGCGCGTAGAGCGCTTCGACCAGCGCGCGGCGAAACGGCGTGTCGGCGTCCATCCTCACGGGCCCGCCGACGACCAGGGCCCCCGTCTCCTCCATGACCGCCACGATGCGCGTGAGGTAGTCCGGGGCCACGTGAGAATGGCCGTCCACGCGCGTCACGATCTCGCCCCGCGCCTGAGCGATCGCGACGTTCAGCGCCGCGGGGGCCGTGCGCCCGGGGTTCGGCAGCACGCGGATGCGCCCTTCGGGATCCACCCGGGACAGGAGCGCGAGCGTGCCGTCGGTCGATCCGCCGTCGGCGAAGAGGATCTCGTACCGGTCCGCGGGGTAGTCCTGCGCGAGGAGCGAGCGGGCCAGCCGCTCGACGTAGCGTTCCTCGTTCCGGACCGGCACGACGATCGAGATGAACGGATTCAAGGCGTGGATAATAGACTGCGCCCCCCGATGAATCGCGCCGCCGAATGGCTCCTCTTGAACGTCGCGCCCACGGCGGCCCACGCGTACATCCGGCTCCTCCATGCCACGATGTCGATCGAGAGGCGCGGGACCGAGGTCCTGGACGCCGCCCGGCGCGATCCCGGCCGGTACATCCTGTGCTTCTGGCACTCCCGGTTCGTGCTCATGCCGTACGCGTACCCCGGCGGCCGGATCGTCGTGCTCTCGAGCGACCACCGCGACGCCGAGGCGCTCGTGCGCGTCCTCCGGAAGTTCGGCATCGAGCAGGCGCGGGGATCGACGTCCCGGCGGAGCCTGACCGGCATGCGGCAGCTCCTGCGCAAGGTCGAGGACGGCTGCGACGTCGGGATGACCCCGGACGGGCCGAAGGGCCCCCGCCGGAGGGTGCAGCCCGGCGTGATCGCGGTGGCGCGCTTCACCGGCCTTCCGATCGTGCCCGTGGGGTTCTCCGCGCGGCCGGCGCGCCGCCTCAAGACGTGGGACCGGACGCTGGTGCCGAAGTTCTTCTCTAAGGGCCTGTTCCTCTACGGCGAGCCGATCAAGGTGCGGCGCGAGGCCGGCGACACCGAGCAGGAGGAGCGGCGGCGCGATCTCGAGGCGGCCCTCGACCGGGTCACCGATCTCGCGGACGACGCGATCGGGCTTCCGCGCGAATGAGGCGGATCCTCCTCTCTGCGGGCGAGGCGTCGGGGGACCGGTTGGGCGCCGGTCTCGCGCGCGCGATCCGGGCTGCCGCCCCCGACGTCGAGCTCGTCGGGATGGGCGGCGACGAGATGGCCGAGGCGGGCGTGCGCCTCGTGCAGCACGCCTCCGAGGTCGCGGTCGTCGGCATCGTCGAGGTCGTGCGCCATCTCCCCGCGATCAAGCGCGCGATGGACCGCATGACGCGCGTCCTCACGGAGGAGAAGCCCGACCTGTTCGTCCCGATCGACTTCCCCGACTTCAACTTCCGGCTCGCGGCCCGCGCGCACGCGGCGTCGGTGCCGATCGTCTACTACGTGAGCCCGCAGGTCTGGGCCTGGCGGAAGGGGAGGGTCGCGACGCTCAAGCGCCTCGTGCGCCGCGTGCTCGTCCTGTTCCCCTTCGAGGAGCCGTTCTACGAGTCGTCCGGGGTGCCGGCGACGTTCGTGGGCCATCCGGCCGCGGCGGTCCGCCGGCGCGCTTCGCGCGCGGACCTCCTCGCGCGCTTGGGCTTCGACGCGAGCCGTCCGGTCGTCGCCCTGCTTCCGGGGAGCCGCATGGGGGAGGCCGGCCGCATCCTCCCGGTTCTCCTCGACGGCGGCGCGCGGCTCCAGGGACGGCGGCCGGGGATCCAGCTCGCCGTTCCCCTGGCGCGCACGCTGCCGCCGGGGTTCGCCGAGAGGCTGATCGGACGCTCGAAGGCTTCCGACGTCCGGATCGTTCGGGACGCCTACCCGGAGATCCTCGAGGTCGCCGATGCGGGGGCGGTCGCCTCGGGGACCGCGACGCTCGACGCGGCGCTCGCCGGGCTTCCCTTCCTCGCCGTCTACAGGATGCAGCCGCTCACCTTCCTCATCGCGCGCTCGATGATCCAGGTGGACCACATCGCGCTTCCCAACCTCGTCGCGGGGGAGGGGGTCGTCCCCGAGCTCATACAGGGCGCTTTCACCGGGGAGGCGGTCGCGCGGGGGATCGGGGAGCTTCTCGACGATCCGGGGCGCGCGGAGAGCATGCGGCGCCGCCTGGCGCTGGTGCGCGAGAAGCTCCGCGGCGACGGGTCGTTCGACCGGGCGGCGGCGGCGGTGCTCGCGGAGCTCCCGAACCGGGCGGTTTGACGCTTTCGCCTCGCGTATGCTCCAATCCGCCGCTCCATGATCCGATCCATGACCGGGTATGGCCAGGCGGTCCGCGAATCCTCCGAGGTCCGCATTACGGTCGAGGTGCGCAGCGTGAACAACCGGTTCGCCGACATGAAGTTGCGCCTGCCGGACGCGCTCGCGAGCCTCGAGCCCGAGCTCCGGCGGGCGGTGCTGGCGAAGGTCAAGCGCGGCCGCGTCGAGATCGATCTCCGGATCGAGGCGGCGCGTGGATCCCGGGCGGTGTCGCTCAACCGGCACGTCGTCGGCGACGTCCTGGCCGCGGGGCAGGCGCTGCGCGAGGAGTTCGGGGTCCTGGGGGACGCCGACATGGCCACGCTGCTGCGCGTCCCCGGCGTCCTGGAGATCGCCTCCCCCGCGGAGGCGCTCGACGACGCGGGGAAGGCCCAGGTGCTCGCCGCGGTCGGGGACGCGCTCGAGGCGCTCGACCGCGCCCGCTCCAAGGAGGGCGCGATGCTCACGGCCGACCTTCTCGAGCGCTTCGGCCGGATGGAGTCGGTGGTCGGCGAGGTGCGCGCGCGGGCGGCGGCGGTCCCCGAGCTCCTGGAGAAAAAGCTCGTCGAGCGCGTCGCGCAGCTCACGACCGGGATCGCGATCGACCCGGGGCGTCTCGCGCAGGAGGCCGCGTTCCTCGCGGACCGCGCCGACGTCACCGAGGAGATCGTCCGCCTGATCGGGCATCTCGAGCAGGCGCGCGGTTTCCTCGCGCGCCCCGACGGCGAGCCCGTGGGGAAGCGCCTCGACTTCCTCCTCCAGGAGATCCATCGCGAGACGAACACGATCGCGAGCAAGTCCCCCGACCTCGAGATGAGCCGCGGCGCGCTCACCTTGAAGGCCGAGGCCGAGAAGATCCGGGAGCAGATCCAAAACCTTGAGTGACGGCAAGCCGACCCGGCGGGGGATCGTGTTCGTCATCTCGGCCCCATCGGGGACCGGGAAGAGCACGCTCGCACGCCGGCTGCTCGAGAGCGTCCCGGGGCTCCAGTTCTCCGTCTCGTTCACGACGCGGCCGCGCCGGGCGGGGGAGGAGAGCGGTCGCGAGTATCACTTCGTGGACGCGGCGCGCTTCGACGCGCTCACGGCGTCGGGCGGCTTCCTCGAGTGGGCGCACGTGTTCGGGGAGCGCTACGGGACCGGCCGCGAGGCGACGGAAGCGGCGCTCGCGTCGGGCTCGGACCTGCTCCTCGACATCGACGTCCAGGGCGCGCGGCAGATCCGCGCCTCGGGCCTCGACGCGGTGTCGATCTTCGTGCTTCCGCCGACCTTTTCGGCCCTCGAAGCGCGCCTCAGGATGCGGGCGAGCGACGACCCGCAGGCGGTGGCGCGGCGCCTGTCCGAGGCTCGCGGCGAGGCGATGGAGTACGATCGGTTCGATTACGTCGTGGTGAACGCGGAGCTGGAGGAGGCCACCGCGACGCTCGCGTCGATCGTTCTTGCGGAGCGATCGAAGACCGGCCGTCTCAGCGACCGGGTGCGAGACATCCTCGAGACCTTTCCCGCCCCCTAGGGCGTCAGGAGCATCGATGTTCAAGATTCCGGAGAACCTGGAGAGCAAGTACCGCTTCGTCATGCTGGCGGCCCTCCGCGCGGAGCAGCTGCAGTCCGGTGCGATCCCGCGCGTCGATTCCGAGTCGATCAAGCCGACCGTCGTCGCGCAGGAGGAGGTCGCGGCCGGCGTCGTCGAGCTGTGGGACGGCACGGAGCCGCAGCCCCAGGAGGCGCCGGCGGAGCCCGGAGCGTAGCTCGTGCGGATCGCGCTCGGCGTTTCGGGCGGGATCGCGGCGTACAAGGCCTGCGAGGTCGTGCGGGGCCTGACGTCGGCGGGGGCCGAGGTCCAGGTCGTGATGACCGCAAACGCCACGCGCTTCATCACGCCGCTGACGCTCCAGACGCTCTCGGGCAAAAAGGTCTGGAGCGACCCGTGGGACCTCACGGACGACGAGGTCATAAGGCACGTCGATCTCGCCCGCACGATCGACGCGTACGTCGTCGCCCCCGCGACGGCGAACGTGCTCGCGAAGCTGGCGCACGGGATCGCCGACGACCTGGTCTCGACCCTCTACCTCGCCGTCACGGCTCCCGTCGTCCTCGCCCCGGCGATGAACACGCGGATGTGGGAGCACCCGGCCACGCGGGAGGCGGTCGCGCGGCTTGCGGCGCGCGGGCACGTCCTCGTGGAGCCGGAGTCCGGCTGGCTCGCCGAGCGCGAGACCGGCGTGGGCCGCCTCGCCGACCCCGCGCGCATCGTGCGCGCGACGCTCGACGCCGTCCGCCGGAGCACCGTCCTTGCGGGAAAGAAGATCCTCGTCACCGCCGGGCCGACGCGCGAGGCGATCGACCCGGTCCGCTACCTGTCGAACGCGTCGTCGGGAAAGATGGGGTACGCGCTCGCCGAGGCCGCGCGCCGGCGCGGGGCGGAGGTCGTGCTCGTCTCGGGGCCGGTGGATCTCGCGGCGCCCGCGGGCGTGCGCGTCGTCCCGGTGACGACCGCGCGCGAGATGCACGCGGCCGTGATGCGGGAGCGCACCTCGTGCCACGCGATCTTCATGGTCGCGGCCGTCTCCGACTACGCCCCCCGCGAAGCACCGCAGAAGCTCAAGAAGGCGGGAGGGCCTCTCACGCTCGTGCTCGACGAGGGCCCGGACATCCTCGCCGAGCTGGGAGCCGGGAAGGGCCCGGAGATCCTCGTCGGCTTCGCGGCGGAGACCGAGGACGTCCTCGAAAACGCCGCGGCGAAGCTCGCCGGGAAGGGCGCCGACTTCATCGTCGCCAACGACGTCTCCGCCCCCGGGCTCGGGATCGGCTCCGACCGCAACGCGGTGACGATCCTCGGACGGGACGGCGGGGCTCACGCCGTCCCCGAAGGGACCAAGCGCGAGGTCGCGGAGGCGATCCTCGACCGTACGCTCCCTTGAGCGACCTGAGCACCTGGGTCTCCTACCTGGCCGAGATCGGCGTGACGGACCTTCGCGTCGCGCCGGCGAAGCCTCGGACGGCGGGCCTCGAGGCGATCCGCGCGGACATCGGCGAGTGCACGCGCTGCAAGCTCTGCCACGCCCGCACGCACATCGTGTTCGGCGTGGGAAACCCGAAGGCGCGCCTCATGTTCGTGGGGGAGGGCCCCGGCGCCGACGAGGACGCGAAGGGGGAGCCGTTCGTCGGCCGGGCGGGGCAGAAGCTCAACGAGATGATCCGGTCGATCGGCCTGACGCGTGAGGACGTCTACATCGCCAACGTCGTGAAGTGCCGGCCGCCGGACAACCGCACGCCGGAGCCGGACGAGGTCGCGACGTGCTCGCCTTTCCTCTTCCGGCAGATCGAGGCGATCCGGCCGGACGTCATCGTCGCGCTCGGCTCGCCCGCGGCCAAGACGCTGCTCGGCACCAAGGTCGGGATCACGCAGCTCCGCGGGAGCTGGGGGGACTTCCGCGGCATCCCCGTGATGCCCACGTTCCACCCGGCCTATCTCCTCCGCGCGTACACGGTCGAGAACCGCCGCCTCGTCTTCGAGGACCTGAAGGCCGCGCGCGCCCGGATCCCCTCGACGGACGCGTGAGCGGCGAGGCCGGAGCGGGCCTCGTGGGCGTCGCGGTCCCGGTCCCGCTGCGGCGGACCTTCACGTACCGGCTGCCGGGCGTGCCCGAGGGCGTCGTCGTCGGCTCGCGCGTGCGCGTCCCGTTCGGGCGCCGCACCGTGCTGGGCACCGTCGTCAGCCTGTCGCCGGAGCCGCCGGCGGAGCTCATCGCGATCCGGGAGATCGAGGAGACCCTACCGGCGGCGCCGCTCCCGGCCTCGCTCCTCGAGCTGACCCGCTTCGTCGCCGACTATTACCTCTGCTCGTGGGGGGAGGCGATCGAGGCGGCCCTCCCGCCGGATCCCGCGCCGCGGAAGCGCAAGCCGGCCGCGGAGGAGAAGCCCGACGCCGTCGCGACGGCGGAAGCTCCTCCCGCCGTCGAGCCGACCGCCGCGCAGGCCGCGGCCCTGGTCCCGCTCTTTGCGGCCGTGAGCGCGCGCGCCTACGCGCCGTTCCTCCTCCACGGCCCGACCGGATCGGGGAAGACCGAGGTCTACCTGCGCGCCGCGGAGGCGACGCTTGCGGCGGGGCGGGGGGTCCTCTACCTCGTTCCGGAGATCGGCCTGACGCCCCTGCTCGTCGCGCGGCTGGCCGCGCGGTTCCCCGGACAGATCGCCCTGCTCCACTCCGCGCTGTCGCCGCGGGCGAGGCGCGCGGCGTGGGACGCGGTCCGCACGGGGGAGAAGCGCTTCGTCGTCGGCGCGCGCTCCGCCGTGTTCGCGCCGCTGTCCGATCCCGGCCTGATCGTCGTGGACGAGGAGCACGACCCGTCCTACAAGCAGGAGGACGCGCCGCGGTACAACGGCCGCGACGTCGCGGTCGTGCGCGCGCGCCTCTCCTCCGCCGTCGTGCTCCTGGGTTCCGCGACGCCGTCGCTCGAGTCCTACCAGCACGCCCGGTCGGGGAGGTACGCGCTCCTCACGCTTCCCGGCCGCATCGCCGGCCGGTCGCTCCCGAAGGTCGATCTCGTGGACATGCGCGAGCAGTTCCGCGCCGCCGGGGAGGTGACCCCGCTCTCCGAGCCGCTGCGCCAGGCTCTCGTCGAGACCGTCGCGCGCGGCGAGCAGGCCCTGGTCCTCAGGAACCGTCGCGGGTGGGCGATCGCTCTCCTGTGCTCGGCGTGCGGCAAGCGCGTCACGTGCCGTCAGTGCTCGCTCGCCCTGACCTGGCACCGGGGGATAAGGCGCCTGAGGTGCCACGGCTGCGGCCACGAGGAGCGGCGGCCGGACACCTGCCCGTCGTGCGACGCGGACGCGCTGTCGGAGCTCGGGGACGGGACCGAGCGGATCGAGGACGACCTGAGGCGGGCCGTCCCCGGCGCGCGCATCGAGCGCATGGACCGCGACACGGTCCGCGGGCGCGGCGCCCACGAGCGGATCCTGAGGCGGTTCGACGCCGGCGAGATCGACGTCCTCGTCGGCACGCAGATGATCGCGAAGGGGCACGACTTCCCCAACGTCACGCTCGTCGGGGTCCTGTCCGCGGACCAGACGCTCGGCCTCCCCGACTTCCGCGCGGGGGAGCGCGCGTTCCAGCTCCTGACGCAGGTGGCGGGGCGCGCGGGCCGGGGCGAGCGCGGAGGGCGCGTCATCGCGCAGGCGTTCGATCCGGATCACCCGGTCCTCGCCGAGGCGGCGGCGCAGGACTACGAGGCGTTTTTCGCGCGCGAGATCCGCTACCGCCGCGCGCTGCGCTACCCGCCGCTGTCCGCGCTCGTGCAGATCATCGTCGCCGATACGCACGAGGGTCGCGCGTGGCGCACGGCCCACGAGGTCGCCGAGGCGCTGCGGGCGGTCTCCTCGACGCGCCTGACGATCACGGGGCCCGGCCCCGCGCCGATCGAGCGGCTGCGCGGACAGTTCCGCATGCAGCTCCTCGCGCGGTCCGCGGGGCGGCGCCGGCTCGTGGACACCGTGGCCGCGGCGCTCTCCGCATTCGACGGGAAGGCCCTCGCGCGCACGATCCACGTGGACGTCGATCCCGTGTCGCTCCTGTGACGGGGGTCGTCCACTCGATCCTCGAGGCGACCGAGGACGCGGTCGCGCGTGAGCTGTCGCGCGTCCCCCCCGGTGCCGCTTGGGTCGAGATCCGCGCCGACCATCTGCGCGCCGGGTCGTGCGCCTCGCTCGTCGCCCGCTCGCCGCTCCCCGCGATCGTCACCGTGCGCACGGTCGGGGACGGGGGAGGGTTCGACGGCAGCGCCGGGGAGAAAAGACGCATTCTCGAAGACGCGCTCTCCGCGGGGGCCGTGCTCGTGGACGTCGAGGCCGGCGGCCCGCTCGCCGACCTGGCGGAGGGGCCGCTCGCCTCGCGAACGATCCTCTCGCTCCACGGCGGGGCGTGCGAGCCCGTAGCGCTGGCGCGCGCCCACGATCGCCTCTCGCGCTCGCGCGCCGCGCGCTTGAAGCTCGTGCCGGAGGCGCATCGCGCGGCGGACGGGGCGGCGCTTCGGGATCTGCTGCGCGGAAGCGGGGGGCGCCTCGCCGCGTTCGCGTCGGGACGGCCCGGTGCGGTCTCGCGGATCCTCGCGCTGTCGTGGGGGTCGTGGGGGACCTACGGCGCGACGGCGCGGGGCCGCGAGAGCGCGCCCGGCCAGCTCACGACGCGCGAGCTCCTGGACGTCTACCGCGCGCCCGCCGTCGGCGAGCGGACCCGACGCTTCGCGCTCGTCGGAACGCCCGTCCTCGAGAGCCCCTCGCCCGCGATGCACGCGGCCGGGTACGCCGCGCTCGGCCTGGACGCCGTCACCCTTCCGGTCGAGACGGACGATCTCGACGACGCCGCGGCGCTCGCGCTCGACGGCCTCGCCGTGACGATTCCGCTCAAGGGGGCCGCGGCGCGGCGGTGCGCGGAGGTGTCCGCCGACGCGGGGTGGGTTGCGGTCAACACCGTGCGCATCCAGGACGGGATCTGGACCGGGCACAACACCGACGTCGCCGCGGCGCGGGATCTCCTGCGCCCGCTTTCGATCGGGGCCGGTGCGACCGTCGCCGTGGTCGGAGCCGGTGACAGCGCGCGCTCGCTCGGCGGGATGCTCGCCTTGGAGGGAGCGGAGGTGACGCTCTTCGCGCGCGATGAGGCGCGAGGCCGGGCGACCGCTTCCGCGATCGGCGCGCAAGTGGTCTCGCTCGATGCTCTCCCCGGGGCGCGGTGGGATCTTCTCGTGCAGGCGACGCCGCTGGGCCGGCGCGGGGAGCGCCTCGTTCCACCGGACGCGTTGACGGGACGCGCGGTCCTCGACCTCGCGTACGGGCCGGAGCCGACCCCGCTCGTGGTCGACGCGCGAGCGCGGGGGCTTATCGTCGTCGACGGGCGCACGTTCCTCCTCGAGCAGGCGTTCCGCCAATTCGCGTGGCTCACGGGGCTGCAGCCGCCCCGCGCCGACCTTTCCGCCGCGCTTGACGCTTTTTTCGCCGCAGCCTAATCTCGGCTCAATCGAGGGCCCCCCATGCGCCGATTCCCCCTGATCCCGTTCCTCCTTCTCGTCATGACCGCGTGCGCCTCGCGCCAGCCGATGACGGGGCAGCAGGCGGCCGACGTCGACCGCAAGCTCTCCACCTTCGCGTTCATCGAGGAGGGGAAGATCGCCACGTTCATCGTGGACACGCGCGCGACGCGTTACCGCGAGAAGGAGCGTTACATTCCGATCGAGATCGCGGTGGCGAACCGCGGCGTCAAGCAGCTCACGCTGACGCGCGAGTCGTTCACCCTCGCGGACGAGAGCGGCAACCGCTACCCGTGCGCGAGCCCGAAGGAGCTGCTCGACAACTACGAGTACCTCGACCTCGATCGCAACCTCTCCGAGCTCTCCGAGATCGTCTTCAACCGCTTCGCCGCGATGACCGTCTACCCGAGCAAGCTGTCGCCGACGCGGCTGTTCGGGCGGCCGGGCCAGCCGGCGACCGTCACGGACACGGTGAGCCTCCCGCGGTACGGGTACATGCTGGACATGCTCTACTTCCCGACGCCGACGACCGGGATCAAGGGTCACCGCTTCGAGCTGACGATGTCCACCGCGGAGCTGACCGATCCGATCTTCGTGAAGTTCGAGGTGAAGTAGGGATCGTGACGCGTCGCGTCGTCGTCAAGGTTTGCGGGATCACCGAGGAGCGCGACGCCCACGAGGCCGTCCACCTCGGTGTGGACGCGTTGGGGTTCGATTTCCGGCCGGAGAGCCCGCGGTTCGTCGAGGCCGAGCTCGTGCGCTCGATCGTGGACCGCATCCCGGCGTTCGTCACGACGGTGGGCGTGTTCGCCGACGCGCCGCTCATCCGCGTCATGGACACCGTGCGGGCGGCGGGGATCTCGCTCATCCAGTTCCACGGCGACGAGAGTCCCAGTCTCTGCCAGGCCGCGGCCCCCTTCCGCTGGATCAAGGCGTTTCGCGTCGGCGCGGACTTCCACCCCGAGCCGCTCAGCCTGTACCCCTCGACGACCTACCTGCTCGACGCGCGGCCCGAGCCCGGGAGCGCGGCACCGCCGTTCGAGTGGCGCAAGGCGCGCACGTGGTCGGCGTTCGGGCGCCTCATGATCTCGGCGGAGTTCGAGCTGGCGCACGTCGGCATGGTGATCGAGGACGCGCGTCCCTACGGGCTCGACGTGCTCTCCGAGGTCGAGGTGGCGCCGGGCAAGAAGGACCTCGACCGCCTCGAGCTTCTGATCGACGCGGTGCGCCGTGCCGAGCGCAGACTGACCTAGGGGCGGGAGAACTTCACCGGGGCGACGACCCAGAGGTCGGCGCCGTTGCCGTCCCGGGTGCCGGCCACGAACTTCCCGCGCTTGGCCGCGTCGATCGCCTCCTGCTCGAAGCCGGTCGTGCGCATGTCCTTCCAGATGCGGTTGGGCACCATGACGGCATCGCCGACCGTGTTGTCCCTCTTGACCTGCACGAGCACGAGGACCTCGGTCTGCACGCTCATGTCCTGGCCCTTCGGGTAGCGCGGCGTCGGCACGCGCAGGACCGCCGGCGGCTCGACCCCGGGGACCGAAGGGGCGCTGCGGCCGTCGCCGACCGTCGCCTTGATCGTCTCGCCCGCGGCCTCGGCCTCGTCGGGCGTGGGCTCCATCGACAGGAGCGTCTTCAGGTTCTTGACCGCGTCGTCGATCTGTCCGGCGCGCGCGCAGGCCACGACGAGGTCGGCGCGGGCGCGCGTCGACGCCGGGTCGGTCTGCGCGGCCTTCTCGAGGAACGGCACGGCCGCCCCCCAGTCGCGCCGCGCCTCGAACACGGTCGCCACCGCCATCGACGCGTCGTACGCCGCCTTCGTGGACTTGTCCGGCAGCCGGTCGAGGGCGGCCATCGCCTCGGTGGAGCGCTGAGCGCCCGCGAGCGTGGCGGCCAGCGAGACGACCGGGTCGTTCTTCTGCGAGGCGGCCGCGATCCACGCCTCGTGCGCGGTCAGCGATTCGTCCGTGCGTCCCGAGCGCCCGAGCGCGATCGCGCGCGAGGAGAGCGACGCCGCGTGCGTCGGGTTGCGCTCGAGCTCCTTTCCGAACTCGTCCGCGGCGGCCCCGTAGGCGCCCCGCGCCTCCTCGCCCTTCCCCTCGTGCGCGAGCGCGTCCGCGCGGAGGAACCCCACGTAGCCGAGCTGGAAGTGGACGAGCGGGAAGTTCGGCGAGGTCTCGAGGAGCGTCTCGAGATGCGTCTTCGCCGCATCGAGCTGGTTGAGCTGGCGCTCGCACGCGCCGGCGATGTACAGCCCCTCGAGATTCTTCGGCTGCTCGGCGAGCACCTTGAGCGCCGCGTCGAGCGCCTCGGGGCAGGTCCCCTTACGGAACGCCTCCTTCGCGTCGGCGAGCGCCGCGGGAGGGGGAACCGCCGGAGCGGGCACGGCCTGCGGAGGAGGCACCTGCGCGGGAGGCGCCGGAGGCGGCTCCTGTGCGAGCGCCGCCGCGAAGACGGCGAGGGGGGCGAGGAAGGCGGCAAGGGGACGTGAAAGAGTCACGGGCGTTCCTCCCGGGCGCGAATCACGATATCACCGCGCACGCCGTCCGCGATCCACTGGCTCGCGACGACGACGCCGGCCAGTGCCACGCCGGGGAGCGTGGCGATCCACCACGCGTCGAGCAGCCGGTCGCGCCCCTCGGCGATCAGCCCGCCCCAGGTCGGCGTCGGCGGCGGGACGCCCAGGCCGAGGAAGCTCAGCGACCCCTCGAGGAGGACGCTCTGCCCGAAGCGCAAGGACGCCTCCACCGCGACGAGCGTGCCGATCGCCGGCAGCACGTGCAGCACCGCCAGGCGCAAAGGGGCGGCCCCCGCGCTCCGCGCCGCCTGGACGAACGGCCGCCCGGCGAGCGACAGGACCTCGCCCCGCACGAGGCGCGCGGCGACCATCCAGCTCGTCGCTCCGATCGCGACGACCGCGAGCGGAAGCGAGGGACGAAAGAGCGCCGCGAGGAGCACGAGCAGGAACAGGCGCGGGATCGCGAGCGCCCCGTCGGTGAGGCGCATGAGCACGCGATCCACGGTGCCCCCCGAAAGCCCGGCGGCGAGCCCGACGGCCGTCCCGATCGACAGCGCGACGAGGGCGGCGAGACCGCCGGCCAGGAGGGACGCGCGGGCGCCCCAGACCAGCCGGCTCGCCAGGTCGCGACCGAACAGGTCGGTGCCGAGGAGGAATCGGCGCGATTCGACCCGCGCGTCCGCCGGAAGCTCCGACCACGCGCCTCCCCGCCGCATCGAGCCGGCGGCCACCTCCTCCGCATAGCGCGTCGTCCCGTCGGGGAGGATCACCTCCCACGCTCGCGAGCCGGGCGGAAGGGTGCGCAGCACGAGCCCGTCGGGCTGGGCCGCCGGATCGCGCAGGGGAAGGAGCGGTGCCGACAGCGCCAGCACGGCCCAGGCGCCGAT
>Ga0068859_100004740_pt1 | contig 13818 bp, 8 predicted proteins | sample KBSSwiS22_FD_66585 | JGI IMG/M metagenome (GOLD analysis project Ga0068859, IMG submission 66585) | Switchgrass rhizosphere microbial communities from Kellogg Biological Station, Michigan, USA - KBS Switchgrass S2-2 | ecosystem: Host-associated > Plants > Roots > Rhizosphere > Soil ... | reverse complement strand
CTTCCCGGTTTTCTCTTGGCTGTAGACAGCCGCTCGCGCAGCCTGTTCCGCATCTTTAACGCGTCCCTGTTTGAGAAACACACATGCGCGGATCTCATCGATTTGGGCCACGATTCCCGCATCTCTCAAATTCGCGTGAATGCGTCGGGCGCGGTCCAAATGCTGGTGAGCTTCTTCGCAGCGGTTAATGGTGAAGTAGATATTGCCAAGTTGGATCTCAACGTTAGCTAAGTAGCATTTGTGTTCTGCGCGTTCAAAGTGGTAACTCGCAGCGGCGTACTCAATCAAAGCCCGGTCAACATAATCACCACGTTTCTTTTCTTCCCACAGATGCCGCAACACAGTGCCGAAGGTAACGTGATAACTGCCTTTCAATGTCTCATTATTGATCTTCTGAAAGAGAGGCGCGTTATCAGTAAGAACATGCGATGCCTTAGTGTAGTTCGCTGCCTCACACTCAACGATTGCGAGTCTCACAATTGCCTTTGCTCTCAATTCGCTGATCGTAGTCACATATGAAAGTGCTTCCTTGATCAGATCGCGAGCTTCGTTCAACTCGCCAGTACGCCAGTAGCAAAGGGCCAACTCCGTTTGCGCTTCCGCGATCTTGTTCCGATAACGACGTGATTGAAAGATTGTGAGGCTTTCACTGATCAGATTCTTTGCTGTCTCTTGTGACTCTGCGATCTGATTCTTGCTGCCAATCCATCCCGTTAACACTCCCGCACGCAACAGCAATTCTGCCGCCGTGCTCGGTTCCAAGCCTTCTAGCTTTGGGCGTTCGCCTATGCGCGTCCAATAGCCGCTCAACAGTTTCCGGGCTTTCTCATACTCGCCCTTGTACTCCAGTGCCTTGGCCGCTTCGCATAGCAACTCCGCACGGCTATCCACACTGAGGTTCGGATTTTCTAATACTCCCAGGAGAAGGTGGATGCCTTGGTGGCCAAAACGAGAGCTCACTATGCTAAGCGCGCAGCCGAGTTTCAGGCCGAGATCGCCAAAGCGCGAGAGACACAGGATGTTCAAGTAGTCAGAATCAGAGGCGTGGGATTTTTCTTCTATCCGTAGGTTTCCTGCTCCAGTTGATTGAGGTGTTTGCCTAGAGCGCACCGCCTAACATGCGGCTGCACGCGATGTCGCTGCGGTCGCTGGCGTGCGCTGCAGCTGCAGGTGAGCCGCAAACTGTTAGCCCCATCTATTGAAATCGCAGCGCAACTTGGGAGCATCACTATGGATGACCGATCTGAATGCTTGTAAGCCACTCTTGTTTCCAGTTCACAAATTAGTGTATCTACCTGACATGCTTACTGATGATGATAAGCAACGCATTCGAGATGAAGAAATATTCCGCGCTGAAGTCCTTAAAGAGCTATCAGTGCCTCGCAACAACGTTCTTCAATTCTTAAACTCCTCTCTTGGTATCTGGTTGCTATCAACATTAGTGTTAGGAACTTTCGGTTGGAGCTATTCCTTATTCCAGGCCTCGCGACAAAATGATGAGGCTATTCTTAGACTTGATACGGAAATTGATGCGAGGTTAGAGGCAGTCGATTCACAATTAGAAATCTTGATTTCTCATAATCAGGGGGCTTCTAAAGAACTGATACTTCAATTGTTGGCTGCGCCAGCTAACGAACGTGTTATTCAAAACGAGTTTAGCGGAAGGAATTTCAGATCATTACTTTACGAGCTGCATGGACGAGTTTCACCGCGAGACGGTTACTTCGTAAAACTGGCTATCGAGACGTTGAAATCCATCGAATCTGAGTATCTAAACAAAGAATTGAATGCCGTGGACACTATCCAGCTTTATCAAAAAGTTAGCTATATACGTACAGTCCGTTGGGGTAGTGGGGACATGTTCCTTAGGCAAACTAGCTATGACAACTTCATTATTTGGGCGGTAATTGGGGTTATGTGGGGAGTCATCTTCCTTACCCTTCTGGTAGCCTTTGTTGTCACAAAACGCAACATAAAGCCCTGGCGTTTCCCCTGACATCAGCTCGACTTCCTAAAACACGCTTTTCTATCCGCTGTTCAAATAACCGGGCCTCCGCCGTTGAAGCGTGTCATTTACTTCATTCCGCCAGGCCATATGACGCTGGGAAGATCTCCAAAGGCCCAGATGAGGCTTTTATTCGCGGGTTTCCGGTAGATTGGATGTCGATATTGAAGGGCGAACTAAATCGGTTAGTTCGTTAGTTTCCTGACCCACTCATCAAGCAAGATCCTCACACGAGTCTTTCTCAGTGCGCGTTTGATGAACGGGAACAAGGAGCGGCAGACTTCTCTATAAACGTACAGGTCAGCCTTTCGCTTACCAAAGCCTTTGTACCATTCAGAATAACGTTCGTTGAGATCACCAACGACACACTCGCGTTCGTCGTTTCCCAGGAAAGCGCAAATTAAGGATTCAACAACGGCTGGCATGCGGGCTGACTGTATGTGCTCAGGTTCGTCAACGAAATCGAAATCGAATTCAAATTGCAGATCACGTTCTAATTGATCATCGCTCCACCTCATGGTCGGGTAATCACAATCATGCGATTGTACTGACGGCAACGCCGAATCAAGCAGCCAATACCTGGCTGCGAGACTCTGATTATCGAAACCATGTAGTCCAGGTGGATTTTGGTGTCTGCCGTCGTCCAGTGAGAGTACCTGACCGACAATTCCCATAAACATAGTCATAACTTCTGCCTGAAACAATCAACCAATAAGTTTCTTGATCCATTGACCCAACAATACGATTAGTCCAGTGCCAACTAGGCGCCTGATGAAAGGGAAAAGTGATCGGCAGACCTCACCATAGGCATAAAGGTCTGCTCGTCTTCTGCCGAGTCGTTCATGCGATCTGCGATATCGCTCAATTAAATCTCCGATGACGGCATCCCGCTCGTCACTTCGAACGATCAGTAAGAGCAACAGTTCGGCGTTCTTCGGCGGGTTTACTGTTTCATCCCGATTTTCTGAGAGAACACTAAGAACCACTCCGACCAAAAGTAGCCCTAAGATAGAGTGCAGAGCCTTTTTGGTTTCATAGTCGAGAGATTCTTTAGCGGGCTCAATGGGCTTATTCGCCTTCCCGATTATTACGGTCGGCGGGAAGGCTTCGATTCGCGTGAAGCGTCTTCCCGCTAAGACAGAAAAAAGATCACGAGCAGTTGCCGCAGCCGGATTCTTTCGCTTATTTCGATTTCGTCGGCTCACGACACAACTCCGATCAAGTTTAAGGCTGGTTTGAGATTCGCCAATCGCCGCCTACTCGCTTCGGCATGATTTAGTGCTAATTGTCCGGGTGCTTCAATCTTGAAGTACTTCTTGGCACGACCGCCACGCTCTGCTGTTACTTCTCCCATCCACGACCTGATCAGTCCTTTTTCTTCAAGCCGCGACAATGTCGTGTAGAGTGCGCCGATAGAAATGGAACGACCGGTTGCTTCTTCGATAGCGTCACCGATCTTGACGCCGTATGCTTGCTCACGCAGCGAAAGGATTGCCAGAAGAACCAGTTCTTCGAATTCGCCAATGTAGTACTTCGGCCGCTTCATAGAGATTTCTTCCTAATTATAGAGGATATCGACTCCCTGTCAATACATATGTTGTTGACAATCGTTCAGAGGCAGGATTTACCCGATCAGGGGTGCCGTGACGACGGTGATGCGGCTCGCGATCCAAGTCCAGCGGACGGACAATTATTGAGAACGGCTTTTAGATGGCCGCTGAACTCTTCCAGAACCGCAATGTAGTTCTGGAGTCTGGTCAACGGTTCATCATACGTGAGCAGGGTAAGATTCTTAATGCCCTGAGACAGTAACCGAAAATCAACCCCCTCCTTAGGCGTTCCAAAAGCTCTGGTATCGCCGGCGAGTATGATCCCGCGCGGTCGCACCGCTCGAATCTCGAGACCATGCTTGTCTTTCAGAAGCAATCTACGAGCAGTACTTTCTACCGTGCAGTTATGGGTATCGGCCACGAGTGGGAGCTTTGGAAGCAGTGGATCAACTAACGGTGCAATTGCAGTTCGGAGGCTATCATCACGTGGTAGAAGCGGACATCAAGGCTTCTTCGACAACCTTTCGCACGATTGGTTAATGCGAATGTTGGCGGAGCGGATTGATGACCAGGCGATACTGCGCTTGATTAAGAAGTGGTTGAAAGCCGGAGTGCTGGACACAAATGGTAAGGTGCTCAGACCGGAAGGTGGTACGCCGCAGGGCGGCATCATCTCACCGCTACTGGCAAATGTGTATCTGCACTACGCGCTCGATCTGTGGTTCGAGAAAGTGTTCCAGCCTAGCTGTAGAGGCGGCGCCTTCCTGCATCGTTACGCCGACGACTTTGTGTGCGGTTTTGGACGGGCAGAAGAAGCGCAACGCTTCTACAAAGAGTTGGAAGAGCGGGTGCAGAAGTTCGGACTGGAACTGGCGAAGGAGAAGACACGGGTAATACCGTTTAGTCGCTATCGTTGCGGAGAAACCAGTTTTGACTTTTGGGCTTCGAGTTTCGTTGGGGAACCGACCGCCAAGGCCAAGCAAGACTGAAGCGGCGCACCGCCCGAAAGAAACTTCGTAGCTCAATCAAACGCGTAGCTGAATGGTGTAAGCAGAATCGCCATCGCCGGGTGGGAGAGCAATTCAAACTGCTCAATGCCAAACTTCGTGGCTACTACAACTACTACGGAGTGCGCGGCAACTATGCCAGCTTGAATGAGTTCTATCAGTTGGTGCAACGGCTACATCTGAAGTGGCTGAATCGACGCAGTCAGCCAAAGTTACAACTGGGCCGGCTACCGCGTGCTGAAACAGCACTTCGCACTCGAACGACCACGCATCAATGCCCGTCCGCAACCAGTATGTCGCTAGCACTTCTTGCGGAAGCGAGTGTTCACGAAGAGCCCGTGCGGGAAAACTGCACGCCGGGATCTGTGCGGGGGCTGTCAGGTGACTGGCAGTCCTACCGCGATCCGAGCATGAATCATATAGTGATGGAGTTCGTTTATCCCCCGTAATGGGAATCCCACATCACAGTTGGCGAACGATGCGGTAGCGTCCCTGGAGGATGGTTTCCGGCGTCAGCATCAGCAGGTAAATACCGCGACCACAGCAAACCGGGCGATTATACACGCTATCAAAAAAACTTCATTGCCGCGGTCGCAGCGCGGTGATAGTATCTGCGCCCTTCCCCCTCAACTGCCATTACTCCTGCGGAGTAAACCTTACTCATGGGTATCAAGGAAACCCTCGAAAGATACAAGGCATTCATAACAGCTCCGCGCTTCATACTCGTAACCGATTACTCAGAGTTCATCCACAAAGAGTATGAGAGAGACCCGAAGTATGTGCGGAAACCGCCCGTTTACAAAGACTACGCGCTGCTGAAAGTACTGTTCGAATTGCGGATGGGCCCGAAGAAGAAGAGATATAAGGTCCAGAACTTCCAGTACAGCGAGCCTATCGTCCCGATCGACTTCTCAGCCCTGCAAGACGACGAAATCATCTTTGTCGTGGCTCACGGCAGTCACAAGGGTATCTACGCAATGGGTCCCAACGGGCCGAAGGGTACGGAACGATTTGAGAAACTCTTAACCGCAGACGGAAACCTGAAAGCGAAACGCAAAGACAAAGACATCGTCGTCCTGCTTCTCTCCTGCCGGGCCGGACTCGGATTGCACAAAGCAGTTTCACGACGACTTCTCAAAAATCTGGGTCGCGATGTGACGATCGGCGGAGCAATAGGTTTCACATTCGGTTCGCCCCGTACGTACGAGGGATTCAACGAAGTTCTTATCCGCGGTCTGCCCTGGTACATGGAATACCCAAACATCGACGAGTACAAGGGTGATCCAAGCGTCGCCGAGAGAGAGACCTCGGCCCGTGAAGGAAAGACAATCACCTATGCCGCCAAGGAGGCAGACATCAAAAAGTTCGAAGAAAAAAAGGGCAAACTCGAAAAAGCCTTTCAGGAGAAGGTGGACGCACTGAAAAGCACCGAAGTGAATAAAGCTCTCGACGAACTGGAAAAGAAATTTCCTGAAGAGTGGCGTGCGTTGATGAACCAACAATTCGAGTTGTACGCCTGGGCCAAGGACAAAAGCAATCTGGAATTCGATATGTGGTACGACGACTGGATAAATGATGGTTACGTCTGGACCACTGGGGCAGCGTCCACGGATGCAGAAGTGGATGCAATCCTCGCTGGGGATCTGCCGCTGATCGATCACGCTGCGACGTCGGTTAAGTAGGCTAACTAATGTGAGCGATAACTTTCAGGAAACGTTTTTGGATGAGCTCAGGCTGCTGCTGTTACCGCTGGCAGTGGCGAACGACCAGGGAGTGCTCGGAGAACTGCTCTTCGACGTCACCGGTTGGCAACTCAAGGACGGCTCCGCGAACAAACTCGCTGAAGTCATCAGTGCTTACCGACAGCTCGACGCGCTAATTGAAAATCCGCCTGCAGATCTCGCCGACGCACTGCAAGCCATCGCCAGCGTGGGCCAACTATTCTCGGCCGCGCGCGAGCTTCAATCTGCGCCCGCCGCAGCGGCAGAGGAAACTGCGAACACTCTTATCGATGCACTCGTTATCAACTATCTCCAAACGTGGCATCCCGCGCTTCACGACGTGCTAACGCTGCTGACAATCATTCGTCCACCAGCCGAGATCTCGCTGAAGCGAGTCAACGATCTGATCAAGGATCCGGTCGCGGTCGTGAAGGCTGAATACTTACCCACGAACGGCCTCGTTACAGCGAACGACGCGAATACATTTTCCGACAAGCTCTTTCCGCGACTCGCTGCGCTACTCACCGACTTTGGCGTTAGCGCAAAGTATCTAAACCGGTCCGACAGCAATGTGGATTTCGGCGGCGTTGCAAATCAAGTCGGCGGCGGAGTGCTGCGTATCTTTCTGCAACCGAATTTCGAAGTGCCGAATCGTTACGGCGTCGCGTTCGCGATTTCACCTCGCGATCTGGGCGACCTCGGATTGGTGGTGATGCCATTTGGCGAAGTGTTTCCCGATTGGGACGTATCGCTGGATCTGACGACCGTTTCCACAGGTTTGGCGATTGGTCCAAACGGCTTGCAGATCTTCGCGGGTGCAGGCGGCACTGGTCCAGGCACGAGTCTCGACGTGCTGGCGCTGCCGGGTTACGTACTCGGCGGTGCAAACGGCACGCACCTCGAGATCGAGAAGTTTCAGATCTCCGGTGATTTGAGTCTTGGCAGCAAGGATCAGGAGTACGGCTTCTTGCTCGACATGGGCGCCGCGTCGCTCGCCATTGCAGCCGGCGACGGCGACAGCTTCCTGCAAGACATACTGCCTGCCGGAGGCTTGCATGTCGATTTCGATCTCGGACTCGGCTGGTCCAACAAGAAGGGTCTCTATTTCAAAGGCAGCGCGAGCCTGGAGACCACGCTGCCGGTGCAGGCGTCGTTATTCAACCTCCTCACGATCGACTCGATAAATCTCGCGATCAAAACGGACGGCTCGGTTATACGAACTGCGGTATCGGCATCGTTCGCGGCGCAAGTTGGTCCAGCTAAAGCGTCCGTCGAGCAACTCGGACTCGAAGCGCTGTTTTCGTTTCCTGACAGCGGCGGCAATCTCGGCGTCTGCGACGTGGACGTGCATTTCAAACCGCCGAACGGGATGGGTTTCGCTGTTGATTCGCCGGTCGTTCGCGGCGGCGGGTTTCTGCATTTCGATTCAGAGAAGGGCGAGTACAGCGGCATCATTCAACTCCAGATCGCGGAGAAGATTTCGGTCAAAGGCATCGCGCTGCTGACGACGAGAACGGCTGAAGCGGGGCAGGGTTATTCGCTCGTCGTCATCATCTTTGTCGAAGGCTTTACGCCGATTCAGCTCGGGTTTGGTTTTGCGTTGACGGGCATCGGCGGACTGCTCGCGATCAACCGCACGTTTGATGAAGATGCGATGCGCGCGGGGCTCAAGTCGCACGCGCTCGATAGCGTGATGTTTCCTGCAGATCCGGTGCGCAACGCGCCGCAGATTCTCAGCAACATCAGCCGGCTCTTTCCGCCTGCTGCGGGTCATTACCTGTTTGGCCCGATGGTTCAGATCTCGTGGGGCACGCCGCCGCTCATAACCGCCGACGTGGCGTTAGTGCTCGAGTTTAATGCGAGATTCCGACTGCTCATCCTGGCGCAGGTGCTCTCGATCCTGCCGCGTCCTGATCGTGAACTCGTGCGCTTGCAGATGGACGCGGTGGGCGTGATCGACTTCGATCAGAGCACCGCCGCACTCGATGCGACGCTGCACGATTCGCGGCTGCTGAACAAGTTTACTTTGACCGGCGACATGGCGATGCGCATGAATTGGGGTTCATCGCCGAACTTTGCGCTCGCGGTCGGCGGTCTGCATCCCGCGTTCAATCCGCCGCCGAACTTCCCCAAGCTCGAACGGATCGCGATCAATCTTTCGAACGGCGATAACCCGCGTTTGCGTTGCGAGTCTTATTTCGCGCTGACTTCAAACACGGTGCAGTTTGGCGCGCATGCTGAACTGCTTGCTTCAGCCGCCGGTTTCACGGTGCACGGCGAGATCGGCTACGACGTGCTGATTCAGTTTGATCCGTTCTCGTTCGTGGCTGACTTTCAGGCGCAACTCCAGCTCAAGCGCGGTTCGACCAACTTGTTCATGGTGGAGTTGAAGGGTTCGCTCGCGGGTCCACGTCCGCTGCACATTAAAGGTAAAGCATCGTTCTCGATTCTCTGGTGGAGTGTTTCCGTCAGCATCGACAAGGTCTTGGTCGAAGGCGAGAAGCCGCCGCTGCCAGATCCGATCGACGTGTTGCCGCGTTTGCAGGAAGCATTGGGATTGGCTGCTAACTGGACCACGAAACTGCCGGCTCAACAGCGACCGCTGGTGGAGTTGCGCGCGGATGCGACCGTGAGTGCAGACGTGTTGCTGCATCCGCTCGGCACGTTGACGATCAAACAGAACGTCGTGCCGTTGAATGTCGACATCTCGCGCTTCGGTCAGACGCCGCCGGCAGGCGCCACTCGCTTCAGCATCAGCAACATCAATCTCGCCGGCAGCGACGAACACTTCAACACCGTCAGAGACTTCTTTGCGCGCGCGCAGTTCTTCGAGATGACTGACGACGAGAAGCTTTCGGCGCCGTCGTTTGATCAGATGGATGCTGGGGTGACGTTTGGTTCCGACGACGTTACGTTCACGGATCAAGCGGGGGATTGGCTGGAAGTGAAAGCGATCGAGTTTGAGACGTGGCTGATCGATGACGAGACCAAGGTGTCGCATCGCAGTCCGGCGGAACTGCCGCAGCCGCAGGCGCCGCCGATCTTTTATCAACTCAGTCGGGCGTTGTTTTTGAAGCAGGCGCAGTTTGGGAAAACGAGGGTGCGTGTTGCGGCTACAGGCAAATATCGAGTGACGAAGGAAGGCTGGAGCATTATTGCGACTGACGACCTTTCAACCGTGACTGCGCCCACCACTTACACCGAGGCCGAGCAGGCGTTACGCCGGTTGGAAAGGGATGCTGCGGATCGCGCGGCGCGCTTGCAGATCCTCCGTCTCTCGGAGTTGAAGAAATAGAGTCTATAAAAAAACTTCATTGCCGCCGTGAGTTTGCGGTGATAGTATCTGCGCCCTTCCCCCTCAACTGCCTTGATGTTTATCAAGCAAGGTTATGGCTATCGATATTCACTGGTTCCTCCCTCCCGCGACCTCGGGGACATTCAGTCAGCGCTGGCCCTACGGCCCGGGAACACCTTTTCACCCAGACCTCGGCATCCAGATCGACGGCGCTTACCGCAAGCAGCCCGCCATTGCTCCGGTTGCGGGATCGCTGATCGTTCTTCCCGACCTCAGTCCCGCCAAGACGTGCAGCGTGCTGTTGTTACCACTGGTCGATGTCAGCAAGGCGCTTGCCAAGGACGGCATCGGCGAAGTCGCTTTTTATATTCGCACCCTCGATCTCGAAGACCTCATCTCACGATTCAAAGCCAGCGTTACGCAGAAACTTCCGCGCGGCGTGACCGCAGACAAACAGATAGAGAACCTGCGAGCTGGCAAGGTGCAGTTAACCGTAGCGAGTGGCGACGACATCGCGCTGGTCGCACCGGAAACACCGGGACAAGACTCGGGCCTCGTCCAGTTTGAAGTGATCTACGCTCCGCGCCGCGGCTCGCACGTCGGAATCACGCTCGCGATCGGTTATGCATTGCGGTTGAAGGATCCCGCGAATCGTTATCGACGCCTCGATCCGATGGCGTTCTATTATCGCGTGAAACGCGGCGTCGGTTTTGAAAGTAAGATCGCGGCAGCGCACGCGACTCATCCGTTCTGGACTGACAAATCGCTCACACTGCGCGGCTTGATCGAATTGCGGAATGAGTATGATCGTCCCTTCCCCACGTCGATCGATCTGACGGTTCAATCCGGCACCCCCACGAGCGTTGCACTGCAAGACGCAGACTGGGCCCACCACGAAGTCGCCGCTCCCGGAACTTCCGGCCTCGTCGATATCAAACTCGAAAAAACCTCGTGGCGCCTGACTCGTTTGCCGACCAGCGGCCGCTCGTTTCCGAGTCAGACCAATCAGGAAGAAGTGCCATTTCATTTTCCCGTGCAGAGCATCTACATGGCGCCCACGGCGAGCACGGATTCGTGGTTTGTCCCGAATGATGCGCCGCTCGACTTCTTCACTGAGAAGAACACCGTGCAACCACTCGTCGACGGCATGGACGCGTACAAAGCGATGGTGTCGTTTCTCCAGCGCGTGCGGCACCCCGAAGAGTTCGCCTGGCTCGCGGGCTGGTGGGGTTCACACGACTTCGAACTGATTCCCAAAGATCCTTCGACGACGCTGCTGGAACTCGTGAAACCGATCGACGCCGCGAACGCCGACTTCCGGATCCTGCTCTGGAAGCAAACGGGCCGGTTTGTAAACAAGACGACGATCACAGCGATCAGCGGTCTACCGTTTGGACATGCGTTCGGCATTCTCGACAATCAGACGAGAGCCGTCGGTTCTCACCACCAGAAGTTCATGGTCGTGTACCTCAAACCGGAAGACTGCGTCGCGTTCTGCGGCGGTATCGACATCAACCCGAACCGCATTGACAATCCCGATCACTCGCTCAAGTGGGCCTACCACGACACGCACGCTGAGTTACATGGTCCCTGCATAAAAGACTTCATGCGTCTCTTCATCGAGCGCTGGAACGATCATAACGACGTGATCGCCAATCCCGGACGAGCGTTACCCTCGCCGCCTGGTTGGGTAATCAACGACACGGCCGGCGACTGTTTCGTCCAGGTCACGCGCACCATGCCGAAAGGAACGCACCGTTCGGTAAATCAGGGAATTCAAGGCAGCTTCAAGGCAGTGCAGCGCGCCGTCCAACGAGCCCAACACTTCATCTACATCGAAGAGCAATATCTCGTTCCCTACTACGGACATATTCCGTTTGATCCGACCATAGACTTCCCCGGCAATCCCGGCATCATGCAGGACCTGCTCGACGCGCTCAAACGGATCAAGTTTCTGCTGATCGTGATCCCCAATTTCATGCTGACGCCGCAGATGCTCTACCGCCGGCGCACATTTCTCGAAGCGCTCGCTCGCGCCGCGGGTTCTGACGCTTCGAAGATCAACGTCTACTTCCTCAAACGAAAGAAGCCGGGCAAAGAGCCGGCGGAGGTCGCCAACGAAACCGAACTTGCCGAAGCCGACATGATGAGCCAGGGCGACATCAGCGCGACGAAGGCAGCGCAAAAAGATTTTGAGGCGATGGGCGGGTCGGGTGCTTCGGGCGGACGTGGCCGCTCCGACGAAATCTATTGTCACACCAAGGTCTGGCTTGTTGACGACGTTTATGTGAAGTGCGGCTCGATGAACGTAAACCGGCGTGGCTTCACTTACGACAGTGAAGCTGACTTTCATGCCATCGACGGCGCGGTCACGCGCGGCAAGCGCCGCGCTGCGCTCGAGTTTCGGCGCGCGCTGTTTTCCGAACACACGCGCCTCACTCCTGACGAAGTTCCCGACGACCCGCAAGACATCATCAACTGGTGGCTTGACCGAGCCAAATCGTCAGGGCGCGTCGGCAAGTACGACTGGAACAAGTACAAGATTTTCCCGCTCGACAAGTTTGAATGGGATATCGAGTGGCGCAACGTGATTGATCCTGATGGGCGATGAAGTAACCGAAGACGTAGCCGAGACCGGCATGCCGGTAGCGGAGCTGATCCGTCGCTCACCGACGCTCGGTGAGGCGATGGACGCGCTGTCGCCGGCAGCGGACCTGCTGGAGCGTGTGTTCTACGACGACGCGTCGATGACCATCGATGAAGATACGATCTCAATGTGGGTCTCGCTCCTCTTCGACGGGCAGATCTCGTTCGATCTTCCCGGTGATTTCGCCATCAAGATCGGCAAGGGCGAAGGCGTCACGCCGATGATTCTCGGGCTCCGCATCAGTCCCGCGGGAGTTGCCGTTGCTGTCGAACAGCTCGCAGTTGTTTTGACGATTCCGGATTCACTACTGCGCCCTGCACCGTCGGCGGGTGGCAGTGACACGCCGGCGCACGTGGAACTGGTGCTGGAAGGCGCTGTAATCTTCGACGAAAAGCGAAACCTTCGCGTCGAGGGATTCGAGAGTGTGTCGTTGCCGCGCTCGTTTGCCGGCAGCAGTTCGGTAGTGATCTCCGCGGACGACGTCTCGATCGACACGGAGCACGGTCTCAAACTGGGAGTGGCGCGTATCGAGCTCCCGAAAGATCTGCCGCAACTCGCGCCCGAAGAGCTCATCCTGACGAACGCCGCGATTGGACCAGCGGGCGTGAGCGGGCGTCTCGAAGCCGTGTACACACCGCAGTTCGACGCGCAGGCGAAGCAGTTCACTGGTCAGGGCAGCGGTGAACTCGGGGGCGTTCCGTTCGCTTTCTCTACGCTCACGATCGAACTCCGCGATAACGATCTGATTGAGGCCGGCCTCGCGGGGCAACTGTTGCTGCCGTTCTTTGAAAAACCGACCGAAGTAACGATCGAGCTACATCGCGACGGCTCCTTTGCGATCACTCTCGGCGGCGCAACGCCGCTCGCCACCATCGAGCGCAAAGATCTGTTGCGACTGTCGCTGACGAAAATCGGTTTCGAAGTAGCGGACGGAAAACTAGTGGTCCATACGGGCGGCACCGTGACGCTGCTCATCGGCGGTCAAGAGTGGCCCACATTTCGCGCTGACGACGTTTCGATCAACTCCAAAGGCGAGATTGCGGTGCATGGCGTCGGCCTGGAGTTGAAGAACGGCAAGCCGCTCGATTTTGGTTCGGCGCCGGCAGCCGTGGGACAGCTTCCGGGTATCAAGATTGACAAGCTCGACGTGTCAGGCAATCCGCTGGACACGGGTCTGGTTGTCGATGCGCAGTTCTCGGTGAACATCAATGCTGGTCCATTCACTGCGACGTTGCGCGACGTTGGCGTTCACGGTCGCTTCGTCGCCAACCTTTCGGGCGCGAGTGTCAGTGATCGCAGCTTCAAATCGCCGGACACGATCGGAATCGCGATTGACGCCTCGGCAGTCAAAGGCGGCGGGCTCATTGGTCGCACTTCCGATGCGCAGAAGGGCGAGTACAGCGGCATCATTCAACTCCAGATCGCGGAGAAGATCTCGGTTAAAGGCATTGCACTGCTGAGCACGAAACTACCGGGCGGCGCAAAGGGTTATTCGCTCGTCGTCATCATCTTTGTCGAGGGCTTTACGCCGATTCAGCTCGGGTTTGGTTTTGCGTTGACGGGCATCGGCGGACTGCTCGCGATCAACCGCAC
>Ga0068859_100004733_pt1 | contig 13823 bp, 13 predicted proteins | sample KBSSwiS22_FD_66585 | JGI IMG/M metagenome (GOLD analysis project Ga0068859, IMG submission 66585) | Switchgrass rhizosphere microbial communities from Kellogg Biological Station, Michigan, USA - KBS Switchgrass S2-2 | ecosystem: Host-associated > Plants > Roots > Rhizosphere > Soil ... | reverse complement strand
CCGGGGAGCCGTTTGCGTCGTTGCGAGTTCGAAACCGCAATGATCCGAGCCGACGATACTGTCGGCGGCCGACCTTTAAGTCTGCCATGACGAATGGCCGACATTGTGGTCTGCGGCCGACTAAACTGTCGGCCCCATTTCAGACAGGGACCTTCGCACCGTGCAGGAGGATCCGGTAAACGCGATCGAGGTCCTCGTCCCCCTTGTACTGAATCTCGATGCGTCCGGCCGTCGGCGATCCGACGATGCGGACCTTCGTCGCCAAGGCGCGTTGGAGCGTCTGCTCGGCCGCCGCGACATTCGGGTCCATCGGCTTCGAAGGCCGGCCCGGACGCCCGCCCGGGGGCGCAGGAGCACGCTTCGCACGGGCTTCGACCTCCCGGACCGACAGCCCCTCCTTCGCGACGCGGTCGGCGAGCTCGAGGATGATCTTGGCGTCCTCGAAGGCGAGAAGGGCCCTCGCGTGTCCCATCGAGATCTGCTTTCCGCGAACCATCTGCTGAACGCGCGGCGGGAGGTTCAGCAGCCGGATCGCGTTGGCGACGCTCGTGCGCTGCTTTCCGACGCGCTCGGCGATCTCTTGTTGGGTCAAGCCGAGATCGTCGGCGAGGATCCGGTAGGCCTCGGCCTCCTCGATCGCGTTGAGCTCTTCCCGCTGGACGTTTTCGATGAGGGCGAGCTCCAAGAGCCTCTCGTCGGGCACGTCCCGGATCACGGCGGGGATGCGGTGGATGCCGGCGCGCTGAGCGGCCCGCCATCGCCTCTCTCCGGCGACGAGCTCGTAGTGGCCGTTCTCCGCCGGCCGGACGATCACCGGTTGGAGCAATCCGGTGGTGCGCAAGGATCGCGCGAGCTCCTCGATCGCCGCGTCGTCGAAATCCTGCCGTGGCTGACGCCGGTTCGGTCGAATCCGGCTGACCTCGATCTTGAGCTCGCCTGCGGGCGGAGGCGGAGAGGAGGCGGGGGGGGCCGACGGAATGAGGCTACCGAGCCCCTTGCCCAACGCGTTTCTCTTCATGCGCCATGAACTCCCGGGCGAGGCTGAGGTACGCCTCGGCCCCCCTTGATCGGATGTCGTAGAGGAGGATCGGCTTTCCGTGGCTCGGAGCCTCCCCCAGTCGGATGTTGCGGGGGATGACCGTCTGATAGACCCGCTCCCCGAGGACCCCGCGGACCTCCTCGACGACCTGGCGCGAGAGGTTCGTCCGGTCGTCGTACATGGTCATGACGACGCCTTCGATCTCCAGCGCCGGGTTGAGCGCTCCCCGGATGCGCTCCAGCGTGTCGAGGAGCTGGGACACCCCCTCCAGTGCCAGGTACTCGCACTGGACCGGGACCAGCACGCCGTCGGCGGCCGAGAGCGAGTTGAGGGTGAGGAGTCCCATCGAGGGAGGGCAGTCGACCAGCACGTGGTCGTACTTCTCGCGCACCGGCTGGAGGAGATCCCTGAGGCGGAACTCTCTCCGCTCGGCGGCGATGAGCTCGACCTCCGCGCCGGCGAGGTTCCGGTCGGCCGGAACCAGCGTGAGGTGGGGGAGGCCCTCGATCGGCAGCGCGACGTCTTCCAGGCTCGCGTCACCGGAAATCGCGTCGTAGAGGGACGCCCGCTCGGGGTCGTCCATGATGCCAAGCGCCCGGGTCGAGTTGGCCTGGGGGTCGGCGTCGATCAGGAGCGTACGGCGCTCCGCGATGGCGAGAGCCGCGGCGAGGGAGACGGACGTCGTCGTCTTCCCGACCCCGCCTTTTTGGTTTGCTATGGCAACGACACGACCCAACGAACGATCCTCGCGTGACGCGCGAAATCTAACACACGCTGGGTGTTCCACGTGGAAACATGGAGACGATGTTATTAGAATTATTTAATTCTTTGTAGCTTATAGATCCGGCTCGTCCGGCCGGGAAGGACCTGCGAGCGGACGAGCGCGAGGCGGCGCCACGACGCGCGCGTCACGATACTCGACGCCGATTCTCCCGCCCAGACCAGGACGAGCCCGCCGAGCCGGAGCGCCGGCGCGACGCGCGGGACGACGGCCTCCCAACCTTCGGCGGCTCGCGTGACCAGGACCTCGATCGGACCGAGCGCGGCGAGATCGCCGGAACGCTGCACGCGTCGCTCGAGCACGTCGCCGCCGGGGACGGCGTCCGCGAGGGCGCGCCGGAGGAATTCCGCCTTGCGATGCGAAGACTCCACGAGGACGGGTCGAAGGCCAGGGCGAGCGACCGCGATCGGAATCCCGGGGTAGCCGTTGCCGCTTCCGAGGTCGACCAGCGTGCCGGCCGTCGCATCCTCGAGGAGGGCGGCGCCCTCGAGCGCTTCGCCGATGTGCCGCTCGAGGAACGTCGCGGGATCCACGATCGTCGTGAGATGTAGCATCGGCGGACTCGCAAGGACGAGGCGCGCGTGCGCTGCGATCCGGCGCGACGCACCGGCGGGAAGAACGATGCCCGCGGCGGCGGCGCGCGCCTCGATCACGTCCTCGGTCATGCGCGCGGGGCGTGCTTTGCGAGATGGACGGCGAGCAGCGCCAGTGCCGCGGGCGTCATCCCCTCGATGCGCGCGGCGCGGCCCAAGGTCTCCGGCCGGACCGCTTCGAGCTTTTCCACGACCTCGCGCGAGAGGCCGGACAGGGAGCGAAAGCGCAGATCGGCCGGAATGCGCTGCGCGCCGGCGCGGCTCACGCGCTCGGCCTCCCGGATCTGTCTTGCGACGTAGCCCTCGTAGCGGAGCGTGTCCGCGAGGACCCGGCGGTCGTCGCCGGCCAGGGCGGCGAGGATGGGACTCAGCGCGCCGAGCGCTTCGACGTCGGTTTCCGGGCGGCGGAGGACGTCGGCGGTGGTGCCTCCGCCGCGCAGAGGGGAGGGCTCGTCCTGCAGCCTCCGCGCGTCGCGCTCGAGGCGCTGCCATCGGCGCTCGACGGCCTCCGCGGTGGAGGACGTCACGAGCCCGATCTCAGCACCCCGACGGGCGAGCCGGCGCGATGCGGTGTCCACGCCCAGAAGGAGCCGATACTCCGCCCGCGAGGTGAACATCCGGTACGGCTCGCTCGTGCCACGGGTGACGAGATCGTCGACCAGGACGCCGAGATAGGCCTCCTGGCGACCGAGGACGAGCGGGGGAGCGCCTTCGACCAGCCGTGCGGCGTTGATGCCCGCGATCAGGCCGAGCCCGGCGGCCTCCTCGTAGCCGGTCGTTCCGTTGATCTGTCCCGCGAGGAACAGACCGCGCACCCGCTTCGTCTCCAGCGACGGGAGCAGCTCGAGGGGATCGACGTAGTCGTACTCGACCGCGTATCCGGCGCGCGCGACGACCGCATCCTCGAGCCCGGGGATCGCCCGGATCATCGACGTCTGGACGCCGGCGGGGAGCGACGTCGAGAACCCGTTGACGTACAGGAGCGGCGCGTCGAGCCCTTCCGGCTCCAGGAAGAGCTGATGGCGCTCGCGGTCGGCGAAGCGCACGACCTTGTCCTCGAGCGAGGGGCAGTAGCGGGGTCCGCGCGCGCCGATCGCTCCCGTGAACATCGGGGAGGAGGCGAGGTTGTCCCGAACGAGACGGTGGACGCGCTCGTTCGTGTAGGCCACGTGGCAGCTCACCTGGGGAAGGACCGCGCGATCGGTTCCTTCGGAGAAGAACGTGGGGGAGGGATCCCCCGGCTGCTCCTCGAATCTCTCGAGGTCCACGCTCGCCGCGACGAGGCGCGGCGGCGTCCCGGTCTTGAAGCGGCCGAGGCGAAATCCCAAGCCGGAAAGCGACCGCGACAGCGCGTTGGCCGGCGGCTCGCCGATCCGTCCGCCCGGGGTACTCGCGAGGCCCACGTGGAGCCGTCCGCCGAGGAACGTCCCCGTCGTGACGACCACCGCTCCCGCCCGGATGATGTCTCCGGACCCGAGCCGGACGCCTCGAACCTGCCCGTCCTCGACGAGGAGAGCGTGGGCTTCCGCCTCGAGGACGTCGAGCGCTCCGCAGCCTTCGAGCTCCGCGCGCATGTGGCGGTGGTAGGCCTCCTTGTCCTGTTGAGCGCGTGGTCCGCGCACGGCCGGGCCCCGGCTTCGATTCAGGAGGCGGAACTGGATCCCGCAACGGTCCGCGGCGCGCGCCATGGCACCGCCCAGCGCGTCGATCTCGCGGACGAGGTGCCCCTTTCCGAGTCCGCCGATCGCGGGGTTGCAGGACATCCGCGCGATGGCTTCGCGCGACAGCGTGATGACCGCGGTGCGACGGCCGATGCGCGCGGCGGCGAGGGCCGCCTCGCAGCCCGCGTGTCCCGCGCCGATGACGACGACATCGCGCTCCACGTCACTTCCCGATGCAAAAGGTGGAAAAGATTCTGTCATAGAGGTCTTCGCTCGCGACCTCGCCCGTGATCTCGCCCAGGGACGAGAGCGCCTCCCGCAGGTCGAGCAACACCACCTCCTCCGAGAGGCCGGCGCGCGACGCGTCCGTTCCGCGAGCGAGGGCGGCGACGACCCGCTCGAGGGCGATGACGTGGCGCGCGTGGGTCAACGCGGGGACCTCCGCCTCGTCCCCCTCGTCCAGCCGCCCGCGCAGGATGCGGCGCAGGTCGTCCCAGCCGGCTCCGGTGAGCGTGGACAGCGGGAGGGCCGACGGATGAGGGAGGGGAGCCTCCGGCGGAACGAGGTCCCGCTTGTTCGCGACGACCAGGCGAGGGGAGTCCGCCACGGCCAGCTCCGTCCGCTCGTCCGGGGTCGGCGCACGGCTCGCGTCGAGCACCAGGATCGTGAGGTCCGCTTCCGAAGCCGCCCGTCGCGCGCGTCGAACCCCCTCCATCTCGACGGGATCGTCGACCGGCCGCAGGCCGGCGGTATCCACGAGCGTCACGGCGAGCCCCTCGAGGTCGATGGTCTCCTCGAGGGTGTCGCGGGTCGTCCCCGGGACGCTCGACACGATCGCCCGGTCGAGACCGGCGAACCGGTTGAAGATCGAAGACTTCCCGACGCTCGGGGCCCCACAGATCGCCACGCGCACCCCCTCGCGGAGGACACGTCCCCGTCGGGCCTCTTGCAACAGCTCGCGGGCGCTATCGAGCGCTTCGGGGAGCTCGCGCGAGAGAATGCCCGCCGAGGTCTCGACCTCGGGCTCGTCCACGAACTCCACGGTCGCCTCCGCGCGCGCCGAGAGATCGAGGAGCCGCTCGCGGAGGGGGGCGACGCGACGCGCCGTGGCTCCCTGGACCTGAGAGAACGCGACACGCGCCTGATGCCGCGTCCGCGCCGAGATCAGGTCGCGAATCGCCTCCGCCTTCGACAGGTCGATGCGGCCATGGCGCAAGGCGCGGTACGTGAACTCACCGGGTCCCGCGTGCACGGCACCGCGCCGAAGCGCGGCGTCCACAAGCGTGGCGAGGACGGCGGGGCTTCCGTGGGCCCACAGCTCGGCGCACGGTTCCCCGGTGAACGACCGGCCCGCGTCGAACGCGACCAGGAAGCCGTGATCGATCGCACGCCCTTCGTCGTCGAGCAGGATGCCGAAGCTCGGGACGCGCGGGGAGCGGCCCTCCCGGAACAGGCCGCGCGCGATCTCCCACGCGCGGTCGCCGGACAGACGCACGCATCCGACGCCGCCCCTCCCCGGCGCGGTCGCCACCGCCACGAGGGTCGTCGAGAGATCGTGCATGACGGCCGCGTCAGGTGCCGATCTTCTCGACGTGCACGCGTTTCAGGAACCCGTCCCCCTCCGACGAGGACCGGAGCTGCGGGAACTCGCGGATCGTCATGTGGACGAGGCGCCGCTCGTAGGGATTCATGGCGGGGAAGCTCCGCCGCGAGCCGGACCGAAGGACGTCCGCGGCCATCTCGCGGGCGCGGACGATCAGCCCGGCATCCTCGGGATTCGTGAATCCCGCGCAGGTGACCCGAATCGCGGGCTCCTCGGGCCACGCCCGCCGGCCCATGCGGCCGAGGACCGTCTCGAGCGCGGTGACGAGCTCGCCGTCCCGAGCGAGGAGACGGTGCCGGTCGGCGCCCTCGAGCCCCAGCTCGAGCACCCCTTCGCGACGCGTCTCGGACACCTCGAGCGAAAAACCCATGAGGCGGACGATCTCGCGCAGCATGCGAGCCGCCGCCGAGGGGTCGGGCGCGACGGCGTTCACGCGGATCCGCACGGGGCGGGATCCGAGCCCGAAGACACCCTTCCGCCCGCCCTCCACGAGCTCGTAGTCGAGCTCGCCCGCGGGGCGACCGACCGCCGATGCGGCCGCGCTCAGCGCTTCCTCGAGGTCCTTCCCGTCGAACTCGGGCATGCTCACGCTTTCGTCGGCGCCGCTTCGAGCCGGGCGACGTGGCGATTGACGAGCCACTGCTGACCGATCCCGAGGAGGTTGTTGACGAAGTAGTAGAGAACGAGCCCCGCCGGGAGCTTGCTGAACATCACGGTGAACATGATCGGCATGAACAGCATGATCTTCTGCTGCGCGGGGTCCACGTTCGTCGTCGGGGTCATCTTCTGCTGCACGAACATCGTGGCCCCCATCAAGACGGGGGTGAGATAGATCGGGTCGGGGTGCGTGAGGTCCTTGATCCAACCGGCGAACGGCGCGCCACGCAGCTCCACCGCGGCCGACAGGACGTCGAAGAAGGCCCACAGGATCGGCATCTGGATCAGGAGCGGCAGGCATCCGGTGACCCCGCCGAACGGATTGACCCCTTCCTTGCGGTACAGCTCCATCGTCTCGGCATTGAGGGCCGCTCGGGCGTCGGCATCGTTCTTTTTCTTGTACTTCGCCTGGAGCGCCTTGAGCTTCGGCTGAACGCGCTGCATGTCGCCCGCCACCTTCCGCATCTTCACCATGGAGTACTGGTTGAGCGGGAAGAGGAGGAGACGAAGTCCTAGGGTCAGGAGGATGATCGCCATCCCGTAGTTCGCGACCCAGTGATCGTGCACCCATCGCAGCGCGAGGAAGAGGGGCTTGGCGCAGGCGTAGATCAGCGAGTAGCTGGAGAACCACACGACCCGGTCCAGCTCGTGGCCCAGGGCCGCGAGCTGCCCGAAGCTCTTGGGGCCCGCGAACAGGCTCGCCCGTCCGTCGGAGAGGGCGACCGCCACGACCGGGGACTCCATGACGTGGGCATCCTCGGGAGGAGGTGACGGCGCAAGGGCCGTTTGGCCGAGAGGGGCGATCGTGACCGCGCCCCTCGAGCTCTTCGGGATGATCACCGCGGCGAAGTACTGGTCCTCGAGACCGGCCCAGCCCAGCCGCGCCGACTCGGGCTGGACGATCGGGTCGTCGATCTTCCGGCGCGGGAGGCGAACGACCTGTTGAGACTCCAGGATGACGGCCTGGTCGGCGTAATAGGTGTTGGACCGGTTCTCCTCGTCCTCGGCTTCGAGACCCGGGCCCCAGACGACGCGCGGCGTGACCGGCCGGCCACGGTCGACGGCCCGGACCTCGAGGTCCACGAGCCGCTGGCCCTTCGCGAAGACGAGCGACTTCTCGATGGAGCTACCCGCGCCGTCCGCCCAATGAAACGTCACGGTCTCGGCGCCGTCGTCCCGGCGCGCGCGTTCCACGCGGTACAGCGCCCGGTTCGCCTCGGTGAGAATGCCCCGGTCGTCGAAGAGGAGGGACAGGGGGAGCGCGTCGGTCCGCGTCGCGATCTTGGAGACCAGATCCACCGGTCGCCCCGCGGTCTTGTACGCCTTGAGACGCCACGACCGGACGCGTCCGCCCGCGTTGGTGAGGACGATCTCGGCGTCGTCGGTGTCGATCCGGATCTCCTCGTCCTTCTCCGCGGCGACGGCGGGGACCGCCGCGGACGGAGTCGATACGGGGGTCTCCGGAGGCGGAGGCTGCGGCGCCGGGGATGACGGCGATCCGCCGGGAACCGTGGGAGCCGAGACCGCCGGCGGCGGAGGCGGCGGGAAAAGGCGGCGCGACAGGAGCGTCCAACCGATCAGGATCACGGCGGAGAGCACGACGAAGGCGACGAATCTCTTTTCCATGGGGATCGGTGGGCCTCAGGCCCGCGGCGCACGCAGCGCATCGCGGACCGGCGGGACGGGATCGAAGCCCCCGGCGCTCCAAGGCTGGCAGCGGAGGAGGCGCCAAGCGGCGAGCAGGCCGCCGCGTGCGAGACCGTGCCGCTCGATGGCCTCCGCGGCATACGCCGAGCACGTCGGATGGAATCGGCACGCGGGCGGCAGCAGCGGTGACAGCGCACGCTTGTAACCGCGAAGAGCGCCCGCGACGAGACCCCGCGCGGTCATGATCCGATCCTCCGGCGCAGCTCCGAGATGCGCGAGAGCAGCTCGGCGTGCAGTCGCTCGAACGGCGTCGTCAAGGCCGCCCCGCGCACGTTGACGACGATGTCGATCGGAGGTTGGTTGGGGACGCTGCGGCGGAAGATCTCGCGGACGACGCGCTTGATGCGGTTGCGATCGGCGGCCGGGCCCACCTTCCGCGTGGCGGTGATCCCGAGGCGACTCGCTTCGGTCTCGCCGCGCCGACCGAAGACCACGAAGTACGACCCGCTCACGCGCTCGCCTCGCTCGTAGATCTGAAGGAACGACCGTCGAGCGGTCAGTCGCGACGCGCGCGGGAAGCGCTGGTCCGTGCGTGCGGCCTCAAAGCGCGACGCGCTTGCGTCCCTTCTTGCGGCGCCGGGACAGGACAAGCCGTCCCCCTTTGGAGCTCATGCGCACGCGGAATCCGTGCGTCTTCCGGCGGCGCCGGTTGTTCGGCTGGAATGTGCGCTTCATCGACTCTGATTCCTCGAACCGGAGAGACGAAAGCGGGCAGTCTAGGGAAGGCGCCGAGAGGTGTCAAGTTGGCGCGTGGAGGCCTTCGTCGGCGTGTCGCGCACCGCCGATTGAATCCCTCGGAGCCGCTGTGGTAGCCTCGCGCCCGGTCGGTCGTCGGGTACGAGGTCGCATTCAAACAGTCCGAAAACTCAGGTCGCACGGCGGGTCGTCGTGTGGAGCCGCGAGCGTGGCGAAGGCGTTCCGTGCACTCATTCCGCTCGTTCATCCGCTTCGCCCCTACGGCTCCCGCATCCGCCGTCTACACCGACCCAAAGCGATGAAAACAAAGACTTTGGGTCGAGGCCGTCTTTTCCACACTTGTGGAAAACCTGTGTACGAATAGGCGTGATCGACGGAAGGGAGTCATGCATCACAACCTGACTAGGAACACCTGGGACCGTGTCCTCGGAAAGCTCGAAACCCGCGTCAACGCGCACTCCTTCAGCACGTGGTTCCGCCCGACGCACTTCGTGTCGGAGGACGCGTCCCACTTGAGGATCCGCGTGCCGAACTCCTGGTTCGCGGAATGGCTGCGCACGAACTATCTGCCGCTCATCCAGGACGCGCTCCGCGAGATGGAGCGGCCGGGGATGAACGTGGAGTTCGTGGCCACGGAGGGGAACGGCGCCCGCGCCCACGCCACGGCGACGGCCGCGCCGGAGCGCGGCGTCGTCGAGCACGCCGCCGCGCCGCTGAATCCCCGCTACACGTTCGAGAAGTTCGTGGTGTCCTCCTGCAACCAGTTCGCGCACGCCGCTTCGGTCGCCGTCGCCGAGCAACCCTCGCGCGCCTACAACCCGCTCTACATCTACGGCGGGGTCGGGTTGGGGAAGACCCACCTGATGCAGGCGATCGGCCAGCGCCTCTCCCAGCGGGGCGGCGCGCGCATGCGCTACATCTCGACCGAGCAGTTCATGAACGAGCTCATCAACGCCATCCGCTTCGAGCGCACCTTCGAGTTCAAGGAGAAGTACCGGAAGGTCGACCTCCTCCTGATCGACGACATCCAGTTCCTGGCGGGCAAGGAGCGGACGCAGGAGGAGTTCTTCCACACCTTCAACGCGCTCTACGACGCGCAGAAGCAGATCGTCATCACGAGCGACTGCCCCCCCCGGGAGATCCCGACGCTCGAGGAGCGTCTCCGCTCGCGCTTCGAGTGGGGACTCATCGCCGACATCCAGCCGCCCGACCTCGAGACGAAGATCGCGATCCTGCGCAAGAAGGCGGAGGCCGAAGGCTCCACCCTGCCCGACGACGTCGCCCTGTTCATCGCGACGCACAGCAAGTCCAACATCCGCGAGCTGGAGGGCTCCCTCATCCGCGCGATCGCGTACGCGTCGCTTTCGGGACGGGAGCTGACGCTCGAGATGGCCAAGGACACGCTCAAGGACCTTCTGGTCCCCGAATCGCCGGCGGTGACGGTCGAGACGATCCAGAAGCTCGTGGCGGACCACTTCAACCTCCGGGTGAGCGAGATCAAGTCCAAGACGAACAGCCAGCAGGTCGCCTTCCCCCGCCAGATCGCGATGTACCTCTGCAAGAAGATGACGGCCTGCTCCCTGCCGGAGATCGGGAAGCGGTTCGGCGGCAAGCACCACTCCACGGTGATCCACGCCATCCAGAAGATCGAGGACATGCGCCGGCGGGACAAGGAGTTCGATCGGCTGGTGGAGAGCTTCGAGCAGTCCCTCCACTGAGCGATCCGCAGCGTCCACACTTTCCCGTGTGGATGCTTTGTGGAGCGCCCTTCGGAGGTCCTCGACGCGGCGATGCGAGGGGAGATCCGGTGTGGGAGGTCCGTTCATGGACGGAAGCGTCCACAGCGCAAACGACGGAGGGGCCGCGACTTCCCTCGCGATCCTCAGGATCGTTCGCGCTACGATAACTGCTGCTGATTCTCTCTCCGGAGGGAATCCTCCTTTTCGGGAAGAGTGAGGACGACACCATGGAGTTCGTGATCAAGAAGAGCGACCTCGTTCGGGAGCTGCAAACCGTGACGGGGGTCGTCGAGAAGAGGGCGACGCTTCCGATCCTCGCGAACCTGCTCATCGAGGCGGGCCCGCAGGGGCTGTCGGTGGGCGCGAGCGACCTCGAGGTGACGATCCGGGGAACCGCGAAGGCGACGGTCGTCAAACCGGGGAGCGCGACGCTGCCCGCCGGAAAGCTGTACGAGATCGCGCGCTCGCTCCCGGAGTCCGACGTCCAATTCAAGCTGCTCGAGCGGCACATGGTCGCCATCTCGTGCGAGCGCACCCGCTACAAGATCGCCGGCCAACCCCGGGACGAGTTCCCGAAGTTCCCCGACCTCGAGGTGACGAAGGGGATCGGCGTCCCCGCGGGAAGCTTGAAGGAGATGATCGAGCGCGTCGGGTTCGCCATCACCACGGAAGATCCGCGCTACTCGTTGCACGGGGCCCTGCTCCTCGTGCAGGGCGGGGCCCTGACCCTGGTCGCCACCGACGGCTACCGCCTCGCCTACGCTTCGAGGAAGGGGATTGCCGGCAAGGGAGGCGACATCCGGGTCATCGTCCCTCGCAAGGCGCTCGGGGAGGTCGGCAAGCTCGCGGCGGAGGTCGGCTCCGACGAGACGGTCACCTTCGGCAAGTCGGGGAACCACGTCTTCTTCACCGTGGGCGAGCACACCTTGACCACGACCGTGCCCGAGGGGAACTTCCCCAACTACGAAGAGGTCATGCCGAAGCGGTGCGAGACCGAGCTCGTCCTTCCGACCGGGGAGATCACCGACGCGGTCAAGCGCGTGTCGCTGCTGGCCAGCGATCGATTCGGCCGGGCGGTCCGCTTCATGCTGTCGAACGGGCGCCTGGAGCTCGCCAGCGAGACCGAGATGGGCGAGGCGAACGAGGTCCTGAACGTGGACTACAAGGGCGAGGAGAAGACGATCGGCTTCAACGCCAGGTACCTCCTCGATTTCCTCGGGGTGGTGGGGACCTCCGCCGTGCGATTGGACCTCGATCCCCTTCGGGAAGGGGAGACGGACGCCGACCGGAAGAACAAGAAGGCCGGGGACAAGCCGGGCCAGTTCCGCCCCGAGCCCGCGGGAGACCTCGACTACCGCTACATCGTGATGCCGCGCGACCTCTGACGCGGTCGTGTGGCTGAGAGCCCTCCAAGCGGATCGCCTCCGCGCGCTCCGTGCGGTCGCCCTCGATCTTCCCCACGGACTGACCGTGATCAGCGGTCGCAATGGACAGGGGAAGACCAGCGTTCTCGAAGCGGTCTACCTCCTGGCCACCGGGTACTCGTTCCGGACGCGACGGATGGAGGAGCTCGTCGCCCTCGACGGCGGGCCGCTCCGCGTGGCCGGGGTCGTGGACGGGCTCCGGGGGCCCCGGTCTCCGGCCGTCGTGGTCGATCAGGGCGAGCGGCGCCTCCTCCTCGAAGGACAAGAGCGGAATCTCGAGACCTTTCTCGGCACCCTCGATCTGGTCGCGCTGGCCGGCGAGGAGACGCGCATTCTCCGGGAGGGCCCCGACGCGCGCCGGCGCTTCATCGATCGTGGCCTCGCGGGCCTGCGCCCCTCCTACCTCCGGGATGCCGCGTCCTACCGGCGCACCCTCGCGGAGAGGAATGCTCTTCTACGACGCGTGCGGGCCGGGGGATCCAGTCCGGCGCCGGCCGAGATGGAGGCCTGGGAGGAGCGGCTCTCGGCGGCGGGGGAGCGGGTGAGGAGGCAGCGGCGGGACTACGTCCTTCGCCTCGCCTCGCGCTGCGGAGACGCGGAACGCGCCCTGTTTCCGGACGGGGAGGCCCTGGCGCTCCGCTATGCGCCGTCACCGGCCGACGAGGACCTCCCCGCCGCGCTCGCGAGGACGCGCCGCCGCGATCTCGCCCTCGGATTCACCGCGGAGGGCCCCCATCGGGACGAACTCGAGGTGAGTCTCGACGGGGCCGACCTCCGGGCCTTCGGCTCGGCTGGCCAGCTCCGAGCCGCGATGGTAGTTTTGACCGCCGCCAAGCTCGATCTGCTGCGGGAGGATCGGCGGGAAGCCCCTCTTTTCTTGATGGACGACTTCGACTCGGATCTCGATGAAGTCCGCGTCGACTCGCTGATAGAATTCCTGCGCGGGGGAGGCTTCCAGGCCCTGCTGACAACCTCGAAGGACGGGGTCGTCGCTCGACTCGGAACGGCAATCTCCCGGATCCGCATGGAGTCAGGAACGGTCCGGGTGCTCTGAAACCCGCTGTTCGACGCACGACCGGCCCGCGACGCGGCCCGAAGGGGACGGCGATGGGACCGGCGGCGGAGGGATAGAGGCGCATGAGCCAGAACGATTCGACCGGAACCACGCTCACCTCCGACGCTTCCGCTTACGACGCGTCCAAGATCAAGGTTCTCGAGGGCCTCGAGGCCGTCCGCATGCGGCCGGCCATGTACATCGGCTCGACCGGGCCGACCGGGCTGCACCACCTCGTCTACGAGGTCGTCGACAACTCGGTGGACGAGGCTCAGGCGGGGTTCTGCAAGCGCATCGAGGTCTTGGTCCACATCGACAACTCGGTGACCGTCATCGACGACGGGCGCGGGATCCCTGTCGACATGCACCCGACGGAAGGGAAAGCGGCGGCCGAGGTCGTCCTCACCATGCTCCACGCCGGCGGGAAGTTCGAGAACGACGCGTACAAGGTCTCCGGCGGTCTGCACGGCGTCGGCGTGTCGGTCGTCAACGCGCTGTCGGAGCGCCTCGAGGTCGAGATCTGGCGGGACGGCGGGACCTACCGGCAGGACTTCGAGCGGGGCAAGCCGGTCTCCGAGTTCCGCAAGGTAGGAACCACGAAGCGGCGCGGAACGAAGATCACGTTCAAGCCCGACGTCCAGGTCTTCGAGGAGCTCGTCTACTCCTACGACACGCTGGCGCAGCGCCTCCGCGAGCTCGCTTTCCTCAACAGGGGCGTCGAGATCGCCCTGCGCGACGAGCGGGCCGAAAAGGTCCGCGAGTCCACCTTCCACTACGACGGCGGCATCGTGGAGTTCGTGCAGCACCTGAACAAGGCGCGGCAGACGCTCCACCCGCAGCCGGTCTACCTCGAAGGCCAGGGCGACGGC
>Ga0068859_100004732_pt1 | contig 13824 bp, 10 predicted proteins | sample KBSSwiS22_FD_66585 | JGI IMG/M metagenome (GOLD analysis project Ga0068859, IMG submission 66585) | Switchgrass rhizosphere microbial communities from Kellogg Biological Station, Michigan, USA - KBS Switchgrass S2-2 | ecosystem: Host-associated > Plants > Roots > Rhizosphere > Soil ... | reverse complement strand
ACGACCGCCTGGCGGCGCTGCTCGTCGTCGGCTATCACGCCGAGCCGGCGCGTGACCCGGCGGTGGCCGACTACGGCGCGGCATTCGCGGAGCGCCTGCGCGCCGCATTGTCGAACAGTGCCCGCGACGAGCGCCTGTATCGCCAGGCGCACTACGATCCACTCACGCAGTTGCCGAACCGCGCGCTGTTCCGCGACCGGCTCGCGCAGGAGCTCGCGGCCGCCTCCTCGGGACTCACGCGCGGCGCGCTCATGTACGTCGACCTCGATCACTTCAAGCGTGTCAACGACACGCTCGGTCACTCGGCCGGCGACCAGCTGCTGTCCGTCGTGGCCCACCGTCTCAAAGCCTGTACCAAGGAAGGCGACACCGTCGCGCGCCTGGGCGGCGACGAATTCACCGTGCTGTTGCGCAACGTGGGCGACGGCGAGACCGCGCGCCAGATCGCGGATCGCGTGATCCGATCGCTGGCCTTGCCAGCGAATCTCGGCGGCCGCGACTACCAGATGCGCGCCAGTGTCGGCGTCACACTGTTCCCGGACGACGGCACTGAGCTCGAGGAAGTGATCCGCCAGGCGGATCTCGCAATGTATCGCGCCAAGGCGCAGGGCCGCGGCCGCGCGATCTTCTTCGAGCGCGAAATGAAAGAGCGGCGCGCGAGTTTCACCGACAGCGGCCTGCACCGTGCATTGCGGCGGCGCGAATTCGCGCTCTATTACCAGCCGCAGTTCTCGCTGGCCGACAACCGGCTGTGCGGCGTCGAGGCGCTGTTGCGCTGGCAGACGCGTTACGACGGCATCAAGCTGCCCGGTGAATTCATTCCCGCGGCGGAGCATTCCGGACTGATCACCGACATCGGCGGCTTCGTGCTCGATTCCGCCTGCGCGCAATACGCCGAGTGGGTGCGCGCCGGCATTGCGCCCCGCGCCTTCGCGGTCAACGTGTCCGTGCATCAGCTCAAGGATCAGAACTTCGTGCCAATGGTGCAGAAAGCCCTGCATCGCTACGGCATCAATCCGGCCTCGCTCGAGCTCGAGCTGGTCGAGTCCGTGCTCGCCGACTCCGAGGTGGTGGAACCGCTGGGCGCCATCGCGGCGCTGGGCGTGCGGCTGGCGCTGGACGATTTCGGCACGGGGTATTCATCGCTGAATTATCTTCGCCGGTATCCTGTGCATACCGTAAAACTGGATCGCAGCTTCCTGGATGAAGTCCCACAGAACGATTCGGCCGGTGCGCTGGTCGAATCGGTCATCACCATGGCGCATACGCTCGGAAAACGCGTGACGGCCGAAGGCGTGGAATCCGCCGCGCAGCTCGAGTTCCTGCGCAAACGCGGCTGCGAATCGGCGCAGGGCTTCTACCTCGCGCGCCCGATGTCGGCGGCGTCGCTCAGCGAAATACTCGAATCGCGCCGACCGGGGTCCGAGATCGGCGATGAGCGCGCCGCGAGTTAGGGGACATCTAAAATGGGGACATTCCTCATTTTGCTGTCACATTTCACCGAAGACACCTCGCTCCGCCACGACGCGATGAAATGTGACAACAAAATGAGGAATGTCCCCATTTTGAGTGTCCCCATTCTTCTCGTCCTGCTCGCGGGGTGCCACTCGGCGCCGGAGCCGCGCGCTGCGCCGACGACGCCGGTCGCCGTACAGCCAGAGGCGGAATGGGATGGCAGCGGTGGCGCGGCATCGGCGCACAACCGCGGTGATGCACTCGCGAACTTCGCGATGTCGCTGCGCGGTGTGCGCTACCGATTCGGTGGTGCGACGCCCGATGGTTTCGATTGCAGCGGGCTCGTCTACTACGCGCACCGGCATTTCGGCGTCGACGTGCCGCGTACCTCGCGCAGCCAGGCCGAAGAGGCTGAAGCCGTGAAGCCGCGCAAGCTGCAACCCGGCGACCTGGTGTTCTTCAAGATCGACAGCGGCAAGGTCAACCACGTCGGGATCTACATCGGCAAGCAGCGTTTCGTGCACGCGCCGGGCGCCGGGAAACCGGTGACGGTGGATTCGCTGGACGAAGAGTTCTACGCGGAAACCTTTTTTTCAGCGGGGCGGTTCTGGGACCGATTGCCCCGCTGAAACCGCACTGCACGATATTCCGCGCGGTTATGTCGCATTTCTCCTAGTGCAATGAATATTTCGGTCTGCGTTCTGCGACAGCGTGCTCAGTTCGCCGGTTGACCGTATATGCATGGGTTCGCACACTCCAAAGTGAGTGAAAAGGGCTGCGTTTCGGGAAGGGAACGCGGCTCCTCTGGGCTTCCGGGGAAATATTTGCAATGAGCGCAAAGCCAGATTACGTCGTGAACACACTGACGCGACCCACCGGTGCAACCGCCACGGGCGGTTATGTCATCAATTTGACGTCGTCCACGACGCCGATGGCGCTGTCGCAGCCCAAAGATCCGACGCTCGCGCAATACACCTTCTTCGTGAGCCGCCGTCGCGAAGACGGCCGTGAAAGATTCCGCCTGCACATGGGCTACTTCGAGTCCATGGAGGCCGCCGAGGAAATGCTCGCCGTCGTGCGCGACGTTTATCCGAGCGCCTGGGCGGGCGAGGCCCCTGGCAAGAAGCTGCGCGCCGGCAGTCCGGCTGCCGCCGCTCCGCAGGCGCCGGCCGCGCCCCCGCCGCGTGCCGCTGCACCCGCGCCGCAGGCAAGGGCGCAAACTCCTCCGGCTCCGCCTGCACCGGCTCGTCCGGCCGCGCGGGCGCCGGCAGCGCCTGTCCCCGTGGCCGCTGCTCCGGCGTCGCCCAAGCCCGCTGCGCCCCCGGAACGGCATCCTTTTGCCTCGACGCCACCGCCGGCGCCGAAGCCCGAATTCGAAGAACCGTTCACGCTCGCCGACGGCGATACGGACTTCAAGCCGATCGACGTGCCCGTCGTGCATCCGCCGGCGAAACCGGTAGTTAGTCCGCCAGCGGCTGCCGCAAAGGCCGCGCCGGCCCCCAAGGCGGCGGCGAAGCCGGCCGCGCGCCCGGCGCAGCAGAAAGCTGCCACCAGGCCGGCTGCGCAACCGAAGCCCGCCGCACCCGTTGCCGCGAAACCCGCCGCCACGCGCGCTGCCCCGGCCAAGCCGCCGGCAGTGGCGCCGAAGATCGCCGCACAGGTGAGCGCGCCAGCGCTCTCGGCCACGCTCCAGGCCCGGGCACCGGCCCCGAAGCCGGCCGCGCCGCCCGTGCAGCCCGCCGCAGCGGCGACCGTCAAGGCGCCACCGCCCGAGCCCACCGTGCAGATGCCGTCGATGTCCGCCGCCGCGGCGGTCAACAACGTGCGCCAGGTCATCGATGAGCTGGACGATCTTTCGGACACTCAGACCATCCGCCTGCTCGAGCGCCACTCTCCCTACCGGGAAGGTTCGCGCGAAGCCGACGTCGATGAAGCCATTCGCGTCGTCAAGCCGGAAGACACGCAGGCGATGCTCGCGATCAAGGCCGACGTCAAGCGCAACGCGCCGGTGTTGTTCGCCGTGCAGCTCGACTGGTCGGTGACGCCGTTCGACATGGCGAAGGTTCCACCACTCGCCATCTTCAACGCCTACACGCTCTACACCACCGAGGCGAATCGCGAGGGCCGCACCTGGTATGGCCTGCGTCTCGGGTTCTTCAGTGATGCGGTCTCGGCGAAGCAGGTCGCCTACTACGTGCGTTCGGACTTCAAGACCGTCTCCGTCGTGCCGGTCACGACCATCGAGAAGGAACGCGCCACCGATCTGAACGCGGCGCGCAGCGGCATCTACAGGGCGGCGAACATCAAGGACGTCGCGGCGCCGACCCCGCAGTCGATCGCCGCTTCCAACAGCGGTGTCTTCAAGCTGCTCGAGGACGACACGCCCGAGCACATCGCACAGGATGTCGACGGCGAGATGTCGCCGCGATTCAGCAAGCCCGCCCCGAACGCGCCGGCCGCGCCGGCTGCCCCGGTTGCCAAGGCCGCCGCGTCCGCTGCGCCCACGCCGGAAGCCCGCAAGCCCGCTTCGAAAACGCGCAAACCCCCATCCAAGGGCAACAAGCGCGACGCCCATGCCAAGGTCGACGAGGAAACCCTCGACCAGACCCTGGAAATCCTGGGCGCCAACTCGCTGGAGATCACCAACGACAGCGCCGGCGACACCGGCGTACGCCACCTGCGCGTGAAGATCGACAAGAAGGGCTCGAAGTTCGCTTCGCTGATCGAGCGCCTTTCAGGCAAGAAATAACGCCCGGCTGCTGGCATGCTCTCCCGCCACGGGGGATGCATGCGCACAAACTATCTGGTTTTCTGCTTGTGGTTCGCGTCTTTGGCGGCGTTGGCCGCCGATCAGCGCGGGGTCGTGATCGAAAAGCCGGTCGACGTGGTGGCGCGAACGCTGCTCGCAAAACTTCCGCCACTGGCGTCGGACGGAATGTGCGAGGTCGAACGCGAGTCCAACGGCTGGAACTTCCAGTTTCGCGTCAAGGCCGACAAGACCAGCGCTGAAGAGGTTCAGGTCATCATTCGCAGGGCCGAGGCCATGACGACTGAACTGCGGATCCAGGGCGTGCGCATCGAAAGCGCCATGATCACCTCGAAGCGCAGCGCCGATCCCGAACTCTCGAAGGCATGGTCCGAGCGGATCCGCAAGCTGATCGAAGAGCCGGGCTAAAACCGGTCGCGCGTGAACCACTCCCGCGCGAGGCTCGTGTGCAGCAACACGAGCGCCACGGTGAACATCAGGAATTGCACCGCCTCGAGCAGCAAGACAATCGGAGCAATCATCCCCTGATTGATGAGCTCGACGTAAGTTGACCAGGCGATCGCAATCAGCGCCATGCCCAGGGCCCACAGGATGGTCAGCAGCCAGCGCATCCAGTTGCGACCGCCGCGAATGGCCCAGGTGAACCAGTACATGATCCCGATTCCGATGACCAGGCCGATCACGGTGCTGACCAACAAGTACCCGTGGAGCAGGATGCTCGGCTGCAGATAGTTGAAGGTCACCGTCCTGATCAGGCCCACGACAAGACTGAGCCACAACAGCCAGCACGCGATGTTGATGGCGCGAGGCATGGGCATGTCCGGCTCAGCATCGATGTCGGTGACGGACGCCGCGGGCGGCGCGTAGCGATTGGCCTCGTTCATCTGTCTTTCTCCGGAATCAGGGCGTCGTGGATCGGTTCGATCCATTGATCTTTGTCGATGTCGTAAAGAATGAAATCGCTGTCGAACTGCCAGTAGGCCCAGGCCCAGCCGCGTTTCTCGGCGGCGCGCGCCACCGCCGCGGTGTACTTCGTGCGGGATTCCATCGGTCCCTTGTCATAGGCGCCGAACTCTCCCAGCAGGATCGGCCTGTCGTTGTTCTTTGCCCAAGCCTGCACGGCATCGAAGTCCTTGTCGAGTGTGGCGTAGTCCCCGGGCGTACCCCACGTGATGCCGGTCAGGTTCTGGTACTCGGGGGTCCAGCGCGCACCCTGGTGCGTGAAGTTCATCGGCAGGTAGTAGTGCACGGTGACGATGATGTGGCGATCGTCGGCGGGTAGTTTGAGCCGGTCGAGCCAGCCGACGTTGTTCCAGAACGCCGGACCGATGATCACATTGCGCGTCGGATTGGTCTTGCGGATCACGGCCAGCCCTTCCGCCAGCAGGTCGTTCCACACCGCGTCCGCCGCCTGGTTGGGCTCGTTGAGGATTTCGAACACGACCTTGCCAGAGGCGTTCTTGTAGTGTTCGCTGACCTGGGTCCAGAAGGCCATGAGCCGCGGGCGGCAGGCCGCGACATCCTTGCCGCACAGCCAGAAGTCGTGTTCGTCGAGGATGACGGTGAGATCCTGCGCGAGCGCATCCTTGACCAGCCCGTCGAGCGTCGCAAACCAGCTCGGCGGCAGTTCGTACTTGTCGTTCATGAAGCGGAACGCGCCGAGCACGATACGCACCGAGTTGAACCCGCCGTCGTGCAGGATCTTGAAATGCCGGGGCTTGAAGCGCGCCTGCGAAGCGTCGCGCCACAGTGGGTCATAGCCGACGATGTTGACCCCGCGGGTCATGAGCCCGACCTGCTGGGCGGCGGATATGTAATCGCCGGCTTGCGCCGAGACGGCTGCCAGCACCAGACATAAACTCAGTCCGAACACTTTCACAACGGGTCTCCCCCGGCCAGATCACGAGACCGGGCAAGTGTAGCCTCCTCGCTTTATTCTCGACGCGTGAAAACGGCTGAAGTATTCCTCGCCTGCATCCTGCCGGCAGTTAGCCTGGGCGCGTTCGCGGCGCCGCCGCCGTACCGCGTGGCGCCGGCGCCGGCGTGGGTGATGCGCGCGCCGGATTCCCTGGTCACCGACCATTCGAAGCAGCTCGAGGCGGGTGAGTCGGACTTCCCGATCGTCGATCACCAGGTGCGCGTCGCGGCCGCCACGGCGCACTACGAACGTTATGTCGAGCGTGTCCTGAACCAGGAAGGCGTCGAGTCCGCGGCGCAGGTGTCGATCGAGATCGATCCGGAGCGCGAGCAGGTGCTGTTGCACCAGATCCGCGTGTATCGCGGTGGGCGCTTCATCGACAAGCTCGAGAGCTCGCGCCGCACCCTGCTGAACCGTGAATCGGAGCTCGAGGACGGCCTGATCAACGGGCGCGTCACGCTGCACGTGTTGCTGAAGGACATCCGCGTCGGCGACGTGCTCGACTATTCGTACACCACCGAGCGTACCGATCCGGTCGCCGAACGCGGCTACTACGAAGCGTTCAGCACACAATGGGCCGCCGCGGTGCGCTATTTCAGGTTGCGGGTGCTGCGGCCGAACGACCGTGTCCTGCACATACTCGATCACGGCTCGGTCGGGACGCCATCGACTACCACCAGGGACAGCTGGACCGAAACCCGCTGGGAGGCGCACGACCTTCCCACGCTGAGCAATGACTCCGCGCGGCCCGCCTGGCATTTTCGTTACCCGCGCATCGAGATCAGCGAGTTCGGCAGTTGGGCGGCGGTGCGCGACTGGGCGTTGCCGATGTACGTGGTCACGGCGCCGCCCGACGCGGAACTCGCGTCGCTGATCACCGAGGTGCGCAAGGAACCGGACGAGGCGAGCCGTATCCTGCACGCGCTGCGCTTCGTGCAGGACGACATCCGCTACACCGGCATCGAGGTGGGTGCGGGCGCGTGGCGCCCGTCGCAGCCCGCGGCGGTGCTGGAGCGCCGCTACGGCGACTGCAAGGACAAGGCGCTGTTGCTGGTGACGGTGCTGCGTGCGCTCGGCGTGCAGGCCCGGCCGGCGCTGGTGCACTCGAGCATGGGACGCGGCGTGATGGAACGTCAGCCCAGCCCCGGCGCTTTCGATCACGTCATCACCAAGGTGCGCTCACAAGGGCGCGATTACTGGCTGGACGCCACCGTGAGCGGGCAGGGCGGCCGGCTCGACAGCCTGGTGCAGGCCGACTTCGGGCCCGCGCTGGTGATCGCGCCCGAAACCACGGACCTGGAGCAGATGCCGCCGCGTACCGGCGTGAAACCCACGCGCGACGTGGTCGAGACCTTCGACTTCCGCAAGGGCACCACCAAGACCGCGCGTTTCACGGTGCGCACGTCGTATCGCGACGAGGATGCCGACGACATGCGCGTGCGCATGCGCAGCCAGACCGTGGCGCAGCTCGGCCAGGACTATCTCGACTACTACCGCAAGAGCTACAGCGGGATCCGCTCCACGAAGCCGGTGAAATTCACCGACGACCGCGAGGGCAACCTGTTCACGCTCGAGGAGAGCTACGAGATCGACGATCCGTTCGAGAAGGACGACGACGGCGAGCGCACCTTCAGCTTCGAGGCGTATCTCATCACCGAGCAGACGCGCACCCCGGACCAGACCGTGCGCACCTCGCCGCTGGCGCGCAGCTTTCCCAAACACGTGCACCACGAGATCGTTGCCTATCTACCGGGCGACTGGAACATCGACGGCGACGGCGTGAGCGTGTCCGACCCGGCGTTCGAATATCACTCGAAGGTGCGCTACACCGGCGGCAAGCTGCAACTCGACTACGACCTGCGCAACACGCGCGACCACGTGCCGGTGGCGGGGCTGAAGCGTTTCCTGGCGAAGCTCGACAAGGCGCACGACGACGCGTTCTATACGCTCACCGACGCCGACGTGACCGCCACGAGCGCCAGGTCCGCCGTCGTAGAGAAGCCCGCGCCATTCAACGGCGCGAGCATCGAGATGCTGGTCACGCTGGGCATGGGCCTGGCGTTCGGCCTGCTCGCGGTGTTCGAGATCCGCCGCATGCAATGGCGCCTGCCGGACGCACGGCCCGGCGCGCCCGTCGGCATCGCGGGCTGGCTCATCCTGCCGCTGATCGGGGTATGTTTGTCGCCGATCGTGTCCATCTACTATGTGTGGAAATTCTTCGGTGAGATCGGCAGCGCCGTCGCGTTCGCAAAGCTCGCACAGAATCTGCAGTACCTGTTGATGCTGGAGTTCCTGTTGATCTGCGTGCGGCTGGTGCTGTCGGGATATTGCGTGTGGGCGTTCTTCAGGCAGGACCGCAAGTTCCCGCACACCTTCATCGCCATGAGCATCGTCATGATGGCGACGGTGCTGGTGGACGCCATCGTGCTGCAGTACGCGGCGGCCAGGGACGGGATCCCGGCCGGGGATCAGAATCTCGTCGTGGTGCTCGCGGCCGGCGCGCTGTGGATTGCCTATATGCTCATCTCGCAGCGCGTGCGTGCGACGTTCGTGGGAGATGACGGCGAGGATTACCGCTCGAGGCGCGTGCCGCGCGAGCTGGTGGTGCCGCCATGATGGAGTTTCCCAAGCAGGTATTCGTCTCGGTGCTCAAGGCAAAGGCGGCCGAGTTTCGCGCTATTGCATCGCGGTTCGATGTGAAATTCTCAGAGAGAGAAGATCCGAAAAATGATCGAGCCATCAAATTCACGTTTGAACGCGTGGACGAGGATCTGACGCATCGGTTCCTGAGTGCGGTTCCGCATGAGGTATTCGCCAAGCGCGGATTCGTCGGTCGAATCAGTTGAAGAGCGCCTCTTGGCGCTGATTCAGTCCGCCTGCGCCACCGGTTCCGCGCGACTCGAACGCCACCATGCAATCAGTGCGGCCAGCAACACGACGGCGATGCAGTGCGCCACGGTATGAGTCAGCGAGTCGTGACGCAGGCCCGCGCCAATGCTGAGGATCAGTAGTTCGACCAGCAACGCGGCGACGATCGCGGTGGGCACCGGGTGTTGTTTGTCGAACCGTGCCCCCAGGAATCCCGCGACCATGCCGATGTACACGGTTGCGATGTAGTTGATCCACAGAATTCCGAAAACCACGACCTGGGTGAGATCGCTTACGAAGGCGAACGCCCAGAAGCTCACGACGAGCTTGATGGCGATATACGCGGCGAGCAGCGTGACCGCCGTGGTTTTCGCGCAGGCGATGAAGCTGTTCATTTCTTGCCAAACAACGCGTCGAGTGCCGCCTTCGCCGCATCCGCCTCACCCGTCGGCGCCACGTAAGCGCCGGTCTTTGGCTTGAAGTGATCGCAGAAATTCGCCTTGATCTTCTCGCGCACTTCCTCTGCCGTGGGCTCGCGGCAGTGCTTGGCGACGCGCGTGTCGTACTCGACGCACATCCTGCACACATGCAGCTCCGACCGGCAGGCCGGGCACTCCTCGAGGCGGCGTAGAGGCAGGGTCAGCGCCTCCAGCGAGGCGCCGCATTTCCAGCAGCTGAGGCCATGTGGGGACATTCCTCATTTCCTTGTAACAATCGATCTGGAACTGACGGTGGGCGCGAGCTTAAGCGATTGTTACAGGGAAATGAGGAATGTCCCCATTTCCGGTTGACCCGGACCTTGCGTCATACCCTACGCTGCGTCCCACATGGTGAAGACCCGAAAACCCGAGACCCGGATGATCGCCGCCGAATGCGCCCGGCGCACCGGGCTCACCGTGCGCGCGTTGCGGCTGTATGAGCGGCTGAAGTTGATCAAGCCGTCCCGCTCGGCCAAGGGCTGGCGGCTGTATGGCCCCGAGGAGCTGATCCGCCTCAACACCATCGTCGCGCTCAAGAATTTCGGCCTGTCGCTGAAACAGATCCGAAAAGTGTTCAGCGAGTCTCAGCCCGAACTGTCCCAGGTGCTCGACATGCAGATCAAGGTGTGGGCCTCGCGCAAGCTGGCCGCGGATCGCGCCATTGGCCAGATCCGCTCCGCGCTCGCACACATGGCCACCCGCGCGCCGCTTTCCATTGACGAACTGTGCGAACTATTGAGGAGTTCCGACATGAGTAACGTACAGACCATCACTCGCGAGCTGATCAATCAATACATCACGCCCGAACAGGAGCGCGAATGGCTCAGCTACTGGGCGCAGCGGCCGGAAGAGGCCGCCGACAGCCAGGCGCGCTTCAGGGAATGGCGCGCCATCGCCCAGGAGTTCCTCGCCGTGATGAGAAACGGCGCGCCACCGGACTCGCCCAAGGCGCAGGCACTGGTGGAGTGTTCGCAAAAGCACTGGCTGAAGGATGGCATGCGCGAGCGTCACCTCGAGCAATACGCCTGGAATCCGCAGCTGGCACGCGCCTGGTCCACGATCGGAAGAAAGCTCATGTCGCGCAGCGTGGTGCCGGACGATCCGGAGGAAGCGGAGAGGCTGAGCGACTACATGATGGCGGCACGGCGAGTGTCCCCGGCCGCGATGGCGTTCAGACCGTTGGCGGCTGAGGCGGCCATGCTGCGTGCAAATGGGGTCGCCGTGACTTCAGCCGAGGCGCGCAGGCTGGCCAGGCGATTCGCGGAACTGTGCCGCGAATTCCAGCTCGGCGATCCGGAAGTGCACGCGCGTTGGGTGGCGGCGTTCGCCGAATTCGACCCCGAAACACGCGAGATCCATGAATACATGGCGAGGGTGGTCGCGGCCTGAACGAAATGGGGACATTCCTGATTTTCGCCGTCACATGACAGCCAAAATGAGGAATGTCCCCATTACGCCGAGCGTTCCGCGAGGAATTCCCCGAGCACCCGCCCGGTGTGTGACTGCGCGGCGCGCGCGATGATGGCCGACGGCGGACCTGCGGCAACCACCTTGCCGCCGCCTGCGCCGGCCTCGGGTCCCATGTCGATGATCCAGTCGGCCTCGGCCATGACGTCGAGGTTGTGTTCGATGACGACCACGGTGTTGCCGGCATCGACCAGCCGGTGCAACACGTGGATGAGCTTCTCGACGTCCGCCATGTGCAGGCCGACCGTGGGCTCGTCGAGCACGTAAAGTGTGTGCGGCGCCACCTGGCGCGGTGCACGGCGTTCGGGGCCGCGCACCTTGGAAAGTTCGGTGACGAGTTTGATGCGTTGCGCCTCGCCGCCCGACAGAGTCGGGCTTGGCTGGCCGAGCGTGAGATAACCGAGCCCGACGTCCTGCAGCAGGCGCAACGCGTGATGGATCGCGCCGTGCGCGGCGAAGAATTCCACCGCGTCGTCGATGTTCATCTCCAGCAGGTCCCCCACGGACTTGCCGCGCCAGAGAATCGACAGGGTCTCGGAGTTGAAGCGCCGCCCGCGACACGAGTCGCACAGCACCTTGACGTCGGGCAGAAAGTTCATCTCGATGGTCTGCATGCCCTGGCCTTCGCAGGCCGGGCAACGTCCTTCACCCGTGTTGAAGCTGAAGCGGCTGATGGTGTAGCCGGCGATCTTGGCTTCGGTGGTACCCGCGTATATGCGGCGAATATCGTCCCAGAAACCGATGTAGGTGGCCGGGCAGGAGCGCGGCGTCTTGCCGATGGGTGTCTGGTCCACTTCGAGCACGCGTTGAATGTGCTCCGCGCCGCGCACGGCTTCGACCCCGGTGAGCTCAGGTAGTTTGGCGCCGGCCTTCGGCTTGCCGCCCTTGTTTCTCAGAGGGGCCTTGCTGACCAGCCGCCGCAGATTGGTGTACAGCACGTCGCGTGCGACGGTGGACTTTCCGGATCCCGACACGCCGGTGACGACCACGAGTCGTCCGACGGGCAAGGCGATGTTCTCGCCGCGCACGTTGTGCAGTTCGACCTTGTCGAGTCTGAGCTGCGGCGCGCGCGGCCCGGTGGCGCGGCGTGGTTCGGCCGCGTGCTTCAACGGGTTCGCGAGGAAGCGGCCGGTGACCGAGGCGGGGTTTCTTTTCAGGTCCTCGACCGTGCCGGCACCGACCACCTCGCCGCCGCGCACTCCCGCGCCGGGCCCCAGGTCGATGACGTGATCGGCGCGGCGAATGGTGTCTTCATCGTGCTCGACCACGACCAGTGTATTGCGGTGTTTTGCCAGCTCGGCCAATGCGTCGAGCAGCACGCGGTTGTCGCGTGGGTGCAGGCCGATGGTGGGCTCGTCGAGCACGTAACACACGCCCTGCAGGTTCGATCCCAGCTGCGCCGCGAGCCGGATACGCTGCGCTTCGCCGCCGGACAGCGTCGGTGCGGAGCGATCGAGCGGTAGATAGCCCAGGCCGACGCGCTGCAGGAAGGCGAGGCGGGTCCTGAGCTCGGCCATCAGGTCGCGTGCGATCTCGGTCTCACGCCGCGACAGCCGCAGCTTGCCGATGAAATCGACGGTGTCATCGATGGCCTGCCGGGTGAGCTCGGCGATGTTCTTGTCGCGGAAGCGCACGTGCAGGGCGACAGGATTCAGTCGCTGGCCGTGACAGGTTTCGCACTCGAGGGTCTCGTCGCCGAGCCATTCGTTCCAGGCCGCTTCCTCGCCGCTCTGTTCCTCGTCGAAGCCTTCGAGCGAGAGGCCCGTGCCGTAGCAGTCCTCGCACCAGCCATGCTTGGAGTTGAACGAGAACAGGCGTGGGTCGAGCTCGGCGAAGCTGGCGCCGCAGGACGGGCAGGCGCGCTTGACGCTGAACACCTGGACTTTCTGCTTTTTCGCGTCGATATCCAGCACGTGCACCAGGCCCTTGCCGAGATCGAGCGCCTTGATGACGTTGCGTTCGAGCGTGTCTGCGTTGTCCTTCTGCACGTGGATCTGCGCCACGGGCAGCTCGATGGTGTGCTCCTTGAAGCGGTTGAGGCGCGGCCACTGGTAAGTCGTGAGCATCTCGCCGTCGACGCGCAGATGCTTGTAGCCGCGTGCGTTGGCCCACTTGGCGAGCTCGGTGTAGTAGCCCTTGCGCGCCACAACCAGCGGGGCGAGCAGCGCGATGCGGCTGCCTTTGTGATGCTTCAACAGGCGATCGGCGATGGACTTCGAAGTTTGCGGCTCGATCGCAACGTCGCAGGTCGGGCAGAACTGCGTGCCCAGCTTCTGATAGAGCAGGCGGAAGAAATGATAGATCTCGGTGAGCGTCGCCACCGTGCTCTTGCGGCCGCCGCGGCTGGTGCGCTGCTCGATGGCCACCGTCGGTGGGATGCCGTAGATGGCGTCCACGTCCGGCCGCGCAGCCGGCTGCACGAACTGCCGCGCGTAGGCATTCAACGATTCGAGGTAACGGCGTTGACCCTCGTTGAAGATGATGTCGAACGCCAGCGTGGATTTGCCCGAGCCGCTGACGCCGGTGATGACCGTGAACGCCTCGCGCGGGATCGACACGTCGATGTTGCGCAGGTTGTGCTCGCGCGCACGGTGCACGACGATGGAATTGGAGCTGGTGCCGGGTGGGGAAAGTGGGGAAACGGCGCGTGCTGGCGCGGCCGCATCCCGGACACCGAGCGCCTTTTCCCCACTTTCCCCACCCGGCACCATGTATTCCCTCAACGCCTTGCCGGTGTGCGAAGTCGCGTGTGCCTCGACCTGCAGCGGCGTTCCGGCGACCACGATCTGGCCGCCGGCGTCGCCGCCCTCGGGGCCGAGATCGATCAGCCAGTCGGCGGCGCGGATCACGTCGAGGTTGTGCTCGATGAC
>Ga0068859_100004723_pt1 | contig 13836 bp, 7 predicted proteins | sample KBSSwiS22_FD_66585 | JGI IMG/M metagenome (GOLD analysis project Ga0068859, IMG submission 66585) | Switchgrass rhizosphere microbial communities from Kellogg Biological Station, Michigan, USA - KBS Switchgrass S2-2 | ecosystem: Host-associated > Plants > Roots > Rhizosphere > Soil ... | reverse complement strand
TTCACATCCACCGGTGCGGGCACTGGCGGCGCCCAGGCGGACAAGTTCTTGAGCACCCGGTCTCCCGCCGTCTTCAGTTCCGACACGGGCTCGGTCATCCCGGGTGTATCGGTCGCCAACCCGTTTGCCTTGGAAAAGCCCGTGAAGAATGGGCTCTTCGGGTTGTCGCGCCGAATGAACTGCATGTAGCTGTTGTCGGGACGGCGCGTATGAATTGCCACCAGCCCCGAGGCGATCCCAAATGCGTCCATCTGTCCTGGGCGATCCTCGAGCACGTCCGGCAGTGTGGCCTTATAGGCGTTGTTCTTCGCGACCACGTAGTAGATGAAGTGCGTCTTGACGGCGACGGCCACGAGATCCTTGATCACATCTGGAAACGCATTCGCGACAGCGAGCGTTTGCAGCTTGCCCCGAGCGATCGCGTCCGGAGAATCTCCGTAAAGCGTCTCCGGACGATGGAGTGCCTTCTCGATCATGGCGCCGTAGAGCGCCTGTACCGCATCGCGGTTTACCTCGATGTTGTTCGGGTTGACTGGCGTGCGCGACGTGGCATCGAATCCTGACTTCACGAGCGCCGCGCCCGTCAGCATCAGCAGCTTCGAATAATATTGCGCCTCGATCTGCGTGTTCGGCATGCCCGGCAGGAACTTCATCTTGCCGTTCACCACCACTCGACCAACATGGCACGCTGCGCACGAGAAGAACGCGCGGTCCATCGATCCCGGCGTCCCGAAACCGGGGCGATCTGTCTCCCAGTTGTCCTCGTGGTCGACGGTCTTCAGCTTCGCTGCCAGCAGGAAGGCCTTCTGCGCCAGTTCTCGGGCGCCGAGCCTCGTGTCGAGTGCGACCCGCTGCGCGGCGTCGAGCGGGGCGAACGATTGTGGATTCTCGAACGCGAAGCCGTACGGCACGGCTGCCGGCCCTGGCGGACGCGCAACGCCGTTATCGTAGTCGCTCGGCCTCGGGCTGATCCCGATATGATCCATGGTCCAGGCTTCGCCGCCTGACGCCGTGGGTACCGTTGCCTGTCGCTTCCAGATCCGCGCAATCGTTCTGATTGAAGGATTCGGATCGTTCGGATCGAGATCGAAGATCGTCTTCAGCAGCACATAGGGAACGCCGTTGAAGCCAACGGGGTTGTTGTTGAACCAGTCCCACGCCATCTTCGGGTTCTGACCCCTGCGAAAGCCGTATTTTTCCGCTCGGCCGGGATCTGCGTCGTTCAGATATCCCTCGACTGCGCGTTCCCGTTTTTGGATCTCGACGTTCCAGTCAGTCACTGGCGCGCCGTCGACCCACGACATGATGTCGGCGGCAGAATCGTCATGCAGCGGGGCGACAACACCGCTCCTGGCTGCATCGGCTGCGGCTTTGTATTCGGGAGCGTCGTAGCCGCTCGTGCGCCCGCATGCGCACAGGGCGATAGGGAACACAAGTACGGTGATGCTCTTAGGATTCAGCATGGGCCTCACGACTTAATGTCTATCGGTGGTCGCAGGATAGAACTTTCGTGTGGTTCCTGTATCCGAAAACCGCAACGAAAAGGTCTTGGCGTACAAGTTGTTGTCGTCGAGCTGCATGCGACCGAAGCGCCGCTCGAGCGGAAACGCCAACTCGCCTGGGCCGGGCTCCGGCCGTTCGAGCCCCTCAAGTGCCAGCATCGCGATCAGCGACTCCACGATGATCACTGGCGAGACGTGTTGGCCGAGACACGTGTGGCGACCCCACCCGTACGGCATCGACTGCTCGCGGGGTCGGTTCAAGATGAACGCGTCAGGCTCGGATACGTCCTTCATTGCCGACCCGTGAGAGACGAACACGAGCGTGCCCGCCGCGATCGGCCGGCTGTCAGCAATGCGCGCACCCTCCCTTGCGCATTTCCGCAGCAGCACTTCACCCTGTGGTTCCAGTCGCAACGCTTCCATCACATATCGATAGAGCTTCCGTCGACTCTCGAGCTCATGTGGATGGCTCATCACGTTCAGGGCCAGTTGACGCACTTCGTCATAGCTGCCGTAGTGATGGTCAGGCGATCCAGCCGTCTGGTACTCGCCTGCTTTGAGCCGCACCATCGCATCGAATACGCGACAGGTCGCCTCTTCCTGTCCCGCCACCGCGCCAACGATCGTCCCCATCACGTTTTCGGCTATACGTAGGTCACTCACGAGCCTCGGATCGAGATCGGCCGGACGCGCTACCCGGGACGCTGACTGTCCGAGCTGGAACCGCACCAGACGGGTGAGCATCGTGTCTTCAACGGCCTGACCTGCTCGAATGCGCGTTCGCTGAATGTCGACCTCGCGCAGGAGATACGCGAGCAACAGGCGACACGAGCGCAGCCCCCGGACCATCACCGCCGGCTCCTTCTGCACGTTGTTGAAGAAGTGCTGAAAGGCCGCTTTGATCCACTCGTACATCGTCTGCTCGTCCGGAACAATGCCATCCTCCCGAGCGAGCGCGGTCTCGGGCATGCCGTCGATTGGCTGACCGTAATACGTCAGCATCTCTGGCGTCAGTTCGAATGAACCCGGCTGCGACGCCACCGGGACGCCGAGGTAGTGATGGCCGAGGAACACAGGAACATAGCGCGCCAATGCCGGGACAACGTCGATCGTCGGTGCGCCATGTGCGCGGGCGTCATCGACGGCTGCGGCAACACGACGAACACACTCGTCGTGCAGCAGCAACGTCACCGCGCGAGCGTCATGCTCATTGCAGACAGCCGTGAGCAGCGCCTTGTCAGGATCGAATGCGGCCGCAGCATCAGTGCTGAGGACAAATGTGTCGAAGCCGCCATTGTGCGCTGGCGACATGACCTTCTTCATTTCGGTGCCGTACGGCTCGACGGTGAATTCGTCGTGACGCTCGAACACCTCGCGCACCGTTTCGCCTTCCACGACGACGAGTGGGCCGAACGGCGGCTGAAATAACTTTCCGTGCTGACGAATCTCCGCCAGCATCGGATACGGTTTGAACTTCAGGAAGAACCCAATCACTGCGCCAACGGCCTTGCCCTGTCGAAGAGCCTGCACTTTGAGCATCTGCAGCTCCGCCGCTTGATCGGGCGCGAGCACACCTGCGCGCGCCAATCCGGCCAGCTCCATCAGACGTGGCATGGCCACGGGATTGGCTGCGACGATGCGCTGGATCGTGCTGAAGAAAGACTGCAGCGCGGTCGCAAATTCGTTGACAAGGACGCTGACGTCTGGCGCGGAGGGATCGACGGCGGCATCTGGCGCACGGGGCGGCGAACCTGCAGGTCCGCTTGCGGGAACCGCAGGCGACACTGATGCCACAGCAACGGACGCCATCGCGCGACCGGCCGCTTCGCCGACGTAATCGGGAACGATTCGCATGGCTGACTTTTACCAGGAAGGACGTGTTCTAGGCCGAACCCGCGCAAGGTATCACGTGCGAGGCACGCGTGCTGTCCGGCTTTTTCCGACAACACGAACGGCACGCATAGCCGTGACTGGCGCGAGTTCGGCGCGGGCTAACGCTCCGGAGCCGACGCGCTGGGAAGGTTGTACTTCCGCGAGCGCGCGTTGAGTTCTGCAACCTGCTCGACCTTATCGGACATCTCGCGGCTCAGGGAGCCCTTTTGCGCCTCGGTCATTCGGCCTGTCGTTTTCAATTCGACCAGAGCTTTGTCGATCGCGCCCAATGCAATGTTCACCATACTCGCGCTCTGGCCCACGGCGACGCGAGCTGCCTTCATCGCTGCTGCGGTTGCCGGGAAATTCGCGCTACCGATCACCGCCATGAGCGGTTTCTTAATCATGTCGGCTGCGCGTACGTAGTCTTGCGCGGTCGGCAAGCCAATCCACACGGCATCAGCACCGGCTTCGGCGTAGGCAGCTGCCCGATCCAGCATCTCGGTGTACGAGTTGTTCGGCGTCGGAGCGAGGCACCTCGCGATCAAGACCATGTCCGTGCGCCCGTCCGCGGCGGCGTGGATGTTGTCGATCATCCGAGCCTTTGAAAAGACGCCTGGCACGTTGTACGCCGTGGCGCGATTCAGCGGCATCCGGTCGTCGAACGCCGCGCAGCCGATGCCGGCTCTTTCAGCCTCTTTCGCAAAGCGGTACACGTTGAGGGGCGTCGCACCGAAGTCGTCCACGTCCGCGAGGATCGGGATATCGACGTTCGAGGCGATGACACCGTTATACGCGATGATCTCGGACACAGTGACAACTGCCTGATCCGGCAGAGCGACCAATTCCTGATTGGGAGCGCTGCTGCCGACAAACGCGGCTTTGAATCCGTGGACTTCGATCAGACGAGCCGTCAGGACATCGTAGGCGCCGGGGCAGATCAACGGCTCCGGCCCATTCAGCAGTGCGCGAAATCGCGCGCCCATCGTGCTCGGCGCCGGTCGCCCCTGCGGTGCCTGTCGCACCTGCGGTTCGGGGACCCCGCCGGCCAGTGGACGAGCGATCAACCCTGACGCCGCCAGTCCGGCGACCTGCACAAACGTGCGTCGGTTCGTTTTTTTCGCCATCTTCACTCCTTACAGACGTGTTGCGCTCGCGCGGCGCTCGTCGATGGAATCATCGATCGCGGCGATCACGGCTTGGCGGCTGGTAGCTCGTACCGTTTGTTGGACCAGCTCATCGGGTGTGTATCGCCACGGTGGCAGGTATAGCAAGTCACCATTTGCGGTCCCACTGGAAAGACACCCGTGCCCGGGAAGTTGGTGTTGATCTGACGGACCAGCAGAATCATCTTGCGCGCGAGGTCCTTGCGCGGGTTGATGTCGTTCATCTGCGGACCACCGCCGTGGCAATAGGCGCAGTCCACACTGAGTGCATCACGGAATTCACCCATGAGGGAGTCAGGACCATGAACCGGTGTGTTCGGAGGGAGCACCTTCAGGCTGACGCCGGGCGTCTCAGCGAACGGCCCGTCACCGAGCGCGTTGCCGCGGTTGTAGAACTTCTTCGGCGCCACCGTCTCGGGCTTCACGTTGCCGCGATGGCACGTCAGGCAGTCAACCTCGTGATAGCCGGCCGGGAACACACCGTTGCTGCTCGGAAAGCTGGTGTCGATGATGCGCACCATGCCGATCATCTTGCGCGCCGTGTCTTTTTTCGGATTGCCGTCGGCAGCCATGTCCCCCTGGACATGACAATAGACGCACTGCACGCCCAGTGCTTCGTTGAAGCTGGCCATGATGAACGGCACGTCAGAGTTCGCCGCGAGCACCTTCAAGTTCTTATAGGTCGGCGCCGGACCGGCGGCGCGACCCGCTGGTTGCTGTGCGACGAGCGAGACCGACGCGAGAAGCCACACGAGGAAAGTCCGCATGAATGAGTCCTCCGGCTATTTCGGTGTAGCAGCCGATCCGTTGTTCTGGGCGGAGCCGAGGATTTGCTTGAACACGGCAATCTGGTCCGCCGGCGGCGCGTTGCTCTTGAAGGTGCGAATGTAGGCGTAAATGTCTTTGGCGCTCGCGTCGCTCAGCGACTGCGCCGCATAGTTCGGCATGCTGGTGGAGGGCTGCACCGGCGCCGCGTTCGCGCGGCCGCGCAGAAACGCGATGAAACTCGCTTCGCTTGCGAGCGTCGCCGGCCAAGTCGGGACAAATCGGCGCGCCCCGGTCTCGCCGCTGTACCCGTGACACGAGTAGCACGCGTAGTCGAAGTAGAGCTTCTTGCCCTTCACCGAGTCGCCGGTCACCGGGCTCGTCGGCGGCGTGCCAGTACGGGCCGCAGCGGCTGCGGCAGGACCCTGCTGTCCCGCTGTCCCCTGTGCGAGCACCACCGAATGAATGATGAGCACGACGATCACGCAGGCGTGGACTCGATATGTCCTGGGCATCATGTCCCCCTATCGCGGCTGCGTGATGACGTCGATCATGTAGGGCTGGCCGCGTTTCACCGCGGCGATGCCGCGTTTCAACGCCGGACCGAGTTTCAGCGGATCGGTGATCGGCCCTTCGCCAGCCATGCCGTATGTCGCCGCCATCATGCGGTAGTCGATGTACGGGTCGCGCAGCGTTGTGCCGATGTGCCCGCGTTCGCCGCCGCGGCCGCGCACACCGCACATGTATTCGACGAACATGAGCTCCTGATGCCAAGCACGGTTGTTGTGCATCACCGTGAGCATGGGGAGCCCGTGATGTTGGGCCGTCCAAAGCACCCCTGGCGCGTAGTTGAGATCGCCATCGGTCTGGATGTTGATCACGATCTGCCCGCGGCTCTTCGCCGCCAGAGCGGCGCCCACCGACGCCGGGGCGCCATAACCCATCCCGCCGGCACCCTGTCCGCCGAGATAGCTATACGGTTTGTCGTGAATCCAGAGCTGGGTGTTATGGGCGCCGGAGAAGTTGCTGGGCGATGACAGTATCCAGTCCTCATGTTCGAGGAGCGGCCACAGCTCGGCGTAGATGCGCGCCGTCGCAATCGGGCTCGCGTCCCATCCCGCACGCTTCTGCTCGAACGCACTTTTGAGCGCCTCGATGCGCGCACGCTGATTCGCCTCAGCGTGTTTCGCGGTTCGCTCGCGGACCACGCGCTGCCGGTCCGGGGATATCTGCTTGCGAACTTCCTCGATCACCACAGGCAGACTGGCCTCGGCGTCGACGTCGATCGTGCGGCCGCCGGGTGAATTGCCGCGACCAGTCCCGCGATTGCCGCCAACGCCGGGCGCGATGCCGCCGAAGCCGATGTTGGTGACGTCCCGATTGAGCAACGTCGAGTTCGTTGGTCCCATCAACGCCACGGTGGCGGCCGGCGCTTCGAGGCCAAGCGTGTAATCGTACGTGGTGCTGGCGCCGGGACCGTACAGCGGATGCCCCTGCGGAAAGCTCATGGGCCCCTGCGTCGCGGCCGAATCGGCGGACGCGCCCACCAGCTCGGTGAGCTGCACGGCGAGGTTCACGCCCTGCGGTGTCCGCAGACGACCGACGGCAATGCGCGGATTCTGTGCGTCGAGCAAGCCCCTCGCAATCTCCCGCGCTTGGCTCGCATCGATGCCGGCGATCTTCGGCGCCGTGTACGCCGGCACCTTCAGTTGGCGCGCTTCTTCCTTCTGGAGCTCGATGTCGATCACCACCATCGTTGGACCGCATGGCGGGGTGAGCGCCTCGTTGTAGGCGCGCTGGATTGCGGTCAGCGATTCCTCGAGTGTCTTCGGCTGTGCGTCCCACTTCGTGAAGCTGCGCACCATTCCCGCCATGTCATTGGCGCTGTGCGCCGCGATGAACCCGAGGTCACGCCCGGCGAGGAGCAGGACCGGTGTCCTGTCGTAGTACGCCTGATAGATCGACATCGCGCCGTGCTGGACGCCGATCGTCCCGTGCAGCAGCGCACACATCGGCTTGCCCGTGGCCTTCCCGTATCCGTGCGCCATCGTGACCGCCGACTCCTCGTGGAGTGCGGTGATGAACTCGGGCATCTTGTTCGGCGGGTTTCCGTAATTGATGACCGATTCGTGCAGCCCCTCGAAGCTCGAGCCGGGATTGGCCGCCACGTACTCGATGCCAAGGTCTCTCAGCACCTGCACCATCAGATCGGATCCAGGGCGTATGACCGCGCGCTCGCGAGCAGCAGTGGCAACCGGCCGGACGTTACCGGCGTCTCGACTGATCTGCTCCGCGGATGGGGGCGGCGCTGACGTGTCGACGGTCGCGTTTTGTGCGGCTTCGAGATCGGGATTCGGGACCGAGGAGCCCAGTGCCGCTGCGCCTGCGGCCGCCGTCGCAGCGCCCTTCAGGAATCGACGACGGTTCACCGCGGTTTTTTTCGGCTTGGTCATCGGCGCATCTCCTGTGAACACGAATAGGCGCGTCCGGAGGTTCGTTGAGCGGCAGGATTATGCCTCGACCATCGCTGATATCAAAGAGCCTCGAGACGTACAGTCCGCAGCATGAAGGAATCAGCGCAGGAGGATTTCCGCGGTTTTCGCACCGAGCTCGAGGGTCGTCACCGGTACGGTATCCACGCGTCCCGAGACCGTTCCATCCACCGATACCGCGCCTCCACCCACGGGTTCAACGCGCTTGAAGGTTCCTTCGAAGGTCACGTGCACGGCGTTCGCGCCTGGATTGACGAGAACGATGCCCTTGTCGAAGTCGCGCCGATAAATCCCGTTCCAGCTCAACTCGTCCATCGTGACGGCGCTCTTCTGCGCGCCACCGAGGTCGAGGTCCCACTCCGGATACCACTCGAACGGGGTCGACGCGAAATACGCGACGTAAGTGCGAGCCCCTTTCACGAGGAGATAGCTCGCCAGGAGAAACCGGCGTTTCGCGGTCTCGTCTGCCGACGGCAGGTAGTTCTGGAGGATCACGATCTTGTTCCGTCGAACGAGCGCCAATGTCTGGTTGGCCGCGGCTATCCAGTCTTGCGTGCTGAATCCGGGATCGAGAAATCCTTCGCAGAAAGCTCCGGCGCTCAATGAGTAGTCGGAGTTGTCCCAGGTCGTCACGAGGCTGCCGATGTTGGGGATGAGCGGAACTCCTCTTGAAGAGAGTGAACGATCGAGGTCGGCAATCCAGTCCTCCCACGCCGCAATCCAACTCCTCCCTCCGAGTTCCGCAAAGGTGTTGGTGCGCACCCCGTCGGCAAAGAGTCTCGGGTCGGCTGGCGTGCGGGCTTCTCCCTGCAGCAGCGCCGGCGACGCCGAATCCAGAAATACGCCGTCATAGTCACCGTCCTCGACCTGCCTGAGCAGAGAGTCACGCCAGTGCTCGCGAAACCCGTCATCGGACACGTTCATCAGCAGCTTGCCATCGTGGCTGCTGGTGACGCGTTGATGCTCGCGGTTGTGCCAGAACCACAACTCGTGGGCGTTGACGGCTGGATAATCGTTCCCCCACGTGTTGCCATCGGTGATGAACGGCACGTTGGGCGCCGACTGCCACATCGCGAGGTGATAGTGCAGCACCAGGAATCCGGGATTGATCGCGCGGAGGCGCCGCGAGACGTTCAGCGTGAGCTTCTGCGTGCCGACATAGTGCGTGGCTGCAAAGCGAACCTGCTCGTCGCTCATCGGCCACGGCAGCTGGTCGGTGAGTACGGCGATGCGCGTCGAGGTGTCAGGAAACGGTCGTCTATTCGCACCAGACATGCAGCCGGTCAGAACGGCGACCGCCGCCGCGAGTGCGATGCTGGAATGCACAACTGTCTTTGACGGCCGTTGCTCGGCCCGAAGAAAAATCAAATAGTGTGCAATCCGATTCATTCTGCTAGTTAGATTCGGTTCGCGCCGGAGTTCTTTACCTGATGAGACGTTGGTTCGTCGGTGTGGCGGACGTGGTGCGCCGAGGCCCAAGCGAGATGGCCCAACGTCTGCGCAATTCCGCTAACATTACCGCGGCTCCAACGCGAGTAGGGATTCATTTTCTGCGGAGGCGTCATGGCTGATGCTGCGAAGCCTGGCCCCTTGTCTACACCGGAGGTGCGCAACACCCCGACGCTCTCTGGCGGTGTGCAGCCGTATGTCATCGCCGCCCTGATGGCGGCGACTGCGATGGCCTGGTACTTCTTCATCTTCGTTCCCGAGAAGATGAACTACTTCGTGGGACTGCGGTTCCGTACCCTCGCCGTCGCGGCCGGCCACGTGAAGAGCAAGGCCGACAGCCTGGCCCAGGCACTCAATGTCGGCCTTGGTGTCACTCCGCTCCAACCCGACACGGCTCCCACCCCGGATGCACTGCTCAGCGAGTATTTGCGCCTCGTCGTACCCGATATTCAGAACCCTGCGATTCACGGGACGGAGGCAATCCCCTGCGGTCCAAGGTCCCAGGGTCTCGATATCTGTGCGCATGGAGACCGCAGCGCGACAGCGCAAGTTGCGTGGACCGATGTCGTGCCCCAAGCGGCGGCATCCTCGCGTCCCGACTTCGACGACCTTCTCCTGGCAAACGATGAGGGCAACGTGCTGTGGCAGCGTGAAATCAGCACGCCCCGCATCGGGAATCTGGCGGAACTGCTCGCCGCGCAGGACGAAGGTGGCGGCCTGCTGTCGTTCTCATGGCACACGCATGCCACCGTACCGGTCGCGCCGGACAAAAAGCACCTGGTCTCGACCGCAACCCTCAAGCACGTCAACCTGGGCGGCACATCGTACGAGCTGATGGTCCAGGCGATCTCCGTGATGCTCGACGGAAGCGGGCAGGCCAAACAACCACCGGTGACGCTGTATGTGGCGGGCCTCGTCTCGGAAGCAATGTTACAGGGTCAAGCAATGCAGATTCCGATGGTGTGGCTCATCGGGCTCACCTTGCCCGTGGCCTTGCTGTTCATGGCGCTTCCTTTCGTGAAGCTTGCCACGCTCATGCCGAAGGAACGCTATGCCTTCCCCGATATCGGGGCGTTGATGGTGGCGACGTTGGCAACGGCGGGCCTGGGGACGATCCTTGTTCTGCTGTCATTCTCCTCGTCATCGGCTGACGCGACGCTCGAACGGCTCACCGACCGGGTGCGCACGAACTTCAAGGCCGAAACGACCAACATCCTGCAACTCGCGTCCAGCATTCTCAAGACAGAAGGACTGCAACCATCGGTGTGCAGCGCAGCCGGGAGCGGGACGTCTCCCGCTGCCGACGGCAAGGAATGCAGCCTATGGGACGCGTTAAAGTCCTCGCCGTCGGTCGAGCTCGACGTCGCGGTCTGGGTCAACGATCTCGGCGATCAGGTCCAGAAATGGACTACGAAAGTCCAGATCACGGGACGCACGCGGCATCGCTCGTATCAGCACTTCCACGACCTCATTGCTGATGACCTCTGGACCATCGACGGTCAGCGGCCGCGGTTCACGATCGAGCCACTGCGGTCGCCAACCACGTCCGAGCTTGGAGTCTTCTTCGCGTTGAAGCCGGAACCGGGTGAGTTCCCAGCGAGGAAATCTCCCCTCAGTTTCGCGCGGCAGCCCGCGCCCAAGCCCGCGCCGCAGCCTGCCTCTGTCGAGCGACGAGAGTTCTTCGGTCTGAATGTGCGGCCTCAGTCCGTGGTCGACCCGATCGTCGCGCCTGGCTACGGCTTCGCCATCTTCGCGCCGGACGGCAAGGTGCTCTTTCACTCGCAGGAGGGCCTGAGCCTCGAGGAGAACTTCTTCGAAGAGGTCGGCGACCCGGCTGACGTCCGCGCGAAAGCGCAGTCGCGACGTCCCACACAATGGAGCGGCGACTATCACGGACGCGCTCACCGGTTTCGGATGGACACGCTTGGCATCTTCGAGGGATGTCCGTGGCTAATCGTCGCATTCCAGGAATTGCAGCCCATGATGGACGGCGAAGTCCTTCAGCAAAGCGGTACGTTTCGCCTGGGACTTGTGAACCTCGGCCTGCTGGCAATCGTGACGCTGATCACCGCGGGCTGGTTCAGATACAAGCAGCGACGGTCGCGCGATCTGATGCAGGCCGTGCTCGCCGGGGGGCTCGGTGACCACCGACATCTCGTGGTGCTCGCAGCCCTTTTCGGTTTCGAGCTTCTGGCGATTGCAAGCACCTACGTTGCTTCCGCTTCAGCGTGGCTATCCTGGATCTACGCCGGCGGTTTCGTCGCCGCGCCGGTAGCTGGGATCGTGGCGTGTATAAGGCTGCAGTGCAGAGCGGTCCAAAAGACGCCGCCGGGGTCGTCGAAACCAGCTTCAACAGTCGATCCCTCACTCGCACTTCTGCTCGCGGTTGTCGGCATCCTGCCTGCTATCGGCTTCGTACGCGCCGTGAACGTCGTGCAGGGTACAAGAGCTCACCAACGTTGGATCGATACCGTGGAACGCGAATGGCTGGCAAGAGAGGCACGAGTCAAGCAGCGTGCGACCCGTATTTATACGCCCGACACCGGCGCCAAGTTGGCGGCTGAACTGACGCCTAACATCCTCAATGACAACTGTGAAGAGGAACCTTACTCGTACCTCAAGATTCTGAACGCCTCTCTGGTGTCGTGCGCCGGCAAGGAAGTTCCCGTGCCGCCGAGCGGCATTCTTCCCTACATCCTCGACTGGAACTTCTTCGATGCGATCGAGCAACGAGGCACGTCCCCTGGCGTGCGGCCAGCCATCCACAATGCGTTGACGAGCATCGCGGATGGCTCGGGTTACAGACAGCGATCCTGGTTCGCCTCGTCGCTCGGTGTGTTGATCGCGCTGTGCTCGTTCGTCGGCGTGTACTGGGCGCGGCGCAAGGTACTGCCGCGCGTGTTCGCCGCAGCCGAGAGTCTCCATACGGTGATCACGCAGGTGGACTCCGCGAACAAGGGAGGCATCGTCCTGCTGATTGGTCCGCCGCGGACGAATAAGGACGAAAAAGTTAACGATGAAGTCAAGGCGGTGACACACACAGAGCCGGCTTTCCGTGTCCGTCTGCTCGACACCACGATTACGGCCGACTTCCTCCGGGAGCAGAGGCTCAAGCTCGATCGTGCGATGAATAACCCGCCGCGAGCTGCCAACCGCACAATCTGGGTTCATCTCTCGAACCTTGAAGTGCAGCTCGTCAGCCAGGAATCGCGCACCCAATTGCTGCGCCTGATTACCAATCTCCTGGAGAATCCGCCGACCCGTCCGGTTGCGCTTGTCATCACGACGAGCGTCGACCCGGTTGCGCATTTTAAGGAGCTGTTCACCGGGGAGCGCCGCGACATCTACAACGACCACGTGCCCGAAATCGCGCTCAGCACGGCCGCGTTGCTCCTGAGCCGCTGTCGTCGGTGTTTTGTACCGATCGGCAAACGCAAGAACGATGACATACGACGCATGTGGGATCGGTGGCGGAATTACCAGCCGTCGGCATGGAAGAAGACGCTGAGGAGCGAGCTGGCACCGTTTCCGCCGCTCAAGCCTATTTACTCCGAGCTCAAAGCCGTATGGGCGCACCGTAGGAAGACATCCGAAGAGGGCGTTCCCCTGGACGAGTTGTTGCGTGGAATCCGTGCGCAGACGCTCCCGTTCTATGAGCTGCTCTGGACCAGCTGCACGAGAGACGAGAAACTCGTACTCATCCAGCTCGCGCAGGAAGGCTTCATAACGGCGCAGTGTTGGGACGTCGCGGCGACGCTCGTGGCCAAAGGCCTGATTGTGAACGAACCGTTTTTCGCGATCTTCAACCGCACGTTCCGGGACTTCCTCATTGATACCGAGCGCAACGACGTGGTCCAGGAATGGGAACGGACGGAAGGGCGCGGACTTTGGGTGACGGCCGGACGCCTCATCGGCAGCAGCGTCGTCGCCGGAGGAATCTTCTATCTGCTGACACAGGATGTCTCCGTTCAGTCGCTGATTCCGGTCGTATCGGGGACCGGCTTGTTCGGGACGCCCATCGTGCGATCACTTCTCGCCCGATTCTCTGGGAAGACTGACGCGTCCGCGGCGTGATCCGCCGCAGTGACGACGGAAGAGGGTTCGTCGTGACGAACAGCTGCATAGCGCTGCCCGAATCCAGAAAACCATGAAATACGAGTTTCTAATCGAGAGCTACGCATCCGAGCGACTGAAGGTCCTGAGCGTATGGAGTGCGTTCAAGGACGAGGACCTCACGGTCCGACCGAACGAGGCCGATCCCCGCGGACGGAGCGTGCGCGAGCAGATGGTGCATCAATGCATGAGCGAGGATCTGTGGTTTCGCAACATGCTTGGCATCGACGTTCATGCTCCGCCCCTGCCTGAGCACGAAACGCGCCTCGAGTTCATGAAACGGTATGCGGAAGACAGCAGCCATCGACTCGCGAGACTCCGGCAGACGGACGAGCGCTGGTGGGAGGATCTAACGACGTTCTTCGAGGTGGAGCGATCCAGAGCGTGGGTGATGACTCGCCGGTTGACGCACACCTCTCATCATCGTGGCCAGCAAACGGCCATGCTCAGGATGTTGGGACGCGATCTGCACAGCAC
>Ga0068859_100004716_pt1 | contig 13846 bp, 11 predicted proteins | sample KBSSwiS22_FD_66585 | JGI IMG/M metagenome (GOLD analysis project Ga0068859, IMG submission 66585) | Switchgrass rhizosphere microbial communities from Kellogg Biological Station, Michigan, USA - KBS Switchgrass S2-2 | ecosystem: Host-associated > Plants > Roots > Rhizosphere > Soil ... | reverse complement strand
AACCACCGACTATGGATTACAAAACAGCAATGGTTTATGGACCTGTGTTGTGCCAATGGATATAGATGGTGACGGTGATGAAGATTATCTTTTGGGTAACCTTGCACCCAACACGCAATTTACCGCTTCGGAAAAAGAACCCATGACCTTGTGCGTAAATGATTTTTTTCATACTAATAAAACAGAGCCGGTTCTCTGTTATTACATACAGGGAAAAAGCTATCCTTATGTTTCAAAAAATGAGATCACAGAAGATATGCCTGCCTTAAAAAAGAAATTTCTTTATTATAAAGATTATGCCTCCGCACAGCTCACTGATATTTTTACGCCGGAACAAATGCAGGGCATGCAAGAATTAAAAGCAATGCAATTAAAAAATTGCTGGCTCGAAAATACGGGCACTGGTAAATTGGTATTGCATCAATTGCCACTTGCTGCACAATTTTCAACTATACAGGGTGCTGTATCCATTGCTGCAAACAGCAATGGCGTAAAACAAATTTTTGCAGCTGGTAACTTTTATCCTTTCCGTGTACAATTGGGCAGGGAAGATGCCGGAAAAGGCGTATTGCTGCAATGGGATCAATCATCACACCAACTTGTTGCAATTGCGCAAAACATGGGTATTGATGCAGGCGGCGATGTAAGAGATGTACTATCAATGCAAACAGCAAAGCATGAACAATTAATTTTTATTACAAAGAATAATGACAGTTTACAGGTGATAAAAAGAAATTAGCAACTGACCGGACCGTAATGCCCGTTGAAGAAGACTATACTGTTAACATGCTTCTAAAAAAATATAAGGATAATAAAGAAGGTCATTCAATTATAAATGACCTTCGGTTGGGGACTTTATTTTAGGGACTGTTACTGCACCACAATTTTCTGCATCATATCTTTATGCTGCTCCAGGCGAAGAATATAAGTACCTGGCGTAAGCCTGTTCAATTGCAGTGGTGCATTATTCTGCACATTGTATTGTTGCAATAGTTTACCGCTTACATCAAACACCATCAGCTTGTCAGTGTTGCTCATTCCGTTTACCAATACATTTACAGAACCGGTTGACGGAACAGGCCAAACCTGCAGTACAGTTTGTTTACTGTTGACTCCATTCACCACTCTTATTGTTGAGTAGGTGTTTCTGCCGTCAATATCTTCCTGCTTAACCCGGTAATAAGTTTTGCCGGTGAAATTATTGTTATCCAGTTTTTGATATTGCAAAGGGAAACTACTGTTACCAGCCAAAGCTGATGAATTTACAAAACCAATATTGGTAAAACTGTTTTCATTTTCTTTTCTGCGTTCCATATAAAAACCTTTGTTGTTTATTTCCTGTATCGTTTTCCAGTCTAATTGTACTTGGGTAGGGCTGATGCGTTTGGCATAAAGTTCAAGGCCGAGTACTGGTAATGCAACACCGGCATTGTAGGGTTGCAGTATGCCTTGTGTAAGTGTATTGGAATTTGTAAATGTAATACTGGCCACCTCGCCTACGGTAAACTCCAGCATCAGGCCATTGTTTATAAAAGTGGTGCCACCGTTATCAATGCCTGCCACACCAAACAATCTTACATTACCTATTGTGGGCGGCGTAGTAGTAGTGCCGGCATCGGGTTGTAAAAAATCCGGGGTGTATATAAATGTAGTTGCGCTTAGCCCTTGTACTACCAGCCCACCCATGGCATCTTCCAGCAATATACCGCCAGCGCTATGGCTTTGCCCCGCTGCATTTATTGTAGTTGGCGTTAATTGTTGCGCATTCACATAATAGCTAAATAGCATCAAGCCAACCATGTATAAAATTTTATCTGTCATATAATCTGGCTTTGATTGTTATTTTATTTTATAGGCTCCAAATGAAGAACCGTAAGGTATTATCCAGTTGGCAGTTGGATTAACACGAGTAATTATTATTTTAACGGTTTCGCCTGCCGAAAGGTGTTGAACGGTCATAATGCTTATAGAATTATGATTTTGGAGAATTCTTTGAGCGGCATTAGTTGAGCCTGCGCCATATTGAAGAATACCCTGAAGATTGGAATAGAAAGATAAAGTCGCAACTTCACCAACACCAGGATTTGTGGGGCCGTAAACTGTAACTGTTGTGTAAAGCATGTACATCCCGGCTTGTGGTGCAGTAAAAGTACTTGTTGAAGCATTATATACATTACCGCTATCATGCTGTTCGTAGCCAAACATAAGGGTATCACCAAGTGTGGATATTGTTTGATTTGTACTTACATCTGCCCTAAAACCAATATAAGTAGGAGAGACAGGAGTTGTAGCAGCCCATGCACTGCCGTTCCATGTTAGTGTCTGCCCAACTGCAGGATTGGTGGCAATAACATTGCGGCCAGCAATCTGGCTACTGTTAATAGCGTTTTGTGCAGCAAAAGCATAAGGCACCGTTACTAACTGCTGACTCCCCATATCGGTAAATATACCGCTGTTGTTTACATCCAATTCAACCTTCAGGGTAATAGCCGGGTCGGTGTTGAGCCAGTCAATGGTCAATAAATCACCAACAGTATTGGAAGCGCCGGAACTGCCCATCTTTACATTAAATAAACCCAGTGCATTGGTAGTAACACTACGGGTTTCGGTGTACAGTAAAGTTGTTCCCTGGTTAATGGTTAGTTTAACGGTGATGTTTTGATTGATCAATGCTGCACCGCTTGCATTGCGGGCTACCGCCTGGTAATTAATAAAATTGGGTACTTGTGCAAAGCAGATTGTTGTAATTAAAAATGCAATGCTTAATGTAAATAGCTTTTTCATTGTTTTAAATATTTTATTGTTTTAATGCTGTAAAAATTCAACGAAATGAGCAGGGTGAAAAACTTATCACTTCATCACGTAGGCAGTTTTTATTAAAGCGTGTAATTTTTCAATTCGCCCGTTTATGAACAATAGTGTGTCAGTTTGAAATGTACTATATCGTAAACTGCCAGGCTTGAGGCAACCATAAAAGAATTTTAATCTCTTTGATAATGAGAATAAGAATTATTTTCTTTTCGCCGCTTTGCTGCGAAAAGCGGTTGCCACAAAGGCACAAAGGCACGAAGAAAAAAAAGCATAGCATTCTCTTTTGTGTCTTAGCGTCTTCGTGGCAACATTCAATTTTTGTAAAAAATTATTTGCCTCCGTTTAAAATACCAAAAATTTCTGTCCTGCACAGGGAGCTTAATTTTATTGTACACCTGTTCATTACAAAACTGCTACGCTTCGTTGGTATAAACTTTTATTTACTTCCCTTTCGTTTCAATTTTGCGGTATAAAAATTTTAAACAATGAAAAAAATAATTTCCTTAATTATGGCGGCAGGTATAATTTTAACCAGTTGCAAAAAAGACAAAACTGAAACACCAACTGTAACAGAAAAAAGGGTTTCTAAATTTATGAACGGCGGAACAGCCAACACTTTGTTAACCTATAACAGCGATGGCAGCCTGGCTCAATTTACAGGCAGTTCCTCTTATAAAATTTTATATGATTACAGCAACAACGCAATATCTGCAAAAGTGTATTCCTATAATGTACTTGACAATGAAGCTAAAAATGCCGTAATCAGCAATAGTAAATTACAATCCATTTTTTTTCAGCAATATAATAATGGCAATCCTTCCTATAGCTATACGTATCATTTCAGCTATAATACCGACGGCACAATGGCCCAATATGACGACGATTATTCTGAGTCGGTAATTAAATTTGCATACACCGGTGGCAACTTTACAAAAGTGATGGAATACAATAATGCTGCCTTAATATCTACCCGTACTTATGAATACTATACCGATAAACCCAATAAGTTTAACCTGCCATTCCAGGAGTACTTTCAGGAGATGCCCATACTGGCTAAGGATTTGCTGGGCAAAAAAAATGCTAACCTGATGAAAAAAATTGTGAGTGTAAGGGGTGCCAACACCTATACCACCACCTTTACCTACCAGTTGGATGCAGAGGGGTATGTAACCCAATTCACACAGGTAAGCCAAAAAAACAACGATCCTTCAAATACTTATGTTATTGATGTGGTATATTAGTCTTAAGACGGTTCATTTCAATTTTACCACGCTTCATTAAAAAACAAACCCCGCTTTACGGCTAAATTTTGCCAATAATGGGGTTTGTTCTTATTTTGAGACTTATGCAGCTGCGCCGGATTCTATTTTTGATTTTTTTATTCATTACTGCCAGAACTACCAGTTTCGGGCAAACGCCAGTGAACTTCCATCACCTTACTGTTAAGAATGGTTTAAACGATGGTGGAGTGAATGCAATGGCCCGTGATAAATACGGCTATATGTGGTTTGCCTCACTGGGTGGGTTAAACCGTTTTAATGGTACTACTGTGCAGCGGTTTACCCATATACAGGGAGATACTGCATCGCCACCCACTGCACTGCCTTATGCAATGAGTTGTGGTGAAGATGGCCGCCTGTGGATTGGATATAATAACGGGCTGGTGGAATTTGAATATGAAAAAACTGCGTTTAAAAAAGTGCCGCTTTTTAAAGAAGATTATATCTCCGGAATGATCTCCCTGCCGGGAAATAAATTATATATTATTGGTTCCGGCGGATTTAGATTGTATAATACAAAAGAGAATCGTCTTGAAGAAATTACTGCACCTGGCGATAGCGCCGGAAAACTTTTACTTAGTAAAATGCCGGTGCATGATTTTTGTTATAAGGACAATTGCTTTTATCTCGCCGGCGATGGGGGGTATATTGTTTATGATCTTCTTTCTAAAAAAATAATTTTCCAGCCTGTTGTGGAATTGAAAGGTGCAGCAGTAAATAAAATTATAGTTGATAATAACCACCATGTATGGATGAGCAATTTTCGTTTTTTTCGTTTATTAAAATTTGATCCGGCTTTACAAAAAACAACCATACTGGATAGTTTACTTACAGGCAGTTCAGGTAATACACTGGCGCAGGTTACAGGTTTTGAAGTGGACAACAAAAACCGGGTATGGATGGCAACATCCGTTGCAGGCCTGGTAGAATATGATGGTAACACGGGAAAGGCAAGAACCCATCAATATAACAAAAGATTGCCGGGTAGTATATCTTCCAATCAACTGCGTGGTATTTTCATAAGTAAAGATAATAGTGTATGGGTTAGCGGTATAGCTGGTATTGATTTTTTTCAACCTGATAAAAATTTATTTTCTGTCATCTTTCCATTTGCAGATACTGATGCCAGCATGCTGGCCAGGGGAGTGGCAGAGGATGCAGCCGGCAATTTATGGTTTACTACCGGAACAGGTATTTCAAGGTATAATCCTTCCTCCGGCAGTTATAAAACCTGGTATAACCAACCTGGTAACAGGGACGTATTGTATCATAACTCTGTACGAAGTATCATTGAAGATGAAAACAGGGATATCTGGATTGCTACAGGCCAGGGGATAAACCGGTATAATGCTGCAACGGGAAAAATTGATTTTCTTACAGGGGAAGATAGTGTGCCCCGGGCATTTTATTACAGTATTAATAAAGATAGTAAAGGCACGCTTTGGTTTGGTACTAAAGACTATGATGGTTTGTACTACTATATTCCTTCTGAAAAAAGATTTCACAGCATTGCAGCTCACCCGGTGTTAAAAAGATTTACGGGTTATGGTGCCCGTTATGTTATGGAAGACAGTAAAAAAAGATTATGGATAGGTTTTAATGGCGCAGGTCTTGGCATGTACAACCCGGCGGATAACAGCACCCGCTATTGGATCAATGATGAAAAAGAAAAAAATACTATAGCCGGAAATTTAGTAGTGGATATTAAGGAAGATAAGAATGGTATTATCTGGGTAAGTACATTCAATGGAATCACCGGGATCAATACCGCAAAAAATGAATTGATCACCTTTAATGATAAAAATGGATTGAAGAGTAATCTTACCTGCGGCCTTGCAGTAGATGCAAAGAACAGGTTATGGATCAGCAGTTCATCCGGCCTGATGCTGCTGGACAGCAACAGAAAAAATTTTACTTATTTTAATGAAGAAAATGGATTGCCTTCTTCGGAATTTCCGGAGCATCCGGCTATTTATACTTTCAATGGTGATATTATAATGCCTTCTATCCGGGGGTACATCCGGTTTAATCCGCTCAATTATTCCGATGAAAAATACAACCTTAGTTTTTTCATTGCTTCTGTAAAAGTATTCAACCAGTCTTACCAGGGTATAAGCCAGTTCCAGGAAACCAGGAATTTATCCTTCAGCTCCGGAGAAAATTTTTTTACCATTGAACTGGAGGCATTGAATTTTAATACACCGGGGCAAACATGGTATGCTTATCAGTTAGATGGTTTTGAGAAAGACTGGCATTATACACAGGATCCCAAAGCGGTTTATACCAATGTGCCGGGTGGCAATTATACGTTCCGGTATAAAGCAACCGCTAATGTAAACGACTGGAATGTGAAAGAGAAAACAACAGCCATACATATTGGTACCGTGTTTTACAAAATAATATGGGTTCAGTTGCTGATTGGCTTATTGCTGCTGGCGGCAATGTTTTGGGTGTATAAAAAAAGAATATTGCAGCAACAGCAGGTACACTCATTGCAAAGTAAAGCACAGGCGCTGGAAAAAGAAAAAGCGCTGGTGATGTATGAAAACCTGAAGCAGCAGTTGAATCCGCATTTTTTGTTTAATTCGCTTACTTCATTAAACAGTCTTATACAGGGTGCTGATAAAAAAACTGCAGCGGCCTTTTTAAGTAACCTTAGTAAAACATACCGCTACATCTTAAAGAGCAGGGACGTTGAAACAGTTGCGCTGGCAGATGAAATAAAATTTGCAGAGAGTTATGTTAACCTCCAGAAAACAAGGTTTGAAAAAGGCTTTGATGTGGAAGTACATGTGGCGGAAGAATTTTATCACCGCAAAATTGTTCCTGTTACATTGCAGAACTTAATTGAAAATGCCATCAAGCATAATATTATTGATGAAGAAACACCACTGGTGGTTACAATTGAAATACAGGACGATTATATAACTGTAAGCAACAATTTGCAAAAGAAAAAATTTGTGGAAACCAGCAACAAGCAGGGGCTGGCTAACCTGCAATCGCTTTACGGCTATCTTAGCAACCACCCGGTGATAATTGAAGAAACCAGTCAGTTGTTCTGTATTAAAATTCCTTTACTATGAAAAATTATTTATAAGAGAATGCCGTTTACTTAACAAAAAAATAAGCTCTTTTATAGTGACAATAAGAAATATTTTTTTTCGCCGCTTTGCTGCGAAAAACGGTTGCCACGAAGGCACAAAGTCACTAAGTAGAAAAGCAAAGCTTTTCATTTTGTGTCTTCGTGACTTTGTGGCTAAATTCAATTTTTGTAAAACCTCCATCGGCTTCAACAAGCCTGACACCCTTAAGTAAACGATATTGTATTCATAAAAGAAAAAAATAAAAACGGATGAAAGCAATAATTATAGAAGATGAAAGCCTGATTGCAAAAGAACTGCAATACAAGATCAGCGAAGTAGCAGATGATGTTAAGATAGTAGAAGTATTGCCCAGTTTAAAGACCGCAAAAAAATGGTTTATGGAAAATGCAGAACCGGATATCATATTTGCAGATATACAGTTGAGCGATGGTATAAGTTTTGACATTTTTGAACAGTATAAATTAAGTTGCCCGGTGATATTCACCACGGCTTATGATGAATATGCCATCAGAGCTTTTAAAGTAAACGGAATAGATTATTTACTTAAGCCTGTTGATGTTGACGATTTAAAAAAAGCCATTGACAAATGCAGGAGTATGGTGGCACAAAAAACAAAACTGCCCGCCAATCTCCAGGAGTTAATAGAGATGTTGCAAAATCCTTCGCCCGGGAAAGTGATGTACAAGGAAAAGTTTGTAGTGAATATGCGCAATAACTGGATACCGGTACCTACAAAAGATATTGCCTGCTTTGTAAGAGAAAATCTTAATTATCTCCACACCTTTAATGGCGATAAATATATTCTTGATTATGTTACACTGGAAGAAGTGGAAGAACTGCTGGACCCGCAATTGTTTTACAGAACCAACCGTCAGAGCATTGTACATATCAATGCTATTCAAAGCATCAGGCCACACGAAAATCAAAAACTTACATTAACCTTAAAAGCGCCATTAAAAATGCAGCTGGATATTAGCCGTGAAAAAGCGCCTTCATTTAAAAAGTGGTTTGAAAAGTGATGTTATTTAACATGACACTAGTAAGAAAATAATTAATATCCTTATTTGCTGTTACCGAATCATTAATATTCATACAATGCTTCGTGTTTTAATTTGTCGGCTTGTGCTGGCGAAACCTTTTTGCCATTCCAGATAGCCGATTCCCAATCTCCATACATAGGGTTGGGCAGTATGATAAAAATATCACCAAACAGATCGCTGTTATCTTTTACCAGGTTACACCGGGTATAGGAAGGTTGCTGGTAAAACATTTTATCAAAATCATTCAGGTTGTCGCCAATTAATAAAGCAACATTGAACTGATCCCTGATTTTTATCCGGCGGTATTCTTTGTCCGACGAGGTATCTTTCATTATCACATGCACACTGTCTGCCTGTGGAAAACCTGCTGCCAATAGATTTTTTATAGTAGCATCTTTTTCTTCCGGTCGCCTGTTACTAACATAAAAACACTGTACACCCATTTTATCTGCATATTGAAAAAAAGCAACAGCGCCGGGTAACGGTGCAGCTGTGCTTTTACTTGTCCAGTCTTTCCAGTTGGCTTCTGTATAGGTTCTGTGGTGCAGTATGTCGCTGGCCTGTTGCGGGCTATTGTCTAAAACGCTTTCATCAATGTCCGTAATAACAGCCAGCGGCATGGCATCTTTTTTATGCAGCGAAATTTTTTCTGCCAATCTCATTTTTGCAATTGCAAATGCCTGGTAACACAGGGCTTTGTATTCACCGCTTCTTTGCTGCCACAGTACCGCGTTCAAACTATAATCAAGTGTGGTAATACTGCGTGAGCTGCTGCTGTGTGTGGCAGTAATTGATTGTTCTGCTGCCTGTTTTACATTGGGTTGTGCGTTGAGATAATTATTGGCACACACTGCAGTTAAAATCAAAGTGATAACAGTATATAATTTCATTTTTTGAAGTATGGTTAAAATTTAAAAATAAAAATCAGGAAAAAAATATCAAGCCCGGTTATTACATTGCATTCATCAACTGGTGTTTTAATGTTTGCCATCTTTAGCCAGTTTTTTTATCAATGTTTATAAGCCAGCATTTCATTATTTTTTCTGTAAAAGCGGTATTGTTTTTTTAATGAAGACCGGATACCGGGGTTATATGTTGTTGTTTTTACAAAAACAACAACATAAGCCCTGTAACAGTGTAATATTATTCTGCCAATGATTCCGGCTATTTTATTTTTTATCATAATGGTTAAGTTTTTTTTTGAAGAATAAATACAATATGCCGGCATGCAGATTTCAGTTATCGCTTTTCCAGCAGTTCAAGCCGCTTCTTCAATTCCTCTATTTCATTTTGCTGTTCTTTAATAGCTTCTACTAAAACCGGCAGCATGTGTGCATAGGCAATGGCCTTATCACCTTTATCATTTGTTTTTACCAGTTGCGGTAATACAGCTTCCACCTCCTGCGCAATAAAACCTAATTGCTGTGCAGTATCCTTTGATTTTTCAATCCAGTTATAAGTAACGCCTCTTAATAGTTTTATTTTATCTATAGAGTTGGTTAAGGGGGCTATGTTTTTCTTAAATTTTTTGTCTGATACTTCATGCAAGGAACCGTTTAACCATGCATTGCCATCTCCGTAAATAATATATTTCCAAAGGGCATCGCCGCTGTACCAAAATTCAAATTGCGCATTGCCTGCAGTGGCATCGCCTCTTGTTGAAGTGGTCCAGTAATTAGGTTTATTTACATTATCATAAAGTACGGTTACATCATGGTTGCCCATTTCGGTAACTTGAAGTACCGGGTTACTATTATCCTGTCTTTTTTGCACATGCATATTTGCGTTTACGTGTAACAGTTGGTTATCAAATTCGCCATACAGTAGCGGTGTGGTACTATTGTTGTTGCTGATATATAATTTATTGCTGCCTGTTTCCAGGTAGCCTGCAAGATGACCGATCATGATATTACCATTACCACTTACATTTTCGTGCCCCGACTGGTAGCCGATATAAACATTGCCGAAACCCGTAGTGTTTTTATACCCCGTGGCCATACCGCTAAAATAATTTTGGCTGCCTGTTGTATTGGAATACCCCGCCATTACGCCTTCAAAATGATTGGAACCTCCGCTGGTATTCATAAAACCTGCCTGGTTACCCGAAAAATGATTGTAAGAACCGGTGTTGTAATATCCTGCCTGGAAACCTATTATTTGGTTATTGGCTCCTGCAGTTCCTGCATATCCTGCCTGGAAGCCACTGTAATAATTATTAAAGCCTGTGGTGTTATTGAAGCCGGCATTCTGCCCTGCAAAAAAGTTATTACTTGCTGTAGTATTATAATATCCTGCTTCATAACCTTCGAAATGATTGTTTGATCCTGTATTATTACTATAGCCAGCATGATACCCGCTGAAATAATTCAATTGCCCTGTTGTATTACTTCCGCCTGCGTTGTAGCCAACAAAGTGGTTATAGCTGGCAGTACTGTAGGTGCCTGCATTATTGCCTGCAAAAAAGTTTTGATTACCGGTGGTATTGTATTGCCCTGCATATTCACCTGAAAAATAATTGTTACTGCCCGTTGTATTATGATAGCCGGATGCATAGCCGGAAAACTGGTTATGGCTTCCTGTACTGTTAGAAAATCCTGTGAGGCAACCAATAAAAATATTTCTGTTGCCGGTGCTGTTGGATGATCCTGCTTTATACCCTTCAAAATGATTAAAGTAGCCCGTGGTGTTAGCTGCTCCTGCTTTATAACCCTCAAAATGATTGTCGTTTCCTGTAGTGTTATTGTTACCGCTGTACATACCACTAAAATAATTTTGCACACCGGTTGTGTTGGATTGACCGCTTTGATAACCATTAAAAACATTTTCGGATCCGGTGGTATTGTATTGCCCCGCCTGGAAACCCGTGAATTGATTATAGTCGCCTGATGTATTGTTGATGCCACAGTAATTACCGATAAACATGTTTTGTCTTCCTGTAGTATTCACTAAACCTGCAACATGTCCTATAAACATATTACCATCGCCGGTGGTATTGGCAGCTCCGGCCTGGTAGCCATAAATAGTATTGTATTTACCAGTATTAAATTTCCCTGCCTGGAAACCGGTAAGTGTAACCGGCATGCGTTCGCTATAACGAAATACCTGCTCTCCATCTACTTTACCAATTAGCGGAGCCTGGTCTGCAGTACCGATAAATTGCAGTGTTGAATCAATTCCTAAGTTTCCGGTAATGGCCCAGTCTGTAGTGTTGCTTTGTGGCGCATTCAATTGCAACCATGCGTTGCCGTTATAGTAGTAAAAACCATCCGTAAAACTTCCGGTTTGATATACCAGTAACCCTGTGGCCGGGCTGGCAATGGCAGCCCTTTGTGCCGCTGTCATCCTGGGAACTAATATCCCCTTTGTGGTACTGTTTACATCCAGCATGGCACTGGCATGAGGCTGACTGCCGCTGGCATTAATGGCCACGCCCTGTTGTGCCATTGCCTGTAAACCCGTAAACAATGCCAGGGTAGCTATGAAAATTCTTTTTGCAGTGTTGATGATTGGTGTTGTCATGTTAAGGTGATTTTATTGTTTAATGATTTTTGTTGATTGAATAGTGATGCCATTTTGCTGCAATACCAGATTGTAAATGCCTTTGGAAAGATTTGATGTATTAACCTGGTATTGGTTAACACCTTTGCTGATGCTGATGGCCTGCTGTATTACCTGCTGGCCTGTTGCATTAAAAAGTAGTAGTGTTCCTTTGCCGCTTGTTGATGAGCCAATTGTTACCTGGGCTATATTTTGTACAGGATTGGGGAATACTTTAAATTCGGTGGATTGTCCGCAACCCGCTTTAACCACATTTGAATAGGTAAGCTTGCCGTCCAGATCATATTGTGCAAGGCGGTAAAAACCTGATGCTGCATTTAGTGTTTTGTCATCATACTGGTAATTAGTTATAACACTGCTGTTGCCAGCTGATTTAACTGCACCAATTTTCACCCATGCGGTGCCGTTAGTACTTCTTTGTATATCAAAACGATCGCTGTTTTGCTCGGAGGCTGTTCTCCAGTTCAATTGTATGTAATCTCCTTTGCATTGCGCATTAAAATCAATTAGTGTAACCGGTAATGAACCACTCACGCTGCTTAATGTATAAGTGCCGTTGATATTTAACAAGCCAGTTTGTGTTATGGTATTAGTTACTGCATTGTGTGCAGAAAAACTAATATCGGTATAGTTGATATCATCCGCTGTTTTATAAATGGTTAAGTTGTTTTCATTGATGCCGTTTAATTCTGCATCCAGGTATTTAAATGTTAAGATGCCATCAATGCTGCTGCCGCCCGGCACAACATCAAACTTGCGGTAAATACTTTTACCCCCGGCTGCTGCAATATTTGTTGATGTATGCATCCGGTTAATGTAAACAGTACCTAAGTTTTGCGAAGAAGAAATGATAGCCCCAAGATTACCAATGTTGATGGCATTGGGTGCATTCAGCACAGCATTAGCATGTATGGCGCCGCCATTAGCACCGGTAACATGCGATGTTTCAGATTCGCCAATAAACAAACCTGTACTACCCAGGTTAATGGCCAGGCTATTCAACTCGATATTGCCGGATATGAACTCAAGCGAATCGTTTATCCATATAGCCCTGTTCAGTAGTAGTTGTTTGCCTGTAGTTTTATTTATTTTGAGTTTGCTGAAAGTAATATTCGCACCAGATCCATTGATGGTATTGTTTCCCGTTCCTGTAAAATAAAAGGCCGATCCCGTGGCATCAAGTGTGCCCTGCATATCCAGGTCCATATCACTTAACACTACCTGTATATTGCCTGTTGTAATTAGTTGTGCACCATTGGTGATGAGCATTTGTGCATTTGCAGCTGCTGAATAAAACAGTGCCAGCAATGACAGTAGTAATATTTTCTTCATAATAATTATTTTGGTGTGGAGAATTTGTTTTTAATATTGGGATTCCATTACGCTATACTTATTGCCAACCGTAAACTCATTGTTGTAATCTGCACCAACCTGTTTCCATTCGATACCGTTATAATAATAAAGATCTGCCGCGCTATTTACATGGTGCACCTTCACGCTTTTGCCGGCACTGGTTACAGCGGCCCCTGGTGCTATGATGCAGGTAGCGCCTGTTAATAAAAATGTTGGGATAAGAAAAAGAAGTTTCATAATTATTTTTTGCAGGTTAAAATATTTTGATACCACAAAAATGTTATGAAAAGTTTTGGCCGCATAATTTATTCGGCTATGCTGTACTGATATATTGAGGAAGTGTGTTTATGTAGCTTTGAAATGTTGAAAAGAAAAATGACATGGATACAATTTTTATTTTTTGTGTACTACTGTAAAAGAAATGATTGCTGCATCATAACTGCAAATAACAAAACCGTGCGGTACATTATAATACCGCAAACCTGCACTTTACTGGAAAATTGCCACACCCGGGCAGGATTTAATTTTTTGTGGTCTCCTTTTGTTCAATTTTTGAAATATAAAAATCATTCTCAAAAAAAGTAATCATGAAAAAAAGAAGTTTCAAAAATTTAAACAACAACCGGATATTAAGAAAAATTATAGCGGGGTTTGTTATTGCAACTGTTATAAGCAGTTGTAAAAAAGATGCTACTGCTAC
>Ga0068859_100004711_pt1 | contig 13859 bp, 12 predicted proteins | sample KBSSwiS22_FD_66585 | JGI IMG/M metagenome (GOLD analysis project Ga0068859, IMG submission 66585) | Switchgrass rhizosphere microbial communities from Kellogg Biological Station, Michigan, USA - KBS Switchgrass S2-2 | ecosystem: Host-associated > Plants > Roots > Rhizosphere > Soil ... | reverse complement strand
ATGGCGAATCGGCTCGATGCGCACGCCCACCTCGCCGCCGCGGAGCCGCTCCGGGCCGAGTTGGTTGTTGGCCAGCGTGAGCACAGTACCGACGCGGAACTGCCGGTAGAGCTCGTTCAACGTCGGTGCACGAAATCCAGTGCCGACGCTGCCCCAGACACTTACGCGATCCGTGATGTGGTACAAGGCAGCGGCTCGCGGACTCACCGCCGTGTCAGACCGGTTGGCCAGTGACGCCACATTGTTGGCGGTCGGCGTGCCGGACGGCACGTTGTTCTCGAGGTTGTGTCCGTCGTAGTTGCGCCACTGGTCGCCCCGCGCGCTGAGGGTGACCGTGAGCCTCGACGACACCGAGACGATGTCCTGCACGAAGAAGCCGATGCTGCGCTGGCGGCCGCCAGAGACGCGGTGCAGCGTCACCGTCGTGCCGAAGGTCCCGTCGAGGCCGTCTTCCTGACTGTCGCCCTTGACCTGACGCCAATCGAAGCCGGCCGACACCGCGTTCCTGGCACCAAACGCACGTGACCATTGCGTCATCCCGCCAAAGCCGGTCGTCGGCACCGTTTGATTCAGCGTCATCCGCCCAATGCTGCGTAGCGGCGTCGCGGTGGGGACCGCGAGGAAGTTACTGTGAAACGTCTCGATGTCGCCAAAGAGGCTGGCCTGCACGTCGCCACCGCTCGCGAGCCGCGCGTGCACGCCGCCGCTGACAGTCTTCCACGTGGTGTCGTTGGCTTCCGGCGTGCGGTCGATGGTGCTGACCTTACCGTTCTCGCGTTCCTCGTGGAAATACCCGACGCGGAAGTTGGCCTGCACGCGGCTCGTCACGTCGTACTGCAAGCCGACGTTCGCGTTGCGGAACATCACCGACGCCTTCGTATCGACGGCACCGCGCTCGTTCGCGGCGACGATCGGGTAGCCGTCGGTGTCGAACGCACTACCCTCGACCACAACCCCGAGCTTGCCGTAGACGTCACTGGCGCGCACGTCGAAACGTGGCGTGTTCAGGTTGCCGAACTGCAGCCGCGACTCGACGGTCCGGCGCGTCGGCTGAGCCGTCACGATGTTGATGACGCCACCCATCGCGTAGTTGCCGTAGAGACTCGACGTCGAGCCATCCACGATCTCGATGCGATCGGTGCTCTCGATCGGCACGCGCGTCCAGTACACCCAGCCGCCGAACGGATCGTTGAACGGCACGCCGTCGAGCAACACGAGCGTGCGGCTCACGCCACTGGGACCGATGCCCCGCAACGACACGCCCTGTGCGGTCGGGTGGGACGAGAGACTGCTCGTGCGGCGGAACAGGCTGAAGGTGGGCGCCTGGCGAAGAATATCGTCAGCGACGACCGCCGCTGACTGTCGGATCTGCCGGCGATCGATCACGTTCACGCTGGCGGGTGTCTCGCTCATGCGCTGTTCCGATCGGGTCGGCGTGACCGTGACGGCTTCGGCAATCGACGCGGGCGAGAGCGCAATGGACAGGTCCGACCGCGCCGCACCGGCAGCCAGTGTCTGCCGCGCTTCGGCAAAGCCGGTGGCCCGCACGATGACGGTGACCGCGCCGGGCGCGCTCACGGCAATCGAAAACCGGCCATCCGGGCCGGACACCGTGCGCAGTTCGGCGCCCGACGTCGACCGCAACAGCACGGTCGCCCCCGCAACGGCCAAGCCCGCGCCGTCGCGAACGGTGCCGGTGACGACACTCGCCGCAGCGGGCGATTGCGACGTCGCCACTCCCGCCGGTGCGGCGGTCGCAAGAATAGGGGACCACGTCAATTGCGCGGCAAGTAAGGCCATCAACACGGGCATCGTTGTCTCTCCGAGCGCCTATCGTACTCGCAAGCGGGACGGGTGCGATACACTGCGGCAGCACCGAATTTCGTTTCTTTTTTTGCGTCCGCCGTGTGCGGAGCAGGCGAGGCGAGCCCGTGAAGAACATCATCCTGGCACTGGTCGCGATGACGATGATGGCGGCAGGCGTGGCATTGGCCCAAGCCCCACCAACCGCACCGCCTGTCCCTGGCCGAGGCGGCCCCGTCAGTCCTGATCCGCGGACGATGCCGCTCTGGGAGGGTCAGGCGCCGGGCGCGCAGGGTACTGCCGAAGCGGACGTGCCGACGCTCACCTACTATCCCGCCTACGGCCGCACCGCTCAGACGGCCGTCGTCGTCGCGCCTGGTGGTGGCTACCAGAATCTGGCGATGAACCACGAAGGCCGCCAGGTCGCCAACTGGTTCAACTCGCAGGGCATCGCCGCCTTCGTGCTGAAGTACCGACTGGGTCCGAAGTACCACCACCCGGTTGAACTCGGCGATGCGCAGCGCGCCATGCGCATCGTTCGATCGAAAGCCGCCGAGTTCGGCGTGCGTCCGGATCGAATCGGCTTCATGGGCTTCTCGGCCGGCGGTCATCTCGCATCGACAATCGGCACGCACTTCGACGCGGGCAACGCTTCGGCGACCGATCCAATCGATCGCGCCAGCAGCCGGCCGGACTTCTTGATTCTGGGCTATCCGGTCGTGATCTCCACGGCGCCGTACGCGCACCAGGGATCGATGCGCAACCTGCTCGGCGAATCCCCGGCTCCGGCGCTGCTCGAAAACATGTCCAACGAAAAACAGGTGACGAAGGAGACGCCGCCGACCTTCCTCTTCCACACCAACGCGGACACGACCGTTCCGGCTGAGAACAGCGTGTATTTCTACCTCGCGCTGCGGAAGGCGGGCGTACCGGCCGAGATGCACATCTTCGAGCCGGGCGCGCACGGCGTCGGGCTCGGGATGAACGATCCCGTGCTGTCGGCCTGGCCGCCGCTCCTGTCGACGTGGCTCCGGCAGCGGGGTCTGCTCACCGCGCCTGCCGCTCCCACCGCCGCGCCCGTGGCAACCGGACGCGGCCAGTGATTCAGCCGTACGACCGTCGCCACACGATCGGCGCGGCCGCCGATCGCCTTCGCCGTGGCGACACTTCCTCCGCGGTCCTCGTCGACGAGAGCCTGGCGGCCATCGCCCTTCACAACACGGCCACCAACGCGTTCACCCACGTCGATACCGACGCGGCCCGTACACGCGCGCGCGAACTCGATGCCGAACTGGCGCGCGGGATCGACCGTGGACCGCTCCACGGCATCCCGCTGTCGCTCAAGGACATCATTGACGTCGCCGGCGAGATCACGACCGCCGGCTCGCACGTGCTCGACGACCGCGTGGCAGCGGAAGACGCGCTGATCGTGACGCGTCTTCGCGATGCCGGCGCCGTCATCATCGGCCGCGCGAACCTGCACGAGTTCGCGTTCGGCACGACCAGCGAAGACACGGCGCTGGGCCCGGTGCGAAATCCGGCAGACACCTCCCGTGTCGCCGGCGGGTCGAGCGGTGGATCGGCGGTAGCGGTGGCGACGGGCATGGGATTCGCGTCGATAGGCACGGACACCGGTGGGTCCGTTCGCATACCGGCTGCCGCCTGCGGTGTCGTCGGCCTCAAGCCCGCACATGGCGACGTGCCGACTCACGGCGTCCTGCCGCTCAGCCCGACCCTCGATCATGTCGGGCCGCTCACGAGGAACGTACAGGACGCCGCGTGGATCTGGCAGATCCTTGCCGGTCGTCCTGTCAGACTCATCGATGCCACCCATGCCTCTGACATCAGACTTGCCCGGCTGGGTGGCTACTTCGATCAACCGTTGGAACCGGCCGTCCGCGTCGCCTTTGAACGTGCGTTGACGCGACTCCGCGACGCCGGCATGACGATCGCGGCAGGCTCAATTGCGGCGACCGAACGCATCGGCCAGACCTACGGCGACATCGTGCTGCCCGAAGCGGCCCAATGGCACGCGCCGTACCTGGACGCGCGTGGCGATCGCTATCGGCCAAAGGTCCGCGCGCGCATCATGCTCGGCCGGCAGGTCACGGCAATCGGGTACCTCGACGCGCGTGCGCACTGCGAGGCGCTGCGCCGGGAAGTCGACCGCGCGCTCGGCACCTGCGATGCACTGATTCTGCCGACGCTGTCGGTCACTGCGCCGGTGATTGGCGACGACGAACTCATCATCGATCCCGCGGAGCCGACGCCGGTCTCGACGCGCGCGGCCATGCTGAAACACACACAAACGTTCAACCTCACAGGCCACCCCGCGATCACGCTGCCCATCGATACACCAGGGTTGCCAGTCGGCTTACAGCTGGTGGGGCCCGCCGGAGACACCGCGCGCCTGCTCTCCATCGCCGCGGCCGTAGAAACGCACGTCCGCGACCGCTGATGATCGGCCCCCTCTTCAACGTCTGGGAACGCCGGCTTGCGTCGGTGGACACGAACCGGATCATTCGCCCGTTCGAGTGGGGACTCGACTGGCTCGGATTGCCAGAGTCGGACAACCCGCTCGAGGCCGTGCGTGCGTGGGCGCGCGAAGCCGTGGCGCATTCGGCCGACTTCTTCTCCGCTCCGCCGACGCCGTCCTTCGAACGCCGTGGGGGCGAGCTGCGATTTCCGTCGGCGCTCGAGACCCCGTATCCCGTCAACAACACGGTCGTGGCGCGCATCTTCGAACCGGCGCCATCCGATACGCCTCGCCCCCGGCGCGCGGTCGTGGTGTTGCCGCAGTGGAACGCGGATACGCAAGGGCACGTTGGGTTGTGCCAGCTCTTCGCACGATTCGGCCTGACCGCCGTCCGTCTGAGCCTGCCGTATCACGACGAACGTCGACCGGCCGATCTCTCCCGCGCCGAGTTCATCGTCAGTTCCAACCTCGGCCGCACGTTGCACGCCAACCGCCAGGCCGTGCTCGATGCGAAGCGTGTGGTCGATTGGCTCGTGACGCAGGGCTACGAACGAATCGGGATCATGGGTACGAGTCTCGGGTCCTGTCTGTCGATGCTGACCATGGCGCACGATTCGCGGATCACGACGGGCGCTTTCAATCACGTGTCGCCGTTCTTCGCGGATGTCGTCTGGAGGGGCCTGTCCACCCGTCACGTGCGCGCCGGCCTCGACGGACACATCACGTTGCCCGACCTGCGCGAGTGCTGGCTGCCGATCAGCCCGTGGCCCTTCATCCCACTCGTCCGCGATCGCAAGGTCCTGCTGATCTACGCGCGGTACGACCAGACATTTCCCGTGGATCTGTCACGACAGTTCCTGGGCGAGTTCGATCGGCTCGGCATCGCGTACGAACGCGCGCTGCTGCCCTGCGGCCACTACACGACCGGCAAAGCGCCGTTCAAGTTTCTGGATGGGTACTACTTGACGAAGTTCTTCGTGAAGAGACTCTGACGGCAGGTTCCGGGGTTCCGAGGTTCGGAGGTTCTGGAGTTCGGCTCCGGGTTCGTGGTTCGCCTCGGGAGTCTCAGAACCTCTGAACCTGGAACCGAACCCCGGAACCTCGGAACCCCGGAACCCAGAACCCCTACAGTGCGCTCATGAATCCGCAACTCGCCTTCGGAGCCGGGGACGCACCCGTCGAGGCCGCTGCGTAGACGAGATCTGACAGGTAGGCGTATCCGGTGTCGTTCGGGTGAAATCCGTCGCCCGAGAAGATTGCCGGGTTGTAGAAGTTCGAGTCGCACATCAAGTCCACCACGAGCACGCCCTTCGAGCTCAGGCCGCTGATCTGCGCGGAGAACCCGACGGAGATCTGCTGCAGCGTTCGCTTCTCGTCCGCTGGCCGTCCGGCTGCGTAGGGGATGATGCCCATGTTCGGCAGATTGAGCGCGATGATCCGGGCATTGGGCACGTCGTTGCGGATTTTCGCGAGCATCAGCCCGAGGTCGCGGCCAAAGTTCTGAGTCTGCGTCTGGACGTAGGCGTTCAGATCCGATCCTGCCCGACCCGCTTTGATCAACGACCCAACAGTGTTCACGTCGTTACCACCGATGAACACCGTGACGAGGGTGGTGTTCTTCGGCACGTATCCTGATTCGTCATCGAGCAGATTCCGCAGGATGCCGAGGCCGATGGTGTTGCCCTGAGTCTGGACATCGGGGCTCAACACGGCGCCGGGCACACCGAGGTTCACGAGCGTCACGGTCTTTCCGGTCGCCTTGAGCCGCTGAGCGGTGCGCTGCACGTAGCCGGTGCCCGTCATGCACTCGATGAACGGCAGGCACGGGGCGCTGCCGCCGTAGCCAATGGTGTCGCTCGCGCCGAGCGCCGCGTAGTTCACCGTGTCCGTCGGTACCGACGGCTCATTGGGGTTCTTCAGAAGGTTGCAGCCTGCTAGAGCCAGCAGGCTCACGAGTAGTGGTAGCGCTCGCGGTGAAGCCATCGGTCGTTCAGTCCTGGGCAGGACGCTGGGGAGCGGCAAACGGCCGTCATGGGCGTACTGCAACGTGGAGGGCCCTGGCCCTCGGGTTCATTTCGTACTCTCGGTCGATGGGAGGATCGACTGTAGGTGCCTATGCAGGGACAGTGCCAGGCCGACGTCTTACCGACAGCGGCGGCACTGGCGGGTGATAGCTCACCGACCAGGGGTCGGAACGGGGTCCGCTTTCACTATCTTCACCAGCTCGCAGGAACCGTAATGCTGAGAAGGACTTGGCGCGGCTGCCAGGTCCACGTGCCGCGCGTGCACCGCCAGGAACTTCCCGTCCTGTCCTCCCCCGGCGAAGACCGTCGTCAGCGTGAAGTTGCCGGCCGGCGTCTGCTCGATCACGTTCAGGCCCGTGGCCGTGATCACCAGAGCCGCATCGATCGTCCCCGTGGGTCCGACGATGCTCGCGTGCCCCTTCTTGGCGTTAGCCAAGGAAATCTGAAACGAGAAGTCCTCGGTCGCCGTCACCGAATTCGGCTTGAGGCCGCGCCACTCATTCACGGCATAAGACGAAAACGAGCACTTCAGGGTTTGAACACCCGCGAACGGACCCGAGGCTGACGCCTGGGCCTTCTGGGCAGCGACCGTGGCGCCGGTTCCGGCAAAGCAGGCCGCCAGGGCCACGACCGTCAGTACCAAGGGTTTAGCCATGTCCCAATGATACCTGTGGGACGCACGGCCGGGTCTGGAATCAGAGATAGCCGAAAAGTCCCCGCAACGCATCGTAGATTACGCTGCCAATCGCGCGCATGAACGGTTCGACGTCGCCTGTGGAGACCGCGGTGGACACGGTGACGGGGTCGGTGACGAGGAGCCAGATCGTGGCTCCCGCGACCGTCGCGGCGACAATGCCGATGATCGCGATGAGACTCATGCTCCATCGCGCAACGCCGCGCTCCATAAGTTCGTCAGTCTAGCACCGCGTCGGCGCGCGCCCGTGCTGTCGCTGGAGTCATATGGCCGGCGACGACGACGCGTCATACAAACTGCGTGAAAGGCTCAGAACTCCGGGGAGACGATCGATACCGTACGGCCGATCGCTTCGAGCGAGGATGCGCACACGGACGCGTCGCCCACGACGACGATGGTGGCTTCGACGGGTCTGACGTACGCGTGCGCGGCGTCGCGAACGTCGGCGCCGGCAATGTCGCGGATGGTGGGCACGAAACGATCGAACGTGTCGTCCGGCAAGCCGTGCGTGGCCAACTGAACGGCGGCGCGCGCGAGTTGCGAGGCCGTCTCGAAATTGCGGACGTAACCGCGTGTCAGCGACGCCTTCGCGGCTCCGAGTTCGTCCTCGGGCACGAACTCGTCGCGAACGCGATCGAACTCTTCGAGCACATCGGTCACCGCACCTGCGGTCGCATCAGCCTGCACGCTGGTATCGCAGGAGAACGTTCCGGCCACGCGGCGGAAATCGAACGACGTGCGCGCGCCGTACGTGACGCCCTTTTCTTCGCGAAGCCGGCGGTTGATGCGGCTCGTGAACTGGCCGCCGAGCACGGCATTCAAGGTGACCAGCGCGTGATAGGCCGGCGTGGATCGCGGCGGTCCGACGTGGCCGACGCGCAGTTCCGATTGTGGCGAGCCGGGGCGATCGACGAGGAGCACACGCGGATCGCTCGGCAGGTCGGGTCTCGCGGTCGGCGGCGGCGCCGGCGTCCGAGCCTCCCAGCTGCCGAACGCACGCTCCGCATGCCCCGCGACCTCTGCCAGTTGGATGTCGCCGACGACAACCAACGTCGCCGCGGCCGGCGCGTACATGTGACGCCAGAACGTCTGCGCGTCCTCGAGCGTCACCGCTTCGAGCGAGGACGTCGTGCCCAACGCCCCATGCCCGTACGCGTGAGCACCGAACAAGGCGGACACATACGCACGATCGGCCATCGTGGTCGCCGATCGGCTCAGCTGCCGCAACCGGTTGAGGCGCAGCTCGCGGACGCGCGCGAAGTCGTCCGCCTGCAGCGTCGGGCGAATCACGACATCGGCCATGAGCGCGAGCGCATCCGGCAGAAACCTTGCGAGTCCCGACACCGAGAGGGTCGTCGCATCAGGTCCCACGTCGATGTCGAGCTGTGTGCCGAGTTGGCCGAACGCGTCAGCAAGGGCAATCGCGTCGCGTGACCCGGCACCCTCGTCGAGCAAGTCGCCCGTGAGGCTTGCCAAACCGGGCAGGGGCGCAGGATCGTCGCCCGTCCCCCGCGACATCACCAGGGTTGCGCTGGCCACCGGCACGCCGCGATGCGCGATCGACCACACGCTCAGGCCGTTCTCGAGGCGTGCGCGCGCGATGGCCGGAAACCGGATCGGCGTCGATTCGCCCGGCGACGGCCGCTCGAAGCGTCGCGTCATGCCGCGGAACGTTCCACACGTTCGGCGCCAGACAGCGTCGGCCGCTCCGTGCCCTGTGGGACGACAGCCAGCGTGACCGCGGCACGTCGTCCAAGCCAGTCCGCCACGGCCGACCGGAGGCTGTCTCTGGTGGCGCCGAGATAGCGGTCGAGGTCGACCTGAAAACTGTCCGGATTCGATCGATAGATGTTGTACGCGTTCAGCTGGTCGGCCTTGCCACCGAAGCCACCGAGCGATTCGACACGAAACACGAACGCGGCCTCGGCCTGCACGCGGCCGCGCAACAGCTCGCGCTCGGTCGGTCCCTCCGTACCAAAGCGCTCGATCTCTTCATTTATCGCAGCCTCGAGTTCGTCGAGCGTGTGGCCCGGCGCGGCAGACGCCACGATTTGAAACGTCCCGCCCAGCTCACGCGACGTTTGCCCGGCCGCCAATTCCACGGCGATGCGGCGTTCGTGAATCAGGCGGCCGTACAAACGGGAGGTGCGGCCGTTGGCGACAAGATCCGACACCAAATCGAGTTCGGCGTCGCCGGCCTCGAAGAGGCCCGGCGTCAGCCACGCCATGTACAGCCGCGGCAGCTCCACCCGATCTTCCATCACGAGGCGACGCTGGGACGGCGTGGGCGCCGCGGCGGTCACCGCGCTGACAACCGGCCCTCTGGGAATGGCGCCAAACAGGTCTTCGACCATTGCCACGACATCGTCCGTCCGAACGTCTCCGGCAATCGCCAGCGAGGCGTTGCCGGGATGGTAGTAGCGCGAGAAGAACCCGTGGACGTCCGAAAGTGCGGCCGCAGCCAGATCCGCTGGCTCGCCAATGGTGGGCCAGTGGTACGGATGCTCCTGAGGAAACAGCGCATCCATGATCGTGAACTGGGCGAGTCCGTAGGGCCGGTTCTCGTAGCTCTGGCGGCGTTCGTTCAGCACGACACCCCGCTGCGTTTCGAGGCGCGATTCAGTGAGGGCCGGGAGCAGCCACCCCATCCGGTCCGCTTCCATCCAGAGCGCCAGACGCGTCGCGTCCTTGGGCACGACTTCCCAATAGTTGGTGCGATCCGTGCTCGTGGAACCGTTGATCGCCGCGCCGGCCTGCTGGAGCGGGCCGAAATACCCGCTCGGCTCGTGCTGGGATCCCTCGAACATCAGATGTTCGAACAAATGCGCAAGGCCCGTCAGGCCCGGCACCTCGTTCTTCGATCCCACGTGATACCAGACGCTCACGGCCGTGAGCGGCGCCTGGTGATCCTCGTGGACGATGACGTCGAGGCCGTTGGCGAGCGTGGTCTTCGTGAACGGAATGGACAGCATGTGATCGTTATACGGCCTGCAACGGAATGGATCGGCGCGAGAACGATGCGATCGACACCTGCTGCGCTACGCGTTCGGCCGCGGCCATGATCGCAAGCGCCGGCGGCGACTGCGGCGCGCTGATGACGATGGGCACGCCGTCGTCGCCCGCCTTACGGACGGGCTCGTAGAGCGGGATGTGCCCGAGAAACGGCACCACCAGTTCGTCCGCCAGGCGTTCGCCGCCGCCTTTGCCGAAGATGTCGCTGTCGCGCCCGCATCCCGGGCACACGAAGTGACTCATGTTCTCGATCAACCCGAGAGTCGGGATGTTGAGCTTGCGATACATCTGGACGGCGCGCCGAGTGTCGGCAATCGAGACGCTCTGCGGCGTCGTCACGAGCACCGCGCCCGTCACCGGCACGAGCTGATGCAGGCTGAGCGCGACGTCACCGGTGCCCGGTGGCATGTCGATGATCAGGTAGTCGACGTCGTCCCATGCCACGTCGTGAAAGAACTGCTTCATCGCGCTGTGCAGCATCGGGCCGCGCCAGAGCATCGCCGACTCGTCGTCGGTGAGCAGGCCCATCGACACGGTCTGAATGCCGAAACGCTCGGCCGGAACAATTTGTTTGCCGTTCGTCTCGAGCCGCGCGGTCAGGCCCAGCATGATCGGCACGTTGGGACCGTAGAGATCGCCGTCCAGAATGCCGACGCGGCTACCGCGCGCGGCGAGCGCCGCGGCCAGATTCACGGCCAGTGTCGTCTTGCCGACGCCGCCCTTGCCGGCGCCCACGGCGATGATGTTCTTGACGCCGTCGATGGGCTGCTTGCCCGCCTCGGGCCGCGACGCGGCGCGCACGCTTGCCGTCATCGTGACATCGACACCCGACACACCGGACAGGGCCGAGACCCTCGCGTGCGCCTGATCGCGCATCTGATCCTTGACGGGACACGCCGGCGTCGTCAGTTCGATGACGAACGAGACACGGCCGCCGTCGATCAGCAGGTCCTTTACGAATCCCAGCGCCACGATGTCCTTGTGCAGATCCGGGTCCTGGATCGCACGCAGCGCGTTCAACACGTCGGCTTCGGTCACCACAGCCATCTGTTGATTCTACTGGCTTCGGACGGCGAGCTCCGGGGCGAGCTCGAGAATTTCGCTGCGTGTCTCTTCGTCAGATCTGCGGCGCGCGCGGGCGTCGGCCGAACTCACGGCGGGCATCGTCATTCAGCAACGCCCAGAACGTGTAGATGCCGAGTGCGGTGCCGAACGGCAGGACCACGAGGTTCACGAGCGCGAGCCACAGGGCTGCCGGACGCCCGCCGGCGCGACGGGCGAGCAGCGCGCGGCCGGTGGCAATCATCGCCGCGCCGCCCGCGAGAAACACGACGGCGCACGCAGCGAGGGTCCACACGACAGACAGCGCGATCGCCGGATTGCCCCCAAAGGCGCCTCGAGCGACGAAGGTGCCCGTCGCGAGCACCAGCAGGGATGAGCCGGTGACGACGCCAAAGGCGCCGCCAAGCGCATGAAGCCAGCCGAGCACGTCGAGGTGCAGGCGCATGTTCGTTGAGTGTCTGGCGAAGCCGAGAATCGCCGCGGTCGTCGGGCGCTATCGGGCCCGGCGGTTCACGTGATGTCGCGAAAGAATGCGGCCTGGACTCGATCGAGCAAACCGCTCATCTCGACAAAATCCACCGCCACTTCCCGACCGGAAGACGTCGCGTCGGCGGTCACATCGACGGAGGCCAATGGCCCGCCGCCCAAGTGAAAATCGGGATGCGACCGGCGCACACGGCGGGCGCACACCCGGCGGACTTCCATCGGGAGCGCGCTGCTGGGGAGGCCGAGAATATCGAAGAAATCGTGCACGGGACCACGCCAGAGGCTGGCGCCCGCTACCGGGCTCCGAGCGTCTCGAGTACCTCGCGACGCGTCGCGTCGTCGAGGCCGTCAAGGTCAACCGTGCTGTCACACTCGTCGCACAAAACCTCGACGAGTGCCGGCCGGCCCTCTTCCTGGGGCGGCTGCAAACCGCTCTCCGTGACGCGGAGCAAGTGCATTTGCAGCGTTTTCACCAGGAAATTTTCGGAATTCCCGCAATTCGGACACGTAAGCGACAAAACCTGACTCCGTTTCGGCCACCGATAGACCCCGGCCGGGATGAGTGTATCCCAGGGTTGGCCTCGGAAATCCAGGATTATGGGTAAAAGACGATCGGACGCACTGGGCCAGCTCCGAGAGCGCCTTCTAACGCTTTTGCGTACAGTGCCGCCTGCCGTTCGTGTTCGGGCCTTGGCCGGCCGGTTTTGAACTCGAGCACGGTGTACCCGCCGTCGGCGTCCGCGACAAGGCAATCAACCGTCCCTCGAACGGTCGCGGCGGACTCATCCGGCGCGACGAACGACACCGGCACCTCGTAGTGACAGGTGCCCGACGTCAGCACGGCGTCCACGTCCGGCCGGCCGCGCAGGGCGCGATAGGCCGCAGCGGCGTCTGTCGCCGTTTTCCCCGGATCGTCGACGTCCACGAGATCGATCGGACGCATCAGACGGCGGGCGGCCGCTTGCAGGTCTTCGTCGGATTGATGTGCATCGACCCGACGTTGAAACATGCGGTGCACGATTGTGCCGACGAGGCGATCGCCACCGTCGCCCGACGGCATGGCGAGCGTTCGCTCTGTTCCAGCGTCACGAACAATCGCCGTTGCCGAGAGCTGCGCCTTGGCGGTCGATCTGAGTTCACTCACCGTCGCATCGGGCTCGGCGCTGTCTCCGACGGACGCAGAGGCAAGCACAAGAGGTTCGTCGCGCGGCGCGCACACATCGAAGGCAAATGTCCCGGCAGGGGTCTGCCACTCGACCTCTCCTCCACCGGCGGCGGTCGTGAACAAAGCCGTCAGCGAAGGCGGCAGCAGAGACGCCAGACTCCTGGCACCCCTCCGCAGGCGTGCCTGGTGGTCGATCTCGGCCGCGAAATACAAACGATCTCTGGCCCGTGTCGACGCGACGTAAACGAGGCGGCGCAGTTCTTCCAGCTCGCGCCGCTCCTCGAGCGCCGTGGCGTCGGTGGATCCGAACGTCACCTCGGACTCACCCGTCGGTCCCCTCTCGATCACCGTGCAACCGGCGCCTCGGCCACGTCCCGCCGCATGCAGGTTGACGACGAACACGATGGGAAACTCGAGCCCCTTGGCCGCGTGAATGGTCATCAGGTTGACCGCGTCAGCGGCTTCGACGATCGCGTTCGAATCATCCCCGGCGCGAAGCGTGTCGAAGTACCGCGCCAGCCGCCCAAGCGTCGCGTATCCGCGGCTCTCGACGCGGCGGACCAGTGAGCGCACCTTCTTGATGTTCTCGCGCGCCTGCCCCAGACGCCGGCCCCGGGTCTCGAACACATACGCGGAGTCGCGGAGCACGATGTCGAGCAGCTCGCTCGGCGGCAGACGGTCCGCCAGCTGGAGCCACGCCCCGACGCTCGAACGAGCCCGTCTCAGCAGATCGGCATCGATCCCAAGCACGCCGATCTCGTCCAATGACGCCAGATCGCCGATCAGTGCCGCAGAGAACGCCGGGCCAAGCCGCGCGAGCGCTTCATCGGACAGGCGGACGAATCGCGACCGCAGGAATTCCGCAGCCCGCAAATCCGAATCGGGTTGCGCAAGAAAGCGAATAAGGGCCTGCAGGTCCTGGACCTCGGGTGCATCGAAGAAGCCGAGCCCTTTGTAGACGTAGGTCCGGATGCCGCGCGCCTCGAGGGCATCCTCGAAATACTGATGGCCCGCGCGGGCGCGAAACAGGATCGCGATGTCCTCGGGTCTCGCTGGTCTCGCGCCAACGACGCGGTCGCGGACGACCGCTCCCGAGAGCAGTCGTGCGACTTCGTCGGCCACCGCCGCCGCGGAGGC
>Ga0068859_100004709_pt1 | contig 13863 bp, 12 predicted proteins | sample KBSSwiS22_FD_66585 | JGI IMG/M metagenome (GOLD analysis project Ga0068859, IMG submission 66585) | Switchgrass rhizosphere microbial communities from Kellogg Biological Station, Michigan, USA - KBS Switchgrass S2-2 | ecosystem: Host-associated > Plants > Roots > Rhizosphere > Soil ... | reverse complement strand
GTGATGCCGGCCTCGATCTCGTCCCAGCCCACCGGCGTCGACACCGCGGCCTGGGGATGCGGCCGGACCGAATAGATGGACGCCAGCGTGCGACCCCAGGCGTTCTGGTTGTAGTCCACGAGCACGCGTCCCTGCGGCCGGGACGAGATGCGGTACTCGGCCGTGATCACGGAGGGGTGCAGGGCGGCCAGGCCCTCCGCGAATCGTTTGGCGAAGCTCCAGACGTCCTTCTGCGTCGGGCCCCGGACGATCGGGACGTAGACGTGTATCCCGCGCGAGCCGGTCGTCTTGGCGTACGCCGGCATTCCCAGCGCTTCCAGCCCGCTGTGCACGATGAGCGCGGTCTCGCGCACGCGCTCGAAGGGGACGGGAGTCCTGCCCTTGACGGGATCGAGGTCGAAGTGGACGTAGTCCGGCCGGTCCACGTCGTCGCAGCGCGCGTACCACTGGTTGAGGTCGATGCACCCGAGGTTGATGACCCAGAGCAGCGACGGCAGGTCCTGGATCATGGGGAAGTCGATCACGTTCCCCGACTCGTGCTCGATCGCGCAGATCTCGATCCAGTCCGGCCGCGGGGTGGGCGCGCGCTTCATGAAGAAGAACTCCCCGGCCGCGCCGTGCGGGTAGCGCTTCATCACCATGGCCCGGTCGTGGATGTGGGGGAGGAGCCACGGAGAGACGTCGGCGTAGTACTGGATGAGGTCGCCCTTGGTGAGGCCGAGCTCGGGCCAGAAGAGCTTGCGCAGGTTGGTGAGCCGCACGGAGCGCGGGCCCAGGCGCACCTCGACGTTGTCGACGTCGCGGGGGAGGGCGAGGGCGGCCGCCGCCTCGGCGCTCGACGCGCCCGTCGAGCGGCTGGCCGCCCGGCGGGTGGTCGCGGGGTGGCGGTTGCGCGAGACCCTCGGCTCGGCCTTCTTCTTCCGGGCTTTCGTCGCGGGACCGCGTGCCAGGCTCATTCCGCCGCCGGCCGCGGCCGCCGCCGCGGCTGCAAGCGGGGCGGGCGCGCGCCGTGCCGGACCGACGTGGCCACGGGCACGTAGTCGAGCTCCTTCCGAGAGTCCGTGCAGCGGAGCATGAGCCCGCCCCGGCTCATGTCCCCGCGTCCCACGAACGCGGAGGGAAAGAGGAGGCGCTCGCCGAACACCTTCAGGAGCACGTCCGCGTATTTCCCGCTGGCGATGCTGCCCAGGAGGACCACCTCGCATCTCGGCCCCGCCGCCGCGTCGATGAGCTCGGCGTCGCGCACGAGAGGACCGCGGTAGCGTGCTTCGCTCGCGTCGATGGGCACGGCCGCCCAACGGCGCAAGCGCTCGAGCGTGACCGGGGATTCCGGCGAGACCAGCCCCTCGCTCGTCGTGATCACCACGACCCCGGGCACCCCCGCGGGTGGACGCGCGAATGCGCGCGCGTATCCGAGCTTGCCGCGGAAGTAGAGGCCGCTGAGGAACGTGAACACGTCGCCCAGGGGCGCGCCTTCCGGCGTGCGCAAGGCGAGGGCGAGCGGGAATTGCGCTTCGGGCCGGAACACGAGCCGCGCGCGCTCGCCGTGGGACGAGGCCGGCGAGAGCAGGAAGATGCGCGGGGGCGCACCGGCGGGTGCGCGTCTCACGGGCGCACCGCCTGCCGGAACTCCTCGACGCCGCGCGTGTTCAGCACTTCCGCCTTCGTCAGCCAGCCCCGCCGGGCCATGTCCACGCCCCAGCGCACGTTCCGCAGCGCGTTCACGGAGTGGGCGTCCGTGGAGATGACGAAGGGGATGCCCCGCGTTCGCGCCATCCGCACCCAGCGCGGCTCCATGTCCAGCCGGTGCGGATCGCCGTTGATCTCGATGGCCGCGCGCGACTCCGCCACGGCGTCCAGGATCTTCTCCATGTGCACGGCGAACGGCGGCCGGGTCAGGACGTACCGGCCGAGGGCATGGCCCCAGATCTTGAACTGGGGCCGGCGCATGGCGGCGACGATGCGGCGGGTCATCTGGTCCGCGTCCATCTTGTGGCGGTTGTGCACGCTCGCGACGATCACGTCGAGCTGGCCGAGGACCTCGTCGGGATAGTCGAGCGACCCGTCGGCGAGGATGTCCGATTCGGTGCCTCGCAGCAATCGGACCTTCACCTTCTCCTGCGCCTTGGCGATGTCGTCCCATTGCCGGTGGAGGCGGTCGAGGGGCAGGCCGTTCGCGTAGAAGGCGGTGGGCGAGTGGTCCGTGATCGTCATGTACTTCATGCCCAGGGCGTCCGCGCCGCGCGCCATCTCCTCGACGCTGTTCTTGCCGTCCGAGTAGTGCGTGTGGCAGTGCACCAGGCCCTGGACGTCTTCGACGCGGAGGAGATCGGTGGGCAACGTGCCCGTCACCGCGGCCTCGACCTCGCCCTCGTCCTCGCGCAGCTCGGGCTCGATGAAGGGGAGCTCCAGCTCGCGGTAGATGTCCGCTTCCTCCTTCACGGAGACGCGCCGGCCTCCGCGCGTCAAGCCGTCCTCGTCCATCTCGAGCCCGCGGGCTTCCGCCACGACCTTCAGCTTCGCGAGGTGCCCCTCCGTGCCAGTCAGCCAGTGCCAGGTGGTGGCGAAGCGCGCGGCCGGAGGCACGTGCACCTCCGCATTGAGGCCATCGGGCAGGCGCATCACGATGCGCGTGGCGTCGCGCTCGAGGACGGTCACCGCGGCCGGATAGCGCGCGGCGTGATCGAGCGCGTCTTCGGCCATGCCTTTCTCCACCGCCGACACCGCGACCAGGCGATCGATCGTCTCGCGGCGCCTCCGCAGCGCTCCCGCGATCTCCGCGCGCGCCACCGCGGGGGACGCACGCAGGTGGGCGAGCAGGGCGTCGCCTTCGCGCGTGGCCTCGTGCAGCAGGATCTCCGTGCCGCGCGTGCGCAGGGCCTCGATGTCGGCCAGGATCTTCTGCTCGGTCTTGGCCCCGAACCCCTTCACGTCGCGGATGCGGCCGGCGCGCGCGGCCGTCTCCAGGTCGGCCAGGCTCGAGATGCCGAGGGCGCGGTGCAGGGCCCCGACCTTCGCGGTGCTCAGCACCTGGCTCAGCTCCACCACGCCGGGTGGCAGGCGCTCGCGCAGCTTGTCGAGCTGGGGGCTGCGCCCCGTCTGGAAGAGCTCGGCGATCGTCGAGGCCAGCGCGCTGCCAATGCCGGGCACGGAGGTGAGCCGGCCCTCGCGGACGAGCGTGCCCAGGTCCTCGGGCATTCCCTCCAGCGCGCGTGCCCCGCGCTCGTAGGCGCGCACCTTGAAGGGGTTCGCGCCCTCGACCTGCATCAGGGAGGCGATTTCGCGCAGGGCACGAGCGACGGAGAAACGGTCGAGCACCTCGTTATTATCCCGGCTTATTAAGTAAGGGGGGGCACTCACGCACCATCCGCGATGGGCATTCGCGACCCCCCCTTAAACCCCCCTCGCAACGCGCCGCCGCTGCGCAGCGCCGCCTTGCTCTGCGGTCGGCTGTTCCAGAGGTCTTACGGTTCGAGCAGCTTCACGCTGTCCCCCACGCGGACTCTACCGGGCACCACCACGCGGGCGCAGACGCGGCTCCAGCCGGGATTCACCTTCTGGGCGACGCGCGCGATCTCGCCGTCCTTGAACGAGCCCGCGATGTTGGCGCATGGCGTGGCGTAGCGGGTGATCTCCAGCCTCGCGTCGCCGATTTCGACGCGGGCCCCCGGGGTCGCCCGCGACCAGTCGATCCCCGAGAGAGTCAGGTTCTCGCCCGTCGAGCCGGCCACGATGGAGTGGCCTTCGGCCCGCAAGGCCGCGATGCGCTCGCTCGAGAACAAGGTGACCGCCCGGTCGGGGCCGCCATGGAACCGGCGATCGCGCTGGCGATCGCCCTCGACGCCCTCGGTCGTGATCGCGGCCTCGACCACGGGACACTTGGGCACGCCGCCTCGGGAGACGTTGATGGATTCGAGCCGTCCGGGAGCGCCCGCGTCCAACCTCAGTGCGAGGGCGCGGCGCCGGGCGCGGGCGTGGGCAGCGGAGGGAGGCCCATCTTCGTCGCCTCACGATCGACGGTCTGGACGAAGTCGTTCAGTCGCGGCAGCTTCTTCCCGTTGATGTACAGGGTCGGCGTGCCCTGGACCTGGGCCTGGATGCCTTCGGCGATCTCCGTGCCGAGCTTCTGGCGCGTCGCCGGGTTGTTGACACAGGTCTCGAGCGCGGCCGCGTCCAGCCCCGCTTCGCGGGCCATCGACACGACGTCGCTCACCTGCGGATTGGTCGGCGGGGAGGAGAAGACGCGATCGTGATAGTTCCAGAACTTGCCCTGCTCGTTCGCGCAGATCGCGCCCAGGGCGACGTTGCAGGCCCCCGCGTGCACGGGCTGCTTCAGCGTCGAGTTGCAGGCGGAATCGAGAGGGTAGTTCTTGAAGTACACGACCACGCGGTTCCCGGACTGCGGGATGTATCCCGCGAACGCGCTGGCGATCTGGCGGCAGAAGGGGCAGAGGAAGTCGGAGAACTCGACGACGCGGATGGGCGCCTCCGCCGGTCCCTTGAAGGGAACGCCCTTGAGGTTGAACGTCCGCACCGGCCCCTGGTCGAAGTCACGGCGTGCCTTCTGGGTCAGGTATTCGTCGAGCTTGGCGCCGTCGTCCAGGATGTCCTGCAGGCGCCGGGCCTGCTCCTGGGCCGCCCGTGCCTCCTCTTGATAGCGCTGGGCGTCGCTTCCGGGGGTAGCCGGCGGCAGCGGCGAGGCCAGAGGCGCGGGCGCGGCCGCCGGCAGGCCCAGGATCGCGGTGGCGTGCAGCCTCTCGCGATAGCGGAGGGCGAGGCTCCCGGCCAGGACGGCGGCGAGGATGGCCACGGAAGCCATCGCCCAACCCCCGAAGGCGGCGCGTCCGGCGGGCAGGCCCAACCCCTCGCGCACGACGACGAGGCGGCGGTGGACCGGCCGCGCCAGCACCAAGGCCAGCGCGTTGATCGCGTACGTCAGCAAGCAGAGCCGGCAGAACGCGCGGATGGCGAAGAGCTGGACTCCGAGCAGCACGAGGTCGATGGCCAGGGCGAGGATGAGGGCGAGGAAGGCGATGAGGGCGGCGGCGTTTCGTGCCTCCGCGCCGGCCGTCGCGGCCAGGAGCAGGAGCACGGCCAGGGAGGCGGAGAAGGCGAGGCCAAGGGCGGCGATCGGAATGCCGCGCACCTCGGCGTACCGGCTCTGGGCGACCGTCTCGCATCCGCTCTGCGCGCCCTCGCCGCAGACCTGGCCGACCGCGGCCACGGCGGCGCCGACGTGATGGTGCTCCAGGAGAAGCAGGCCAGACACCGCGGCGTTGACGATCATGAGCAGCGCGCAGGCGGCGACCCGCCATCGGGGCACGGCCGTCGTCACGACGGCGACGTCGCCAGGCGCGGCGGTCTCGGTGGGCACGTCCTTTCGCCAGAAGGCCATCACTGAATCTAATCAGCGCTCCGGGGCCGGCGCAAGCGCGTGCGCAAGCGCCGGACGGAAAGGCAGACCCGCAGGTAGAATCGTCTGAGTCTCCTCGCGGTCAGGATCGATGAACTCCCAGATGTCTTCGGCCCCGCACGTCATCATCGTCGGCGGGGGCTTCGCCGGCCTCACGGCCGCGCGAACGCTGCGGCACGCGCCCGTGCGCCTCACCCTCGTGGACCGCCACAACCATCACACCTTCCAGCCGCTCCTGTACCAGGTGGCCACGGCCGGGCTGTCCTCCACGAACATCGCGGCGCCGCTGCGCCACATCCTGCGCCGGCAGCGCAACGTCACGGTCGTGCTCGCGGACGCGACCGGGGTGGACCTGCGCCGGCAGCGCCTCGTCCTGAGCGACGGCGAGATGCCGTACGACTTCCTCATCCTGGCCGCGGGGGCCACCCACTCCTACTTCGGGCACGAGGAATGGAGCCGCTTCGCGCCCGGGCTCAAGACCCTGGACGACGCGATCGACATCCGGCGGCGCGTGCTGCTCGCGTTCGAGGAGGCGGAGCGCGAGACGGACGACGCGCGGCGCGCGGAATGGCTGACCTTCGTCGTCGTCGGGGCGGGGCCGACGGGCGTCGAGATGGCGGGCACGCTGGCGGAGATCGCGCGCCACACGCTGCGCGGCGAGTTCCGCCACATCGATCCCGCGCAGGCGCGCGTGATCCTGGTCGAGGGGACGGACCGCGTGTTGCCCCCTTATTCGCCCAGGCTCTCCGAGAAGGCCAGGCTCCAGCTCGAGCACCTCGGGGTCGTCGTCTTCACGAAGAAGATGGTGACGGGGGTCGATGCGACGGGCGTGTGGCTGGGCGAAGAGCGGATCGCGGCGCGCACGGTGGTGTGGGCGGCGGGCGTGGCCGCGTCGCCCCTGGGCCGCAGCCTCGGTGTGCCCGTCGATCGCGCGGGCCGCGTGAAGGTCGCCCCCGATCTCACCGTTCCCGGGCACAAGGAAGTCTTCGTCACCGGCGACCTCGCCCTCGTCATCGAGGACGGCCGTCCCGTCCCCGGCGTCGCGCCCGCGGCGAACCAGATGGGGAGGCACGCCGCCCGCAACGTCCTGCGCGCGCTGGATGGCCAGCCGCTCTCCGCGTTCCACTACGTCGACAAGGGCTCGCTGGCCACCATCGGCCGCCGGGCCGGCGTCGCCGATTTCGGACGCTTCCAGCTCTGGGGCGCACCCGCCTGGCTGGCCTGGCTGGGCATCCACATCTTCTTCCTCATCGGGTTCCGCAATCGCCTCTTCGTCATGTTCGATTGGGCGCTCGCGTACTTCACGTACCAGCGGCATGCGCGGCTCCTCATGGGGCCGCCGCCTCCTCTCCGCTCCGCGGAATCGGAGGAGGCGCGCGCCGAAGCCGTCATCCATTCCTCGCATTCACACGGGAGATGAACGACATGCGCCAGACCGTGCTCGCCGCCGCCCTCGCCGCCGCCCTGGCGAGTCCATGGGCGGCCGGCCCCGCTTTCGCCCAGAGTCCGGCTCCGCCCGCGGGGGACGCCACGGACGCGAACAAGCCGCGCGCGGTCCCGGGGTTCGATCCGGGAGCGATGGACCGCTCGGCGCAGCCCTGCGACGACTTCTACCAGTTCGCCTGCGGGACCTGGATCAAGAACAACCCCGTCCCCGCCGACCGCTCGCGCTACGGGCGCTTCGACGAGCTGACCGAGCGCAACCAGACGACGCTGCGCACGATCCTGGAGGGCGTCTCGAAGCCCGACCCCAAGCGCGGCGCCATCGATCAGAAAATCGGCGATTACTACGCGAGCTGCATGGACGAGAGCGGCATCGAGAAGAAAGGCGTGGCCGCGCTCAGGCCGGATCTGGACCGCATCGCCGCCATCAAGAGCAAGGCCGAGATCGCGGGCGCGCTGGCCCATCTGCACAACGCCGGCGCGTCGGGGATCTTCCGGTTCGGCGCCCAGCCGGACTTCAAGAACGCGAAGGTCCACATCGCCGCCGTGGACCAGGGTGGCCTCGCCCTTCCCGACCGGGACTACTACCTCAAGGACGAGGAGCGCTTCGCGAACGTGCGCAAGCAGTACCCCGGGCACGTGCAGAAGATGCTCGAGCTGCTCGGGGACACGCCCGACGTCGCGGCCAAGGAGGCCCAGGCCGTTCTCGACATCGAGACCGCGCTGGCCAAGGCCTCGCTGGAGCGGGTGAAGCGGCGCGATCCCGCGAACATCTACCACAAGCTGAAGAAGGAGGAGCTGGCGGCGCTGGCCCCGGCCATCGACTGGAACGCGTACTTCGCGGCCTCCGGCGCCCCGGCCTTCTCCGAGGTCAACGTGACCTGGCCCGACTTCTTCAAGGGCGCCAGCGAGCTGCTCGGCCAGAAGAGCCTCGACGACTGGAAGACGTACCTGCGCTGGCACCTCGTGCACGATGCGGCCCCGCTCCTGCCCGCGGCGTTCGTGAACGAGAACTTCGACTTCTACGGCAAGACGCTGACCGGGGCCAAGGAGCTGCGGCCGCGCTGGAAGCGCTGCGTGGACCTGACCGACGAGCAGCTCGGCGAGGCGCTCGGCCAGCGCTACGTCGAGAAGACCTTCGGCGCCGAAGGCAAGGCCCGCATGGCCAAGATGGTGGACGCGCTGGAGACGGCCCTGCGCGAGGACATCAAGACCCTGCCCTGGATGACGGACACGACCAAACAGCAGGCCCAGGCCAAGCTCACCGCCATCGCCAACAAGATCGGGTACCCGGACACCTGGCGCGACTACACGGGCGTCAAGATCGTGCGCGGCGACGCCATGGGCAACGCGGAGCGGGCCAGCCAGTTCGAGCAGGCGCGGGACAACGCCAAGATCGGCAAGCCGGTCGATCCGAAGGAATGGGGGATGACGCCGCCCACCGTCAACGCGTATTACAGCCCCCTGCAGAACAACATCAACTTCCCGGCCGGCATCCTGCAGCCGCCGTTCTTCGAGCGCGCGATGGACGACGCCGTGAACTTCGGCGCGATCGGCGCGGTGATCGGCCACGAGCTCACCCACGGCTTCGACGACCAGGGACGGAAGTTCGCGGCCGACGGCAACCTGAGCGATTGGTGGACGGAGCAGGACGGCAAGGAGTTCGAGAAGCGCGCCTCCTGCATCGCCGACGAATACACCGAGTTCACCGTGGCGGAGGGCGTGCATCTGAACGGCCGCCTGACCCTGGGCGAGAACACGGCGGACAACGGCGGCCTGCGCATCGCCCACATGGCCCTGGAGAACACGATCCGGGGCCAGAACGTGCCCCTGCGCGACGGCTTCACGCCGCAGCAGCGCCTGTTCCTGGGCTGGGGCCAGATCTGGTGCCAGACGGAGACGGACGAGAGCGCGAAGCTGCGGGCCCAGGTGGACCCGCATTCTCCGGGCCGCTATCGCGTCAACGGCGTCGTGGTGAACATGCCCGAGTTCCAGCAGGCGTTCTCGTGCCCGAAGGGCGCGCCCATGGTCCGGGAGAACGCGTGCCGGGTCTGGTGAGGTGATCTGATGGCGCTTGTTCGATCGAGGCGGAACAAGATGATCGCCGGCGTCTGTGGCGGCATCGCCGAGTCGCTGGGGTGGGATCCCACCCTCGTCCGGCTCCTCTATGTCCTCGTGTCCGTCCTCTCCGCCGCGTTCCCCGGGATCCTGGTGTACCTGGTCCTCTGGGTGGTCATGCCCCAGGCGTCCGCTTGAGGGTCGCGCTCAGAGGGGCTCGAACTCCCCGAGGCAGCGCTCGTCTTCGGTGAGGGCGGTGCATTCGAGGTCCAGCGCGGCGTAGGCCTTTGCGTGCCGCTCCTTGAACGCGCGGTAGGCCGCGGCGTCGCGCCAGGTGTCGGTGACGAGGTAGCGCCCGGCGGTGGCGCGATCCTCGAGCAGCACGGTGGCGACGAACCCCTCGCTTTGCCGGAAGAGGCGCACCCAGTCGCCGTCGGTGCCGTAGCGGCGCTCGAATTCCTCCTCGCGGCCGGGACGCACGCGGAACTCCCAGACCACCTGGAAGGCCACGCGCTCAGGAAGGGCGCGCGTACGTGATGCGATAGATCGCGCCCGCCTTCTCGTCCGAGACGAGCAGCGAGCCGTCGGGCAGCTCCTGGACGTCGGCGGGACGCCCCCAGGCCTCTCCGCCCTGCAGCCACCCCTGCGCGAACGGCGCATAGGAGACGGCCTGCCCGTCCTTCACGCGGACGAGGGAGACGCGATAGCCGATCTTCTGGCTGCGGTTCCAGGATCCGTGTTCGGCGATGAAGACCTGGCCGCGGTACTCCTCCGGGAACATGGTGCCGCGGTAGAAGCGCATGCCGATGGCGGCCACGTGGGGGCCGAGCGCGATCGCGGGCGGCTCGAACATCCGGCAGTCGCGGCCTTTCGCGAAGACGGGATCGACGATCGTGCCGCCGTGGCAGGCCGGGAAGCCGTAGTGACGGCCGGCGACGGTCGCGCGGTTGAGCTCGTCCGGCGGGACGTCGTCCCCGAGAAGGTCGCGTCCGTTGTCCGTGAACCAGAACGTGCCGCTTCCGGGCTCCCAGTCGAAGCCGACGGTGTTGCGCACGCCGCGCGCCATCGTGTCCACCGGGGTGCCGTCGGGGCGGAAGCGCAGGATGCTCGCGAAGCGCGGGTCGGACGACTCGCAGACGTTGCACGGCGCGCCCACGGGCACGTAGAGGAGATCGTCCGGGCCGAAGGCGATGAACTTCCAGCCGTGGTGGTGCTCGCGGGGGAGGCCGTCGATCACGGTGACGGGCGCGGGCGGCGCGGCCAGGTGGTCTTCGATCGCGTCGTAGCGCTGGACCCGGCTCACCTCCGCGACGTAGAGGGCGCCCTGCCGGAAGGCGACGCCGTTCGGCATGTCGAGGCCCTTGGCGATCGTGAAGACCTGGTCGGCCGTGCCGTCGTGCTCGCGGTCCACGACCGCGTACACCGACCCCGCCTGCGTGCCGACGAAGACAGTGCCCTTCGCGCCCAGGGTCAGCGAGCGTGCGCCGGGCACGGCCGAGGTGAAGGTGGCGACGCGGAAGCCGGGCGGCACCGTGATGCGATCGAGGGACGCGGCCTTTCCCGCCGCGAGCGCCTCCGGACCGCCCGTGCTCGGGCGGCAGGCCGCGGCCAACACCGCCGCTCCCAGCAGGGCTCCCGCGGCCAGCGTCATCGTAGGGTCTCTCCGGCGAGGCATGTTGGCAGGTTAGCACGCGGCCCACGGGGGAGATTAGGATCGGGACGTGTCGGAGCACAAGGTCGTCTATCGCCGTTCGAGCACGGGCGAATGGGTCGCGTCCGTGGAGGGCGTGCGCCGCTGCCGCGGGCGCGGCCGCACCCTGCGCCAGGCCCGCCAGCAGCTCCGCATCGCGCTCGCGCGCGTGGTGGCGGACCCGTACCAGATGGACTTCGTCGAAGACGTGCGGCTCCCGCCGCCCGCGCGGAAGCTGATCGTCCAGCACTGGGCAGCCCGGCGGCGCCTCGAGAAGGAGCAGGGCAAGGCGGACGCGGCGGCACGGGCCGCGTTGCACGCGCTCCTCGGCCTCGCGGTGAGCGTCAAGGACGCCGGCGACCTCCTCGGCCTGCCGCCCCTCAAGCTCCAGAAGCTGCGCGCGAAGGCTCGAGCCTAGCGGTGCCGGAGCTGCCCGAGGTCGAGTCGCAGCGCCGGCGCGTGCAGCGCTGGCTCAAGGGAAGGCGCATCGCGGCCGTGAACGTCGAAGGCGACCCCGTCGTGTTCTCGGGCCAGAGCCCGCGGGTCGTCGCGTCCGCGTTGCGCGGCCGCCGCGTACGCGCGGTGCACCGGCGCGGCAAACACCTCTGGATGGAGCTCGACCGGCGCCCATGGCTCGCGTTCCACTTCGGGATGACGGGCTGGTTCTCGTTCTACCGCCGGGAGGAGGAGCGTCCCCGCTACTGGAAGATCGAGCTCGTGGCGGACGACGGGCGGCGCCTGGCCTACACGGACCCACGGCGCTTCGGTCGCATCCGCGTCCAGGACGACCCCCCGCACGAGCCGCCGATCGCCCTGCTCGGGTTCGACCCGCTCGAAGGACTGCCGCCCGTCCGCGATCTCGCCGCCCACCTGGCCCGGCGCAAGGCGCCGCTGAAAGCCGTGCTCCTGGACCAGTCGCTGTTCGCCGGCGTCGGGAACTGGATCGCGGACGAGGTGCTGTACCAGGCGCGCCTGAGCCCGCGGCGGCCGGCGTCGTCGCTGAGCCTGGCCGAGGTGAAGCGGCTCCGCGATCGGCTTCACGACATCATCGCGCGGGCCGTGGCCGCGAACGCGGACAGCGACCGCTTCCCGCGCTCGTGGCTCTTCCACGTGAGATGGGGGCGGCGCGTGGGCATCACCACCACTCGCGATGAGCCGATCATCCACGAGACGATCGGCGGGCGGACGACGGCCTGGGTCCCGTCACGGCAACGGTGACAAGCAGCGAGGAGCCGATTCACTCGGCGACGAGCGGCATGGGGGGTAGCGCGAAGCGCGCAGGGGGGTACTTGCTAGACAGTACCCCCCTGACCTGAACGATCAATCTAGAACTTGAACGTGATTCCGCCCGCGCCGCGCCAGTAGTTGAACCCGCCGAAGTCCACCTCGAAGTCGCCGGCCTCGGACTCGTGGATATCCCGGAAGTACCGGACGTCTCCCCGGATCCCGAAGTGGTCGCCGAAGCCGATCATCACGCCTCCCCCCGCGTTCATGCCCCAGTCGTTGCGGTCGATGTCGAAGAACGCGTCGGCGTCGGGCACACGGAACTTCATGAGGCCAACGCCCCCCGTCGCGTAGAGGCGCGCGTTGCCGCCGATCGGCACCCCGAGGACGATGTTCCCCATGAGCGTCGTCACGTTGCTCGTCCCAAATGTGTTGTCGGGGCCGAAGAAGTGCGGCGTGTAGGTGCCCTCGACTTCGAAGCCGAAGATCCCCTCACCCAGGAAGCCGATGGCGGCCCCGTAGCTGGTGTGACCTTCCTCAACATCGCCGCTGAACGTGCCGCCGACGGTGCCGGTGATGACGAGATCCGCGGATACGGGCCGCACGGTGGCGCAGAAGACGAGGGCGGCGAAGACGGGGAAGACGAGGCGTTGGCGGTTCATGGCAGTTGCTCCTTGTCGCTTTGACCCCCGGCTTGAAAGCAAGAAAAGTGCCGCGCGGTTAGGATCAAGGACGGGAGGCCGATGGCGAAGATCTGGCGGGGCGGGAGCGTGATGGGACGCGAGGACCGGGTCGGACGCCGGGCGCGTGCCGGGGCCGCAGCGAAAGAGGCGGCCGACAAGGACAAGGGCCCGAAGGTCGAGCGGCTCCGCGCGCTGTGGCCGGAGCTGCGGGCGCTCGTCGGTCCGCGGCGGAACCTGCTGCTGCTGGGCCTCGTCCTGATCGCGATCAATCGCGTGACCGGCCTCGTCCTGCCCGCGACCACGCGTTACGTCATCGACGACGTGATCGGCAAGCGCCGCGTGGACCTGCTCCTGCCGATCCTGGGCGCGGTGGTCGGCGCCACCGTGGTCCAGGCCCTCACGTCTTTCGCCCTCACCCAGACCCTCTCGAAGGCGGCCCAGAAGCTGATCGCGGACCTCCGCCGCCGCGTCCAGGCCCACATCGGCCGGCTCCCCGTCGCCTTCTACGACGCGAACAAGACGGGCAACCTGGTGTCGCGGATCATGACCGACGTCGAAGGCGTGCGGAACCTCGTGGGCACGGGCCTCGTCGAGTTCCTGGGCGGCCTCCTGGCCGCGGCCGTCGCCCTCGTCCTCATGTTGCGGATCAGCCCGGCCATGACGGGCGTGACCGTCTTCACGTCGCTCACGTTCGCGTTCGTGCTCTTCCGCGCGTTCGCGACCATGCGGCCGATCTTCCGCGAGCGCGGGAAGATCCAGGGCGAAGTGACGGGCCGCCTCACCGAATCGCTGGGCGGCGTGCGCGTGGTCAAGGGCTATCACGCGGAAGCGCGCGAGGAGGCGGTCTTCTCCAGCGGCGTGGGCAAGCTCCTCGAGAACATCCTGAAGACGCTGACGGCGACGTCGGCCCTCAGCCTGGCCTCGACGCTGCTCCTCGGGATCGTGGGCGCGGCCGTCCTCTACGTCGGGACGCGCCAGATCCTCGCCGGCAGCCTGACCGTGGGGGGGCTCTTCACCTACACGATGCTGCTCGGGTTCCTGATCGCTCCCGTGTTCCAGGTCGTCGCCATCGGCACCCAGCTCACGGAGGCCCTGGCCGGCATGGAGCGCACGCAGGAGATCCTGCACGAACGGCCGGAGGACGTGGATCCGCGGCGGACGGTGGCGCTGGGGCGAGTCGAAGGCCGCGTCGCCTTCGAGGACGTCACCTTCTCCTACGATGGCGTGCGCGAAGTGCTCGGCGGCATCTCCTTCCGATCGGAGCCGGGCACGGTGACCGCTCTCGTCGGTCCGTCGGGTTCGGGCAAGTCCACGATCATCGGCCTCATCGCCGCCTTCCACGCCCCCGCCCG
>Ga0068859_100004707_pt1 | contig 13867 bp, 9 predicted proteins | sample KBSSwiS22_FD_66585 | JGI IMG/M metagenome (GOLD analysis project Ga0068859, IMG submission 66585) | Switchgrass rhizosphere microbial communities from Kellogg Biological Station, Michigan, USA - KBS Switchgrass S2-2 | ecosystem: Host-associated > Plants > Roots > Rhizosphere > Soil ... | reverse complement strand
CTCGACCGCTTCAAGCAGATCAACGACTCGCTGGGCCACTCGGTGGGCGACGAGCTCTTGCGCGCCATGGGGAAGCGGGTGCACGAGGCGGTGCGCGAGGGCGATACCCTCGCGCGCCTGGGCGGGGATGAGTTCACGCTGCTGCTGCCCGGCATCCACAACGCTTCGGAGGCCGCGCGCATCGCCCAGAAGCTGCTGGAGGCGGTGCGCCGCCCGTTCGAGCTCGCCGGCCGCGAGCTGTTCGTCACCACCAGCATCGGGATCAGCATCTATCCAGAGGACGGCGTGGACTCGGAGTCGCTCATCCGCAGCGCGGACGTCGCCATGTACCGGGCCAAGGAGCAGGGGCGCGACCGCTTCCAGCTCTACGCCCCGGCCATGAACGCGCAGGCGGTGGAGCGCATGGGCCTGGAGCACGGCCTGCGCAAGGCCCTGTCGCAGGACCAGCTCGTCATCCACTACCAGCCCATCATCGAGGTGGCCACCGGCCGCATCCACGGGACGGAGGCGCTGCTCCGCTGGCGGCACCCGGACCTGGGGCTGGTGCCGCCCGACGACTTCATCGAGCTGGCGGAGCTGACCGGCCTCATCACGCCCATGGGCCCGTGGATCCTGGAGGAGGCCTGCGGCCGCACGCGGTCGTGGCAGCGCGGGACCCGCTTCTACTTCTCGATCGCGGTCAACCTCTCCGGGCGCCAGTTCCAGGAGCGGGACCTGGTGGGCCAGGTGAAGCGGGCGCTCAAGGCCACGGGCCTGGAGGCCCGCTTCCTGGAGCTGGAGATCACGGAGAGCGTGGCCATGCACAGCGCGGAGAACACGCTGCGCACGCTCACGGAGCTGAAGGCCCTGGGAGTCCGCATCTCGATCGACGACTTCGGCACCGGCTACTCGTCCCTGGCCTACCTGAAGCGCTTCCCCATCGACACCCTGAAGATCGACCAATCCTTTGTCAGCGACATCGGGACCAACCCGGAGGACACGGCCATCGCCTCCGCGGTCATCGCCATGGCCCACGGCCTGGGCCTGCGCGTGGTGGCCGAAGGCGTCGAGCGCGAGGAGCAGCTCGAGTTCCTGCGCCGGCAGCGGTGCGACCACTACCAGGGCTATCTGTTCAGCCGGCCCCTGGCCGCCGACGAGATCGCGGCGCTGCTTCGCGACGGCTCGCAGGGATCGCCGGGGCCGGTGGGCCCGCGCCGGACCTGAGCGGGGCTGGCGGCGGCTACTGCGAACCCGCCGTGGGACCGGCGGGGCGGGCGGCGGCGGGGGCCGTGGGCGCCGCGGCGGTGGCCGGCGGCGGGGGAGGGACCAGCATGTGCAGTCCTCCCGCGGGCGACGCGGCCAGCACGCGGTCCGGTGCCGTGGGATCCAGGCCCACCGTCCACACCCGGTCGGTGACCAGGCCTTCGGTGGGCAGCCGCTCCCACGTGTCGCCCGCGTCCTGGCTGCGGAAGACGCCGCCCCAGGTGAAGTCGCTGGCGTAGAGCGTGCGGCCGTCGGGGTGCGTGGCCAGCCCGGTGATGTCCGAGAAGGGTATGCCCCTCGCGCAGCGGGTCCAGGTCTGGCCCTGGTCCATGGACCGGTAGAGGCCGGCGCCCGTGCTGGCGAAAACGACACGGTCGTTACCCGGCAGGACGGCCAGGCTGTGCGTGTCGGCCCCCATGCTGCGCGACACCGCGGTCCAGGTCTCCCCGCCGTCGCGGCTGCGGAAGAAGGCCATCGGCGTCGCCGCCATCATCACGCCCGGCTGGCGCGTGGACGCGGCCAGGGCGGCCACGGGGCCCGACAGCCACACCGACGGCCGGCGCCAGGTCTCGCCCCCGTCGTTCGTCCGCAGCAGGCCCGCGGAGGTAGCGGCCAGGAACACGCGGTCCGAGAGCGCGGTCACGTCGTTCACGCGCGGATGGACGTCGAGGTCGGCGATCACGGTGGGCAGCCGCCGCCACGAGCCCGCGCCCACCGAGAGGAACAACCCGTCGTCCGTCCCGGCCAGGATGCCCGCGCCGGCCACGGCCAGGGACAGGACCTCTCGGCCCTCCAGCCCCGAGCCGAGCTTCGTCCACGGGCCCCGCGGCCCCGGCGCCGCGAACACGCCGCCGTGGTTCCGGTCGCCCCAGATGCCGACCATCATCCGGCGCGTGGCGGGGTCGAAGGTCATGCGCGAGACGAAGCGCTCGGAGAACCCGGTGTTGGAGGTGAACCACGTCTTGCCGCCGTCCCCGCTGCGCAGGACGCCGGCCCCGTCCGTCCCGATCAGGACGGACCCCCCAGGGAGCACGAGGACCTTGTTCACGACCAGGGTCTTCTGCGTGGTCAGCCGCCACGTCGTGCCGTTGTCGTCGGTCGCCCACAGGCCTTCGGTGGTCCCGGCGTAGAGGCTGTCGGGCCGCTCGGGGTCCTGCGCGAACGAGCGGGTGCGCCGGCTGCTCGAGGGGATGCCCCGGAACTTCGTGAAGCGCGTCCCGCCGTCGAACGAGCGGTACATCCCGCTGCAGGCGGTGGCGTACACGGTCTGCGGATCCCGCTTGTCGAGCGTGATGGTGAAGATGTCCGAGTCCACGATGATCCCCGTCTTGACGGAGCGCCACGTGCCGCCGCCGTCCACGGTCTTCCAGGGCAGGTGCCAGGTGCCCACGTAGATGATGTCGGGGTAGCCGGGGTCGACGGCCACCGATTCCACGTTGCGCAGCTCGGGGTCGTCCGCCGCCGTGATCCGCTGCCAGGTCGCTCCCGCGTCACGCGAGCGGAACACGCCGGTCAGGGTGCCGGCCACCACGATGTCGGGGTTGCTGGGCGCGATGGCCAGCGCGCGCACGGACTCGCCTTGGATGCCGGGGAGGACCTTGAAGGTGCGGCCGCCGTCCACGCTCTTGGCCACCCCTCCGCCCTTGCCGGCCACCTCCCAATAGCCGACGAACACCACCCCGCGCGGGTCCACCGCGATCTCGTCGAGGCTCTTGCCGCGCTGCGGGAAGCCGGGGCTCATGCGCTGCCAGCGGCCGCCGGAGTCGTCCGACCGATAGAAGACGCCGTCCGCGGTTCCCAGATAGAGCCGGCGATGGTTCGTGGGATCGGCGGCCAGCGACCGGACGTCGCCGCCCTGGGGGCCGACGGGCGCCCATGTCTGGGCGCGGACCGGGGGCGCGGCGAAGAGGAGGAACCCGAGGGCGAGGGAGCGGCGCGTGGAAGGGGTCATGTCCTAAAGCAACCTGGAAAGTCTAACGCTGAACCCGGTGGAAATACAGAGGAAAACGGTGGGCGCCCACGGCCGTCCGGAGCCCCCGGCTGCAAGCTTTACAAACCTTCCCAAAAGGCTCGGGCGCGGCCGGATCGGCCGCGCCCGAGCGACGAACGGCGGAAGCGAAGTTGTGGGTCCTAGTCGTCGTCTTCGGGTACGGTCGCTCCCTCCGGCACGAAGATCAGCTCGACCCGACGGTTCTTGGCTCGCGCCATGGCCGTCGTCCCGGTATCGAGCGGCTTGGTGGCGGCAGCGCTACGGACCGTGATGCGGGACTCCTCGATGCCGCGCTCCTTCACCAGGTACGTCTTGACGGCCTCGCCGCGCTTGCGGGCGATGACGTCGGGGAACTTCTCGCCGCTGTCGGCATGGCCCACGATGATGACCCGGCTACGCGGATCCTGCTTGAGCCGCGAGGCCACGTCGTCCAGGCACGCCTTGTCCACGTTGTTCAGGCGGGCCAGGTTCCTCGGGAACCCGCCGGAGATGCAGGTCACGGTCTCGGCTGCCCTCTTCTCCGCAGCCGCGATGCGGACGGTGCAGGTCGACTCCGCCGTCCCGCCACGACCGTCGGTCACGCGGACCGTGATGGTGACGGTGGCGGGCGGGGTCACGCCGGTGCTGTCATACGTGGCGGTGGCGCCGTTGCCGGTGATGCGGCCCTGGCTGGCGCTCCACTCATAGGTGAGGGTGTCGCCGTCGGCGTCGGAGGCGTTGGCCCGCACGCGGACGGTCTCACCCGGCAGGATCTGCGACCGCTCGACTTCGCAGTTCACGGTGGGGTTCTGGTTGGCTGCGGGCGGCGGCGGCGGCGGCGGCGGTACCGCGATCTCGCGGCAGGCGAAGCCGGGGTGCCAGCCGATCGAGATGTGGCGGCCGGTCCAGCTCTTGGAGCCCTGGTTCAGCCCGCGATCGTCGAAGTTGAGGTTCCAGGAGATGGCGGGGCGGATGAAGAAGCCCTTGATCCAGAACACCGGGCCGACCACCAGGTCGAGCGGGTTGGTCTGGTCGAAGTCCACGTCACCCGTGTAATTGGTGTTCATCAGCTCGGCCTGCAGCTGGATGTTGCGGCAGGCGGGGATGTTGAAACCGAGGGCCCACTTGAAGGCGTCGGCGATCTCCACGTCGTCGGGGTCGCCGTTCTTCTGGTAACCGATCGACGCGTGGATGTCGGCGGCGTGGTTCAGGTGCTTCGACAGGATCAGGTCCGCGCCCCATGCCGACTTGCCCGTTCCCAGCCCCTTGTTCTCGTCCGCGGTGGGGATCTTGAAGAAGGCCCGGGCGGCCAGGCCCACGGCGTCACCCATGTAGTCGTTCAGGAACCCGTATTTCAGGCCGATCTTGATGTCGCCCACCCCGGTCTCCCAGGGCGTGGCCACGAAGGGATAGTCGTTGACGAACCCGGGCTGGAACAGGGCGTCGGCGTCCAGCCGATTCTGCAGCCCGAAGTTGCCGTACAGCTCGAGGCGCGACGTGATCCCGTAGCCGAGGGAGAGCCCGTGGATCGAGATGTCCTCGTCCTTGGGGTCGCGGTCGAGGTTGTCGCGGAACAGCTGGCCCGAGGTCTTCCCCTTCGGAAGGGTGTAGGCCGAAGGCATATGGAAGAGACCCGTGGTGCCCTCGTAGTTGGGCGTGGCCGGGTGGACCTCATACTCCTTGCCCTCGATCTCCATGGTCCAGGTCTTCACCTCTTCCTTGGTGATCGTGGTGCCGTGCGACGTCGTGGTGGTGGTCGTGGTCTCGGTGGTGGTGACCTGCTCCTTGTCCTCGCTTGCCGGGGGCACCTGCGCCCAGGCGGCCGTCGTGCCGAGGGCGAGGAGCCCGCCGAGCAGCCAGGTCGTCAATGCTGGTCTCATCGAACGTCCTCCTTATCTGGCCGGTTTGGCATAGCTCAAAGTGTATGAGGTTCTATTGGCAAGAAGTGTAACACCCGAAGCCAGCGGGCGGCACCTCTCGGGGGTCTTTTCCTGGAGCGCCGGCAGGAGCCGGGAACCCGATCGGGCGGCTGACGACCTGGCGGACGTCGGGCAACCCCTGGACCGCCCGGGACGCGGGACCTCGGAGCAACCTCGAACCTCGCGGGCGCCCTTCGGCACCGTAACGCCTCCTGGGACACCTCGTACTATAGTGTCGCATCTCAAAGTGACGTCAGCGGAGGAATGCAAGAATCGTGCTACGCGGACCGGCGGCCTCCCGGGCGCCCGGCGGGCCGTGCGTCCAGGCCTACCGGCGCAGATTCGGGCCGGCGACGGCCACCACGGGGCATCCCACCGGTCATAGTCACCCGAAATGGGTGCGGTGGCTCACATGCGGCCCTCGATAATGGGGGACCTGTGCCTCAAGGGCAGGGGGCCCCGGGGACCCCGCCGACCAAAATTTACAAACCACCGCGTGATCTGCCGCTCGATTGCGCCGGGAGCGGCCGTGGCCGCGATATTGACGCTGGCGGGCATCACGTCGAACGCCGGGGAAAGCCCGCTGGCCCAGGCTCCCAGCCCATACCTGCAGGAACGGGCACGCGACCTCGTCTCCTGGCGGGCCTGGGACCCGGCCGTGCTGGACGAAGCGCGCCGCCAGGACCGGCCGGTGCTGCTGCTGATCGGGGATCCGGCCTGCCCGGGGTGCCGGATGGCGGAGCGCCAGGCGTTCGCCGATCCGGAGGCGGCCCACCTGGTGAACGCCGCGTTCGTCAGCGCCGTCGTGGACCGCTTCGACCGGCCGGACCTGCTGGCCCTGTTCGCCCCGCTGCTGCCCGTGCCCGGCGACTCGCGCGGGCGCGCGCTCGCCGTGTTCCTCCTGCCGGACGGGCGTCCGTTCGCGGCCCAGGCCGGCATCGCGCCGGGTGACGGCGGCGCGTCGCCCGGCTTCAAGACGCTCGCCCTCCGCCGGCTCTCGGACTTCCAACACGACCGCGCCGGGATGGAGACGGAAGCCGGCTTGAACGCCACGTGGCTGGCGCGCGCGCAAGGCTCGGAGCCGCCGCGCGGGCCTCTCGCGCGTGACGTGGTGGACCGCGCGGTCAAGGGCCTGGTGGAATCCTTCGACAGCGAGAGCGGCGCGTTCGGCCCGGGAGGAGAGGCGCCGCCCGGCGCGCCGCGGCTCCTGCTCGAGGAGAACGCGCGCCGCGGCGACCCGGCGGTGGCCCGCATCGCCTCGGCCGCCCTGGACCGGCTCGCCGCCGCCCAGCGCGACCCGACCCTCCCCGTCCTCGCGGCCGAGGCCGTGCGGTTGCGGTCGCTCGCGCAGGGATACGCGGCCCTGGGCTCGCTCGGCCATCGCGCGGCGGCCGAGGCCCTGGCCGGCCGAGTGCTCGCCCTGATGCGCGACCGTGCGGGTGGGTTCGTGGCCCTGGGGCCCGGCCTCGCCGGGGACGACCGGGTCATCGCCGGTTGGAACGGCCTGATGATCGGCGCCCTGGCCACCTCGGCCGCGGTGCTGCAGCGCCCGGCCGACCTGGATGCCGCGAGGGAGGCGGCGATCCGGGTCATGGAGCGGCTGGGGCCTGTGGACACGCTGCGCCATTCCGTCCGGGGAGCCGGCGCGGGGGGCAGCGCGCTGCTGGAGGACTACGCGTACCTGGCCGACGGTCTCCTCGACCTGTACGACGCGACCGGGGAGTCCCGCTGGCAGACGGAGGCCGGCGCGCTGGCCGAGGCCGCCATCGGGCGCTTCGCCGACCCGGCGGGCGGCGGGTTCTTCGCCACCGATGGCGCGCACGAGCCGTTCCCCGTCCGTCTCAAGCCGGTCTTCGACGGTCCGCTGCCCTCGGGCAACGGCGTCATGGCGCGCGTCCTGCTGCGCCTGGGGCGCGCGACCGGCCAGGCGCGCTACCGCGAGCTGGCCCGGGCGACGATCGACGCCTCCCGCGGCAACCTGCAGCGGGCGCCGCGGGGGATGGAGACGCTGGTGGGCGCGGTCGCCGCGCTGCTGGCGGGAGAGACGTCTCCCATCGCCGCCTCGGCGCGGCCGTCCCGGCAGGTCGTGGGCCCGGTGTCGCTGCAGGCCTCGCTTTCCCGCGCTCGCGTGCGGCCCGATGAGCCCTTCGAGGCGCGCGTGCGCCTGGAGATCGCCGACGGCTGGCGCGTGGTGGCGCGGGAACCGGGCGTGAAGGACCTGTTCGGCCTGACCGTCTCCGTGGTGGGCGAGAGGCTCGCCAACGACGGCCCCGTCTACCCGCCGGCGCGAGAGGAGCCGGGGCCGTGGAGCACCGGCGCGGTGCGGGTCCACGCGGGCGAGGCGAACGTCACGGTGCCGCTACGGATGAAGCCGGGGACGCCGCCCGGCGAGACGGCCGTGGGCCTGCGCGTGGTCTTCCAGCCCTGCGATGCCGCCGGTTGCAAGCCGCCGATGTCCGCGCAAATCGAGGTGCCGGTCACGGTGGACGCCGCCCCGTGACGGGCTACTCCATCAACTCGACCCGGTTGCCTTCGGGGTCCGCGATCACTGCCTCGTAGTAACCGTCGCCCGTGACACGGGCGCGCCCGATGATGGCGACGCCCCGGCCCTCGAGGCGGACGACCGCCGCGTCCACCGCCGGCCGGCTGCCCAGCCGGAACGCCACGTGGCCATGGCCGGTGTCCCGCGACGCGGGCGGGGGCTCGGGCTCCGCCCGACGGCTCATCAGCTCCAGCCGGGCGCCCTGGCCGAACGAGATGAAGTACGAGCGGAAACCGGTCCGCGGGTTCTCGTAGAGCGCGCCGCTCTCGCCGCCCAGGGAGGCGACGTAGAACTCCCGCATCCGCTCCAGGTCGCGCACCCACAGGGCCACGTGCTCGATCCGGGCGCCGATCCCGGCGGGCACCGGCTCTCCCGCTTCGTGATCGCCCTCGTCGTTCTCGAGCGTCGCGATCAGCCACCGGCCGCCGTGAAGGACCACCGCGCACGTGATGCTGCCCCCGCGCGCCGCCCCGCCCGGGCCTTCCGCCGTCCAGGGGAAGCGGACGGTTCCGGTGCCGGCGTCGCATTCGACCGAGGGCGGCCCGGTCACGGCGACGCGGAGACCGGGCGCGGCATCCGCCACCAGCCGGGCGATCTCCGGCCGCCCGCGGAAGCGGTCACCCTGTCCGGTCACGTACTCGGCGGAGGGCAGGAAGAGGGCGGCGAAGGCCTGACCGTCGCGGTCGTTCCAGGCCTTGACCAGCCTGCCTACGAGGTCGTCGAGCGCGGCAGGCGTGCCCGTCACGGCTGCGGCTAGGGCATCACCCGGCGGTGGCGGGAGGACTCCTCCTCGTAGTACTTCCGATAGAGGACCTCCCATTCGTCGGAGCCCTCGACGATGGCCCGCTTCTGGGTCTCGATCTTGCGGCGCACGAGGGCGTCGATGGCCTCGTCGGCCTTCATCTCGTCGGAGATCATCTTGAATATCTCCTGACGGATCTCCGAAGGCTCGGCGAAGAACTCGATCTCCTCGTCGTTGTTGAACTCGTTGAAGATGAGGTGGGAGAGGCGGACCACCTTGTCCCGCGAGAGCTTCACAGGACGATGCCCTTCTCCTTGGCCATCTTCTTCTTGAGCATCTTGAACATCTCGGTGTAGGTGACGTTGGACCGCTCCATCTCCGAGGCGTGCTGGATCAGGACCTCGCGCACCTCCTCGTTCAAGCGGTCCTCGACCATCAACTCGTCGGTGATGACCCGCACCACGGCCTCGACCACGCGCGCCTCGGAATCCAGCTCCAGCTTGCCCTCGGCCACCAGCGTCTTCACGACCTTGCGCGCGATGAACTCGATCTCGTCCGACGTAAGGCGCATAAGCGACGAAGTATATCCTACCTCCATGCTATCCTCGCGCCGCCGATGCCCGTGCACGTCGTCCGCCATCCGCTGATCGAGGACGCGCTCCTCCGGCTCCGCGACGCGACGACGCCCTGCGACGAGTTCCGGCGCCTGGCCCGCCGGGTCAGCCTGCTGCTCGCGGTGGAGGCCACCCGGGACCTCGCGCTCGAGGAGACGGCGGTGGCCACGCCGCTGGAGACCGCGCGCGGCCTGCGCCTCGCCGCGCGCGTGGTGGCGGTGCCCGTTCTGCGCGCGGGCCTCGGGATGCTCGACGCCTTCCTGGAGCTGGTGCCCCAGGCCCAGGTCGGGTACTTCGGCCTGGAGCGCAACGAGGAGACCGCGGTGGCCCGGCGTTACTACGAGAAGGTCCCCGCCGCTCTCGGCGGGGCGATCGTGTTCCTGCTCGATCCCATGCTGGCCACTGGAGGGTCCGCGGCCATGGCCCTCGAAGGCCTGGCCGGGCTGGGCGCGCGAGAGGTCCGGCTGTTGTCGATCGTGGCCGCGCCCGAGGGCGTGGCCCATCTCACGTCGTCCATGCCGCAGGCGGAGATCTACACCGCCGCCGTGGACCGCGAGCTCAACGCGCGCAAGTACATCCTCCCGGGCCTCGGCGATTTCGGCGACCGGTTGTTCGGGACGTAGTTGAGCTGGGGGGGTGCTGCGCCGCACCCCCCCCGACCCCCCCGCTCGCTCCGCGGGAGTGAATCCCGCTCCGCTCGCCGTTCTGGCCTGGGGTCCTACGCCCGCACCCCCGGAGACGCCCCCGCTCGCTCCGCGGGAGTGAATCCCGCTTCGCCTTGACCTGGTTCCGCTCGATGGCATATCGTCCGATCCGGTTCCCGGGCCAGCGTGAATGACCCAGATCTTCCACCACAGCACGAACACGCTGTCGAAGCTCAGCATCTTCGGGGCGCTGTTCCTGGCCGCGGGGACGCTGTGGCTGATCCTCCAGATCAACCGCTCGCCCTACGTGACCCAGTCCGGGGTGGCGCGTGAGCAGCCCGTTCCCTTCAGCCATGCGCACCACGTGGCCGGCATGGGGATCGACTGCCGCTACTGCCACGCCAGCGTCGAGACCTCCGCCACCGCGGGCATCCCGCCCACCAAGACCTGCATGAACTGCCACTCGCAGATCTGGTCGGACAGCCCCACGCTGGAGCCGGTGCGGGAGAGCTTCCGCACGGAGAAGTCGATCGAATGGGTCAAGGTGCACGACTTGCCGGACTTCGTCTATTTCAACCACAGCGCGCACGTGAACCAGGGCGTGGGGTGCTCGACGTGCCACGGGCGCGTGGACCAGATGCCGCTCATGTGGCAGGAGGCTTCGCTGACCATGGAGTGGTGCCTGGACTGCCACCGCCAGCCGGAGCGCTACCTGCGCCCGCGCGAGCAGGTCTTCAACGCCGCCTACGAGCCGCCCGCCGATCAGCTCGAGCTGGGACGGTCGCTGGCCAGGCAGTACGGCATCCACACCCGCACCAGCTGCTCCACGTGCCACCGATGAGCGGCGCGCCCGGCGACGCGCCGGACCTGGATCTCTCCGGCCTCCGCCGGCGCCTGGGCGATTCCACGGGCCGGACCTACTGGAAGAGCCTGGAGGAGCTGGCGAGCGCGCCGCAGTTCCTGGAGTTCCTGCACCGCGAGTTCCCCGAGCAGGCATCGACCTTCGACGACCCCGACGGCCGCCGAGGCTTCCTCAAGATGATGGGCGCGTCTCTGGCCCTGGCTGGCCTCACGGGCTGCACGCGGCAGCCCGAGGAGAAGATCGTCCCCTACGTGAAGCCGCCGGAGGACGTGGTCCCCGGCCGCCCGCTCTTCTTCGCCACGGCGGTCACCGAGGGCGGCTACGCCAAGGGCGTGCTCGTCGAGAGCCACATGGGGCGGCCCACCAAGGTGGAGGGCAACCCCGACCATCCGGCCAGCCTGGGCGCCACCGACGTCTTCGGCCAGGCCGCGGTCCTCGGCCTGTACGACCCGGACCGGTCGCAGACGCTCACGCACCTGGGCGAGATCCTTCCCTGGGGCTCGTTCCTGGCCGCGGTGAAGGCCGCGCTGGACGCGCAGCGCGCCACGCAGGGCGGCGGCCTGCGCATCCTTACCGAGACGGTCGCCTCCCCGACCCTGGCCGCGCAGATCCAGGAGCTGCTCACCGCCTTTCCGGCCGCGCGCTGGCACCAGTACGAGCCGGCCGGTCCCGACAGCGTCCGCGCGGCGACGGCGCAGACGCAGGGCGCCCCGTCGGAGGTCGTGTACGACCTCTCCCGGGCGGACGTGGTCCTCTGCCTGGACGCCGACTTCGTTGGCCACGGCCCCGCCAACCTGGCGATGATCCGCGCGTTCACCTCGCGGCGGCGGCTCGGCGGCGAGCAGTCCCCCGCCGGCATGAACCGGCTCTATGTGGCGGAGAGCTCGCCGTCGCTCACCGGCGCCCTGGCCGACCACCGCCTGCCGATGCGGGCGTCCGAGGTCGAGGCGTTGGCGGGTGCCCTGGCTGCGGCCGTGGGCGCAACGGCCGGTCCCGCGCCGGCTTCGTCGGGATCGGCGCCCGCCGCCTGGGTGGCCGCCGTCGCCAAGGACCTGCAGGCCCACGCGGGCCGGTCCGTGGCGATGGCCGGACCCTGGCAGCCGCCGGCGGTGCACGCGCTGGCCCACGCCATCAACGAGAAGCTCGGCAACGTAGGCCAGACCGTCTCCTACGCGGCGTCCGTGGAGGCGCGTCCCATCGACCAGCTGGCCTCGCTGCGCGAGCTGGCCGCGGCCATGGACGGTGGCCAGGTCCAGACCCTGGTCGTGCTGGGCGGCAACCCGGTCTACGAGGCGCCGGCGGACCTCGAGTTCGCGCGGCGCATGGACAAAGTCCCACTCCGGATCCACTTCGGCCTCTACGACGACGAGACCGCGGAGCGCTGCCACTGGCACGTGCCGGCCGCGCACGCGCTCGAGGCCTGGAGCGACGCCCGCGCGTTCGACGGCACCGTGACCATCGTGCAGCCGCTCATCGCGCCGCTCTACGCGGGCTGCAAGTCCGCCCACGAGCTGCTGGCCGCGTTCACCAGCAAGCCCGAGCGGTCCAGCTACGACATCGTGCGCGACTACTGGAAGGCGCAGGGCGTGCTCGCCGGGGACGAGAAAGCCTGGCAGCGCGCGCTCCACGACGGCGTCCTGGCCGCGCCGGCGGTTCAAAAGGTGGCGGGCCCGGCGCCGACCGCGCCGCCGGCGGCGCCCGCGCCCACGGCGGAGCCGGCCGGGCCGGGAGGCCTCGAGATCGTCTTCCGGCCCGACGCTTCGGTGTGGGACGGCCGCTTCGCCAATAACGGCTGGCTGCAGGAGCTGCCGCGGCCGCTCAGCAAGCTCACCTGGGACAACGCGGCGCTGATGAGCTCGCGCACCGCCCAGTCGCTGGGCGTCTCCATCGAAGCCACCGCGCGCGGGACCTACACCGATGTCGTCGAGCTGCGTTACCGGGGCCGGAAGGTGAAGGCGCCGGCCTGGATCGTGCCGGGCCATCCCGACGGCACCGTCACCGTCCACCTGGGCTACGGCCGCACACGCGCGGGCCGGGTGGGCACCGGCGTGGGCTTCAACGCCTACGCGCTGCGGACGAGCGACGCGCCGTGGTTTGGTGGCGGGCTGGAGGTCAAGAAGACCGGCGAGCGGTATCTGCTGGCCTGCACCCAGGACCACTGGAGCATGGAGGGCCGCAACCCGGTGCGCGCGGCCACGCTCGAGGAGTACGAGAAGAAGCCGGATTACGCGAAGGAGCTGTTCGAGGTGCCGCCGCGCTCCCTCACGATGTATCCGGACTACAAGTACAGCGGCCACGCCTGGGGCATGTCCATCGACCTCAACTCGTGCGTGGGCTGCAATGCCTGCACCATCGCCTGCCAGGCCGAGAACAACATCCCCGTAGTAGGCAAGGAGCAGGTGGGGCGCGGCCGCGAGATGCACTGGATCCGCGTGGACCGCTATTACTCGGGCACCGTGGAGAACCCCGAGACCCACCACCAGCCGGTGCCCTGCATGCAGTGCGAGAACGCGCCCTGCGAGGTGGTCTGTCCGGTGACCGCCACCACCCACAGCGACGAAGGCCTCAACGACATGGTCTACAACCGCTGCGTGGGCACGCGCTACTGCTCGAACAACTGCCCGTACAAGGTGCGCCGCTTCAACTTCTTCCTTTTCTCGGATTTCGACACCCCGAGCCTCAAGCTCCAGAAGAACCCGGACGTCACCGTGCGCAGCCGCGGGGTGATGGAGAAGTGCACCTACTGCGTGCAGCGCATCAACCGGGCGCGCATCGACGCGCGCAACGAGGGACGGCCGATCAAGGACGGCGAGATCAAGACCGCCTGCCAGGCCGCCTGCCCCGGCGAGGCCATCGTCTTCGGAGACATCAACGACCCCGGCAGCCGGGTGTCGAAGCTGAAGGCCGAGCCGCGCAACTACGGCCTGCTGGCGGAGCTGAACACCCGGCCCCGGACCACCTACCTCTCCCACGTGAAGAACCCGAACCCGGAGATGGGGGACTAGCCGTGGCCACGGGTCCGGACACCAGCGGGCTGGCCAAGGACGCGCGGGCCGTGCCCCCGGGCGAGTACCTGGTCGAGCCCGGCCACGACTTCGGCAGCGTCACCGACAAGATCAGCAGCATCGTCCTCCAGCGGCGCACGCCGGTGGGCTGGTTCATCGGCTTCGCCGTCGGGTTCTCGCTTCTGATGCTGCTGCTCTTCACCATGGCGGGCCTGCTCTTCAAGGGCATCGGCCTGTGGGGACGGAACGTGCCCGTGGGCTGGGGCTTCGACATCATCAACTTCGTCTGGTGGATCGGCATCGGCCACGCGGGCACGCTCATCTCCGC
>Ga0068859_100004706_pt1 | contig 13868 bp, 13 predicted proteins | sample KBSSwiS22_FD_66585 | JGI IMG/M metagenome (GOLD analysis project Ga0068859, IMG submission 66585) | Switchgrass rhizosphere microbial communities from Kellogg Biological Station, Michigan, USA - KBS Switchgrass S2-2 | ecosystem: Host-associated > Plants > Roots > Rhizosphere > Soil ... | reverse complement strand
CCACCGGCAGCGAACGCAACCTGGAGATCGACGTGCTCCCGATGGCTCCGCCGCGCGCCAACCGTCCGGTCGCGCGCGTCGTGGCCCAGGCGCCGAGCGCCCACGAAGCGCTGCCCCAAGCGGCGGTCCTCGTCCTCGTCGCGGACGGCGATTCGGCCACGTCCGCCATCACCGCGGCGTGGGCGGAGCGAACGGCCGGAGCCGCGCGCGGCGCGACGCCCTCCCCTGCTCCGTCGTCACCGCTCGCCTCTCTTGCCCCTCTTGCGCCCGCCGCCGACTTCGGCCTGCCGCTGGCCGTCGCGGTGGCCAGCGCCGACCGGACACCGCGCTCCGTGCTGGCGGCGTGCTGCCCCGAGATCGTCATCCGCGTCGATTCGTGTACCGCGACCACAGCGCGCTCACCTCGCACGCTGGTCATTCGCGCCACCTCGTCCGATCCTGGCGGCCAGGGCCCGCCGCCCGACGACGTGGACGTCGTGTGGTGGTTCGGCTCGGCGGCCGAGGTGGTCGACCTGGCGCTGCAGTTAGGAGCGCGCCCGTGACCGCGCCCGCCGAGACGACCGGCGCGACGAAGGTCGCCGTGCTCCTCCACGCCGCGGCGGTGATGCGCGGGCCGCAGCCGCTGCATCCCACGGACGTCCATGTCATCCGCCTGTGGCGCCAGCTCGGCGCCGAGATCGTCGTGCTCGAGCTGCTCGGCGCGTCGGGCGTAGCACCCCGGGCCATCACCGAGTCGATCGAGGCCGGCGTCGACCGGGCCGTGCGTGTGGTGGCCGAGCCGCTGGGCGCGGCGGACGCCCACGGAACCGGGCTGGTCGTCGAACGCTACCTCCGCACGCTCAATCCGGACGTGGTGGCCTTCGGGGTCGACGCCGATCCGGATGGGTTGGCCGACGTCCCGGGGGTCGTGGCCACGCGCCTCGGGGCGGCCTACGTCCCCGGCGCTGTCGAGATCGCCCGCCGCTCTGGAAACGAGGACGCGGCGCCGGAGACCGCTGCGGCGGTCCCGGCGAGCGCCTTCGAGGTGGTGGCGGACCGAGCCGGTGTGCTGGCTCGGTTGGCGTTGCCGGCGCGGGCGGTCGTGGGCTTCGAGGCCGAGAGCATCGTGAAGGGCGTTCCCCCGCTTCCCGCCGAGGTCACACCGCGCGGGCCTGCCACGCCCCAGGCGATCCGGATCATGACCCTCTACGATCTGGGCCTGGAGCCGACGTTGATCCGGCGAGGCGACGACCTGCGGGGCTCGGTCGAGGCGGCCTCCCGCCCGCTCGTCACGACCAGATCCGCCGAGTCGCTGGTGACGCTACTTCGTTGAGCCCGGCGCCGCCGCGAGCTCGTGGAGCAATCGTTCGAGATCAGCGGGGTTGTTCAGGGCCGGCTGATCGAGCACCCGTTCGAGCAGCTGCTCCAGCAGCTCGCCGATCCGGCGCGACGGTGGGATCCCGAGGATACGCATGACGTCGCGGCCGTCGATGGCCAGATCGCCCACGCCCATGGCCGCGTCCTCGGCGGCGACGGCGGCGATGCGGCGGCGCAGCTCGCCCAGCTCACCGTCGGGATCCTCGCCGAAGCCGCGGCCCGCGATGTCCCCCTCGCGGAGGGCGAAGAGGGCCGGCACCAGCTCGGCGCCGACCTTGCGCACGAATCGCCGCACGGTGCCGTCGGTCCAGTCCGGCGTGTAGAAGAACATGTGCTGCGCCACCAGGGCGACCACCCGCTCGCGGTCGGCGTTCGACAGCTTCCAGCGGCGGCAAACGGCGTCGGCCATGTCGGCGCCCACATACTCGTGCTTGAAGAAGCTGTATTCACCGGGGGCGCCTTCGCGGGGTTGGCGCGCCCGCGGCTTGCCGATGTCGTGCAGCAGCGCGCCCAGGCGGGTGACGGCGTCGCCCGCCGTCGCGTCCACCACCGCCAGCGTGTGCGCGTACACGTCGTGCTTGTGGAACCGGTTCTGGGTGACCCCCACGCTCTCGAGCAGCTCGGGCAGCACCACCTCGAGCAGCCCGCTCGCCCGCATGAGCTCGAGGCCTCGCGAAGGGCGCGGCGCGCCCAGCAGCTTCAACACCTCGTCGCGCACGCGCTCGGCCGACACCTTGCGGACGACGTCGAGCGTTTCCGGGATGGCCGCCAGGGTCGCTGGATCGATCTCGAGCTCGAGCTGCGCCGCCTGGCGGACGGCGCGAAGCGGGCGCAGCCCGTCCTCCCGGAAACGCGCCACGGGATCACCGACGGCGCGCACCAGCCGGCGCGCGAGGTCGCCCCGCCCGTCGAATGGATCGGTGAGCGTCCGTGCGACGGGGTCGAAGCCGATCGCGTTCATGGTGAAGTCGCGGCGCGACAGGTCCTCCGCCAGAGAGCCCACGAAGGTGACCGAGGTGGGGCGCCGCCCGTCGATGTACGCGCCCTCCCCGCGGAAGGTGGTCACCTCGACGTGGCGATGAGCCGTCGTCGCGGTCGGCCCCTCGATCTCGGTCACGACCGTCACCGTCCCATGCTGAAGCCCGGTCGGGATGGCGTAGCGGGAGCCGAACAGCTTCATCACCTGCGGCGGATGCGCGTCGGTGGCAACGTCGAAGTCGTTCGGTGACCGGCCGAGGAGCAGGTCGCGGATGCCGCCGCCCACCAGATGAGCCTCGAAGCCGGCCGCGCGCAGGCGCTCGCACACCGCCAGAACGTCGCGCGGGATCGCGGCCGGATCGACGGTGCTGGCTACGGTCAAGGGAGATTCGGCGGCGGTCATGATTGTTCGCGCGGGCAGAAGCCCGTCCTCAGCCGGGGGCGCCCCCGTCCGCCTTGCCCTTGCGGTCCTTCTTCTCCCCTTGCCTCTCCGTCTGCGGCTCACCCGCCGGCGGTTCCCGCGCCGGCGGCTGCAGCTCGTCGATCTTGCCGAGCGCGACGGCGGCCGCGTTTTGCTCGGCTTCCTTCTTGGACTTGCCGCTCGCCTGACCGAGCTCGCGCCCCGCCAGCGAGATGGCGACCCGGAACGTCTTGTCGTGGTCGGGCCCCTCCTGCCCGATGACCACGTATTGCGGCGCCTGTTGCATCAAGGCCTGCGAGCGCTCCTGCAACCGCGACTTGAAATCGCGCCGCAGGCCGTGCTCCGCCGAGGCCAGGGCGCCCCCGAACAGGCGCTCGACGATGGCGCGGGCCGGCGCGAACCCCGCGTCGATGAACACCGCGCCGACCAGCGCCTCGAAGGCATCGGCGAGGATCGACGGCCGCGCGCGGCCGCCCGCCTGCTCCTCACCGCGTCCGAGGAAGATCCACTCGCCGAGGTCCAAGCCTTCCGCCACGCGCGCCAGGCCCACCTCGCTCACCAGGACGGCTCGCGTCTTGGACAGCTCACCCTCGCTGGCGGTGGGCAGCCGCGCCATCAGCATGTCGCTCACGGCCAGCGTGAGGACGGCATCGCCCAGAAACTCGAGTCGCTCGTTGTTCCCGCGCTCCGAGCGCGGCGCCTCGTTCAGCCACGATTTGTGGGTGAGGGCGGTCTCGCACAGCGTTCGATCGGCGAATGTATGTCCGAGTCGCTGTTCGAGGCGCCCGAATGGGCGCGTGGCGTCGCTCATGGCGCCAAATTACCATGCAGCCACCCCGCAGCCACCACGCGGCGAGCGGCCCTCCGATGTTACTATCGAGCCCATGTCGACGTCGGAAGCGCCGAGCCTCTCGTGCGTGAAGTGCACCTCGATCCTCGATCGGGCCACGTTCGAAGGGCTGGAGGTGGACCTGTGCCCGCGCTGCGGCGGCCTGTGGCTGGATCGCGGTGAGATCACGCGCGCCGCACGGCTCCCCGAGGCCGAGCTCATGCGCTTGCGGGCGCTGCTGACCGACGTCGGCGGGCCTCCCCCGCTTCCGACCGACAGCTCGGCGCCGTGCCCGGCGTGCGACGGGATCTTGTCAGAGGCGGTGCTGGGCAGCGTTCACGTCGATTACTGCGGCAAGTGTCACGGCATCTTCCTCGATCGCGGTGAGCTCGAAGAAGCCCTCGTCGCCGTGCGCAGCCGCGACAAGGCCGCCAGCCTCCAACAAGTGGTCGCCGCCGCCGCCTCCGCCGCCAGAGCGTAGGGGGGCGTTGCCCCCCTACGAGCCCCCCGGAATTCAGACCGACGCCGGCGCGGCTAAGCCGCGCCTCCCGTCGACAAACTCGCTCGCTCCGATGTCTCGGAAAATCGCCAGGTCGGTCAGATCGGGATGGCGAACGGAGCCTTTGAAGTTAGGCACCGCCCCTTACGCGCGTATCCAGCCGCCGCCGACGACCTGATCGCCGTCGTAGAAGACGGCGGCCTGGCCGGGGGCGACACCTACGGTGGGCTCGTCGAGACGGACGGAGACGCTGGCTTCGGGGCTCTCCGGCGCGTCGACCCAGGCTGGCGTCGGAGCCGCATGATGACGGATCTGCACCGCGCAACGGAGCGGCCAGGCGCGCGGGGCCTGACCAGCCGTCCATCGCAGATCGTCGACCTGCATCAGAGAGCGCGCCAGCGCCTCGCGCGGGCCGACGACCACCCGACCGCTCGACGGATCGATGCGCAAGACGAAGCGGCGATCGCCGCCGCCCGCCCCGGGCACGCCGCGCCGCTGGCCGATGGTGAAGCGATGAGTGCCCGTATGCGGCGCCAGCGTCGCCCCCGACTCGTCGACGATGTGACCGGCCGGCCCGGCGCCGCCGCGCGCCTCGACGAAGGCCTTGTGGTCGCCGTCGGGGATGAAGCAGATCTGCTGGGAGTCGGGCTTGTCGGCGTTGGAAAGCGCGTATCGGCGTGCCAGCGCCCGGACCTGTTCCTTCGTCATTGCCCCGAGCGGGAACGTCACGTGCGCGAGCACGGCGGGCGTCACGCCGAACAGGAAGTAGGACTGATCCTTGTCGCGGTCGAGCGCGCGGCAGAGCCGCGGCCCGTCCGGGCCACTCTCGAGCCGCGCGTAGTGACCGGTGGCGAGACGGGCGGCGCCGACGGCGCGCGCGAAGCGCACGAGCGGCCCGAACTTCAGCTTCTCGTTGCAGCGCACGCACGGGTTCGGCGTCCGTCCGGCGCGGTGCTCGGCGACGAAGTCGTCGATGACGGCGTCGCGGAACGCCGCCGTGTGATCGAGGACGTAGTGGGGAAAGCCCAGCGCGGCCGCCGTGGCGCGCGCGTCGTCGATGTCGCGCGGGCTGCAGCAGCGGCCTCCGATGCTGGCCGCCGTTCCGCTCGCGTCGGTGAGCTTCAAGGTGACCCCGACGACGTCGTACCCGGCCTCGACCAGCAGCGCCGCCGCGGTGGACGAGTCGACCCCGCCCGACATTGCCACGACCACCCGCGCGCCTGCCGGCGCCGCGGCGGGCAGCCCGCCACGCGGCGGCGCGATGGAGAGCGTCGGGATCACGGGGCCGCTCCCGCCGTCGTTGCGCCAACCCCGGCGCGCCCGGTCGCCGCGCGCGGCGCCGACTCGGCATCGGCGGAGGCCGATCGCACGCGCTCGACGATCGCCGGCAAGCAGGCACACAGGCGATCGACGTCGGACGGCGTCGTCGACCAGCCGAGGCTGACGCGCACGCCCTCCCCGGCCGCTGTCGCGTCGAGGCCCAGCGCGCGGAGCACGGGTGACGGCTCGAGCGAGCCCGACGTACAGGCGGCGCCGGTCGACACGCAGATTCCGTCCAGGTCGAGCCCGATCGCCACGAGCTGTCCGGGCGCACCCGGAAACCCCACCAGCACGGTGCCGGGAAGCCGGCCCGCCGGATCATTCGCCCCGAAACGTCGCGCGCCCGGAATGGCGAGGACCCGCCGCTCCAGCTCGTCGCGCAGCTCGCCAAGGCGGCGCGCCTCGTCCGCCGATTCGGACGCCACGAGCTCGCACGCCACGCCGAAGCCCACGATGCCCGCGACGTTCTCGGTCCCGGGGCGCCGCTCGTGCTCCTGGTGGCCGCCTTCGAGCAGGGGCGGCAGATCCAGCCCGCGGCGCACGAAGACGGCGCCCACCGCCTTCGGCCCTCCGATCTTGTGCGCCGACAGCGTGGCCGCGTCGACGCCGAGCCCGGGGAAATCGAGCCTCGTCTTCCCCGCCGCCTGCACGGCGTCCGTGTGGAACAAGGCGCCGCGCGCGCGGGCCGCCGCCGCGAAGGCCGCGACCGGGTACACGTTGCCGAGCTCGTGATTCGCAGCGGCCAGCGAGACCAGCCCCGTGTCGTCGCGCAGCGCCCGCTCCAGCTCGGCGACGGCGATGGTGCCGTCACTCGCCGCCGGCAAGCGCGTGACCTCGAACCCCAAAGCCGCCAGCGCCGCCATCGAACCGGTGACGGCCGGATGCTCGAGCGCGGAGGTCACGACGTGCCGGCGCCCGCGCGCCGCCGCCGCCGCCGCGAGCCCTCGAATCGCGAGATTGTCGCCCTCGGTGCCGCCCGACGTGAAGACGATCTCCTCGCGCACGGCGCCCACCAGTCGCGCTACCGACGCGCGCGCCTCCTCCACCGCCGCGCGCGCGCGCCGCCCGGCCGCGTGAACGCTGGACGGGTTCCCGATGAGCTCGTCCAGCGCCCGCGCCACCGCCCCCGCGACCCCCGGCCGCAACGGGCTGGTCGCGTTGTGATCGAGATAGATCACGACAAGCGCGCCCCCGGTCGCCGCCGTCCTAGGTCTTCGGCGTCAGCGTGAGCTTCTGCTCGATCGTGACGGCGTGGCCCGTGAACGTCGGGAACTTCCAGCGGCTGATGGTGGTCTTGATACATTTCGTCATCTCCGCGTCGACCGACGGGGAGACCTCGACACCCTCCACCTGGCCCACCGGCTTGACGGTAATCCCCAGCGTCACGCCCAGACCACTGCGCATCTGCAATGAGGCGTTCTTCTTCAGCGCGCGCTCGTAGCACCCCTGAAGGGCGGGCGCCCCGCGCATCACGATGGCGCTGGCCTCCTTCGGGTTCAGATCACCCTCGCCGATCTCCGGGCCGGCGCCGCGCTCTTTGCGGGCGTTCGCGACCAGCTCGATGATCTCGGGGTCGTTCAGCTGGATCTTGGTGGGGTTGGCCAGCGCTACGGCCAGCTCCTTCTTCAAGTTGTCGCGCGCCGCTTTCACCTCGGCCAGCTCCTTCTGGCAGGCGACGTTCTTGTTGTTCGCCTCGAGGAGCCGCGCGGTCAGACCATCGTCTGGCTTCTCGCAGGCCGACAGCGCCAGCCCGAGAGCCAATCCCGTAGTGATTCCAAGCTTTCCGAAATGGTTCATGATCTCATTCCCAAAGTGGACAGGCGGCGGCTCGCCGAACGGCCGGCGCCAAAGCCAAGTTCGTTACGCATGCTGCCAGATTTCTTCATTTTCCCTCGCGACGCAAGTCTTGGGCCCGTTTTGGCCCGGACCGCGCCCACGACGTCGACAGAAAGGGCCGCCAACTTGACCCGGCCTGTCACCGAAGGGGATCCACGCAGCGGGTTGGAGCCCCCGCGCCCCTTCGCTCGCCAAATTCAATTCGGGCCGCCCTCTCCCCGGCTCGACTCGTCTGAGACGACGCGAGGTGACCGGATACGACCGCCAGAGAATCCGATCCGGGTCCCTCGCGGGGATTGGCCGGCCCCCCCCTCCGGGGCCCCCCCTGAAGAGGCTCAGCGTTTTCTGGCCTCCTCGTCCGAGAACTCGACCTTGCCGCTGTAGTTGGCGCCCTTGCCGCGGAGCCAGAAGGTCGTGGTCGCGATCGAACGATGACCGCTCTCGATCGTCATCATGTAGTGCTTGTTGACGTCGAACTCGGGCTTCCTCAGCTCGATGCTGGCGCTGAAGATGCGGGACCCCTTGTCACGCGTGTACTGGGGATCGCCCGCGATGAACTTCCGGTCGCCGTTCGTGATGTCGTAGAACTTGATCTGGATCTCGTTGTCGTTCAGCGGCTGCGCGAAGAACGCGATGTACTCGAGGTTCCAGATCCCGTGGTCGTTCCCCTTCTCCTCGGTCGGCCAGACCTTGTCGATCTTCTTGGACTGAATGGCGCTGATGAACGCGCCCGGCGAGGAGAACCGCATGGGCAAGCGGTCCTTCGTGATGATGATCTTGCCCTTGAACACGTCCTCGGGCTTGGCGGCCTGGGCCGTGCCCGCCGCCAAGACCAGCGACGAAGCCAGCGCGGCGACGAAGAGGCCGGCGTGACTCACGAAACGCCGACGAACCGGGGCGATGGTGGGCGGTACACGGTGCGACATCGAAAGCTCCTCGGGCGCGGGGACGGCTGAAACGTGAGCGTCGAAAGGGAAGCGAAGGACTATCGCATCCGGGGTCCGGTTTTCAATCGGAAATCGCGGGCACCCGTGCACGACGATGTCTCACCCCGGACCACCTTCCCCCAACAGCGCGCCCAGCCGGACGATGGCCTCGGCCTCGAGGGGCGACTTGCCGCGCGCGATCCTCAGGACCTCGCGCCCCAGGGAGCGGTAGAGCGGCGCCAGGTCCGGCGCGCGCCGTTCGAGGGCCTCGAGGTGGCGCTCGACCGTGGAGACGTCGCCTCGCTCGACCGGTCCGGTCAGGGCCCCGGGCAGGCCCACACGGGCCAAGTTCTGCACGACGCTGTTCATCAAGGGGACCAGGGCGGCGAGCGCGTCCTCGGGCGAAACGCCGGCCTCGATGAACAGACCTCGCGCCAGGTCGCCGAGCGCGACCACGTAGTTCGAGGCCAGCACCGCGGCCGCGTGATAGAGCGGCAGATCGGCGGCGGCGAGGTCGAGCGCGCGCCCCCCCAGCTTCCCGACGAGGAACCGCGCCGCCGCCCGAGCCGCGGGGTCGCCCTCGACACCGAACGCGATGTCTCGCAACCCGCCGGCGAACAGCCCCGGATCGGCGAACGACACGAGGGGGTGCATGGTGCCGATGGCCCCTGCCGCGGCGCGGGCGGCGCCGAGCACCTCGGCGGCGGCGTGCGCCCCCGAGGTGTGCAGGAGGATTTGATGATCGCGCAGGCGGGTCTCGCGCCTCAGGCGCTCGCTCACCTGGCTGATGCGCTCGTCGCGGACGCACAGGATGATGACGTCGGCCCGGCTCACGACCTCGGGAAGCTCACCGGCGGTGGCGACGACCGCCGCGCCCGTGCCCGCTCCGGAGGCCGACAAGGGTGACGCGGGCGCGGTCACCGTCGAGCGGCCGTGCAGGCCCAGCACGGGCACGCCGGCCCGGTGCAAGCTCGCCGCGAGCGTGGTGCCGACGACGCCAGCACCGACGACGAAGACCGACGGCGCGGCCGGCGCCAGCGCCGGCTCATCCCCGGAGCTCGCGCTCATCCGCCCGGCTCTCCCTTTCCCGTCGTCGGGGTGCTCGTGCCACCAGACGGGCTGGCGCTCGCGCCCGCTCCGTACAGGCGATGCTCGAACACGTACTCCAGCACGCGCCGCGGGACCCAGCTGCCGGTCGGCCGTCCGGCCGCGAGCGCGGCGCGGATCGCCGTCGAGCTGACGTCCGGGATCGCGAGGGGCTCGGCGCCTCCGACGGTCGTTGCGCCGCCCGCACCGGCCGCCGGATCGCAGCCCTGCCGCCCGACCACGATGAACGGGACCAGCTGGCGCAGCCTTTCGGCTCCGTACCAGGTCGACGACTCCGTCACCAGATCCGCGCCGATCACCAGGGAGAAGGCGACGCCGGGGTTCGCCTCCATCAGCGTCTCGATGGTGCGCAACGTGCGGCTCGGACCGCCGAGCCGCGCCTCGATGTCCGAGACGCGCGCGCGCGGGCCCAGCGCGGACACCGCTCGCTCGCACATGCGAAAGCGATCCTCGAACGGCGCCAGCGCCTTCTCGAACGGGTGCACCAGCGCCGGGATCAGCCACAGCTCGTCGACGTCGGCCGTCTCGAGGACCCACAGCGCCGCCAGCTGGTGCCCCACGTGCGGTGGGTTGAAGCTGCCCCCGAACACGGCGACGCGCATGAATCAGGAGTAAAGCAGCAAGGGGCGCACGCGGTCGACGAATTCGCGCTGGAACAAGGCGAAGGACGCCGTCACCTCGGCGAGCGGTGCGCCCGCCTCCACCCCGGCGCGGAGCTCGTCCGTGCCGGCCAGCAGGTCGATGGCGGGTGTGCTCGACACGAACTCGTAGGCCTCCGAACGCCAGTTGAACTGGCCAGGGGCTTGCCGGCGCGCCGCCAGGAGGAACGCGATGCCCGTCCGCAACGGGCGGAAGGCCGCCCGATCGGTGACGTGAAACTGCACGCCGCCGCACGGCTGCCCCGCGAACTTGTGGAAGGTCGGGCGCAGGGTCAGGGGCCGGCACACCACGCCCGGCAGGTCCATCTTGGCCAGATCCGCCGCCAGTTGGTGCCCATCCAGGAAGGGCGCGCCGACGATCTCGAACGGTCGCGTGCAACCGCGTCCCTCGGAGAGGTTGGTGCCTTCGACCAGGCAGAGGCCCGGATACACGAACGCGGTGTCCACCGTCGGCATGTTGGGCGACGGCAGGACCCAGGGGAGGCCCGTCTCCTCGAAGGCCATATCGCGCCGCCACCCTTGCATCGGCACGACCTGCACATCGAGGTCGAGCGGCCGATCGAAGGGCGGCGGCCCCGGCGAGATCCCGCGGGCGATGAGCCGCGCCATCTCGCCGATCGTCAACCCGTGACGGACCGGCACCGAGCCGAGCCCGACGAAGGACTCGAAGCCGGGACGAACGGGCCCGCCCTCGACCGCGGCCGCGGCCCCCCCGAGCGGGTTCGGACGATCGAGGACCACCACGGTCACACCGGCCGCCGCCGCCGCCTTCATGGCCAGGCCCATCGTCCAGATGTACGTGTAATACCGGCTTCCGACGTCCTGGAGATCCACCACCAGAACGTCGATCTCCGCCAGATCGCCGGCCGTGGGCGACAGCGACGCGAACGTCGATCCGTAGAGGCTGCTGACCGGGATCCCAGTGCGAGCGTCGGTGGCGCCGTCGACGCCGATCATGTCCTGAGCCTCACCGCGCACGCCGTGCTCGGGGCCGAAGAGGCGCGCGGGCCGGACGCCGAGCTGGATCAGACGGTCCACCACGTGAACGAGATCGGCGGCGACGCTCGCGGGGTGGCACAGCAATCCCACGCGCCGCCCGGCGAATGAGGCCTTCGCCGGCTCGCGCGAGAGGACGTCGAGACCCGTGAGAACGGAAGGCATGCCTTCGACGAAACGCCCCGGCGAGGATCAAGTCAAGCGCGGAGTGACTCGCACCTTCGAGGCGCGACGGGCACATACGCTGTGACCCGGGACGAGAATCGGTATAGCATGCGCGGCAACGCAACCCCGGTCCGTGTGGTCGACGGGCCCCGACCCCAAGGAGGATCCATGACGATGATCCGCTGCTGTCGCTCCACCGCCCTCGTAGCCGTATCGACGCTCGCCCTCACCGGATTTGCTGCCGCCGACGAGAAGAAGGCCGCCGCCCCCGCACCTGCCGCCGCTCCCGCCGCCGGGACGATGAAGCCGGCCGCTGCGCCGGGCGCCGCGCCCGCGACCAAGCCCGCCGCCGCGGCCCCCTCCGCGCCGGCAGCCGCAGCGCCCGCCCCGGGCGGAGCGGCCGGCGCTCCTGCTGCTCCCGCCGCGGCTGCCCCGATGCCCACGCCCTCCAAGGAGCTCGAGACCTTCATGAAGGGCTTCGAGGGCAACTGGAAGTGTGAGACCAAGTTCGCCCCCGGCGCCATGGGGCCCGGCTCACCCGAGATCAGTGGCAAGTCCACCGTGAAGATCAAGAAGGACTACGGCGGCTTCTCGTGGCACGGCGAGTTCGCGCTGTCGAAGTCGAAGACCATGCCGGCGCTCTCCGGTGTGATGCAGCTCGGGTATGACCCGGGATCGGGTCAGCTGACGGTCGTCAGCTACGACAGCATGGGCAGCGCCACCATGGGCGCCGGCCCCATCTCCGGCGACACGGCGGTCCTGACCGAGGACGGCTACGCCATGGGCATGAAGGTCAAGATGCGAGAGACGATGACCAAGAAAGGCCCGAAGGAGATTTATCACAAGTACGAAGGCGACATGGGCAAGGGCTTCCAGCTCATGGGCGAAGACTTCTGCAAGAAATAGCCGCGAACCGGCGGGGGGCCGCAGACGGCCCCCCACCTGCCCCCCTCGGATCTTGCTGAGGCGCGCCGGCGCGGCGAAGCCGCCTCCCGTCAAGGAACCCGCTCCCTGCGGTCGCTCTGGAGCCTCGCCCAAAAAGCGTCTCCCTCGCCCCGCGAAGCGGGGAGAGGGGCGGGCCGAGCGCCCCTAGAACACGGGGACGGGGTGCAACACGATCTCGTTGCCGCGCTGGACGAGGCGGAAGCGCACGAGCTTGCACTTCCACTTCTGGCGCAGGCCGCCCTCGATCAGGCGCAGCTTCGCGGTGAAGAGCTGGATGCTGAGGCCTTTGATCGGCTGGTTCGCGGCGCGCAGGGCGGACAGATACTCGTTGTAGAGGCGGGGGTAGTACGAGCCCTCTCCCTCCGTGGCGAGCGCCGCCACCGCAGGGTCCGTCGAGGTCTGGCCCGTGAGCTCGGACGGAGACAGCTCCTCGATGACGACCTGATCCGACTCCCACCGCTTCCCGTCGTCGTCGTCGACCTCGTCCTCGTTCGGCTCCTCCCGCCCCAGGAGCCGCGCCAGCATGACGTTGAGGCTGTTCGACAACCCCTCGAAGTCGGGCCCGACGGGCCGGAACGTGTAGTCGATGTTCCCGTTGATGATCTCGGCGACGCCGAGCTCGATCTTGTCGAGCGGCTTGATGAACCGGTTGGCGGTCATCACCGCTGCGCCGATGGCCACCAGGATTGCGAGGAGCCCGAAGACGATGATCTTGGCGCCCACGTCGCTCACCGAGGCGTCGGTCCGCGCCTTCAGGACCACGAAACCCGCATTGTGATCCTTGGGATAAAGGGGCGCCGCAATGGCCAGGTACTCCTGGCCATCCAGGGTCACGTGAAACGGCGCCGAAGCCGTCCCCTTCGCCAGAGCCTCGGCGCCCGGCTTCGCCCCTTGCTGAAACAGGGCCGCCGTCAGCGCGTCCCGCTTACTGCCATCTTCCTTGGCGTTCGGGCCGCCGCCCTCCGTGAAGCTGGAGGCCTGGACGGCGCCCTTGAACAGGTACGCCACGTGAGCGCCCAGCTGGTCGTGCTTGGCTTCGGCGTCGCGGACCGATACCCCGTAGCCGACCACCAAGACGCCGAGCAGCTTGCCGTCGCCTTTCATGACGGGCGCGGCCGCGAGCTGCGCCATGCGGTCGGACAGCTTGACCACACCGTGAGCGGGCAGCCCCTTCAGGGCTGCGTCGACCGGCGGGAACAACGCGCGCAGGTCCTCACCGAAGAGCGCGTCTGCATTCAGGTTCCGCGCCACGCCCCGGCCCTGGGCGTCGACGATGGCGACGATGTCGGCCTTGCGCTGGGCGGCCAGGCGCGTGTTGATGGCCTCGCATTCATCGAAGGCGGCCTGGCGCCGGGCGTGCTCGTCGGGCCGATCGAAGACCGCCGCGATGCCGGCCCGTCGGCTGAGGGTCGCCACCAGGTTCGTGAAGTCGAGGGCCTCGAGGCGGGCCAACTCGGTGTGCAACCGCTGGCCGCGTCCGACCTCGTCCTCCACACTCCGCGTGACCGCGTCCTTCAGCGGTCCCGTCACGAGGGTGTACTCGGCGATGGTCAACGCCAGGATGACCGCGGCGGCCACGAGCCCGATTCTCATTCGGTGCATGTCGTTCGCTCCTTGCGCGCTGGATGGGGAGAACCCCAGGACTTGGACCACCCACGGAAAACGACTCGGGCGGGGCCTGCAGACAAAGGCGCCAAATTATCTAGACGCTCGGTGAAGGAGTCAAGGAACCTGCCATGACGACACGAGGAGCATGAAGCCCGTCGTCAAAGGCGTCGTCAAAGGGGCGGTGAGGACACCCGCGAGGAATTGGCATGCCGCAGCCGGCTCG
>Ga0068859_100004702_pt1 | contig 13886 bp, 7 predicted proteins | sample KBSSwiS22_FD_66585 | JGI IMG/M metagenome (GOLD analysis project Ga0068859, IMG submission 66585) | Switchgrass rhizosphere microbial communities from Kellogg Biological Station, Michigan, USA - KBS Switchgrass S2-2 | ecosystem: Host-associated > Plants > Roots > Rhizosphere > Soil ... | reverse complement strand
ACGGCCAAGCGCTAACAGCTTTGCGGCGAGGTCCTTTTCGAGTTTGAAGCTGATTGATGATCCGCTATAGGTTTGAACCGGCGGCCGGGGTTTGTCGAAGGGCAGATTCAAAGGAGCCAACGCTCCCTCAAGCTCACTCCGCCAGTAAGACCACAACCGTTCTCCGACCGTACTCGACAACATCTCTTCCTGCCAGCGCACATAGTCTGTGTACTGCTGGTCCAGGGGTGGCAGCACCGCGGGCTCGTTACGCTTTTCCGCCGAGTACGCGATTCCCAGTTCATGCATAAGCACTGCCAGCGACCAGGAGTCAGCAATGATATGGTGCAGGACCAGGAGCAAAACGTGGTCTTGTTCAGAGCGCGTAAAGAGACTGATGCGCATTAAAGAGTCTGTTTCCAGGTTGAACGTGCGATGGGCTTCCTGAAATAACAGATCCTTCAGTAACGCATCATCCCACTTTGAAGCGTCCATGTGCTCGAGGTTGAGATCGGCACGTTCCCGAATTCGCTGTACGGGCTGCCCGGCCTTAATGATGAAACTCGTTCTCAGAGACGCATGGCGATCTATCAGCCGTTCAAACGCACGCCGCAATGCCGGCACGTCTAACGCCGACGGGATATGCGCCGCGAACACTATGTTGTAAGCGGCGCTCTCCGGTGCGATCTCATGCATAAACCACAACGACCGCTGTCCGAACGATAAAGGAAACTCTCCGGATGCTTCGGTCGCTGGAGCCGGCGACGGCAACTTTGTAAACGCAGGAGCGTGCTTCAATTGCACGAAAATAATTTCGGCGAGATCGCTGATGCCTGAGTTCTCGAAGAAGTTTGTGAAGGACAGGTCTACGCCCAGAGTAGATTCGATGTTGTGCTTGAGTTCAATTGCCGCCAGCGAATCCAATCCATAACTGGAGAGTGGCTTTTGCAGATAAAGTGTGGAGGCTTCAACACCGAGCCGGCTCGCCAACAGCGAGAGCAGCCACGCCTCCACGTCACCTTTGTCCTGCACAATTGGCGTAGGTGACGCCGGTGCAAGCTCATCCTGGTTGGCCGGCGCTTGCCATTCGGTGACCACGTCGAGAGTTCCTTCCAACAAACCCCTGCGACATGCGCGACGTTGAATTTTGCCGCTCGAAGTCTTTGAAATAGTTCCTTGCCTGATTAAGGTAAGGGAGTGAACCTGCAATTCGTGTTCGTCCGCGACTGCCTGCATGATGCTTTGTTGCAGCGCCTCAAAATCGGACCAGTGTCGATCTACCTCCTGCACAATAGCCAGCCGTTCTTCACCGTCCACATCTACAGAAAAAGCTGCTCCGCACCCGGCTCGGAGCGCAGGGTGGCACTTCTCAACTGTGAGTTCGATGTCTTGCGGGTAATGATTGAGACCGCGAATGATGATGAGGTCTTTGAGTCGCCCGGTGACAAACAACTCGCCATCTCTCAAGGCGCCCAAATCACCGGTTCGTAAAAAACGTCCCTCAAGGATGTCCGCCAGATAAGCGTTAAAGGTCCGCTCCGTATCGGCTGATCGATTCCAGTAACCCTTTGCCACACTTGAACCGGCAACCCAGATCTCGCCAATCTCTCCTGCCGCGCATTCAACAAGAGTTTCCGGATTGACGATCACGATTTTTTGACCGGCCATTGTTTTGCCGCAACTGACGAGCGTCCGCCCCTCGCGATTGTCCGGAAGGTCTTCGGCAATGCGTCCGGCTTTGAGAAAGTCTGCGTTGAAAGTGCCGCTCTTGAAGGCTTCGGATTTTCGTCCTCCCGAAACCATTAGGGTTGCCTCTGCCAGGCCGTAGCACGGGTAGAAAGCCTCAGGCCGGAACCCGCACTTCGTAAACACTTCACTAAAGCGTTTGAGCGTCTCGTGGCGCACCGGCTCTGCTCCATTAAAAGCCACGCTCCAGGAGCTCAAGTCGAGTTGCTCAAGTTGTTCGCGAGTGATTTTGCGCAGGCACAGTTCATAGGCGAAGTTTGGTCCACCACTGACGGTCGATCGATAGCGAGTGATCGCCTGCAACCAACGAACAGGCGATTGCAGAAACGCTGAGGACGACATCAATGTCACAGGAAAACCACCGTGGAGTGGTTGTAGGATTCCGGCCATGAACCCCATGTCGTGGAACGTCGGCAACCATGACATGTATTTTTCCGCGGGTGTGTGCTCGCACGCTTCGTAAACCAACTGCGCGTTGTACAGCAGGTTTTCATGCGTGAGCATCACTCCTTTTGGCGTGCCGGTTGAGCCTGATGTGTATTGCAGGAAAGCCAGCGTCTCACTCTTCAGTTGGGGCTCTTGCCACTCGGCAACTGTTTCTAACTTCAAATCGTCAGTGGCCAGCCAGCGCAACGATCGCAGTGCGGGATCTGACGCGAACATTTGAGACACTCTAACCAGGGTCGTTGATGTCGTTAGAGCCAACGTTGCCTGTGCATCAGTTGCTATTGCCTGCAAACGCGCAAGGGTTCGATTCCTTCGCGGCGGGTAGGCGGGAACAGCTATGACGCCCGCATAGAGGCAGCCGAAAAACGCCGGGATATATTCGAGGCCGGGAGGATATAGCAGCAGAATACGGTCGCCTGCGGTCGCGTAATTCAGAATCCTCGCCGCTATCAATCGTGCCGTCTCATCCAACTCCCGGTAGCTCAGCGAGATTTCCTTCGTCTCATCTCCGTCGAGCAGAAACGTATAGCCGATCTGATCCGGTTGGTCCAACGCGCGCCTGCGCAGGAGTTGGACAAGAGTCTGCGACCGGCGCCGTAAGTCAAAACGCTTAACAGTGGGGCTCAGTCGCGGGTTCATCCCGTACTCCAGTGATAACGCTTCAGATTCAGATTCAGTTGTCCACAGCAGGCGGAAGAAAAGAGTCGATGTACGTTCCAATTCCCGCTTGCTTCGCCAACTCGTAAGCCATCTTCGCCAACGCCAGGTCAAGGATACCGAGTCCGAAGGGACTAAACACGGCGATTGAATTCTTGCTCGCACGCGGAAGCGCGTTGCCGCTGAGAATATCTGCCAGCGTACATCTGATGAAAGCGCGGTTGCCCGTTAACTGTTCGGCGAGGTGGACGGAAGTCTGCGCGCGGCTCACGTGGTCGCCGTCGTCAACTACGTTGTCGCAGGACAAAATCAGTTCGGGTGTAAGGTCGCGTAACGAAATGTGAAGAACCGTGGCGTTTGGATCGCAGGCTGAAAGACTTGAAATATAAGGTTCGATGGCCGTCGTCGCCAGCGAAATCAAAGGTGAATTTGCCAGCGCCGACTTCATATCCGGAGCTATGTTTGCGTTGGTCCAGCCGAATCGCTCCTGCAACTTATCCTTGAAATGGGAGGCGCGTTCCGGGTCGAGATCGTAAAGCCTGAGACTCTTGATCTCCGGACAAGTGTTAAGAAGGAAACGAGCCACCTCCATGTTAATCACACCGCATCCCAACAACGACGCCTCCGCGTATTGGTATCCGTCACGCAGTGACTTTGCAGCCAGAGCTGCACTTGCCGCCGTGCGCTTCGCACTGATGGCCGATCCTTCGATGATGGCGAACGGTCGGCCCGTCTGCACCGAGTTGAGAATAATGACTGCAGAGGCGCGGTCGAGCCCCTGTTCAAGATTGCCTGGGAAGGACGCAATCCATTTAATGCCACTCACGTCAAAATCGCCCCCAAGATAAGCGGGCAGAGCGATGATGCGGTTCTTAGCATTGTCAGGGAAACGCAGGAACAAAGAGTGCGGCAGCGAACTCCTCTGCTCACCGTGCGCCTGATAAGCCTGTCCGATCGTTTCTACGATTTCGCTCTCACGGTTAGAGAGCAGCCCAAGCACTTCATGATTTTTGAGAATGAAGATGTTGTCGGTATGCATGGCTTTCGGTTTACTTTGCGAGAAAATACGCTACCGTCGAAGACGGGGATTCTCCCGCTTGAGTCGTTCACAACCGCAGCCGCACTGGGCCACCGGCGGCTATAGCTTCATCGGGGTAATGGCAAACGCAGGTGGAGCTGATGGGAGGTTCTGATTGTGCCCATCAGGGTTTCACGGTTAATGAAGCGCCGATGGATTGGCCCGTCTGGGAGTCGGGGCCCTAAGCTTTGGCTGCGGCCTCTGTAACTAAATCACGATCAACTAGAATATGACCCTGATATCTGACCGTCGTCAGGAGAATCATCACTCGAGTTTTCTCGTCCACATAGTGCTCAAATATTCCCACGAAATCTTTCAACGGCCCATTCTTGAATACAACCTTGTCGCCCGGATTAAGATCCTTGCCGATATGAATCAAGCCGTCCTCCTTGATTCGCGTCTGCATCGTGGCGATGATCTCATTATCGACCGCCGCCGGCCTTGAACCGAAACTGAGCACGTTATCGACGCCTCTCGTAAAAGAGACTTCGTGTAGCATGCTGCTGGCAGTGAAAAGAGCGAAGACATATCGCGGAAAGAAGGGACTGTTCCGGTAAACTACTCGATCCAAAACTCTGTTGTAACAGGACTCTCTCACCCGCGGAGCAAAAGTCTTTATATTACGGGCGTTCAGATTGCACTCCGCGCGCTTTTCCTGTTTGGGCTTGGTATAAATAACATACCAACGAGGCTTGTCCTCAAGCACCGCTAACATCGGTGGATGCTCCAATCTGCCGGGGAAAATTTTATGAGGCCACAAGAGTAGAAGGTTACGAGCAAACAATCAACTGCCAGTTGAGCAGTGACCCAATTTAGCGGTCTTCTCTGCGACCTCTTTTCTGCGTTGGCGCTGAATCTATTCGTGAAGCAATAAACGGCTGAAACGTCGATAATATTGCGTGGTATCGTCTAGTAGCAGATAGTCAAATCGCGGTCACGGGACTTAAATCCTCAGTCCACCTTCTTACCACGTTCTACCAGATGATACTACGCAGTATTTATCGACGTTTCAGCCGTCAAAGCAAGCTGAGGTCGTGCGTGGTGTCACAAGGTGCGTCCCGCAGCGTCAGCAGTCATCAAGTGTGCCAAAATACTTTGGCCGGGGCACCGCGTCAAAGAGTCGCTTGACTTCGTCTTGACTGAGCTTTCTATTGCCTTGAAATCGATCCGAGATATACCGCTACTCTCGCGAGCTTACCGGGTAGCGGTTTTGTTCAATCCGCCGTTATCAGACGACCGTCCTTGTTGACCGTGTTGTGTGCAGCCTCCTCGCTCAGACAATTTAATTGAGCAGTAACAACCCGGGATTTTTCTTGACTTTCGTCAGGCCATGGAATAGAACTTGGCGTGCTTCAGTCAATTCTTGGGATTCTTCAAGAAGGTTCTCGATACCTCGCAGACTTCAATGACACCTTGGTTGCTTGGCATACTTGCTGCCCGCCCTGTCCAAGCAGTTATTAGACAAGTCGTCGAGGCTGATTCTCTCGATCTTAACGGTCGCTTTTCTGCCAACGGCTAGTTCTTGTTGGCCATACGGCCGCCCGAACAATCGCTTGAACTCGCAACCGGGCGCATGCCCCAATCACCGAAATCGGACAATTTCTTTGGCGGGAGGGTGAAATGTCGAAGGCTCTTCTGGAAGTAAAGAGAAAGCATCTCGAGGCTGATCTTGATCTTCGCATAAAGCAGTTTGCCACAGTTTCGGAGACGCGCCTTACCACCCTGAATCCGGGCGATCGCGTTCTCCTGGATGAGCAGTTGCGAATGATTGAATTGGAAATAGACAAAGTAGACGCAAAGTTAAAGGCAATCCTTCGGCAACTTGATACCGTCGTTGAGACTACCAGCGCTAACAAGACTGCTGCGAAGAATGCTCGCCTTGGCCAGTCTGCGCTGCAAATCAAAGAGAAGCTTGGAACCGGCAAAAAGCGAGCCGTACTCGTTGGAGTCAATCAATACGAAGATGACAGCAACTACGGAGAACTAAGCGTTTGCGTTCAAGATGTAGAGGCGATTCAAAAGAAAATAACAGGGTTGGGATATGCCGACGATCGGGTCCGAATCTTAACGGACAATTCTGGTCGAAACTTACCCACTCGCAACAGAGTCATCGCCACTCTTCGATCATTCGCCAAGGTGAGCGAACCAAACGATCTGTTTCTGTTCTATTACAGCGGACACGGCGACATGGAAGACGGTGAGAGCTATCTGGTTTGCCGCGACGGCTTTAGCAACAGCCTTAAAGATACGGCCATCCCTGTAAAGCTGGTCGAGCAGATCATGCGCGCAGCAGCAGCAAGAGCCAAGGTGATTATTCTCGACTCCTGTCACTCTGGGGCTGCTCTGGGCGCAAAAGGATCCCGCAAGATGTCTGCCGAGTACATCAAACGCGTGTTTGAGGAAGCTGAAGGTCTCGCTGTGCTCTCGTCGTGCAAGCAAGACGAACAGAGCTATGTGCGTCCGGAGGAGGATGCAAGCGCTTTTACACATTATCTGCTCGAGGGTTTAACAGGAAAGGCCGACACAGAGAAGAAGGGTTTTGTCACGGTGCAGGATATGAATCACTACGTATCGGATAAGGTGAAGGATTGGGCCGCCGGCCAAAATCTTACGCAGACACCGGTATTTAGCGCGGCCATGGCAGGCGATATCATCTTGATAGATCATCGAAACAGCAGCCGGTCTCAGAAGATTAACTGATGAACAAGAAGGTGTTGGAGGCAAGGAAGAAGGTTCTCGAGGACGATCTCGAGGTAGCGCTGAAGCAATATGCCGCCGCCGCAGAGCAGCGCCGCACAACGCTCGATCCTGGGAGTCGTGTGCTTCTCGATGTTCAGCTAGAAGAGTCGCAGTCAAAAATGGATCGAATCGACCAGGAATTGGAAGAAGTACAACGCAAGCTTCAACCTGATGACCCATATAGAAAACAAGCGCTCGCCTGGGAACAGAGTCTTCCCAGGATGGACTATCACAAAGCGCGGCAGATTGCGAAGGACGTTCTCAGAAGATTTGAGGATAAAGAAGGCGCCGTATTGTTCATGCTTCAGAGAAGTCATGACATGTGCGGGCATTGGTGCCTGGCCGCCCTTCGAGAAATGGTCGATGAGGGAAATGGGAAGTTCATCCCCCACAATGTCAAATTCACAGCATTGGAGCGACCAAGCGAGATTGAACTGCTTAACAAGCTGGGACAGTGCTTAAACGCAGCCGTGATCGAGAATGACGTTGCTACCAGTCTTACTGCTGTTGTTAATAAGTTGTGTGACGCGGTTCAAAGTGGCGGTACGGTGTTCGTAAGCATTGAGTTTCCCGACGGTCACAAAGTCAGTGCGACCTTTTTGAAATGGTTTGTCGAGGAGTTCTGGTGTGCGTTAATGCAAAGTTCAATAAATGCCGCTAATGAGTGCGAGCTGTTTAAGGTCATTATTGCGATTGTATTTAGTAGTAACTTGCCTGAAGAATGCGTTCAACACTATCTCGGTTCTCTCGATCCCGCATTTGACTTCCGAAAAATCCTCGAGTTGCCATTGGAGAACTGGACGTCAGAAGATATTAGAAAGTGGCTGGTGGTCCATTCCGGTCTCAGGTTGACAAAGGATCAATACAGACAGCTTGCACTCACGATTTACGACAATAGCAATGCAGGGCTGCCCGTTTCGGCTTCTACCTATCTATTAAGCCAGTTAAGCTCTCTGCATTCGTCAGGAGTGAACCAATGAATAAAACAAAATACACGTTCACGGGCGCCGCCGGCATCAAAAGAGCAAGACGCCACCCCGACAGCCCGAAGACACCCGAGCCCTACAAGGCAGATCCCAAGCTGGTTCAGGCGGTGAATCTGGCAATCTACCTTGGAAGGCCACTCCTGCTTGAAGGTGAAGCCGGGTCAGGAAAAACGCGCCTGGCTCGCGCCGTTGCTTATGAGCTTGGCTTGCCTCTATATGTGTGGAATGTGCGCTCAGCAAGCAAAGCGCAGGAGGGACTCTACAGTTACGATTCAATCCTCCGCTTGCATGATGTACACCTGAACCAGATCGCCGCGTCACCCAAACGAACTGCCAGGCAGACTAAGTCGTCCGCACACCGTGATCCGAGTAAGCCCGGCGATTACGTGACCTGGGGCGCACTCGGTAAGTCGTTTCAAGTCAAAGAGTCTCCGGCGGTGGTCCTGATCGACGAGATAGACAAAGCCGATCTCGACTTTCCCAATGACCTCCTCACCGTCCTAGATGAGCCATGGGAGTTTGCAATACCGGAGCTCGGAGGAAAAGTGATCAAGAGTGCCCATAAACCGATCGTCATTATCACCAGCAACAAAGAGAAGGGAAACTTGCCTGCACCCTTTCTGAGACGTTGCATCTACTACTTCGTCGAGTTTCCCGAAGACGAGAAACAACTGCGCGAGATCGTAGATTTGCACTATCACCTGCGCGGTACGAAAAGACCAACAGCTGAAGTTCTATCAGCGGCTGCAAACAGGTTCCTAACTTTGCGCAAGTCTGGCGGTCTACAAAAGAAGCCCGGCACGAGTGAGTTTCTCGACTGGGTTGAAGTACTGGGAAATTTCGATCGCGAAGCCAACAAGGTCCAACGTATTCAAAGCACGCAGTTGGCGTATCCGGAATTGTTACTCAAGCTACGAGTCGATTGGCAGCGACGAGACATGGCCCAATGAATAAGTTTGAAGCCAGAGAAATACTTATCAAGGTATTCATCAGTCTGCGGAGGATCGGGTTGGGCCTCGGTATTGGCGACCTCCTTGCGGCCGTTCGAGCTGTGGAAGGCGAAAAGGTAAAGCTGAGCGAAGACGAGCTCAGAAGAGTGGCACGGCTCCTTTGGTGTCAGTCGCTCGATACCGCTCGTGACTTTGATGACACCTGGACCGCCGCAGTCTCGTCAATGCAGTCGCTCACACCTCCTGTCATACCTGCTACTCCACCGCCAACGCCTCCCCCAGTCGTGCCCGAACCGCCGCCATTATCTCCATCTTTGGATGCTGAAACGGGTCCAGTTCCGTCGCAGCCGGAACTTGCCGCACTTCCCGTGCAAGTTCCGTTTACACCCGTAGTGTTGGACGAGTCTATGAGATTGGACGCTTACTGGCCTGTGACCAAACGTTCGATGGCCTACACGTGGCGCTATCTGCGACGATTGGTTTCCGATGGTCCAGAAGATCTCCTTGATATAGATGCGACTGTAAACAGCGCCGCCTCACAAGGTTTCTACCTGGCGCCGGTTTTTCAGCGACGTCCAGTCAATCATGCACACTTGATTTTGTTGTTGGACCAGGGAGGGTCGATGACGCCTTTTCATCGGTTCACACGTGACATGATTCAAACAACTTTTGCCGAGAGCACGATCAGCCGCGTTGAAGTCTACTACTTTCATAATGTAATGGCCGACCAACTTTATTTGGACTCATATCTCACTGAGCAAATCAGTTGGGACAGGGCCTTTGAACGATGCGAAGGAGAGACTAGCGTTCTGATCGTCAGCGACGCAGGTGCAGCGCGCGGACATCGCCGGCTGCCACGTATCAGCGCCACCGCCGCGTCACTGTTTCGACTCCGGCAAAAGACGAGCCTCGTCGCCTGGCTAAATCCGATGCCCGAAATCCGCTGGGCCGACACATCTGCCTCGACGATTGGTCAGTTAGTCAAGATGTACCAAATGGATCCTGACGGTTTCAGTAGCGCGATCGACATTGTGCGCGGACAGCAATTCTGATCGACTACCTCTGGTCCACGCTGGTGAGAAATATGGTGCAAACCGGAGATCAAATACAGATGGATACAGAGCAGGTTGCGCAGCTCAGGGTGCAACACTTTGTCAGGAGCTTTGACGATTCCTACCTTGCCCTGGCTTGTCATGCTGCCTTGCCCCTCACTCTCACGCCGGAGCTTGTTAACTACCTTCGAAATCGATTTATGCCTGGCGAGGTTCCCTGGGTAGCGGAAGCTGACTTGCTGCTTTCGGATCTCTGTCGCGAGGTAGGGTATGAGACTTACGCCATGGAGCCCAGTGTACGAACCCTTCTGATCAACGAGCTACCCAAGCGATTTGGGCGAAAGCGCATGCAAGAGGTGGCGCGGTTGATGGTCAACTATGTCCGTCACCTCGCTCGTAACAGTCCGAGAGCACGTCAATATGAGCTGCAGACACAGCAGTGGGCTGCCCTTGCGTACCTCGATGATCGGCGGTCGCAAGCAGTAAAGGAAATAGCGGAATCTCTTAAAGCCTGCCTGGCAGAGCTGGGCCAGGCTGGGAACTCACAGGCGGGCGCCAACCAAGCTGAGATTATTCGGCTATCAAGCATAGTTGACGATCTCAAATCGCAGCTGAAGGATTATCCCGACCTGATCAAATACGCCCAGCTCACTACTGAGATCCTGACTGCGCCTGAAGGCTTCGAATTGGATGACGTAGAGTCTCATAGTCGATTCCGGCAGCCAACGAGAGTGTTGGACGTGGAGTTGCCGGCGCTGCAGCAACTCAAGCCTCACGTTGCGCCCGGGACTGCGACGATTCGAAAGCCAGTCGTCATTAAGAGATGGGCGTTTTTGTTAGGCAATCCATATGAATCTGATCCTACAGGCTCAAGGATTGGGGAATTGGGTAATTTATTGACGTCGCTGGGGTACAAAGTTGAGCAACGAATTAACGTAACCCGGGAAGGCGTACTTAATGATTTGCGGGATTTCACACACGTCGGTCCAGAGGATCTGTTCTTCTTTTATTTCGCTGCCCCCGCCGCCATGCACCAATTCGCACGTTTTGGAACATTGCCGCGTGCCGATGTCGATTCGTTCAATCTGCAAAATGTGTTTAAGATTTTGGCCCAGACGGCTGCTCGAAAGATTGTTGTCTTTCTTGACCCAACTGACCCAGATCCAGGACGTTCGTTTCAGACTCTCTCACTCCCTCACGAACTAATACCACAGAACAGAAGTATTGCAGTGATTGCACCCGACGCCCGACGCATAACTAAACCCGGCTACTTCAGCACCCAGTTCGTGACGATATTGAACCGCCATCATGATCAGCCATTAAAAGTCCGAGACCTGATTGAGGCGCTGGAATCATCTTTTCAATTCGTCGAACCCAAGTACGCTACGCCTGTGACAATATTTCAGGGGTACGGTGATGCTGAAAACTTAGTGCTGCTGGACAGCGAACACGAGACTAAGGTTTCGCGTCGTCCCTTACGTAACCCATTCTTGACGCCTCCTGCTGATTACAGTAGCGCTTTCGGCCGCGAAGCCTTAATAAGCGAAATCGTAAGTCTCATTCGTCGTGGTGTAGACGTTTGGCTCACTGGCATGGCGGGAGTTGGCAAGACGGCAATTCTAAAGTCGTTGGTTGAAGTCGGACCTTCTTATCTCAATTTACCGCCAGGTGCGGTCATGTATTTCAATCTCAATTCTATCCGACATGAGAGCGAGATATTTTCCGTTTTCTACGATAATTTGCCAATGGTATCCACGCTTCCCCCTGATAAGAGGGGACCTACTTTTACAAGGCTAGCCGAGGATTACAAAGTTGATCGGTTGGTACTCTGTCTCGATAATGTTGATAGATCAAATTCTGTTGACTCCAATCAGATCTTCTTTGCTTTAAAGCAAGCGGGTCTGGGGCATATAAGCGTTTCATTTGTGTATTCTAGTCGGGCAAAGCATGATTCTAGTCTAATACGGGGCCCATTCAGGCCTTTTTCCGGTGTCGATGTGCTTCCTCTCAGCTTACAGGATGCACGTAATTACATTACAAAAGAGCTTGAAGAAAGCGGAATAAAGTTTACCGAGGCTGAGATAGAAGCTATTCACACGGAAAGCAAAGGCTCTTCGAATCGCCTTCGAAAACTGGCTGCAACCGTCTTCGAGAAATACGCCGCAAGCTCACTGGGAAGAGACTATGGGCGACCCGCAGCAGACACCGGCTCAACTGTCGGGAGTGCTGCGGAAAGCTCGTCGTCGAAGGTCAAACCCCGAAGCCTTTTGGACCCACCAGAAGGAGGGCCCCCGATTCCATTTAGCGATCGCACGATGCTCAGCGTCGATCAAAAGGGGAAAGGGCAATACCACTCGATCAAAGAAGCGGTGGCAAAAGCAAAACCCTTTGACACTATTCAGGTTCTTCCAGGCGTTTACAAAGAGTCGGTAATAATCAACAAGCCTTTGGCTATTTCCGCCAGTGGTCATGTGCAAATCGACTCCAAAGGCAAGACGTGCATTGAAATCAAAGCCGACAATTGCGAGTTGCATGACCTTAATATCTCCGGTACCGGCCGGGGTAACCAATATGGCGTTCGTGTTGTCAAAGGAAATGTCAGAATCGCCGACTGTACGATAGCCGGTTTTGTATCTGACGGTATTGAAGTGGAACCTGGGGCAAGCGCGGAAATCTTACGCTCTACTTTCCGAGAGAACTCATGCGGAATTTGTTTTGAAGGTACCGGCAAAGTCGAAGAATGCTTGATCAAGTATAACGATGACATTGGGATTTTTGTTGGCGCTAAGGGCTTCGCGCATGTGTTGCGCAGTAAGATTGATGACAATCAGGGATACGGCATATTGATTGAAGGTGGCCGCGCCCGAATTGAGCAAAACTCTCTGGAAGGCAACGCGAAGGGTTCAATCATACAAACCAAGTCGATCAAGGGCGCAGTGCAACTGATAGACAACACCGGCACCGCTCCTCTTTCACCGGTGCGCAAGAAGGCCAGAGCAGCGCGGGTAACCTCAAGGGTCGCTATTTCATCTCCGACTCTACGCACCTCTAAAGGGGCTTCAAAGTCGCGCCCAGCCTCGAAGTCACGCGCTCGCAAGAACAGGTCGACGACAATTTCCGGAGGCAGTTCGAAGCCCTCCCGCAAAGCCTGGGCGGTTTCCTCAAAATTCGCCGCAAAGGCTGGTAGACCACGCAGCTCAAAGAGCGGGAAGAAGGCCCCTCCCATGAAAGCAATGAAGAAGCGATAAAGTCTGTTTGTTGCTAACGATCGATTTGTGGCTATGGGGCCATGAGCATGACCTGGTATTGTTTGAGCCACACCTCGGTTTGAAGCGCGCTAGATGTGTAGGTGGTAGTGCGTTTCCGGTGGGTAAGTATGAAATGCCGGACCTGCCAAAGAACTCAGATGTACTGTACAACAAGAAAGTTACGTTGGCGAAGGACCATGAAAGAGGACGCTCGGCTTTCCTTATTCGATCGAGCTCCACATCATTTGTCTCGATTAGTGAAGCAAACCCTAATATATCTGCAAACAGCACCGCCTTATTTTCAGTAGACGCGTCAGTGGATTGGTCTTGAGAACTCATTTGTACGAATAACGACTAGCGCAGCAATCACATCACCCCTAGAATCCATCCCTCAGCCTGGGCCAACGCCCGCTCATGTGGCTTAAGAGTAGGAAGAAGGAAGATTGGCAGTGAACCGTCAGCATCAACACGTTGGAGCCAAGCTGCTATGGCGTAAGCGGCCTGCTGGTCTCCAGTGCGTTGACCGTTATTGAGAAATCGCCGCATCCAAAGCGAAGGATATACTTCCACTACTGCGGACTTTTTGTCTGGAACGTCCCAGCCGTCGAATGGCCAGAAATGAACTCGATCTTCACATTGCTCGCGAAGGAAAAGAAGCCAAGGTAAACCGGCGTGAGTGGACTTGGCGACTGAACCCTGGACATCGAACCGAAATACAGACTTGGCAGCGGCGGTCCACGTTTCGGTTAATCGAAACCAACATGGGTCACCTATTCGTTGGCAGAAATCGTCACGAATGAAATCTACGTAGGTGTGATCTTCATGCGTGGGCCAATGATGACGGAAGTCCTCTAGAAAACTCTGCCAGTTGAGGGGCAATCCATGCACATCGAAGTACTGCACAGGAAACGAGAATGCATGGTCGATTCCAACGATCGTTGGTTCACCCATCAATAATTGTTCACGCAACCACTCCGCAATGCCGCGACGAGTCCAGTATTTTC
>Ga0068859_100004700_pt1 | contig 13895 bp, 7 predicted proteins | sample KBSSwiS22_FD_66585 | JGI IMG/M metagenome (GOLD analysis project Ga0068859, IMG submission 66585) | Switchgrass rhizosphere microbial communities from Kellogg Biological Station, Michigan, USA - KBS Switchgrass S2-2 | ecosystem: Host-associated > Plants > Roots > Rhizosphere > Soil ... | reverse complement strand
ACCCTGTTCCTCGGGAGTGATCGATGAAAGTTTCCAACGCTGAGACGACCAAAAAGCGCGGCAGCCAGGCCGGTCGCAAAAACGGAAGTGGCGCGGCCGCGCCAGTGGCAGCGGACGCTGCCCGCGACTCGCTCGATCGCCGCGCCTTGCTGGCGGCGTTGCAGGCAGTAGCCGACGGCGATTTTTCGGTTCGCCTGCCGGGCGATTGGACGTCGCTGGAAGGCAAGATCGCCGACCGGTTCAACGACATCGTTGCCGCGAACCAGAAGATGGCGGAAGAGCTGGCGCGCGTCGGCCAGGTCGTGGGTCGTGAAGGCAAGACGCGGCAGCGGATGCGGTTCGCGCGCTCGGGCGGCGCGTGGGGCGAAATGCAGGTGTCGTTCAATACGCTGATCGACGATCTGGTGCGGCCGACCACCGAGGTGACTCGCGCGGTGACGGCGGTTGCCCAGGGCAACCTGCTGCAAACCGTTCGCCTCGACGTCGAAGGCCGGCCGCTAGAAGGCGAGTTCCTCCGCTCGGCCACGATCGTCAATACGATGATCAAGCAGTTGAGCGTGTTCACGTCGGAAGTTACGCGTGTCGCGCGCGAGGTCGGCACCGACGGCAAGCTCGGCGGGCAGGCGCAAGTGACGGAAGTGAGCGGCGTGTGGAAAGACCTCACGGAGAGCGTCAACCTGATGGCGAGCAACCTGACCGCCCAGGTCCGCAACATTTCGGAGGTCACCATCGCCGTGGCGAGCGGCGACCTGTCGCGCAAGATCACCGTCGACGTGCGCGGCGAAATCCTGCAGCTCAAGGAAGCCATCAACACGATGGTCGACCAGTTGCGCTCGTTCGCGTCCGAAGTGACGCGCGTTGCCCGCGAGGTCGGCACCGACGGGCGGCTCGGCGGACAAGCCGTGGTGCCGGGGGTGGCCGGCACGTGGAAGGACTTGACCGACAACGTCAACCTGCTCGCGGCGAACCTCACCACGCAGGTGCGCAACATCGCCGAGGTGACGACCGCCGTCGCGCGCGGCGACCTCTCGCGCAAGATCACCGTCGACGTCAGCGGCGAAGTGCTCGAGCTCAAGAACACTATCAACACGATGGTCGACCAGCTGAATGCGTTCGCGTCGGAAGTGACGCGGGTGGCGCGCGAAGTCGGCACCGAGGGCAAGCTCGGCGGCCAGGCGCAAGTGCCCGGCGTCGGCGGCACGTGGAAGGACCTGACCGACAACGTCAACTTCATGGCGAGCAACCTGACCGGACAGGTGCGCAACATCGCCGAGGTCGCGACCGCCATCGCGAGCGGCGACTTGTCGAAGAAGATCACGGTGAACGTGAGCGGCGAGATCCTGCAGCTCAAGGAAACGCTCAACACGATGGTCGACCAGCTGAATGCGTTCGCTTCCGAAGTCTCGCGCGTGGCGCGCGAAGTGGGTACCGACGGCCGCCTCGGCGGTCAGGCGGTGGTACCTGGAGTGGCTGGCACGTGGAAGGATTTGACCGATAACGTCAACCTGCTCGCGGCGAACCTGACCACGCAAGTCCGCAACATCGCGGAAGTAACAACGGCCGTGGCGCGTGGCGACCTTTCGCGCAAGATCACCGTCGACGTGAGCGGCGAGGTGCTCGAGCTCAAGAACACGATCAACACGATGGTCGACCAGCTGAACGCGTTCGCGTCGGAAGTCACCCGCGTGGCGCGCGAAGTAGGTACCGAAGGCAAATTGGGCGGCCAGGCGCAGGTGCCCGGGGTCGCAGGCACGTGGAAGGACTTGACCGACAGCGTCAACTCGATGGCGAGCAACCTGACCGCCCAGGTGCGCAACATCGCGGAAGTCGCCACGGCGGTCGCGCGCGGCGACCTGTCGCGCAAGATCGAGGTCGACGTCAAAGGCGAGATTCTCGCGCTCAAGAACACGCTCAACACGATGGTCGACCAGTTGAACGCGTTCGCCGGCGAAGTAACGCGCGTCGCGCGCGAAGTCGGCACCGACGGGCGGCTCGGCGGACAAGCCGTGGTGCCGGGTGTGGCCGGCACGTGGAAGGACCTGACCGACAACGTCAACCTCCTCGCGGCGAACCTGACCACGCAGGTCCGCAACATCGCCGACGTCACCACGGCGATCGCGAACGGCGACCTGTCGAAAAAGATCGCCGTCGACGTGAGCGGCGAGGTGCTCGAGCTCAAGAACACGATCAACACGATGGTCGACCAGTTGAACGCGTTCGCGTCGGAAGTGACGCGCGTGGCGCGTGAGGTCGGCACCGAGGGCAAGCTGGGGGGCCAGGCGCAGGTGCCGGGCGTGGCCGGCACGTGGAAAGGCTTGACCGACAACGTCAACTCGATGGCGGGCAACCTGACGGCGCAGGTGCGCAATATCGCCGAAGTGACGACCGCCGTGGCGCGCGGCGACCTGTCGCGCAAGATCACCGTCGACGTCAAAGGCGAAATCCTCGAGCTCAAGAACACGATCAACACGATGGTCGACCAGCTCAACGCGTTCGCGTCGGAGGTGACGCGCGTGGCGCGCGAAGTCGGCACCGAAGGCAAGCTCGGCGGACAAGCCCAGGTGCCGGGTGTAGGCGGCACGTGGAAGGACCTTACCGACAACGTCAACTTCATGGCGAGCAACCTGACCGCGCAGGTGCGCGGCATCGCCGAAGTCGCGGCGGCCATCGCCGGCGGTGACCTGTCGCGCAAGATCACCGTCGACGTCCGCGGCGAGATCCTGCTCGTCAAGGAAACGATGAACACGATGGTCGAGCAGCTGCGCGCGTTCGCCTCCGAAGTGATCCGCGTCGCGCGCGAAGTGGGCACCGAAGGCAAGCTCGGCGGCCAGGCGGTCGTGCCCGGTGTCGCCGGCACGTGGAAGGACTTGACCGATAACGTCAACCTGCTCGCGGCGAATCTGACCACGCAGGTGCGCAACATCGCCGAAGTCACGACGGCCGTGGCGCGCGGCGACTTGTCGCGCAAGATCACTGTCGACGTCAGCGGCGAGATTCTCGAGCTCAAGAACACGATCAACACGATGGTCGACCAGCTGAACGCGTTCGCGTCGGAGGTCACGCGCGTGGCGCGCGAAGTGGGGACCGAGGGCAAGCTCGGCGGCCAGGCGCAGGTTCCGGGTGTGGGTGGCACGTGGAAGGACTTGACCGACACCGTCAACGTGATGGCGGCCAACCTTACCGAGCAAGTCCGCGGCATCGTCAAGGTGGTGACCGCCGTGGCGGAAGGCAATCTCAAGCAGAACCTGTTCGTGCAGTCGAAGGGCGAAGTCGCGGCGCTGGCCGACACGATCAACGACATGACCAAGACGCTCGCGATCTTCGCCGACCAGGTGACGTCGGTCGCGCGCGAGGTCGGCGTCGAAGGACGGCTCGGCGGCCAGGCGAACGTGCCGGGCGCGGCGGGCACCTGGAAGGATCTGACGGGCAACGTGAACCTGCTGGCCGCCAACCTGACCAACCAGGTCCGCGCCATTGCGGAGGTGGCCACCGCCGTCACCAAGGGCGATCTCACGCGGTCGATCCAGGTCGAGGCGCGCGGCGAGGTCGCAGATCTGAAAGACAACATCAACACGATGATCGACAACCTGCGGCTGACCACGGACCGCAATACCGAGCAGGACTGGCTGAAGACGAACCTCGCGCGGTTCACCGGCATGTTGCAGGGGCAGCGCGATCTCGCCACCGTGGGCCGCATGCTGTTGTCCGAGCTGGCGCCGCTGGTAAGTGCGCACCAGGGCCTCATCTACCAGATGGCCGACGAAGGCACGCTGCACCTGCGGATGCTGGCCAGTTATGCCAACGCGCCGCACGAGCCGTATCCGGCGCGGCTCAACCTCGGCGAGGGATTCATCGGCCAGTGCGCGGTCGACAAGCGCCGCATCATCGTGAACAGCGTCCCGAAGGACACGATTGCCGTCGGGCCGGCGTTCTTCAATGCCCTGCCGCGCAGCGTGGCCGTGTTCCCGGTGATCTTCGAAGGCAAGATCAAGGCCGTGCTCGCGCTGGCGTCGCTCAACGAATTTGCGCCGTCGCATCTCGGGTTCCTCGAACAGCTGACCGCGAATCTCGGCATCGTGCTGAACAGCATCGAGGTCACGATGCAGACCGAAGCGCTGCTCAAGCAATCGCAGCAGCTGGCGGGTGAGCTGCAGACCCAGCAGACGGAGCTGCAGCAGACCAACGATCAGCTGGGCCAGAAAGCGCAGCAGCTGGCCGAACAGAACGCCGAGGTCGAGCGCAAGAATCGCGAAATCGAGCAGGCGCGGCGGGCGCTGGAGGAGAAAGCGTCCGAGCTTGCGCTGACGTCGAAATACAAGTCCGAGTTTCTTGCCAACATGTCGCACGAGCTGCGGACGCCGCTCAACAGCATCCTGATCCTGGGACAGCAGCTGGGCGACAATCCGGAGCGCAACCTGACACCGAAGCAGGTCGAATACGCACGGACGATCCACAGCGCCGGCACCGATCTGCTGAACCTGATTACCGACATCCTCGATCTGTCGAAGATCGAATCGGGTACCGTAACCGTGGATGCGGAAGACCTCATGTTCACCGATGTCGTCACCACGGTCAGCCGTACGTTCCACCTCGAAGCCGAGCGCAGGAAGCTCGTGTTCGAAGTCGAAATCGACCCGACCCTTCCGCGGCGCATCGTCACCGACTCCAAGCGCCTGCTGCAGGTCCTGAAGAACCTGCTGTCCAACGCCTTCAAGTTCACCGCCCATGGTGGCGTTCGGCTCCGCGTGGCGGCGGCCGTCGGCGGCTGGACGCGCGAGCATCCTATCCTGGGATCCGGGGAAACGGTGGTGAGCTTCGAGGTCCACGACACGGGCATCGGTATCCCGCCCGAGAAGCAGAAGCTAATCTTCGAGGCGTTTCAGCAGGCGGATGCGGGCACCAGCCGCAAGTACGGTGGCACGGGGCTCGGCCTTGCCATCAGCCGCGAGCTCGCGGGCCTGCTGGGCGGCGAAATCACCTTGCAAAGCACGCCCGGCACCGGCAGCACCTTCACGTTGTACCTGCCCCTGCGCTATGTCGGACCGCTGGGCCATGCGTCCGAGTCCACGGTCAAGGCAAGCGAGACGACTGATGCCTACGTGCGCCCGGCGTTCCCCGCAGTGCGCCGCGCCGAGCCCGCACTCGTCGCCATTCCGGACGACCGCGACCAGCTGGAGGTCAACGACCACGTGATGCTGATCGTGGAGGACGACCCGAGTTACGCGCGCGTCATTGTCGACCTGGCCCGGTCCAATGGATTCAAAGTGCTCGTCGCAGGTACCGGTGCCGATGCGCTCGACCTCGTGCGCCGATACCAGCCAACCGCCGTCTCGCTCGACGTGTTCCTGCCTGACATGCTCGGCTGGACCGTGCTCAGCCATCTGAAACGCGATGCCGCAACGCGCCACATCCCGGTCCAGATCGTGACGCTCGACGAGGATCGGCAGCACGGGCTGGCGCGTGGCGCCTTCTCCTTTGTCGGCAAGCCCACCACCGCGGACGGACTCAACGTCGCGCTGTCGCGCATCAAGGCGTTCGCCGCGCCGCGGCGCAAGCGGCTACTGGTGGTCGATGACAACCCCGGGGAGCTGGAGAGCATCACGGCACTGCTGGCGCACGACGACATCGACATCACGACGGCGGGAACCGGAACGGCAGCGCTCATCGCGCTGCGGGAGCAATCGTACGACTGCGTCGTGCTCGACTTGCGGCTGCCCGACATGACCGGCTTCGAGGTGCTGGAAACCATTCGCGACGAGATCGCGCTGCGGGACCTGCCGGTGGTCGTCTTCACTGGCAAGGAGCTCTCGGCGGAAGAGGATGCGCGGCTGCGCATGCTCGCGCGCAGCGTGGTGGTCAAGGGGGTGGAATCGCCGGACCGGCTGCTCGACGAGACGGCGCTTTTCCTCCACCGCGTGGTTGCGGATCTACCCGAGCACAAGCGGCAGATGCTCGAGCGGCTGCACGGATCGGACGAAGATCTCATCGGCAAACAGGTGCTGGTCGTCGACGACGACGTGCGCAACATCTTCGCGCTGTCCAGCGTGCTCGAGCGTCGCGGCATGAATGTGCTGACCGCCAACACCGGCCGCGAGGCCATCGCAACGCTGGAGGCGACGCCTGAGGTGGCCATCGTGCTGATGGACATCATGATGCCGGAGATGGACGGCTACGAGACGATGCGGGAAATCCGCCAGGTTCCCGCCTACGGTCGGCTGCCCATCATCGCCCTGACAGCCAAGGCGATGATGGGCGACCGCGACAAATGTCTGCAGGCGGGCGCTTCGGATTATCTGGCCAAGCCCGTCAACACGGAACAGCTGGTTTCCGCGCTGCGGATGTGGCTGCATCGATAGGCGACGCCGATGAATACTACGGAGAAGCTCAACATCCTGCTGGTCGACGATCAGCCGGCGAAGCTGATGACCTACGAAGCGATGCTCGCCGATCTCAACGAGCATCTGGTCAAGGCACAGACGGCGCGCGAAGCGCTGGCGCATCTGCTGAAGGAGGACATCGCCGTCGTGCTCATGGACGTGAACATGCCTGAGCTCGACGGCTTCGAGCTCGCGGAGATGATCCGCGAGCATCCGCGCTGCAAGAAGACCGCGATCATCTTTGTGTCCGCCGTTCATCTGACGGACCTCGACCGGGTCAAGGGTTACGCGACTGGTGCCGTGGACTACGTCTCAGTTCCCGTCGTGCCGGAAATCCTCCGCGCGAAAATCGGCGTCTTCCTCGATCTCTATCGGAAGACGGCCGAGCTCGAGGGAATGAACCGGACGCTGGAGGAGCACGTCTCGGAACGGACGGCGGAGCTGCAGGCCACCATCGCGCAACTGCGTGAGAGCGAGAACCGCCTGCGCCTGCAGGGTGAGGAATTGGCCCAGGCCGATCGCCGCAAGAACGAATTCCTGGCGATGCTTGCCCACGAGCTGCGCAATCCGCTGCAGCCGATTCGCTCCGCCGTGGATCTGATGCGGCAGACCAAGGCCACGATCGAGCAACTGCAGTGGGGGCGAGAAGTCATCGACCGGCAGGTCAACCAGCTGGTCCGGCTCGTTGACGACCTGCTGGACGCGAGCCGGATCAGCAGCGGGAAGCTCGAATTGCGCAAGGACATCATCGATGTGCTTCCGATCATCGCCAGCGCCATGGAATCCGTGCGCCCGCTCGCGGAACGCAAACGCCATCACATCGAAGTGCAACTCCCGTCCGACCCCGTCTTTCTTGACGGAGATGCGGTGCGGCTGACGCAGATGTTCCTCAATCTGCTCAATAACTCCGTGAAGTACACGCCTCCCGGTGGACACATCGTGGTTGCGGTCGAATCCAAGGATGACGGTGTCGTCGTCAAAGTCCGCGACGACGGCGTCGGCATTCTGGAGCCCGACCTGGCACGGATTTTCGACATGTTCTATCAGGGCAAGACGCCTGCTGACGAGGCGCAAGGCGGCCTCGGCCTCGGTCTCGCGCTCGTCCGGCAACTGGTGCAGCTGCACGGAGGCTCGGTGCAAGCCTCCAGCGGCGGTCTCGACCAGGGAAGCGAATTCGTCGTACGGCTGCCGATTCTTTCGAAATTGCAGCAGGCGCCGCGCGCATTGCCGGCGCGCACTTCCGAACCGGTACACGCAGCGACGCGCCGCATCCTCGTGGTCGACGACAATCGCGACGCAGCGGAAACGCTGGCCGCGATGCTGCGCCTGGAGGGTAACGAAGTGGACACCGCTTTCGATGGCGCGGGCGCGGTGTCCGCCTCGGCGCAGTTTCAACCCGACATCATCCTGATGGATCTCGGCATGCCGAAACTCGACGGTTACGAGGCGGCACGGGCGATTCGCAGGGATACCCAGGGTGCGGACGTCGTGCTGATCGCAATTACCGGCTGGGGCGGCGAGGCGGACCGGCAGATGTCGCATGAAGCCGGCTTCGATCGGCACCTCGTCAAACCGGTTGTTCCCACCGAGCTCCTGGCCATGCTGTCGTCACTGGACTGCGGCATCGCGCATTGATCTGGCGAAGGCACAGGTGCCCGCGGGTGGCGAGGTTTTGCGCCCTGCCCGAGCTGGCGAGCGCTCGATAGACTAAGAAGAGAGCTGCGGCCACCTGTCTTAGAATGGTGCTACCTGACTCCGCCGGCTGCAGTGCGTGGTTGGTTGGATGTACGCGGGTCGACGGCCGGCTTGAGGGGTCTTGCCAACGCCATAACAAGGCCATGGCCGAGCAAGCTGCGCGATGGATCATGGCATGGGTGAGCGCCGCGGCGATCGCGCTGCTCCCCGGCTGCGCCGCAGTCGCGGTCACCGCCGCGGGCGTCGGGATGGCGACGGGTGTTTCCCACACGCTCGGAGGCATCGTCTACAAGACGTTTTCAGCACCGCAGGCCAAAGTGCATCGTTCGACCGTTGCCGCGTTGACCCGCATGCAGATCAAGGTCGTCGATACGACGCGTGACGGCAACAAGGAGTTGATCAAAGCGCGCGCCGCGGACCGCGACATCGACATCGAAATCGAGTCGCTCACCCCGAATACGACGCGCCTGACCGTGACGGCGTCCAAGCAAGGCAGCCTGCTTCGCGACAGCGCCACCGCGACCGAGATCATCCTGCAGACCGAAAAGCTCGTGGGCACGGGCTGAGCCCGCACATGCACGAAAGGAGTGAAATCATGAGGACCTGGCCAATGAAGATTTGCGCGACGATGGTCGCTCTTCTGGCAGCCGGTATCGCCGCGGCGCAAAACACCGCAGGCACCGGCGATCAAGTCATTACATCATTCCCGACGTCCGCCACATCGCCTGGCCAGGTACGCGTGGCGGACAAGTTCGCGGCGCCGTTCGTCACGCTGGCGGGTTCGCGCGAAAACGCCGTCGCGCTCGCAACGGCGTTGCGCGCGGGATCCACTGCCACGCTCACCTATACGTCGATCGCCGCGGACGGCACGCCGACGACCACGACCGTCCTGATTCAGCCGCAGACGAAGCCGATGGGATGGGGAAACGTCTCGCATTCGCTTGCGCTCGCGCAGTTTGCGCTTAATCAAGCGGGCATTTCCAATCCAAGCGGTGCGCAGCTCAAGGTGGCGCTGGAAGGCGGCAGCTTCACGACGGCGGATGGCCAGACCGTCGCATTCGCCGGCGTCCTCCAGCAACGCGCGGATGGAATGGGATGGGGGCGCATCGCGCAGACCTACGGAACGACGATGGGGGCGGTGAATCGCGGTACCAAAGCCCCCGCGACCGTGGTCGCGACGACTACTGTCGTGCCGAAGACTGCGTCGAACGTCACGGCGCCGAAGGTGGCGTCAGCGCCCGGTGCGGCGGCAGCGCGTGGCCTCACGACGGCAGCCGGGACCGCGGCGGGTACCGGGCAAGGCGCCAAAGGCCTTACCACCGCGGACGGCGCAACCGGTCGGGCCAACACCAATGGCATCGTTAGCGCCAGCGGCAGTGCACACGGCAACGGCAACGCGTTTGGACGCGGTGTCGTGACGGCCTCAGGAAGCGGCGCCGGTGTGGCGTCGGGGCTGGGCGCCAGCCGCGGCATGTCGAGCGGCGTCGTGACCGGCGCGGGGAGCGCTGGCCACGTCAGCAATGCGGATCATGGCCAGGGTACCGGGTCCGCCAATGCCAATGGCAAGGGCAAGGGGGGCTGACGCGCCCTGTTTCCGGAGCAATCAGCCGAGCAGCAGCAGATGAACGCGGTACGGTCCGTGCGCGCCGAGCACGATGGTCTGCTCGATGTCGCCGGTGCGCGAAGGTCCGGAAATCATATTGACGGCGCGCGGCATGGTAGCGCGTTCGGCGCGGATCAGCGCGAACGCCTCCTCCATTCCCGAGACGATGCGGTCGGCGCGCACGACGGCAATATGCGTATCGGGGAGCAGTGCTGTCGCGGTGGGCGTATCGGCGCCCGATAGAAACACCAGCGTGCCGGTCTCGGCGATCGCACAGAACGAGCCGGTGATACCGAGGCGGTCGCGGCCGACGGTCGTGCGCGCTTCGATGGCAAGACCCGCGCCCACCCAGTCGAGCGATGCGAACTCGGGCCAACATACGCCGGCATACGATTTCTGTGCGGCCAGTGCTGGCGGCAACTCGAGCGCATCCAGATAGCGCGCAACCGCCTGTGGAATCGCGGCCGGTGAATCGATGCGCTCGACCGTGCTCGACATGTCGGTCGCGCGCAGGATAAAGCGGGTGACGAGGTCGGCGGGCATTTGAGGCCGCGGCCCCTGTCGATGCGCGGCGATATACGCCTCGGCCGCCACCAGCTCCGGCGCGCCCGAGCCTTTGCGGCGTAGCGCCTTGCGCACGCGCCCAAGAATCGCATCGCGCGATGCGCGGTTGTCGTCGATGGTCGTGGTCAAAGGACCCCCACGCGTGCGGCTGGCGCCGCGGCGCTGCCCCCAGAGGGGGAGCGATTCGCGCCTTGGGGCGGCCCGGCGGCGCTCATACGACCCCCACGCGTGCGGCTGGCGCCGCAACGCTGCCCCCGGAGGCAGCCCGCCGTCCCGCACCTTGGGACGGCCGGGCGACGCTCATGTTTTTCCGCCTTTTCGCACGAAATCGGCAAGGCGGCCAACACCCTGCTCGATCGCCTCGTTGGACGCCGCGTACGAAAAACGGATGTGCTGGCCGTCGCCGGGCACGCGCCGCCCGAAATGAATATCGGCAAGCACCGCGATGCCCGCTTCATGCAGCAGTCGCTTCCGAAAGGCTTCAGAATCGGCGCAACCGGTCCGCTTGCACGCTTCGGTGACGTTGGGCCATGCGTAGAACGCGCCGCCCGGCGTCGCGCACCTGATGCCGGGGATGTCGTTCAGCAGCGAGACGATCAAGTTACGGCGCTCGAGGAAGCTTGCGCGCATCCGATCGGCGGCATCCTGCGGCCCAGTGATCGCCGTGACCGCCGCCCATTGCGAAATCTGCGACGCGCAGGACTCGGTATTGGTGATCCAGCGCGTGAACACCGGCGCCAGCGCGCGATTCGCGACATACCCGATCCGCCATCCGGTCATCGCCCAGGTCTTCGATGCGCCATCGCTGATGATCGTGCGCTCGAGCATGTCGGGCCGTGTCGCCAATGAATCGAAGCGGCCGTCGTAGACGAGACGCGAGTAGATCTCGTCGGCGAACACCCACACCTGGGGATGGCGCGCCAGGATCTCGGCGATCGCGTCGAGATTCGCGCGATCAAGAATGCCGCCGGTCGGATTCTGCGGCGTGTTGAGAATGAGGAGCCGCGTCTTCGGCGTGATCTTCGCCTCGAGCTCGGCGGGGTCGAACGCGAAATCGCGCGCTTCGCGCAGGAATATCGGTACCGGCACCGCGCCGTTGGCGTTGATCTGCGATTCGTAGATCGGAAAACCGGGAACCGGGTAGATGACCTCGTCGCCGACGCCGTAATCGGTGACCGACGCGATCGTGTACGCGATGAAAGGCTTGGCGCCCGCGCCGACGACCACGTCGTCGGGAGTAATGACCAGGCCGCGGCGTTTCGCCATGTCCTTCGCGGCGGCAGCGCGCAATTCATCGATACCCGCGCTGGGCGTGTAGCCATGCTTGCCAGACTTGATCGCCGCAATCGCCGCGTTCTGCACATGATCGGGCGTGGGAAAATCGGGTTGGCCGATGCAGAACGAGATGATGTCCTTGCCCTCGCGAATCAGCGCGTTGACTTCCGCCAGGACGACGAAGGCATTCTCGGTGCCGAGCGATTCCGCCCGACGGGAAAGGCGCGGCATCGCGAGGTTGCCGCCGTGCGGAATGGTCATTTGGGCGGATCCCCTTGCGTCTTGTGCCGCGCATACAGCTCTCGAAACGTGCGACCCGCCGGCGCCGGCATGTCACGCCCGGACGTCCAGCCCGCACCAAGCGGCAACTTGTGGATCATGCCGTCCGGTCCCGCCAGCGATCGCAGCAAGCGCACGCCGATTCGCGATGCGAATCCGTACAGGCCGGGGCGTCGGGCAAACCAGGCCCACAGCCGGACGGCGGTGCGCTCATGCCACGGCCGCAGATCTTCGCTGAATTCCTTCTCGCGCAGCTTGCGAAGCAAGTCCGGCAGCGGGATCTTGACGGGGCACACGACACCGCACTGGTTGCACAACGTCGACGCCTGCGGCAGGTCGAGCGCGTTTTCGAGGCCGACGTACATCGGCGTGAGGATCGAGCCGATCGGTCCCGGATAGACCCAGCCATACGAGTGCCCGCCGATGTTCTGGTAGACCGGACAGTGGTTCATGCACGCGCCGCAGCGGATGCAGCGCAGCGCTTCCTTCACGTCGCTCGCGAGTACCTCGGTACGTCCGCTGTCGACGACGATGAAGTACATGTGCTCGACGCCGTGGAATTCGCCCGGTCCCTTGGGGCCGGTCAGGATGTCGACGTAGTTGGAGATCGATTGCCCCGTCGCCGAGCGCGGCAGCAGCCGCATCAGCGTCGCGACATCCTCGAGCGTGGGCACGATTTTCTCGATGCCCGAAATCGCGATGTGGACCTTGGGCAGCGTCGTGGTCAGCGTGGCGTTGCCCTCGTTGGTCACCAGGACGACCGAGCCCGTTTCCGCGACGAAGAAATTGCCGCCGGAGATCCCCATGTCGGCGGTCAGATAGTGCTCGCGAAGCACGCCGCGTGCCTCGAGGCACAACTCCTCGATATCGACCTTTTTTACCGTGCCGTGCTTCTGGTGGAAGAGCTCGGCGACCTCCTCCATGCTCTTGTGCAACGCCGGACCGATGATGTGCGACGGCGGCTCGTAATCATTGATCTGCAGGATGTATTCGCCGAGGTCGGTTTCCACGACCGCGATACCCGCGCCCTCGACGGCATGGTCGAGCGCTGATTCCTCGGACACCATCGACTTCGACTTGATGATCTTGCGCACGCCGTGCCGTGCCGCGATGTCGAGCACCAGCTTGTTGATTTCGGCCGGCGTCTGCGCAAACAGCACCCTGGCGCCGCGCTCGGTGGCATTGCGCTCGAAGAGCTCGAGCCAGACATCGAGGTCGTCGAGCGCGCGCTGGCGGATCGCCCGCGCGGCCTCGCGCGTGCCTTCGAAGTCGTCGAGCTCGGTTAGCGACTCGCGCCGCTTGCCGACGAACTTGTCCTTCATCCTGACGAGGTTGTGCTGCAGCCGCGCGTCATGCAGCTTGACGTGCGCGCGCTCCTTGAAGTGCATCGACGCGACTTGCATCACCCCTCCGCAACACAGTTCCCACAAAGAGCCGCAGCGACGCCGAGGAAATCAGCTTTGCTCTGCGCCTCTGCGTCTCTTTGTGGATCCTAACCTTCGCCCGCCAGCACCTCCGCGACATGCAGCACCTTCGTCTTTGTATTCCCGCGCCGCCGCAGCCGGCCCTCGATGTTCAGCATGCACCCGAGGTCGCCGAGCACCACGGCGTCGGCGCCGGAGTTTTCGACATGCTGGCATTTGTTGTCGGCGAGCCTCGAGGAGATCTCGCCGAACTTGATCGAGAATGTGCCCCCGAAGCCGCAGCACGTCTCGCACTCCGCCATTTCCAGCAATTGCGCCCCCTGCACCTTGGCGAGGAGCGCCCGCGGCTGTTGCTTGACGCCCATCTCGCGCAGGCCGGCGCACGCATCATGATAGGTAATCGTTCCTGCGAACTGTCCGGGCACTCGCTCGACCTTCAGCACATTGGCCAGGAAATCGGTCAGCTCGAAGGTGTGCGTGGCCAGCGCCTGCACGCGGGCCAGCATCGGGGGATCATCAGCGAAGAGCTCGGGGTAGTGCGTCTTGATCATCCCGCTGCACGAACCGGACGGCGACACCAGATAATCGCAGCCTTCGAATTCGCCCACGACCTTGCGCGCCAGCGCGAGGGTATCGGCACGATCGCCGGAGTTGTACGCAGGTTGGCCGCAACACGTC
>Ga0068859_100004698_pt1 | contig 13895 bp, 16 predicted proteins | sample KBSSwiS22_FD_66585 | JGI IMG/M metagenome (GOLD analysis project Ga0068859, IMG submission 66585) | Switchgrass rhizosphere microbial communities from Kellogg Biological Station, Michigan, USA - KBS Switchgrass S2-2 | ecosystem: Host-associated > Plants > Roots > Rhizosphere > Soil ... | reverse complement strand
CGATCTGATCACCAGCCCGGCGGCAGCTGCGCATGTCCCGGCTCCCCACAACGCAACATCCTCCATGCAGGTCATCGCCCGTCGCATCGGCCTGTGCTGCGCCGTCTCGAAAGACGCTCCGGCTGGATCTCTGACGATCGACGTCGGCAAACGCCACGAACCCGCCGAACGCACCTGGACCGTCTACCGCGACCGCGAACCCATCGGCCAGGTGACCGTCACCAAAACGGCCCGGCGCCGCGGCGCGGGCGCCACCCTCACCCTGTCCGAACGCCTCGGCGCCGATCTACGCAAGGGCGACGAACTCGGCGAGAACCTCCTGTCCCGCCGGCGCCTGCACGACCTGCGGCACTCCTCCGCGTCGATCCAACTGGACCAGGGCATCGACCTTGCCCTGATCTCGAAACGACTGGGCCACTCGTCCACGACGATCACCGGCACCCTGTACGCCCACCTGCTGCGTTCGACCGGACAACGCGCCGCCGAAACGGTCGCGAAAGCGATCCCACGCCGCCCGCACGACCGGGCCCACCCCGGGCCCACAACGATCACCAACGAAAAAGACCGGCTCTAGGCCGGCCAGTTCCTGCAGGTCACAGGCCTGCAAACGGGTGCGCCGCCAGGGACTTGAACCCCGAACCCGCGGATTAAGAGATCTTGGTGATTTGTCCCTGGACGTCCATCGACGTCCGTCAGTGCAGGTCACGTGCCGTGCGGATTCCATAGACGTCCACGCTCGTCCGTCGTCGTCCGCCGGCTTGGCTGCCAACCTGGCTGCCAGTCATGAGGCCCTGTGTCATCTCTCGTCACGAATCCCTCAGCGTGTCGGCCATCATGACACCTATGCCCCGCACGCAGCGGTCACCGGGAACCCGTACCGCTCTCGACGTCCTTCGCGGCTGGTTCCGACCGCCTGCCCAAGACGGCGTGACCAGGCTCCTCGACGAGATGGACGCCGGCCGGCTTGACGCACGACCTGTGGCGATCTCCTGTTTCCTGCGCGGTACCGCGGGCTCACTCCCGCGTCGCTGGCGATACGGCACCCTGACGGTCGATGGCCACACCTTGACCTGGCGCCGGTGCAACGCATTCCGACGCGACACGGCGCGGCTGCCTCCTCAGCTCCACGTCGAGCAGGTACGCGACGTCATGGGGACCGAACGTCTCCAACTCAAGGCCGACGTCTTCCAGATCATCGTGTGCCGAGTCTCGGCGGGCCGCGTCGAGCTTGGCGTGCCAACCATCGACGTACCACTTGTCCGCCGCGCCATTGAGGCCGACAAGCAGGCATCCAATCCGTAGTTCGATCTGGATCTTCCCGCTGACGTCCGCGGGCGTCCATGGAGCCCGGCTACCTCGGCCGTCGCGTCGACCGGCGTCCCGTCACGTGCCGTCTGGATTCGGCGGACACCCGGTCCGTTCAGCCTCTCCGTCCGCCAGTACTAGCCGCCTGGCTGTAACCCGGTGGGCTGCAGTAATTTACGTAGCGGTATCAGACGCGGTCGCTCTTGTTAGCTTGCCGCTCAATACCGTCGAGAATGGCTCTAATCTCAGGAGCGATTTGACTTGACGTCATCCGCGTGGCGATTTCGGCCCCATCCTTCTCCTTTCGATATCGGAGGCCGTACCCTTTGAATACCTCATCGAGCAGATCGGCGCCAGGCACTATCTCAAATTTTCTCGTCGCCCAACTTGCGTCTATCTTTTGACTCTCTTCTTCAATTCTGTCGACAAGGCTGTCGCGTAGAGAGGTGATTTCTTCGAAGGTTCGCGAAATCTCGTCTTTGAGTGACAACCCGAGTTGCGCAGAGTCAAAACTTTCACCAAGATTTGGGCGCTCGATGAAAATTGGGCCACAGACGGCCGAGGTAATGCGCTTCATCAACGAGAAATTGCGGAGCCTGTCTGCGCACTCCGCTATCGCGTCTCTGATTTCCGCCTCGGTGGGTGCGGGGATGCTCGCCCTTCCAGCGGCCGCTAGACGCATTTCGATAGTCGACGATATTGCAACGGAGTCAAGCAGGTAGTTTTCGATCTCGCGACGCGCCAGAACGTGCAGTCTCGCCTTTTCGCCAAGTCGATCTCGTAGGCTAGAGATCTGCTGTTCCGTTCGCTCATCGCGATCAATAAGGAATAGCAGGTTCACGCGACGCTTCGCCAGAAAATTGATTGTCGACGCAGCGGCAAAGTGAGTGAAGTTGCGCGCACTGCCCATCACGACAAAACCGACGTTCGCCTGGCCGAGATTAATTCCGAGAGTGGCGGCGAACTCACGTATGATCAGCTCATCACTCGGCCCTTCGACGAAGACAAGCTGGTCGAACATGAACAGGGAACTGAGCCTGATCCCAAGTTCCCTAGGAATCTCTGTCTCAAGGTCGGAGACCGCGAGAAGCTCAACAGTGGTCGAACCTCCTGGACGGCTCACCAGGTAGACGTTTTGCATGTCACCTGTGTCAAGAAAGTTTGTCGAATGCGTTGTCAGAAATATCTGTGCGTCCCGACTTGCCTCTCTAAGATAGTGCATCATTGCAACTTCAAGCGCGGGGTGGAGGTGGATTTCTGGCTCCTCGACGAGCAGAATATCCGGGCGATCAAACTCAAAGTCTAGGACGAGGCGGAGTGCCTCCCGTATACCTGATCCATTCACTTCAACCAAAAACTCGTCGACATCAAGTTCTGCCGATGCGGCGCCATTCTCCCCAGTGAAGGCATCGATCTCTACTCCCAGAAGAGTCCCAACTGTGTCTTGGATCTTCCGGAGTAGAGGAGCCTTCCCTCAGCGATTCTTTAGTTCGAGTATCCTTGTAGCCTCAACGGCGCCGATTGGCTCGCGACGGTCTGCAAGGTGAAGGATCTTTGTTCCAGCAATTCGTTTCTGAAGATTTCGAACGTATGCTGGAATTTCATTAGATTTTCCTGCAAAGTCTTCGAAGGAATTCGCAATGGGTAGGACGTCCGAGGTTCCATCCAGCTGTTCATTTATTGACAGAAGGAGATCGCGAGTGTGCTGCTGATACTCGGCGAAACTAGCCGCCTGTGTTATCACACGGCGAAGTTTCTGGTCAGTGTCCGGATTCAGATCGGGGCCCGCATAGTATCTCAATCTCGCCGTTGAGGCGCCTCGCGTGGCCGTCATGCGTTCTCGTAGGGCCGACCACTCGGATACATCGACGCGTTCCAAAAAACGTTCGATCGCCCGCACATCTCTGACGAGGTCGGCAGCCTTGCGGGCTCGTCCAGCAATCTCTTCTGCGGCTTCATCGGTTAGGTTGAGAAGTATTTTTCGGTCGAAGGCTCCGGCATTGCTCGGTGTCGGCCTCACGAGAGACATTCCTCGAATGCAGGCGAGCGGGGTAGGGCCGTGCGTGAGTGTTACACCTACCTGGAGCACCGTGTATTCTTCTATGCCCGCCAACGCATTTTGCAGTTGAGGGTATTCGTCGCGGATCTCGCTCTTGAGTACCTCCATCTCATCGGAGTCAAAATTGAAGGAGGCCGCGAGTTCTATAGGGAGCGAGGTATCTCTGTCGTGATACTCGATCTCGCGCCCCATACCCCTGTGGTGTCCCGCGAGGGAATCTTGCTGGACAATTTTGAAGAATAGATCGATGGCGCCCAGTATATTCGACTTACCGGAATTATTTTTGCCGATGAGTACATTAAATTTACCGCATCCTTCAACGCCCACTTGAGCGAGGCTTCGAAAGCCCGAAGCCTTAAGATCGGTAAGCCTCATCGGTCCCCCACGGTCCGCAGCCTGTCGCAACGGGCGAGATCATACCGAGCGAGTGGCGGCGCTCGGGCGCCGAGTCGCGACAGGCCGGCGAGCACGGCGCGCCAGCGCCGCGCGCAGCCGTTGCGTGGCGCGTCCGCCTGCTGGAGCCCTTGATCCTAAATCGGCGGTTTCGGCAGCCTGCGATGCTCCTGTTCGGGGCTGGCTACCGCGTCTGTTCGTATCGGGCACGCCATGCGGTGCAGCGTTCGACGTAGGCCGTTAGGTGGTCCTGGGCGAAGACGTCGGGGTTCCATGCGTCCTGGTTGGCGCGTTCGGGCGCGTCGGTGCAGGTATAGGCCCAACCGTGGCCGCCGCCGGTGAGGGTGAGGCGGTCGAGGGTGTAGATGTCGGCCTCGAACGCGTCGAGAGTCTCCCACTCGACCGGCGTGAGATCGGTCAGCACATGGCCGGGCGCCGTGGCCTCGGTGTCGGGGATGAGCGCCGGGTAGACCCGTTCCGGCAGCGAGATGACGCGCCAGCCAGGCGCGGCGGCCGGTTCGCGGGTGGGGTCGCGGTCGATGAGGACGCGCAGGACGTCAGGGAACAGGAGGCTTCCGTAGACGAACAGGGGCGCCGGGTCCGCCGATACACGGGCCACTCGGCCAGAGGCCGGTGAGGTCGTTCGGGGTGAGGGGCTGGGTGTAGGCGGCACGGAAGACCTTTCCCACGATGTCGGCGTCGGCGTTGTCGGCGAGGTTGACGAACCAGTCGAGGCCCGCGGGATAGGCCCAGAGGTAGCTACGCAGCTGCGGGTCGAGGGCGCGGTCGGTGAGCATGTCCCCGATCGTGGCGTCGCTCCAGAACGGCACGCGCGCTCGTGCGTGGGCGGCGCATTCGGCAGCGGTCGCCCCTGCGTTGATGGCGCGGTGCAGCTCGGCTCGGACGAGCTGTAGGTAGTGGTCCAGCCGCGCGCGGGCGATCAGTGCTGTGTCGTCGGGGGAAATGAACAGTGGCATCGCCTGGGCGAGGCCCTCGCACAGCACCTGGTGCGGAAGGTGGACCGACAGCAGGCGTGGCCACGGCACGCCGTCGGCGCGAGCGGCATAGGTCGCGTACTGGAGCGCGTGGCCGAGGATCTCGTGTTGCGCGAACTGGCGAATCCGGACCTTGGTGAACGCCGCGTTGCGCAGGTTGAACCGAAGCCGCACGTCCTGGCCGACGCCGTCGAGCCAGTAGGCCCAGTAGGCGTCGACCTCGGCGGTCTCGATCGTCAGGTTGTACGGCGCGTCCGTGCCGGCCAGGGCCCGCACCTTCGGTTCCATGTCGCGCGCCGCAGTTCGGATCATCTCGGGTGCGTCCGCACCATCGACCTGTCCCTCGACTTCGTCCAGCCGGCTCGCGGTGTCGGCGTCCCACGAGACGTCGAGTTCGGCCAGCGCGCCGCGGGCTCGGTCACCGGCCTCGGTCACGTAGTCCTCGGGCCATCCGGCGGCGGGGCATCCCTGCGTCGCAAGGACGTAGTCGTTCAGCGGAATCCGTTCGCCGAGCAAGGCGGCGAGGTACGCGAGATGGGCATGCACCTGGATCGCGCACGCCTGGTCGCCACTGCGTTCAGCCTGCGTCAGGAGTCCGGCAAGTCGGCGCTGAACGTCGAAGCGACTAGATGCGGGCGCAACGGCGGGGGCAGGGGCGCAGTCGTAGTCGACGACCGGAGACGTTCCGCGGTCACGTTCGTAGACGTCCCATGCCCGGATGACCTCCTCGACCTCGTCACGAAGCCGCATGCACACCGTCCCACCGCAAGGTCACAGCCTGGTTCGGGCGTAGGTTGCGCCGTGTCAGCTCGATCACGACGCCGTCGGCGTCACGCGTCCAGGACAGGCTTTCGGTCGCGGAGATCTCGACACCGTCTGGTCTGTCCTCCGTCGCCGAGCAGCGCTCCAGAGTCGTGATGCCGTGGTGTCGCAGCCGGATCACGAACAGCCCTGTAGGGCGAGGTATCGCCTGACGCCAGTAGTGGTCGTAGACGAATCGGCCGCCCGTGCTGCGGTAGCCGACCTCGGCCGACTCGCCCGGCTCGATGGCAGGGAAGATCTGGCAGGCGAAACGGGCGTTGAGCGCGGTGTCGTGAATCCGCTGGATGAGAACGTTTCGGTCCGGCGACGGCAGTGCCTCGATCTTCAGCGGTCCATTGGTCGTCTCGAACCAGAGGTCGTGACTCATCCTCGTGAGCGGCGCCTCGGTCCCGTTGAACAGCTCGCGCCGGTAGGTCAGAGTCGCCCAACCGTCTTCGGCAACTTCGATGTCGATCGCGAGGCGCCGGTCCTCAATCTCGCCGGCCGGCGTCTGGGCGCCATCTGACTCTGCGGCCTCGGAACTGTCCGTCACGGTCGCCAGAGGAAGCGGGGGCGTGCTGGCGGGCGCCGGAGACGCCTGGCCGTCCTCCGAGAGTCCGAGGCGTGCGCGCGGGATACCGAGACCGCTCGCGAAGCGCTCGAACAGACTCAAAGTCTCCACGCGGCGCTTGCCCTGGATAACCCCACTGATCGTCGGCTGACCGACGTCGACCATGCGGGCGAGCTGCGTCTGCGACGCGCCAGTCCACCGCTGGTAGATCTTGAGAACTTGTCCCATATCGCGCTCTGCCAGGGCTTTTGCCATCTCGGGACGGTCCCACAGGTCCGGCGGCGGCGTGGGCGTCGGTCGGGATGGGGGCATGATCACGACTCCCGGAGGTCATCGGTTGGCACTGTGAACAGTCCAGCACTGTTCGTCGCATTATCCAATGCCGCTATCCATCCGTGGATCTGTTCGCGCTCGCCGCTCGGCGCAACGCTGCCAGCCGTCCCCACCGCGCGGTCGACAGCGGTCGCCGCGCGCCGGGGCTCGTATCTATTGGGTTCGGGTGCTGGAGGCCACGACGATGGACGTGATGATCGATGTTGACGGGGGCGGTGACGGGTTGGTGACGGTGGCGCTAGAGCCGTACCCGCTGCCGGCGAAGGACGGGGTGCTGCTGGGTGCCCCGTCGGCGGAGCGTGGCGGAGCGGGGTTGGCATTCGTGCCGTCGTATCCGTACCCGCCGGACGGCACGGCCTGGTCGCTGGCCGCGAAGCGCCGGGCACGGACGCTGGTGGTGTGCCCTCGGCTGGTCTCTCCCGCGCGCAGCATGCTGGCGCTTGCGGTGGCTCGGTTGCTGGCGGATCAGCGTGCGGCGCTGGGGGCTGGCTCGTCTCCGGTGATTACGTGTGGGGCTCGGCCTCGGTTCTCGCAGGACAGTGGCTATGTGGCGATTCCGCATCTGGTGTCGGTCGTGGCCTCGGATGCGGTGCGCCTACGGGTCGTCTGGGAACTGTCAGACCGTGCGAAGGTGCCGGGCTGGTTGGCAAGCCTCGGCCTGGGCGGCGCGAAGTCGGCGGAGGCCGTGGCGGTGGTCGTGTGACCGCGTCGGCACCTCTAACCGCGGACGGGTCGTGTCGGACGGCGGTGGTGACGCTCGCGCCGGGGTCCAGTCCGGCGGAGCTGGCCGAGCAGATCGCGCGGCTGCCTGCCGGGTTGGAGTTCGTGGAGGCGTTCGGCGATCTGCGGCTCGTGCTGGTCTACGGCGTGCCGGGTGTCTCGTCTCGCGAGGCGGTGCGCGCGGTGACAGCGTCGCTTGCTACCGAGGACAGCGACGGCTCGCGGGACGGCTTCGCGCCCGATGCGACGCCGCAGATCGATGGGTGTGAGCTGCCGGTCGGCCCATAGCGCGGTTTCACCGGCTGGATGACGCGCCGGACCTGTCGGGGACCGTTCCCCCGCGGGTCCGGCCCTCGTCGTTCCCGGCCCGATCGTTCCCCGGTCCCGTCCGCACGACTGGCGACGGCTTAAACCGATCTTTGCGTTCCGCGGAACGGACGCTTGGCACCGATCGCCCGACCGGGCGCTATGCCGGGGTGAGGTGGCGGGCGATGCCCTCGACGTGCGCCTCGATGCGACGCAGGACGGCGAGGATCTCGGCTTGGCCCTCGACCAGGGCGGCGACCGGGTCCACAACGCTAGCGCTCGGCGCGGTGGGGGTGTCCGGTAGCGGCTGGCCGAGCAGGACGCGCAGCAGGTAATCCGCTGGCCAGTCCAGCGCGCGGCAGACCGCGGCGAGCGTGGCGTCCTGGACACGGCGTCCGCCGGCTCCGTGCTGCAACACGCGCAGCGTCGCCACCGACACCCCGGCCTGGTCGGCAAGTTCTTGCTGACCGATCCTACGGGCGGTCATCCGGGCGTTGAGCGCCTGCGCGACGGCCCGCCAGTCCTCACGCTGCGTACGTGCCACCCGCTCCCCGTTCTTTGTCACGAAGCAAACGATATCGCCTCGGGATCGATCTGAGAACGGCGCAACGCTACCACCTGCATTTCATCCAAAGACGCTATCCAACCGTTGGATACCCGCTCGACGAGCGGTGCATCGTGATTCCACACCCAAGACGCCCGGACGGTCCGGGCGCGGGGTTTTCCTTCGGAGGTGTGGCGCGGTGGCGATTCCTCGCAGAATTCCGGTGGCGTTCGCGGACGTGTTCCCGAACGGCGCCTACGTGCTCGGAGTGGAGCCCTCGAACGACTTCGAGAAGATGCGCGCCGGAGCGCCCGACCCGCAGGAACTCGACAAGGAGACCGGCGTTCGCATCTGGGCGGTCCGGATCATGGACGCGGACCCTACCGCGCGGACGGCGGAGCTCAAGGTGAAGATCGCGGCGGAGGTGGAGCCGGTGGCGCCCGACCCGATTCCTGGCACGCCGTTTCGGCCGGTGGAGCTGGTCGGGCTGCTGGTGATCCCGTGGGTGGACACGAACGGGTCGCGCCCGCGGCAGATGTTCGCGCTGCGGGCCTCGGGGATGCGCCCGGCCACGCCGCTGCCGGCTCGGCGTGTCCAGGGGGCGGCGGCGTGAGCAGCAGCAAGCGCCCGTCACCGACCCGGCTGTCGGCGCACCTGGCGGTCTGCGCCGGGGCGTCGGTCTCCCTCTACACCTATGACGACCGGTCACCGATCCTGACCCTTTCGACCGGAGACGTCACAGTCACGATCGCACTGTCGAAGACCGACCTCGACCCGACCGCGATGCGGTTCGCCCGCGACCTGGCCGCCGCGGCGACCCGGTTCGCCGAGAACTGCCAGCATTTCACCGCAACCACGAACACCACGGATGCCGCCGAGACCTCCGGCCCGACGGCTCCGCCGGTGTCGCGTGCGGCCTGATAGCCGCGCTTTCTGACGGGTTTCCCGGGGTGCCGGCCTGAATCGGCGTCGGCGTCCCGGGACCTGACTCTTCTTTCTTTCAGGTTTCCTTGCCCTGACTTTGCCCTGCCGTGAAACGGGTGGTATTCGTCATGCCCAGAATCAACGGGGACCGCCGTATCCCGTCCCTACCCGCACGCCACGACTCGATCCGCGTGCCGCTGTGGGCGGTACTCGTCGGCCTGGCCGCCCGGCTGTGCGGCCGGTTCGGGCTGCTGCTCGTGCGGCACCCGGTCACCATCGCCGTCCTGGTCCTGTTGACCGCGTTCTACCGGAGCACGGGTCCGCTCGGTCTCGCCGCGCTGTCCGGCGCCGTGCTGCTGATCGCGGTCGCCTGGCGACTGGCACACCGGGACTCGTTCGACCGGGCTGCCTGGTGGACCTGGGGCCGAATCCGGCTCGTAGCTGTCTACCGACGTAAGTGGCGAGCGGCGACGATCCATTGCGGCCTGGCGATCCAGATCCCAGCCTCCAACGCGGAACAGGTCACCTTCGACGAGTACTTCCCCCGCATCCGCGGCTTCCGCGCCACGGTCGCGGTGGAGTCGCTACGGGTAGAGCTGCTCCCGGGCCAGACCCCAGAGACGTGGGCGGAGCAGGCCGAGGCACTGCGGCACATCTACCGAGCACGGGTCTGCCGGGTCCGCGCGGAGCGGGTCGGCTTCGTCTGGGTCGACTTCTACCGCCGCGACCCGCTGGACACCGTCGTTCCCCCGGCGCCGATCGACGGCCCGGACGCACCCGTGGACCTCGGGAACCTGCCTCTCGGCCGTCGGGAGGACGGTGGGCCGTGGCTGCTGCCGCTGCGGGGCTCGCACGTCCTGGTCGCCGGTGCCACCGGGTCGGGCAAGGGCTCGGTGCTGTGGTCGCTGATCCGCTCCCTCGGCCCTGCCGTATCCGCCGGACTCGCCGAACTGTGGGTGTGCGACCCGAAGGGAGGCATGGAGATGGCGGCGGGCGCGCCGATGTTCGCCCGGTTCGCCTACGACCTGCCCTCCATCGCCGATCTCCTCGACGACGCGGTCACCCGGATGCAGGCCCGCGCGGACGGCCTGCGCGGCGTGTCCCGGCTGCACGTCCCGACCGTGGGCGACCCGCTGATCGTGGTGGTCGTCGACGAGATCGCCGCCTTGACTGCGTATGTCACCGACCGGGACCTCAAGCGGCGGCTGTCCGCGTCGCTGCCGCTGCTGCTGTCCCAGGGACGCGCGCCAGGCGTGGTCGTGGTCGCCGCGGTGCAGGACCCGCGCAAGGAGACGCTGCCGTTCCGGGACCTGTTCCCCATCCGGGTAGCGCTGCGCCTGGTCGAAGCCGCTCAGGTCGACCTCGTCCTCGGCGACGGCGCCCACGACAACGGCGCCCGGTGCGAGGACATCCCACCCGGCCAGCAGGGCACGGCCTACGTCGCCGAGGACGGCGGCAGCGAACCGGTCCGGGTACGGGCGTCCTACCCGGACGACGCGGAGATCCGCCGGACCGTCGACCGTTTCGGCGTCCCGGCCGCCGGCTCGGTTCCCGCGCTGCCGGCGGCACCGCCGCGTCTCGAGCTACCGGCGCCTGCGGTCTGGCCGGATGTGGTCGAGGTCCTCCGTGCGCGGGGCTTCGGAGACGTCCTCGGCCTCGACCCGCCAGTTCGGCGCCGACGGCTGGCCTGGCCCTGGCACCGAGCACATGGCCGACGCCACGCCACCCGCGGCCAGGCGGACGGCTGGGTTCCCGACCTCACCGAGTACCGCAACCCGTGGACCGACCGGTGACCGCCGTGAGCCACGACGATTCCGACCCTGCCCCGGCCATTCCAGCGGCCGAGCAACCGCGGCCGGGTTCCAGGCTGGCCCGGATGCGCCAACCGCTCGCCCGTCACGTCGTCGAGGCGGTCGCCGTCGAAGAGGGCGTCTGTGTGCGGCCGGTGGCGCTGCGCCGCGTCGACCTCGACACCGGCGAGACCACCATCGTTCCGGCACCCTGCGGCGCCACCCTGGCATCGAAGTGCCCACCCTGCGCAGAGCGGGCCCGGCGGCTACGGATGGCGCAGTGCAAGAGCGGATGGCACCTCGACGACGAACCCCTACCCGAACCTGACCCGCCCTCCGACGAAGCCAAGGACCTCGGCCGGCTACGCGCCGACCTCGAAGCCCTCCGCACAGAAGCCGAACAGACCGGCGACACAGACACCATCGCCGACGTCGACACCGTGATCGGACACGTCGATGAAGCCCTCGCGGACCTTGGGGTGCGTGGCAAGGCAGCGCCGGACAACCGGGAACGGCCACGACGGACCCGCTCGACGCGGCGGCGCCAGGATGTCGCGGACCTCCCCAGACTGCCGGTCGACAAGCGCACTGTCGGCCGGACCTACGTCGCGCCGGACGGCACGGCCTGGCGCCCGTCGATGTTCCTCACCCTCACCTGCGACACCTACGGCCGCGTCCACACCGATGGCACACCCGTGGACCCGGACACCTACGACTACCGACGGGCCGCGCGGGACGCGATCCACTTCCCAAAGCTCATAGATCGCTTCTGGCAGAACCTGCGCCGCGCCGTCGGCTGGGACGTCCAATACTTCGCCGCCCTCGAACCACAACGGCGACTCGCCCCACATCTGCACGCCGCGTTCCGCGGAACGGTTCCCCGCATCGTGCTGCGCCAGGTCGCGGCCGCGACCTACCACCAAGTGTGGTGGCCGCCCACCGACACGCCCGTGTACCCGCCCGACAGTCCCGAGCAACCGACCTGGGACGAGCAGGCCGGCAGCTACGTGAACCCGACGAACGGGGCGGAGCTGGTGTCCTGGGAGGAGGCGCTCGACGCGATCGGCCCGGACGACGAACCGGCACACGTCGTGCGGTTCGGACCACAGATCCGCGCCGACGGCGTCACCAGCAACTCGCAAACAGCCGGCAAGCTGATCGGCTACCTGACCAAATACCTCACCAAATCGTTGGACGGCTGCCACTCCATCGACACCGACCAGCAGCGAGCCCACGTCGACCGATTGGCAGCGGCCCTGCGCTACGAACCCTGCTCCCCCACCTGCGCAAACTGGCTCCTCCACGGAATCGCCCCGAAGAACGCCCGACCCGGCCTCGTCGCCGGGCGGTGCAAGGGCAAAACCCATCGCCGCGAGACGCTCGGCTTCGGCGGGCGACGGGTCCTGGTCTCCCGCAAATGGTCCGGCAAGACCCTCGGCGACCACAAAGCCGACCGCATCGACTTCGTCCGCGAACAACTCGAAGCCCTCGGCCACCAGCCCGACACCGGCAGCCCGGCAGAGCAAACGGCCAACAGCCCGGCCGGCGTACCGCGCACGGCCTGGGAGCTCGTCCGGCCAAGCGACCCGGACGCACCCCGACGCGAACACCTGATCCTGCACGCCATCGCCAACCGGCAACGGTGGCGCGCGCAGCTGGCGAACCCCGCGACAACCGGACCACCCGACCGCGACCGGCCCGCCGTGGCCTGACCCGCCACCCGCTCCAACCCGCGACCAAGGGGTACGCCGTGACCAAGCTCCTGCTGACACCGGCTGAGGCGGCCGAACTACTCGGCCTCGGCCGATCCACCGTCTACGAACTCCTCGCCTCAGGTGAGTTGGAGTCGATCTGCATAGGCCGAGCACGTCGTATCCCGCGCGACGCTCTGGACGGCTACGTGGCCCGGCTCCGCGGCCTCGGCGGAGAAGCGGCGTGATCGTGCTGGCTGACCAGCGGTTCGCAGGGATCGAACCGGGAGCGCTCAGTTCAACGGGTCGTAGTCGCCCGCGAGCCACCGAAGGAACCGGCGGGGGTGGTCCAGATACGTCCGAACCGTGTTCGGCGCCTTCCCGCTGGACACCAGTAGCCGTTCGTATCGGTCAAGGGCCTGGCGAAGATCGTCAAGAGTCCACCGCTCTGCCTTGCCGTGGTCCTTGGAAGGCCGGGGAGCCTTACGAGCGGCGTGCCACCGTTCTACGTCGTCGGCGTTCCACACCTTCCCCATGCTCAGCACGGCGACGGGTTCGGGGAATGCAGAGTCGTCGCGAAGGATCTGATGAACCCGCGATGGGCTCACATCCATCAGTTGCGCGATCTCCGCCGCTCCCATGAGCTTGATCGTCGACATGGCTGCATCATAGCTTGACGAGCCAGTAGCCTAACGCCTACTGTAGCCGTTAGCGGTCTCGACGGGTGCTGGAACACCCGCCGAGACCTTGATCCCAATCCTGACTGCACAGGAGTTGAGACCCATGCCTATCTTCTCTTCCGATGGCTTCGGCGCATGGCGCACCCCCGGTGACGACGCGCCGCTCGTCTCGGCGCAGGCGACCGACACCGGCCACGAGCTGACGATCCGCCCCGGCGCCGACGTCGGCGACCTGGTGGCAATCCTCGTGGATCTCCCGACGGACGCGTTCTTCACCGAGCACTTCGGCGACATCGACGTGGTTCTCGTCTTCCGGCACGTGCCGGGCGCCTCGGCGCTCGTCCCCGCTGGTGCGCTGCCCTCGACGGACCCGGCAGCGGCAGGCGCCACCCTCCCGTAGCGGCACCCCTGCCTGCACCACCCTCATTTTTCTTCCGTTCTCTGGCGGCTTTTCCAGCTGTCGGGGTGTCGGACGTGTCCAGGGTCGGCCGAAGGCCGATCGCGTAGCGACGCGCAGCGCCCTGGACGCGGCCGGCGCCCCGACAGACCATCCCCCGCCCAGAGAACGGAAACCCTACCGACGCCCGGCAGCGACACCCGCGCCCGGCGATCCGACCCATTCTTTTCTCGAAATGGAGCTGACCTCACCATGCCTGGGCACGGCCCCACTCCGTCCGAAACAAACTCCAATGACCATGACCTCACGGCAGCCGAACTGGACGCCGCGCGCGCAGAACTGGTGCGCTACCAGGTCGCCTATCCGGACTCCTACGCCCTCGGCGC
>Ga0068859_100004696_pt1 | contig 13899 bp, 12 predicted proteins | sample KBSSwiS22_FD_66585 | JGI IMG/M metagenome (GOLD analysis project Ga0068859, IMG submission 66585) | Switchgrass rhizosphere microbial communities from Kellogg Biological Station, Michigan, USA - KBS Switchgrass S2-2 | ecosystem: Host-associated > Plants > Roots > Rhizosphere > Soil ... | reverse complement strand
ACCAACCTGCTCGCCGTTCCCGTTGAGGATCGGTGAACCGGAATTGCCGCCGATGATATCGAGAGTCGAAAGGAAGTTTACGACGACCGTGTCACCGCTTCCGTATCGTCCGAAATCCTTCGCGGCATTCAGGTCCTTGATCTTCTGCGGCACATCGAACGGATTGATTCCGGTGTCCTTCTCGAGCATGCCCTTGATGGTCGTGAATGGAGTGCGATACTCCGCTTCGCGCGGGCTGTATCCTTTCACGTTACCGTAAGAGAATCGCAGCGTAAGATTCGCATCCGGATACGGGACCACACCCTTCATCTCCGCCATACCTTGCTGGTAGAGAAGTCGGAGGCGATCGATCTTCGATGCGAACGCCATAGCACGAGCGTTAGCCGCGTCCTTCTCCTTTTTCAATGCAACTGCGAGTCCTTTGACGTCGTCGCGTTCAGGGCGGTATTCCATCGTCTGCGGACCATAGAGACCGGCAAGCGTTTCGGCATTCCAATATGAACCTTCAGCGACTTGCGACGCGAAAGCAGCTTCCGCAGACCGGTGATTTCCTTTGCCTTTGAAAAACTGGTCGTACCACTCGAATCGCTGACCTTCGGGAAGCTCGCTAAATGCTTTCAGAAAGAACTTCAGCATCTCGCGCTCGTAAACCGGCTCGCGACCCTCGAGGCCTTTCTGGATCTCGGCGAGCTTGGCGGGCCGTTCGCTGTCAGTCAGCGCCTTGGTCTGACTCATAGCCAGATAGACCTGACTGAAGATCGCCATCTGCGGATCCGGCATGCGACGAACGATGACGTCGCGCTTCGCATACTTGTTCGACTCGGCCGTCATCGATGCGATCTCCGACAACACATTTCCGTACTTCTGCTGGCGAGCCGGATCGGCTGCGATCCAACGCGTGAACTGAGCTTCCTCGGCCTGACGTTTCTGCACGACCTCGGCACGTCGAAGTTGGATCGAACGTCCGTAATAAAGTTTGCGTGCGTTATCGTAGTTCGCGATTTCCGACTGAAAATCGATCCGCTTCTTTTCATCGGATTGGCCGATGAGCTTTAGCGCATCGCTTCGTGACTGGAGCCACTGCCAGAGGAACGGATAGTTTGCATCGCGTGCGAACTCGATCGACGAAGCTTCGCGATAGCGCGTCGTGCTGCCCGGATAACCGAGCACGAAAACGAAGTCATCGTCTTTCAGTCCGTCGAGGCTGACGGTGAGAAACTTTTTGACCTTCATCGGAACGTTGTTCGGCGAGTAATCTGCGGAGGATCCATCGGGTGCGGTGTACGCACGCAGGAAAGTGAAATCTCCGGTATGCCGCGTCCATTCGAAGTTGTCCGGGTCGCCGCCGTAAACGCCGATGTTGCGTGGCGGAGCATACACTACGCGGATGTCTTTGATCTGCTGAGTCTGGTACAGGTAGAAGAAGAATCCGTTGTTCAGCATCTGGATCTTGATAGTCGAACCCGCCGGTGCCTTCGCCTGTTCCGCTTTCGTCAGGTCCTCCGTATTCTTCTTGAGCGCGTTCGCGAGCGCATCGCCCGATAGTTCTGCAGTCCCTTGTCGGATCTTCGCAGTTACGTCTTCGACTCGCTGCGTGATGTAGAGTGAGTAATCCTTTGCCGGAATTTCACCCGCCCGATTGTCAGCTTTAAAGCCAAGCTCGATGAGATCCTTCTCCGGGGTCGAAGCCGATGACACTGCGTCAAATCCGCAGTGATGGTTCGTCAGGATGAGGCCTTCGGGCGAGACGAATTCGGCCGTGCAGCCGACGCTGAGTTGGATCACAGCTTCACTCAATCCGCCGCCGTTCGGGTTATAGATCTCTTCGGGGCTTATCTTAAGACCGCGTTTCTTCAGCATCGATCCGAGTGACGCGATACGGTCGGGCGTGTACATCCCTTCGTCCATTGCTGCGACGAACGAGAACGACGACAGCGTCACTGCGAACGTCAGCACAAGCGAAAGAAGGGCAGTTTTCTTCTGATTCATATACCAGTTTGGTTCCTTAGATTTTTTTCGATTTACGGCAAACACGAAGTATAACGAATTTGCGGTGGCCATGCTATCAAACGACAAAAGCGAGCCGATGATTCGACTCGCTTTTGTGAAAAAGAGTTGTTCAGAACTTAGCCGACCTTCTTGAGCTCGGTGACTTCGGGCGGAAGGAAACGTCGTGGATTGATCGGGCGATCATTCAAACGCAGCTCATAATGAAGGTGCGGTCCGGTCGAGCGGCCCGTCGATCCGACGAATGCCATGACCTGTCCGCGAGCGATCGGGTCGCCGACATTAACGTCGATCTTTGAAAGATGGCCGTAACGTGTTTTCAATCCGTTGCCGTGATCGACCTCGATCATGTTTCCGTAGCCGCCTTTCCAGCCGGCTTCGGTAACGACTCCGTTTGCCGGGGCGATGACCTCGTCGCCACGCTCACCGTCGATATCCATCCCGGCGTGGAACTCGTAGGTTCGACCGCCGAACGGATTGCGTCGGAATCCAAACTCGTTATTGATCTTACCCATGTGCGCCCACATCGAAGGAATGTAAGCCTGATTGCTCGTGGCCTGGATCGTGCGAAGCTGCTTTTCGATCTCGGCATCTTCCGGAGCCATGTCATCAAGGCTGACCGGGCCGCCGCTGTTGTGCGCATAGACATCCGACACATCGGGACGCGAGTAATCGATCGTATTAACTTGATTAGGATTTAATGAAAGCTGATTAACGGTTTGTTTTTCGAGGGTGGATGCGAGAGCCGATGCTTCGGCAAGATCTAGATTATTAAAGACTCCAAAAATACCTGCACTAAAAGACGTAACTCCGATAATAAAAGCCAGACTTAATACACTGTTCTGGAGAAGTTTTTTAGAAACCTCTACCCGACGAATATAAATTTTAGATTTTGAAGAATGCGAAAATAGAAAAGTAAAAAATTTACTTGAATTCTGCATTATGCTTTTAAGCTCCTTTCAATGATTTTGCTTGATCGCAAATCCAACGTTGCGATCACATGGAATCACGCAGAGATAGCCGCGAGCGACTAACGCGAAACCTGAATGTACTTCTTAAAAAGAAAACCCCTTGGAATAAAGGCCGAGACGTGCCGACCGACGTTTTGTTGAATGCTTACCAATGTAAGCGTAAAAGCCACCGTCTGGCAAACCGTGTTGGGCCGCCAAACGATGGCCAATTATAACCGATTAGCCGCCTGAGGGCTAATCGCGATTTCGACGAGCCTCGTTCCAGCCCTTGAGGACCATGAACCCGATGCCCACGATGACCGCGACAAACACGAGAATTACCAGTATTTTCAGGGCGCCGGTGAGAAACGCGATCAGCGAGATAATCGTTTTGAGCAAATAAATCACTAAAGCGAGGATCGCAAGAATGCTGCCAACGATACCGCCTGCTTTCAAAAACATCATGACTTAACTCCTAAATTCCTGAATTATCGTCCCTGCCAACCGCCGTAGCGAGATTCGCCTTGATTCTCAAAGTCGCCGGTTCTGTAACGCGGCTCACTAAGAGCGCTGACGAATGTCGGTGAAGATTTCGTATTGCCAAAGTCCTGCCATCGCTGCTCGTCGGTCTTCGGTTTGAATATATAGCCGCGAAGTATGTAAATTCCAAATCCGATCAGCAGCAGCGGCAAAATGCCCCTCATGAGATTTCGTAACGGAAACACGCTCTGAAGCAAGAAGGCCGCGCCAAGAACTGTTAGAACGATTCCCCATAGCTTTGGGTTGCCGGAAAAGCGCTTCACGAGAATATCTTCGGCGACATCGGGCGTCAGGCCGGATCGAATCGACTGGGCGGTTCGCCATGCATCCAAGGCGGCAAAGAACCACATACCGATGAAGCCGAAAAAGAACAGAGCCGTACCTGAGATGATCGCCAATTGGAACAACCCGACGAAGACCGCGAAATGAACAAGTGCTTTTACCGTTTGTCCGTTATAGGCGGCACCAAGTCCCGGGCAGATCATCGAGAGAATCGTTGCAGCAAACGGGGAAGTGCGCTTCTTTACGTACGGAACGTAATTCGATTGACTCTGCTGACGAAGAAGGTCGACGCCCATGACGATACAGTCCTGGCAATAGGGAAATCCCTTGATGCGATGGTCGCACGCCGGGCACAGAGGCTTTCCGCATCCATTGCACTGGATGTTCGCGACGTTCTGACTGTGATACGCACAATTCATCTACTTCTTATCCTCGACGTAAGTTGCTCCTGTGATCGGTTCCTGATTTAGGGAAGCGTCCGGAACCTTTCCGTTCCACGCCGCCGCTCCCTGTTCATAAGTCTGCTCGGCTAACTGAAAGCTCTTTGCGTAAACGTCGGTCAACGAACCATCGGCCGAAACCGTCTGGCTGAAGACGAGGAACGCGAACATCAACATCATCGCAACCGGAGCGAGCTGCGGGATCGAGATCGGGAAGCTGAATCCGCGGACCCATTCCTTGAACTGATCCGCCATCGAAGCTCGAGCCTCTTTCGCGCGAGTGGTACCGACCGTTTCGCGCATGATCCGATCATGAAGGCCTGCTGGGACCGGTAACTCATCAGCCTTGTACGCTACGATCGCAGCAAGCGACCGAACCACGGCACCCGGGAGATCCGTGCAGTCATTGCAAAGCACAGCATGACGTTCCCAGCGATGGAAAACCTGAGCCGGTAGAAATCCGTCCAGATAATCTGTTAAGTAATCTTCGAACTCTTCGCAATGCAATGACGCATTGGGAACGGTGCTGGCAAGGATCTTCGCCTCAAGGCGAGTGAGCGGCAATTTGGGTTCGGCGAGGTCACGGCAAGCAGCAAGAGCGCCTTTGACTTCGTTCAGAAGCGAGTGGCACAGCGGACACGAGATCGCGTGCTCAGCAGCGGCCTTGAACGTCGCCCGGTCGAGAGTCTTGTCGAGATAATCCGTCAGAGACTCTTCAAACTGCGTGCAGTTTATTAATTTTTGCTTGTCATAAGTCATAACCTCGAACCCCTTGTTCGACGACGCTTCGCAGCATCATCATTTGCTTCAAATCCTAGATCGTCACGACACGCATCCTTCTTAGTATTTTTGCCAACTCGATCCGGCCACGATTGATCCGCGACTTAACCGTGCCTTCCGGGATCTGGAGAACATCGACGATCTCCTGATACGTCATCTCCTCGATATCACGAAGGATGACACAAGTTTTCAGATCGGCCGGAAGCTTATCGATACCTTCCTGAACCTGGGCAGCGAGTTCGCGCCGCTCCATTTCCTTATGGGCCGATGTCCCGACTGCGCGGAGGTGATATTGATGATCATCCACCGTATCGGCCATCGTGTTCTGCGGATTCCGCTGACGATGACGATAGTCGTCGATTATCAGATTCCTCGCGAGCCTCATCAGCCAATTCGCCAGATCGCCCTGTTTGGCGTCGTACTGATCAAGAGTCCGATAGATGCGAATGAAAACTTCCTGGGTGAGATCCTCGGCCGAATCGGCATTCGAGGTGAAGCGATAAGCGAGATTGAATATCCGTCGCGAGAACGCCTGGACAATTTCTTCCCAGGCCACGCCATCGCCCGCTCGCGCTCTACGCACGAGTTCAGCTCCATTGATTTCCCCTGCAGCCTTTAAAGCTTCCAAATGATCAGTTTCTCCACGAGAAATGCTGTTACAGCCCGCCTTGTCAAAGCTAGCTTACGATACCAAATTCCGTAAAGTTCCGACAATAATGACGATTAGCAATCACGCGCGGGAGGACGTACTCGCGTTTCCGACGGTGATGCGGTATCGTTTTCTCTTTATCTCAGGCTCGGAAATCAATCGATTGCGAAAATACCTCAAGTTTATACTCCTGTTCTTATTCGCTGCGTTCTTCCTGTGGATCTTCGTCCGGAAGCTCAACTGGCAGGAAGTCAGCCAGAGCCTCAGGCAGGCGAACGGCTGGTACCTCGCCCTCGCGGCGGCGATCATTTCGTTCGGATATCTTTTGAGAGCGATCCGCTGGAAGGTCCTGCTGGAACCGCTCACGCCGTCGAGTCTAAAGGAGTTGTTTGCCACGACAACGGTCGGTTTCGCCGCGATTTTGATCGTCGGGCGCGCCGGTGAAATCGTTCGTCCGATGTGGTTACCGATGCGCGATCGCCGCGTTCGGCCGTCAGCCGCTCTTGTAACTTTAGGCCTCGAACGCATCTTCGATCTCGCGGCTCTTGCATCCTTCTTCGCGATCAACCTGCTTTGGTTTGATCCTCCGGCCGGCCGCGAAACCGAGTTCGAATATCTCGAAACAGTCGGGTACGCGCTCCTGGGATCGGTCTTTGTCGGATTCATTGCGTTATACATCTACCAGCGCATTTCTGACCGCGTCATCCGGTGGACGAGCCGCATACTGGATCGGACTTTCATTCCAAAACGTGTTACCCGGATCGTTATCAGCATTCTTGAAAAGCTCACGGGAGCGGTCGCGATCCTTAAGGACTGGCGAGAGATGCTGCTGGTCGCCTTCTGGTCGTTTATGCTGTGGCTCGCGATCGCGATTCCGACGTGGCTTGTTCTCGCGGCGTTCAACCTCGGTTTCTCGGTGAGCGACTCAATTGTCATTATGGGAATCGCTGCGGTCGCCTCGGTCATCCCTACTCCCGGCGGAGCAGCCGGAGCTTTTCATACCGCGACCGCTGCAAGCCTAATTTTTCTTCGGCGAGATATGAGGCCTGACGACGCAGCCGCCGTTGCCATCGCGATGCATCTCGTCTATTTCACCCCCGCTCTGATTTTTGGTTTGTATTATTTTCTGCACGGCGATATAAGTATTGAGCGGTTTCGCAGCCTGCTCTCGAGCGAGCACGCGGTCGAGGAAATCGAATCAGAAGCACCAAATCATAACGGACAATTGAAAACGGAAAGCGGACAGTAATCTCCGCTTTGCCCGACCCGTTTTCCACTAACTAATGCGCTGCCCATTTTGCGGACATATTGAGGACAAGGTCGTGGATTCGCGCGAGGCGAAGGACGGCGATTCGATTCGCCGCCGACGAGAGTGCCTCGAGTGCGGACGACGATTCACGTCATACGAGCGGATCGACGAGATCCCTTACATGGTCGTCAAGAAGGACGGTAAGCGCGAGAGCTTCGATCGGAATAAGGTCCTTGCCGGATTGATGCGTGCGTGCGAGAAACGCCCGATATCGATGATCCAGCTCGAAACGATCGTCGATGAGATCGAAAAGGAGCTTCAGGACTCGAGCGACCGCGAACTATCCACAAGCGAGATTGGGAAGATAATAATGCGGCGGCTGAAGTCACTCGACAAGGTCGCTTATGTTCGGTTCGCATCGGTTTATCTCGAATTCGAAGACGTCTCAGCGTTCATGACCGAGCTCAAAGACCTCGTGCGTGCTCGAACTCCCGCAAAGAAGAACAAGAAGGCAAAAAAGGGAATTACACGATAGCCCAACGCTCGCCGCGAATTTAAAAAAATCTGTCGTCAGACGCGACGGGAAGGTATAATGGAGACGGCAAATACCTCGCCGGTCTCCTAAAGAATATGCCCCGAAAAAAAGACCGCTTCACGTATCTCAAAGAAGTTGTACTTGAATTCACTTCCGGCCGCCGCACGGCGCGGATCAGTGATATCAGTGCCGGCGGATGCTATATCGATACCATCGTTCAGGTAATCGTCGGAGATCCGGTGACCATTCATATCAGAGCGACTGACGATTCGTCGATGCCGTTCGATGGACAAGTCGCATACGTACTTGAAGGATTCGGCTTTGGAGTTGAATTCCTAAACCTCACTGACGAACACAACGAGTTCCTCGAGGCCCTCATGGCATCCGTCCAAGGCTAAACTTCCGAACACACATTCTTGCTCACGTCGTCCCATACGCTTAACATAGCTACTATGGTCGATATTGAAGAGTTCCCGGTTGCACTCGCTGAATCTGACGCGATTGAGCCGATGATGCAGATCCCGCCGCAACTGCCGGCTCTGCCTTTGCGCGACATCGTGATCTATCCGTTCATGATCGTTCCGCTTTTTGTGTCGCGCGATAAATCGATCAAGGCGGTCGAGGAGGCATTAAAAGAAAATCGGATGATCGTCCTTGTTTCGCAGAAGGACGTTAACAAGGAAGATCCGGAGCAGGAAGATCTGTACGAAGTCGGAACCGTCGCGATCATCATGCGAATGCTCAAGCTCCCTGACGGCAGAATTCGCATTCTCATCCAGGGCTTGTCTCGAACGCGTGTCGATTCAGTTAATGCAAAGGGCGATTACGTCAAAGTAAATATCACTCCGGTCTCCGAGCCGCTGGCTCCCGAGAACTCGCTGGAAGTCGAAGCCCTCGTCCGCAATGTTCGAGGCTCGATGGAGCGTGCTGCGTCGCTAGGAAAGAACATCTCGCCCGAGGTATTGGCGATCATCGCAAACCTCGATGACGCCGGACGTCTCGCCGATTTGTCCGCTTCGAATCTTGAATTGAAGGTGGAGGATGCACAGAGTGTTCTGAACATCTTCGAGCCTGTCCAAAGATTGCGGCGCGTGAACGATCTTCTCAGTAAGGAGATCGACGTCCTCACCGTTCAGCAGGAGATCAATACCCAAGCTCGAGCCGACATCGATCGATCACAGCGCGAATACTTCCTGCGACAACAACTGAAAGCGATCCAGGGCGAGCTCGGCGAAGGCAACGAACTCTTTGAAGAGGTCGAGGCATATCGCAACAAGATCCTCAAGATCAAAATGCCGGAGAACGCGGAAGAGGAAGCGCTGCGCCAGCTCAAGAAGCTCGAGCGCATGCATCCGGACACTGCCGAAACTGCGACGCTGCGAAACTGGCTCGATATCATGACCGATCTGCCGTGGGCGAAGCAGTCGAAGGACAATCTTAATCTCAAGAAGGCAGAGCGCATTTTGAATGAGGATCATTACGGTCTCGATCGGGTAAAGGAAAGGATCATCGAAGCCCTCGCCGTCAGAAAGCTGATGGAGAAACCGAAGGGCTCGATCCTTTGTCTCGTCGGTCCTCCGGGAGTTGGTAAGACTTCCCTGGGAAGATCCATCGCGCGTGCACTGAATCGAAAGTTCGTCCGGCTCTCGCTGGGCGGATTACACGACGAGGCTGAGATCCGCGGACACCGACGCACGTACGTTGGAGCCATGCCCGGAAGAATCATCCAAGCTATTCAACAGGCCGCGACAAACAATCCGCTGATCATGCTCGACGAGATCGACAAGGTCGGAGCGGACTTCCGCGGCGATCCATCCAGCGCCTTGCTCGAGGTGCTGGACCCAGAACAGAACTCGACGTTTCGCGACAACTATCTCGGCGTCACTTTCGATCTGTCGAACGTGATGTTCATGACGACGGCGAATGTTCTCGACACGATCCAGCCGGCGCTTCGCGATCGAATGGAGATCATCTCGCTTTCCGGATACACCGAGGAGGAAAAGCACGAGATCGCCCGACGCCACCTGGTACCGAAACAGATCGAAGAGAACGGTCTCGAGAAAGACGATGTCAGGTTCGACCGCAGAGCACTCGGACGGATCGTCAGCGAGTACACGCGCGAAGCCGGGCTGCGACAGCTCGAACGAGAAATCGGAAAAGTGTGCCGAAAGGTTGCACGACAGAAAGCGGAGCTCGAGGATGGGTTCAAGGCAGTTCGTGTGACGGTTGATAACCTGAAGGACTTTCTGCGACAGCCGAAGATCTTCAACGAGACCGCACTCAAGAAAGACGTGATCGGGACCGTTACCGGACTTGCTTGGACTGCGGTCGGTGGTGACATCCTTTTCATCGAAGCGATCAAGACAAAAGGGAAGGGCAAGCTCATGCTTACCGGCCAGCTCGGCGATGTGATGATCGAATCCGCTCAGGCTGCGTTCTCGTTCGCGAAGGCCAGATCGAAAGAGCTTGGCATCGATGAGGAGGTGCTCGAGAACTTCGACATCCATATCCATCTTCCCGAGGGAGCGATCCCGAAAGACGGCCCTTCGGCTGGAATCACGATGGCGACAGCTCTGGTCTCGGTGCTTGCCCAAAGACCGGTCCGAAAGGATGTGGCCATGACGGGAGAGATCACATTACGGGGCAACGTCTTACCAGTCGGCGGAGTCAAAGAAAAGCTGCTCGCCGCTCGACGTGCGAAGCTCAAAATAGTGATTCTCCCAGAGCCAAATCGTCGGGATCTTGACGATCTGCCGCAGGAAGTACGGGACGATTTGAAGTTTGTATTTGTGGAGCACGTGCGCGAGGTTTTTGACGTAGCGTTGCTCGAGGCAAAACCGGCTGCAAAAGCCGCAAAACGTTGACCGGCATGGGCCTGTGTGATACTTTGAAGGTGGTTTGCGCGTCCGCAAGCCATGATCAAGAGGAACTTAATTGGATTTTCGGCGTTTGAGATTGTGACGCCATGGTTTTTAGGTCGTTTTGTGATTCGCCCTAACCCTGAAGAAGCCAGTCCGAAAGGAGTATAGACGAAGCTTAATGAAAACTGCCATATACAAGGGTTTTAGTACTTCTGCACTCATAATTTTAGCCCTCGCATCATTCGCTTTTGGCCAGACGCCTGAGGTCGAAAAGGCCCAGGCTCAGGTAAATAAGGTTCTCGAAGATTCCGGCCGCCATTTTCGTGAAGGCCTGACAGCCCTCAAAGCCAACCAACGATCCGAATCCGGAGACAAGTTCGACAAATCGGTTGAGGTGTTCCTCTATTCGACGCTGAATATTCAGAAAGATCAGAAGCTCCAGTCCTGCTATTCGCAGTTGATCGAGACGATCTATCTGATGGAATTTCCGTCGGAAACCAAACCGCCGCAACTTCGGACCCTGTCTGCCTCGTGCGGATGGCGCTGGAACGACGAAGATTTCAAGTTAGCTGACGCCGTCGTTGCGATGGTGAAGCCGTCATTGAAGAAGACGGATTCTGCGATCGTCGCCGCCGCTGCCGGTGGAAAGATCGCGGCTCCGGTCGCTGATGCGGTTGGATTCAACTCGCAGGAGTTTGAGCCGTCGCCGCTCGATGATCTGTCGAAGCTTGAGCTTACGACAGACGAACAGCAGATCGACAGCCCGATCGCTCAGGCTCAGTACCAATACATTCAGTACGCCGTCGCGAACAAGTCGCTTGGCTTTTCATTCCAGGTTCATCCGATGATCCAGCAATACATCAACTACTACCGCGGACGCGGTCGTGGAACGATGGAAATCGGACTGTATCGATCCGGAATGTTCATGTCGATGGCCCGTCGCATTTTCCGCGAAGAGGGAATTCCCGAAAACGTTGCGTGGCTCGCTCAGGTTGAAAGTACATGGAAACCCACTGCACTTTCATGGGCCGCTGCATCGGGATTGTGGCAGTTCATCCCGGGAACGGGTGCCCGCTACGGTCTCCGCCGAACGGCGTATATCGACGAACGAAATAGTTTTGACGAAGCGACGCGTGCATCAGCACGGTATCTGAAGTTCCTTTTCAACCGCTACGGAAACTGGGAGCTCGGCATGGCCGCATACAACTGTGGCGAAGGTAATGTCGATCGAGCTGTCCGTCGTGCGGGCGTAACGAATTTCTGGGCGGCGTATCCATACCTGCCGCAGGAGACTCGCAACTACGTTCCGAATATTCTGGCGACCATTTTGATCGCGAATAATCCGACGCAATACGGATTCGGACATGTCCGTCCGGCTCCGGCTCTTCGATACGATCGTATCCGCGTTCCGGCATCGACGAACATCAGCATTCTCGCTCAGGCTTCGGACACGAGTGTTCAGTACATTCGTTATCTGAATCCGCATCTTCGCAGCAACACGACTCCGCCGGAGCCGTACATCATCAACGTCCCGGCAGGTAAGGCCAATGATGTCGTCGCGGTGTTCAAGCGGATACCGGCTTCGAGGATCAATAATACGAATCTCGCGAATTCGGTAAATGGTGAGACATGGCAGACTGTGGCAAACCGTACGGGTGTTGCCGTAGCTGACTTGATGGCTGCCAACCCTGGAATGAAAGAGCCGCGAGGCAAAGTCTTCGTTCCTGTCAGCGGTAACAGGGTCAATACGATCGCTTACGCACGTCCTGCGAATCAGTCAACAGCAACGGGACCGAAGGCTCAGATCGTGAAGGCGCAGGCTGGCGACACTGTTGCGAAACTTGCGACGCGTCATAATCTGGATCCGGTCGAGGTCGCGAAGTACAACGGTCTTCTTCCGAACTCTGTCCTCGGTGCTGGCCGCGAGATCAAACTGCCGCAAGCCGGTATGAAATGATCTTGTGAGCATGTTTTCAAAAGAAAGGCGGAGCCAGTCGGTTCCGCCTTTTTTATGCTTGATCCGGCGTCGGTTGATATGCAAAGTAGGCTTCTTTATCATTCGTGCTTGTGAAGATCTGGATCTCAAAAAACTCTGAAGTGCCGGTCCGCGATCAACTCATCGCGCAGATCACGCTCGCCATCGCCGCGAGCGACTTTGTCGTAGGAGAAAAACTTCCAAGTACTCGCGAGGTCGCACGCCGCTGTGACATTCATCCAAACACTGTCAGTGCCGTCTACCAGCGACTTGTCGATCAACGGCTGCTGGAGTTTAGAAAAGGCAGCGGATTTTACGTCGCCGAGCTCGCGAACGAAAGGATCGAGGGAACTCGTAAACTTGAAAGGTTGATCGAGGAACTTCTGGTCGCGGCCAGGGAGTTGGGCTTTGACGAGTCTGATATCGCTCGCCGCATTAGGAAACAGTCCGAGACTCGCGGCACTAGCAAGCTGATCGTCGTCGAGTCCGACGAGGCATTGCGCGAGATACTTGTCCACGAACTAACGGAGCGATTCCCGGGTACGCGAGGAATATCGTTCGAAGACTTCCTCGGCAAGGCTCTTCCCGCAACCGCAGTGTTGACCGCGATGCCCGATGAAAAACAAAAGATCGATCCGCATCTCAAGCAAGGGCAGAGATGCGTTTACCTCCAGGGCCGCTCCGTGTCGGCATCGATGACAGGCCAAGTGAGGCCGGGAGCGGACGAGACTGTGGCGGTCGTCTCGAAGTGGGAAAATTTTCTAACGTACGCCAAGATAATGCTGCTCGCCGCAGACCTGGATCCCGGGAACCTGATAGTTCGATCGACGATCGACGAAGGCTGGAGAACCGCGATCAGCCACGCTTCCGTGATCGTCTGCGATTCTCTTACCGCAAAGTCCCTCGCAGGCCTCGCTGGAGTAAAGCCGTTTCACATCATCTCAGACCCGTCGTTCGCCGAACTCACCGCACTTCTCTGAAATAACCGATGTTCTAAATCGTTACGATTTTTGCGGGCACGGTGGTTGCGACGAATAAGTCGAAACAGGAGGTTTGTCCGATGAACGAATCGCAGCGATCACAGAATCCGGATGTGAATTCCTATCAACCTGACGCCGATCCGGGCGAGACACCGACGTCAAATCCATCATCCGGCGTCGAAGAAACGAAAGAGCAAGACGTGATCCCCGTACCACCTGATGCAACTCCGGCCGCACCGGTCGAAGAGCCTCCGGGCAGTGACGGCCCACCGGTTGGCGATGTGGATGACAGTCCTAAGCGCATCGCTTGAATTTGCGCTTGACAACTCTGTCAATTGTAACTATCCTTGTTACAGTTATGGCGGCTAACAGTCAATTCTCAATGGCGGTGCATGTGCTGGCGATGCTGGCCGGATCGCGGGAAGAGAACGTAAAGTCAGATTTTCTTGCATGCAGCGTGAACACGAACGCCGTAGTTGTTCGACGTCTGCTGGGCCAACTCAATCAGGCGAACCTGGTGATTTCGCAAACTGGCGCGAACGGAGGTTCACGATTGGCGAGGTGTCCGAACGAGATAAATCTAGCTGAAATCTATAAGGCGATAAATTGCGGAGAGGTCTTCGCTCTCCATGCAAAAGCGCCGAGCAAGGA